>Ga0208019_1000265_pt1 | contig 28900 bp, 52 predicted proteins | sample CB_VirMetaG_5_FD_184540 | JGI IMG/M metagenome (GOLD analysis project Ga0208019, IMG submission 184540) | Freshwater to marine saline gradient viral communities from Chesapeake Bay - CB_1508_1D Viral MetaG (SPAdes) (version 4) | ecosystem: Environmental > Aquatic > Marine > Coastal | place: USA... | reverse complement strand
TTTTTTAAAAAGATACCTAATACTGAAAAAAAGTATAGGCACAATAAGTCAAAAAAAGACTCATTTATAAAATATACAGATAATGAAACAATTACACCTAGTATTGGAGCTAATAAGTAATATTTAATTGCTAAAAACTTTATGAAAAGTTTTGAAAAAAACACACATATAAGTGAGCCAAATAAAACGGCAAAAACAACAGACCAAACAATCGTATATACCATATCTAAATGATCATGTATAAAAGTAACTGAGGGGTACATATCAAGATAGTCTAAAGCCAGTAAGAAAACTACCATTGTACCTGAACCAGGAATACCGAATAATAAAGTAGGAATTAAAGAGCCACCCTCTTTAGCTGTATTAGCACTCTCTGGACCGATTACTCCTCTGATGTCTCCTTTTCCAAAGTTACTATTGTCTTTTACAGTAGCAGAGGTAACACCATAAGCCAACCAATCAATAACAGAACCACCGATACCAGGGATAGCTCCAACAAAAGTGCCGAGTAAAGAGCATTTAAAAACAATCCATTTATTTTTAAAAGTTTCTTTAACTCCGTATAAAACACCACTTATTGAATAAGATTTAGATATTGGAGAAGTTTTAGTGATAAAAATTGAAAGTATCTCTGGCATAGCGAATATCCCTAGAGCAAAAGGTATTGGATTTATTCCCTCATATAAATTCCATGATCCAAAAGTAAATCTATGCTCACCAGTTAAAACTGATGAACCGACTGTACCCAAAACCAATCCTAAAAATACAGCGCAAAGGCCTTTAAAAGAGTTTTCTCTATGTAAAAGACCAACAAAAGTTAATCCAAGAAAAGATAACATAAACAATTCAGATACCGTAAATGCTAATACAATAGGCTTTGCATAAAAAATAAAAACAGACAAACATATAGCACCAATCAAACCACCAACAAAAGACGATGTAAAAGCAGCTCCAAGTGCTTCATACGGTTTACCTTGTTTTGCTAGCGGATAACCATCGACAATTGTAGCTTGTGAGGAAGCAGTACCAGGCACCCCAAGCAGTATTGAACTAAAAGAATCTGAAATTGAGGTTACCGCAAAAGAAGAAGCTATCAGAGCCAATGCTTGTGAAGGCTCAACGTAAGCTAAAAAAGGTAATAACATTAAGATACAGGTAACCCCGCTTAATCCAGGAATTAATCCTGATATCAAACCTACGACTAACCCTAAAATTAAAAATATGAGATGATCTACTGAAAATATGGTGTGAAGTGCGGAAAGTAAAGAATCTATAATCATTTAAACAACAAGGCGAGCAGATAACTGCTCACCTTGTCTCCCCCTCTGATGAAACTCTTGCTATAAAGTCTAAGAGTTTCACTGAATTATCATTTATAATAACTTAAAATTTATTAGAAGGCAACTTCAAACTTACTTTTTGCACCTTTATAGTTCTCATCACTATACCTATCTGGTAAAATTCCCTCTGGTCGACCTTCAGCTCCTAGATGTATTAACTCTACAGATTTATCGGAGGTACAGAGTTTTGAGAATTGACAGTGAATAAAGATTAACAATTCCCATGGATTATACTGAATTTTTTTATCAATTTTTAATGCGCAACCATATTTATATTTATGTTTTACTAGTGAAATATTTTCCAGTGGTTCTTTTATTAATCTCATAGGTTTTTTATCGTACTTAGAACGATCTTGCCCATTAAGGTATGAATTTAAATAAGAATCCATATATCCAGGTTTTTGCCAAGTTACTAGATTATCTAAGTCTTCTTGTGACATATCTGTGTAAACGGGTAGTTTATGAGATAAAGATAGAAGTATTTTATTGCCCCATTGAACATCTTGATTACTTTGTGTATAATGATTTCCCATATTGTAATTTTTTGGTCTTATCTCAAAATGGTCAAACTTATAGTAAATAGACATATTATGTCTTTTAAGGTAATCTAAATCGTCATTTTCTTTGTTTTCGTTAGGTAATGCCTCTACAGTTAAATCTGGATACTCAGCGTTAAACTGTTTTTTAGAGATAGGTGTCATTTCTGGAAAGTATTGAAACTCATTTTCTTGTGCGATAGTAATACATTTAGCTTTATTATAGCCTAAAAATCTAGTTAATAATACACGTGAAGCACCTGGATGTGCTCTGATAGTTTTGTTTCTATCTATGTAAAGAGATATAGGGTTATTCCACTGACCGTTTTGTAAAAAATCTTGTAGCATCATAGAAGCGTATCTAAGAATTTTAGGCTCATACTCATAATTACTTCTAATGATCTCATCATTAAAATTCATACAAAAATACTGATTAACACGAATATTGTCAAAACCAGAGGTGTCTAGTAAAGGTTCATTTATTTCTCGCCGCAACTCAACATTACGTAAATCAAAAGTTCCATGTAAAATTTTCATGCAACAAGTTTTCTTATGTTGTTTTCATATTCGTTTTTTGCTACGATTTGGTTTGGTAGGTCGTCATTTAAAAAGTCAACTCGTAACATTTTGTACCATCTTTTAAACATTTTACCGTGTGGTGTACAACGGTAGTTATGTTTTTTATAATGATAGTATTGCATGGTATGAGCAAGCTCATGTAAAATAATCATACGTAAACCATGGATAGGATCACGAATATAAATGGAACCAATAATAGGATCAGCGGCGTAGGATCTGTATTCATATACTTTATGCACTCCTTCGGGATCATACTTAGTAGCACCATACATTCCTATACTAATTCCTAGACCCCAAGCGTACATTCCACCCCTTGATCTAGTTCTTCTTTTACTCCAGTCAAATTTTGCAGAGGCTAGAGCAAAAGTATTAAAATCAGTATAATCCCTTATTTTATTTTCAATCGCATTTGTGTAATCATATGCGAATTTATTAAATTTAACTTTTTCTGCTATTTTCATTTCACATCAAAATATTTATTTAACATCTCTATTCTATCATTAGCAGCAGACATTTTATCAAGTTCCGCTATCACAGCTTCAGTTATATCACTATGCTCACCAATACCTGCTGGCATGGTTTGATAAACTAAAATATTTGCTTTGTGTACTTCTAACTCTCCTTTAGCTTGTGCTAAAGCAGCCTTTAATAATTGATCTCCAACTTTCATTTTCCTATATCCTTTACATTTTCTTTAGTAATTAATTGATATGCGCCTTTATTGTAAGCAGGAGCAACAGTGTATTTCTGTACACCGACTTTTTTATTCTTATAACTTATAGCACAAACGGTATTACTACAAGACACACCACTACCAGGCCTAACGTACGGAGTATTTTGTTTGACCGACGGTTTTGTGCTGGCCAATCTACGTTTTTTGGGGGTGTAGCCGACTCTAGCCAAAAAGGCAGCATGCTCTCTCTCCAATTCTGATTTTGTTTTTCTTCTTATTTTTTTCATGTCTTATAATAATATAAAATTAAGTTATTGTCAAACATAACGTGACTACCATTCCATCGGTTTTTTATCGTATCTTACAAATTTTCCTGTGTCTTTCATAGTAAGATTCTCAATTAAGTCAATCATCTGAGCTACGTTTGTAATTCCACTGGTATACTTCTTACCCTTAATCGGAGGACTATACGTAAGTATAGATCCTGGGTGTAAAATAACAACTGGAACAGTCGCTTTTTTTGATAACCAAACTCCTGCCATATTTAATACATGTTTACTAAATTTATAGCCTAAGTCATCAAAATCATAACTTCTTACATTTTTAATGTGATAAATAGACCCGCTATTTGAACTTATAATTGCAATTTTACCTACTATGTTAGGTAACAACTCATGTATAAACCTGATTTGATTAAAAGCATTAACAGTCATCATGGTTTCCCAATCAGCTTTTCCAGTGGTTGTTTTCCAGTAAGAATTAGTAATACCTGCGTTTAGTATAACTGTGTCGTATGTCATCTCTTTTAAAAATATAGGAGGTTGAAAGTCGTTTCTAAAATCGATATCCTTTGAGGATAAGCCAATAACATTATTATTAACACTATAAGCATCAGCAAAAAATTTGCCAATACCTCTACTAGCTCCAGTAATTAGTATATTTTTCATTCAATTCCCATAGATTAATAGTATTTAAGTTTGTACTATCGGACTCCAAAAAGTTGTACGTTGATCATCAAGTGTTACTTTTTGGATAGGATTGCCGTATATATCCTCTTTTCTACCGTAGCACATAACTTTGTTATCCCAACGAGCTTCAAGTATGCTTTCTATATTAGATGGGAAAGCAGTATACTTCCCATGATTATCATATAAATCGCTGTAGTTACGAATAGTAGCTCCACCATCTTGGTAGGCTGATTGTAAAATTTTGCATATCGCATTATATAATTTCTCCAATTCATTAGTTGTTAGTGATTCCATTATTCTATAAGGAGATATTCCAGCTAAAAATAGTGATTCACTTTTATAAATATTTCCAACACCACTGATTTGACTTTGATCCATAAGCCATTTTACAACAGACCATTTAGGTTTTTTACTCGCTCTGAGTTTAAACTCTTCAAGTGTGCAAGGGTTATTTAACATATCTGGCCCTATCTTATCAAGTTTTGCAAGTAAAGAGTGACTATTAAAACAAAATTTTGTAGTACCGAAGTTTCGTTGATCGTTATAATAAACAGCACTCCCATCATCAAAATAGTATGCTAAACGTGTATGTTTAGATGGTTGTAGTTTGAAATTCCCAGTCATGCCAAGAGTAGTCCAAATACTAACTTCTTTATCTAATAACCAGTAAATAAACTTACCCTTAACAGTAACTTCATTAACTTTTAAGGGTAAAAAACTCATAAGCTCGTCAAAGCCGTCAGGTAGTTTTTTAGTATATCTACCTGAAATGATATTAACATTGACTAGCGTTAATCCTCTAACATATCGATTAACTTGTTTTGCAGTTCTAGTGCATTCTGGACCTTCAGGCATATTAATTCTCCATTGTAGCTAGTGCTTCTGCACATAGTTTATTGTCTTCTGTGGCTTGCTCTTTAGAGGGAGGAGATACAAAATGTATTCCTCGAGTAATACGTTCAGTTTTATCCCAAACAAACCATGCATAGTCTGTAGCATCAGTTCCTTTACCTGTAAATGATGGTCGTTTTGATAACACATACATTGCCACAGGAGGCTGAGCTTTCCACCATTCATGACGAGAGATAGAACCTAAATAATTAATACGTAGCAACATAAATACAGTGTTAGAGATTGAAACAGACCGATCTATGAATTCTTGTGCTAGAGAAAATGGAGGATTAGTAAACACTAAGTCTCGTTCTGTTTTATACTCTAAAAAGTCACGGTCTTCTCTGATTTCACAATAGTCTACGTCACTTATGTGTGTTTTTAACCAGTCATAGATACGACCATCACCTCTACACGGTTCAAGTGCAGAAGTAAATTGAGTCCAATCTATCTCTAAATTTTTATAACACCAACTAGGTGTTGGATAAAAATCGGTTGCGTTAAGCCGCACACCTTGTTTTTGTCTGCTCAAATAACCACTCCTTGAACTCTTCAAATTTAAAAACATGAAGTTTTTTGTCTGATAATGCTGAAAGTTCTTCAGCCATGTCTTTAGCCGCATGGTAGATAGCTAATCCTCTACCTTTATCCCACCAAGACCCTCCGTAAACAATAGCATAGTGCTTACACTCTACTTTTTTAAGAGCATTCCATAATTCAGTACCAAATTTCTGATCTGCAGTTCCTTGACCATTTTGGTTTTTACACTCTATCTGAATACCGTACTCTTTTAACCAAGCATCAGTTGAATTTAAATTTTTTGTGTCTGGATTGTTCCAAAGAGCCTCGTAAGAATATTTTGATACCTCATATCCTTGACTCTCCAACCAACCTTTACAATCTTGTTCAAAACCTTTACCTGAGTAATTAGCATTTGCTCCTTGCGATCTTTTAGAAGACATATTAACTCCTCATCTTGACTTGCATAGGTTTAGGTCGTCCCCAAACTTCAATAGCTGGAACTCTAATCATTGGTTTATTAGTTTCTTTTTTATTGGGATTTGGAATCGTGAGCATAACATTTTTACTTTGTAACCAAGCTTTAATTTGATTATTAAGTCTAGCCATTGGGGTAGCTATATATACTCTTCTAGTAGCTTTTGTTATACTTCTAGACACATTAGGTCTTTCACCTTTTGAAGTGTAAGTATCGCCACTTTTTCTTTTACCTCTTGCCATATTTATCTCCTACTAATTAATATAACTAAATATATCAAAAAATATAGGAGTTAGCAAGTTGAATTATACTTCGGAGTGTATTAATTTAGAACTGATTGTAGCATTAGTTCGTAGTTCTAAAAACTGAGAAATAAAATCTAAAGGATCATATAAAGTATTGCACCTATCACAAGCTACTAAATCATCAAAACAAGTCTTACCTTGATCTAACCATATTTCATATGTATAATTACAAGAAGGGCAATTGCATCTAGCTCTATATACCATTAAATATTATCTTTGGTTGGAATTATAGAGCCGTTACCGAATAAGTCAACTGCCTTCCACGAAAGGTAACTTTTCCATTTTGGTATTCTAGGTTCGGCATCTTTCATTCCAAGTAAGAATACTTTATCAGCTGCAATTTTTGCTTTTTTAACTAAGCTGTCGTCTTCTGAATCTTTATTGTTCCAACGATATTGTCTGATTGTTTTATATAATAAATCATGTATAATAGCAGCTCTTGCTACATCAAAAGGAGCAATTAACCACCACATAAGTCTAGGAACTGATGCTAAATCTGTAACAAAGCCTGCTTTTACTGTAATCTGATCACACAACTCAAGTCCAATTTGTTTTTTAGTCATCGTAACACCTATTTGTTTAAGTGCGTTTACATCTTCAGAATCTAAACCTTCTGTAGCATAAGATAGTTCTCTACCAAGAATCCATTTACGGGGTGGGTTAAATTCAGCCATTATTTTATTATTATATTCGCCCATTTGATTTTTTCCTCAACTCTCTATTTATTATTTTACCAATTTTTTCATTTCCTTCTAGATTAAAATGACCGAACCAACTAGAGGTAAATACATGATAGTTTTTATTAAAAAAAAACATTTTACTTAAATAATCAATTCCTAAGTACTTTGCCCACTTATAATCATTATTTTCTTTATGCCATGCAAATACATAAGTAGGAATACCATAACTATTAAGTAACGTATCAATTTGGTTTACACACTTAGCTAAGTAATTATTTACTTTGTTATAGACCACTGGCGGTCTATTACAATAATAAGTGTATACTTTACAATTATCATACATGATAAAGTCTAAATATTCTTTAGGTAATTTTGATATTCTAGGCTCAAAGGTCTCTTGAAGTATGACTGCATCAAAAGTTTTAAGTCTATCTTTAATTAATTTAAAAAAACTCAAGTAAGTATAAAGACCGCCAGCTATAAAAGCATGAACTTCGTACTGGTGGTCAGTGTTTAATTGTTTCCACCAACCTGGGTGAGATGTATTTCTAATGTCTTTTGTATGTTCAGCGTCGTACTCCCAACTACAAGTAGATAGGCTACAACCCACAACTAAAATTTTAATTTAATCAGCTTTCCAAATAGACCAAAGTCCATAAACGATAGCAGCATACGCAGCATACTCAACAAATGCTCCAGCAAGCAGTATTACACAACCTACAGCAATTAATGCAAAACCATTCCAAGTTGTCATTTCTTTAATTCTGTTTTTAATCCAAGTAATCATTTTTTTCTCCTCTTCGCAGTAACCTTTTTCTGCGCATTGATAAATCTTCTATAAACGGCTGCAGCTCCGACCTTACCCATAACTCTTGCCCTCTGTTCCATAGCAATTGCTGCTTGAGTTTTATGAGCATGAGATCGGCTTGAAGCTTTTATTTTACGAACACTAGCTTGTGCCGTAGCTACAGTTTTAAATCCTAGTTTTTTTATAGTGCCTTTTGGGTTTTCATCAGTATACAGATCACTGTGTTTTTTAGAACCTGCTGGTTGGCCTTTTTTTCTAGGAATCCTCGGAGCCACAGTCACATCCTTCACAACCACAATTGTTGCCATCTTGACAATCATGACTACAGTGAGTAAACTCTTCTTCTACTAAACAATTACAATCTTCTTTAACACATTTATACATTAACTTTTACCTCTCTTACCAAGATCTTTCTTTTTACCTTTATGCGGGCCACTTTTTCTAGCAACTAAACCTCTTGCAACTAGCCTTGCTCGATTTGTAGAGCCAATACTTTTTCCAGATTTATATTTTTTTAATAATTTTGAAATATTAACTTTAGGTTTTTTATTCATAGCCTATTTTTTCTTCTTGCCTCTTTTAGCAAAAGTTGAAACCATTTTAGGTTTTCCGCCAGGATTACCTGCCGCACGTTTACGAGCAACGGCACTTCTAATTTGAGCTTTTGTCATTCTATTAGCAGTAGCTCGAGGTACACATTTAGGATACTTTCCACCTTTTTTTGCTGATTTTCTACCACACGGTTGAAATTTTCCATCTTTTTTAGGCGCACCAATATTGACCCAATCACCTTTAGGTCCTTTACCAAACCAAGCAGTAAGTCCTCCAGAAGGTTTAGCCATTATCTGTAACTACCGCCTCTCGCTTTGTAGGTTCTTACTAACCAACCATTAGCATACGCTGATGGGTATACTTTAAATTTTCTTTTAGCTTCAGCCTTAACTTTAGCGTATAGTGTAGGGTTTGTAGGTTTTGGTGATTTACTTTTTGTCGGCATTTTTACTCTCCTCAGGGGTCTTCCAAAAATACTCATCAGTATCTCCAAGTCTTCCCCAGTCATTTCCATTTTCAACTTGATAATACTCTGTGCTGACTTTGAAATCAGGTGTCAGCGGTATCTCAGGTGTAAGACTATTATCATATACTCTCATTCTGTTATTAGGGTATAAACAAAATTGTCCGTTTTCTAATTCTAATAAATTATGGCTCTTGTGTTCAGCAGGGGTTTCACTTGTACTGTAGTCAACAGTATCTGGATCACAATGATAATTATCAATGGTTGCTATATAATAACCTTTTTGTAGTCCATGATTTCTTGTAAAAACTTCATAATCCATTGACCCTATAAATTGTTTATGTAAAGAAACTACACCAAAATCCATGCAATTCCAAAACTGTAAATTAGGTAAGCTCATATCAGGCTTAGGTGTTTCAGGTCTAGAAACAAAAGCACTTATCGGTAACTTATCGAAAAGCGCCGCATACTCTGGAAGATAAGTTTCAAAATAAAACGCACGACCTGGTAAACTTTTTGCAGAAACCCATACACCTTTTACAAACTCTCCGTGACCATCTTGATGATCTCTTAAATATTCTTTTCTGACCCATACATGAATAGCAGGTAAATTACATATTAACTCAGCCATGGCTCACTACCCTTAATACAGTTACTATCTAATAGTGTATAATCACACGTTAGTTCGTCACCATATTCTATAACACGGGAAGATATACCAAATTCATTTACATTAGGGTCAAAACTATGATTCATAAATCCTTCGTTACCAAAAGGAAAAATATATTTTTCATCACAACCAAACTCATATTGATACATAAGTTTCTCTACATGAGTTCTTTGATAGTGAGGCATACATTCTACTTCCTGTAATGTAAAAACTTTATCCCATAAAGGGTCAAAAGCTGTTACTGCAACTCCTCTTATTATTCGTTGGTTAGCTAACACACAAATACCTTTTACGTTATCCCAACCTAGTGTGGTTTGTACTAATAACACTAGTAACTCTTAATTACTCTATTTTTAAAAGGGGTTTTTGCCGCACACCATTCTTCAGGGTGCATATGACTTGGTCTTTTACCCGCAGGTTTTGAAACCATTCTACCCATTGGAGTATAAAAAGCACAAAACTCTTGTTTCTGACGACGTTTAACATCAGAAGATAAGCGTTTCCATGATTTAAGTCCGTTTGAAGATTTTCTTAGTTTTATTACAGCCATAATAGCTATTTTAGAAAATTAGGTCGTATATGTCAAACTAAAATTTTTAACTCTGGAAAAAGAACACAATAGATTCTCATTCACAGTAGTTTTGCATTTCCCATAAAAAATGACGACATAGAGAAGGAAGATAAAGAATTAGGAGCAATCCAAGCGCATTTTGATAAAGTAAACATCTCAGAAGTTGCGAGCTGCATTCCGCCTAACAAGTTTCTATCTCTACTTTCTTGCCTAGCTTTTATTGTATTAGACAAAACAGTATAATTTATAATTACTTTATCTTCTGGAAAAAGTTTAACAAGTTCATTTTTTTTAAATTGAGTGTCGCTACAAATAAATAATTTGGGTTTACCTAAGTTATTATAAAGTTTTTGAACTCTATCTAAATAAGAAGATTCAGACTGCAGCTGTAAATGATCTTGAAATCTAAGATGAAGACCTAAGGTGTTAGGGGGAATATCTAAAATGTATTTATTTACTTTTTTGGAAGGTTTTAAAGATTGATAAAATGATATCAGAGAAACAGGCTTTTCTGCTCTATAATGCGAATACGATAGAATATTGTGCATTTTGTCTTTTATTGATTTAATGGAATTAAACCTATCAGCAAACATATTATATTCTCTCGCATCACAAGAGCGAATATCAAGTGCAGGAGCATCAAATAAGTCTTTCCAGTTTGCTCTGCATTCATGGTTTACGTGCCAGCCGATTGAAGGGGATTTATGTAAAAGATGTGTTATAGCTATTGATAATAATCGATTACCTAGTCCACGTCCTGGGATAATAGTTGTTGCTCTATCCATTTATATGTCGCCTCCAGCCCATGAACAACATTAGTTGCAGGATACCAGCCTGTGTGAAACTGAATTAAATCATTATGAGAATTTCTAGCATTTACACCTGTTGGCCCGTCTACATAGACTTTTTTCATTTTATTCTTCATACCCTTAAATTCTATAAACTTATCTACAAGTTGATTAATAGTTAGTGCTTCATTGGATCCAATATTTAATGGTTGATCATAATCACATCTCATAACTCGTATTGTCGCATCGATACAATCATCTATATACAAGAAAGATCGAACTTGGTTTCCTGTCCCAAATATCTCAACTTCAGTAGTTGCTTCTATAACTTTTCTTGCAAGAGCCGCTACACTTTTAGCTCTTATACCTTTAAAATCTGATTCTGGTCCATAGACATTATGATATCTACCAATCCTAACTTGTAATCCTAAATTTCTAGCAGCAGCTAAATATAATCTCTCACTCGTTAACTTTTCCCAACCATAATCAGAATCAGGGTAGGCAGGATAAGCAGATTGCTCACGGGTATCAATATGATGTCTACTCATTTGATTATTTTGATTATAAACACAAGCACTAGATGAGAAGAAAACTCTTTTTACTTTTTTATTCTTTACCATCCAATTGATACAATGCATAGTGATTTGTAAAGAGTTGAGCATAATTTTAGCATCATTATTTTTTGTAAATATATACTCAGCTCCACCCATGTCAGCAGCTAGGTTATAAACCTCATCATAGTTATTATCTAGCTTAAGCCAAGTTGAAGGTTTAGTTAAATCGCCAAGTATAACAGTATAATCATGATTATCATCCAACCACCATCCTAAGTCAGCAATATGAACTTCGTTACCCTCTTTTTTTAATCGTCTTGCAAGATGATGTCCAATAAAACCACCACCTCCTAATATTAAACACTTCATTAGTAATTCCTTACTATAGGAGAACTAACATAGCTATCTAAATAATCTTTAGTGCTTGGTTCTCCAAAAGTTCTAGTAATTGTCTTCTTGTACAAAATACCATCTTTTGTCTCATAAGATATAAACTCTTGCTTCATTAACCCTTCTCTAGGTTCATCAAATCTTTTATCATCACCAGTCATTAGGTATCCTTTTTGCTTGTAGTGGTTCTCCAGCAAAGTTAGCCTCTGCTTGTATATAATCATAAAAGCCTTTTACGGCTACTTCTTTGAACTTTGCTTCAATATCAAAATCTGCGTATTGAAGCATAGGTACATGTCTACTCATATGTTCTTCATCCCAAAAGGTTTCAGAGTGTGCATTGCACTTCATCCAATAGCTAGGGTTCTCTGGCGGGAAAGACTGAGAGACGTGGAACAACGGGCGTATGCCTCTCCAACTTTTGACAGCTTCTTTGAACAAATCTGACGTGACCGTAATGTGGTCGACTTCTCTAACTTTTCTGTTGACGATTTTATCGTCAACCTTAACTCGTTCTGTTTCAACCATTCTATGACAGTCATAGTGGTGTGTGTCGAGGGTGCAGCGGATAGGGATCCGTTGGGCAAGTTCAAGTGTGTGTATGATGTCATACCCATTGGGTTTATCTTCATTTTCGACAGATAAGCATTTTTGGGCATAGTCTGATAAGTAGGGAAAGTTAGTCGCAAATCGTTTAATCCCAGCATCATGAGTTCCTCCATATAAACCTTGTAAATGAATATTCATAGAAAATTCTTTAGGTGGTAGTTTCATCATACTACCATAAAGTGCGTGATATTCCAAATCTTTAATTGAATTTTCAACAACATTAGCTTTATCAGAGGCTAATACTGTATACTGACCTGGATGAACACTAAGACGAACTTCGTTTTGAATTGCATAAGTTCCTGCTTCAAGAAGTATCTCAGAGATTTGATCCCATATTTCTTCATACCATGGTTTAGTGAAATCAAGAGTATAACAAGGAAATAATTCAGAAGATATACGCCAAGCTCTTAAGTTTTTAGGTTGAGTAGGAAAATGATCTCGAACAACTGCTAGTAACTGATTACAGTTGTGTAAAGCTTTAGTTTGGACACGTTCTTTACCTCCCTCTTTTAGTGCGTAGGTTTTAGTAGTTGTGCCAAAATTGTACTTTTTTGCTTGTGCTTTATCGTGAAATTGACAGCACTGTGCGATACGCCAATCATAAGACGATTGATTAAAATATTCCATTGATACCTCTTAAGTTTTATTTATTATAACTAAATTATAACTTAGTATCAAGTAGAATATGCTTTTAATTCCTAACAAGATAGCTATTAATAGTAATTCTAGTGTGATCTTCGTAACCTGCATAAGCATGCCAGTGATTATCTCTATTACTCATTACAACAGCTCTATTAGGTTTCCATGCAACAGCTTTATAAAAATTTTTATTAGCATCAAAGTAAAAAGTTCCATTATCAAAAAGCGGATGTATATAAATTGTCATTGTTGCAACTTTTTCAGGGTTTTCTATATGAATGTCTAAAGATTCTGGTTTTGTAGTATATTTTACTTCCCAGACGTGTTTTAATCTATTATGTTCTCTATCTGAGGGCACTAACGAATTAAATACATCAATTTCTTTCCATTTATTTTCAAGAAAAGAACCAATTTTTGTATCATTTATGTAACAATAAGTAACACTAGTTAGAGATTTTACATACTTACATCTTTCTTGCCAGTACATGCTATCTTCAATATGATTTTTTATGTATGTTAAAGTATCTGTATCAAAAAAATCATCAATAACTATATGAGGCCACGGTTCGTCATAAATTTTTAGGTTCATTTTTTTCTTAATGCGTCAGCTCCAAAAAATGCAGATACTAAAACAGCAATAGATGCAAAGTAAGTAGGTGCAATATCCGCAATTAAATTAGCTGCTTTTTCTAAACCTAACCATGATGTAAAAAATATACCTATAGGGTAAAGTAACAACCCAAGTAAGGAAAACCATGCCATTTTACGAATTGCATCACGTTGTGCATCATTATCTTCTAGCTCTTTACGTTTGAACTCTAAGTACATTGCTTGTTCTTTATCACTAACTTTTCCATCACCGTTTGTATCTGCGGGGTGAAAGCCTGCTTGTTTAATTTCTTCTGTCATTTATTTCTCCTAAAAGTCAATCTCTTGACCATCTTTTTCCCAAGTATTAAAACGAGTCCTGATAGTTGCTTTCTCGCTGTTTGTGATAGTCATCCCTTTCGAGTAGTCGGAGACGAGTTTCGATACTATCAAGTCGTTTGGCGAGTTCGGGGAATTTTGCCATTTGTTTTTGTTCATCTGTGATAACTTTAATTCCATATCTTTTTGCTGCCCAAGAATAGAGCGAATCCATTTTAGCATAAAACCATACTCCTAACTTTGTATCTCTGAACCACGATTCTGTCGCAGAACCAATAACTGAGCCTGCTATCGCTTTTATAATAAAAAACCACATTAGATGAGAACCTTTCTTACTCTTATTAATTCCTCTTCTTTTAAAAAGTGATGACAAGGTAAATGAATAGTAGAAGCACAAAACTCTACAGTTTTTGGACAATCATCTCCATGTTCATTAAGCCACGGTAGTAAATGAAGAGGTTCTTTAAAAAATGTTCGTGCAAGACACTTTACAGAGTTTAGTTTTTCAATCACCTCATCAACTTCGTGAGAAGGTACACTCATTGTATATCTCTCCCAAACATAATTTTCTCCAGGTATATTTTCATATGGAAGATTATTAATATACCAAGTAGCAATCTGTCTTCGATGCTCTCGATAGTTGTTTTGCTCAAATAGTTCTATTTCTTTAAGTAGTACTGCGCAGGAGGTCATATCCATATATGATTTTGTACCGACTCGATGTATCTCTTTATCTCTACCTCTGCCGTGAGCTGCTATTTCATATATCTTTTCAGATACATCATCTAAATTAGTACATACAGCTCCTCCTGAACCTAGAGTGCCTGGATACTTTGTAAAGTCAAAAGAGAAACATGCTGTAGAACTCATTGACCCTGGAATGTAAGTATAAGGCTCTCCCATATAAAACGCGGGGGCAGCATCTTCTATAATATGCACTCCAAATAAATCACATACATCTTTAATCTGGTCTACACGAACAACTGTTCCGAAGTTGTGTACTATGATTACAGCTGCTGGCTTCAACACTCTAATCATATCTTCTAGTTGGTTGAGATCTATATTACCTGTTGCATCAATATCACAAAAACGTACACGACGATTCATAAAAGCTACTGCATTTCCAAAAGCACGCCACCCATATGAGGGAACAATTACTGTATCTTGTGGATTAGTTAAAGCACTAATTGATATTTGCAAGGCATCGGTGCAACAGTCTACAAAATGCCAATTTTTTACGCCGCTGAGTTCTACGCATTTATTAGCAAGAGCTAGTTGAACGCCTCTCATCTCTCTACCATCTTCTGTTTGATAAGGATCATCCATCGCGTCTGCAATTGCTCTTAGATAATCAACTTTGTGTTCTGCTATTCTTTGTTTATGAGGAATAAATGCTATTGATTTCATAACCGTACCTTTATATCTTCCATTCTATTGTGTATCCATTTTAAAACTATTTTCTTTTCTTCAGGAGTTATATCCCATCGTTTTTCTGTATCAACACATTTAACTGTCGCTTCTTCATATCTTAATGCGTGATACAATGCTTGTTCTCTACCACATGCTTTGTCAGTCATAATTATCCCTCTTAGATAAAATACGATATATATTAGGTCTGCCTCTAGGTCTTGAGCGAAGATACTCATACTCTGTTATTAAAAAACAAAATATTAGTACAGCACAAACACCGAACCTAATATTACTCATCTCTGCGTTCAATGTCCTCCTCAACACACTTAGATCCTTTTTGTATTTCAATGACATATGCTGTGTCTAGTCCTGGGTTTGAAGCTTTATGCCAAACCATTTTACCCACCTCATATGGAATAGATTTTGGTGTTAAGTGAATCACATCTTGAAATTTGTCCCATTCAGTTTCCATTTTTACAAGACCAGTTACAACTATCCAAATTTCAGATCTGTGTAGATGTCTTTGAAAACTTAAACTTTTGCCAGGCTCAATTATTAGTTGTTTTACTTTAAAGTTTTTATCAGGTTGGTCATCGAGTACTCTCCATGAACCCCATTTTCTTACTTGGTTAACTATCATGTTTTGCCTTTGTTGCTTTGTTTTTACACATCGGTTAGCCTTCCGAATTTTTTTAATAAAGTTAACTCTTTATCTGTATATCCTGCTAATAAATCATCAGATAAATTTACTTTGTCTGGTGACAATTCTACTAGAGTATTTAAAGTTAACTTAATTGATTCTTTAAAATTGGGAATTTCTTTGTTTAGTTTTTTAATAAAATCTTTCCAATGTTGTAGTTTTCCAGGCTGAGCCATGCATCTTACCATTACCCAATTTTTCAAATTATGTTTTTTAGTTTCTGTAACTATTGCTTTGATGTTTTTTATCATTCTATCTTGGTCATACGAATCTTCGTGAACTGATATGGATAAACAACTATGATGTATTAATTCTGCAAGATATTTTGCACTTCTACTTCCATTAGTTGTAGTAAACACTCTTGCTCCATAATCATTAATTTTTTTACAAATTGGTATATAATCAGGAAACAAAGTAGGTTCTCCTCCCCAAAAACTCATTGTAAAGGTTCTACCGTTTAATTTTTCAAACAAATTGTTCAATCCTTTGAACACTTGTGCAGAATTATTTTTGTGCGGTAAGTTGTTGTGATAACTGTCTGGACAATATGTACAAGCATAATTACATTTTGCAGATAAAAACCACTCAAACTTTAAATCAACCTCTTTTGATGTAAATTCTACATACTCTGATTCAGAGTTTAAAGAACGTTTTGGAACTCCAATGTCAAAAAAACAAGAACAATAATCTAAAGTACAAACATGCCATTCTGTAGGTATACGAAACTCTTCATATATATTACCTAAATGCCCTCCAACTCCGCAATCTCCGCCTTTCATATCTCCATTTTCAGAAATGGCAATATTATATTGTCCTACAGAACAAGACCAACCTTTCCATGCGTTTAGTTTAGAGGCTCTAAGTTCTTGAGGATAGAACTCTTCTATTGTTCCGTCTCTTTTTGTTCCAATAATTGTTTTACCAGACATTTTTCCTCAATATAACTTCTTTATTATTTCCTCTACACATAGAACAAATAGGTTCTGGGTGTAAAAATTCATTAAACCATTTTTCTTTTACATGCTCTGGGTCATCATGTGATAAAGGAGTATACATATTTTTATACTGTTCCCAATCTTCATGGTTGTTTATTCTTCTCATTAAATCATCAAAAAAAGCAGTTTGAGTGCACTTCCATAATTTACCTTTATACAGTTGTGTACAATGAGTCCACATACACGCTTCATGAGCTTTTTTATAGTCTGAATTAAAAGGTTTTATTCCTTTTTTATACACTCTAGACCAGTGTTGGGTCATGTCTCTAAGCTCAACCTTAACGCCTTGAGTTTCAAAAACTTTTGCGAAAGATACCACAGACTTGTTAGCTGTGCTGTACATATCATTATCAAAAAATTCTGATAAATTGTTGTGTAGGAGAGTTTTATATCGTTGTTCCACCGAGTGTACGCTGATCACTAACATACAATTTGTTTCTTGTAAAACTGCTTTTAAACTTTTATTTCGTTTTAACAACAATCCATTAGTATAAATTCTTAAATCTGTGTTGGGATAAACTTCTCTAGCTGTTTTGATAAAATCAGGTAATTGTTTGTGTAATAAAGGTTCCCCTCCAAGTATTTGCAATCTGAGTGGGTTAATGTACGGTTTCCAGTTAATTAAATCTTTTTCTACTTGAGAAATAGTTTGTACTGTTCCTTCAACGTTTAAGTTTGAATAAGAGCTACAATTATCACAACGCAGATTACAAGCGGAAAGAATAGGAAAATCTAAAACCTTGATATTAATCATTAGCTAAGTCTTTTATATAGAGTGTAGTTTCTGTCGGATACATAGACTTATATTACTAATTTTTTAACACAGTGTCAACAAGTTTGTTGCTATGCGTCTTCCATCCCATAACCAAACATTTCAGCAAGCCCAAAAACTTCCATTATCATAAAACTCATGATTAAAAGTAGTATACTCCAAACAATAAGTTTACCACTAAAATTAGTCGCGGCCATTTTAATTGCAATCAGCTCGTTTCCTAAAAACCGTAAGGCAAGTTCAAACTCATTGTGTTCATTTTTAATTTCAATTCCGTTTTCTTTCACTCAAGTCTCCTGTCGTATTTTTCAAAAAATTTAGGGGATGATGGACACATAGAACATATTTCTTCAGCTTTTTTGTGTTTTGAGAAAAAAACGTCTAACTCATCATCGTTATCTAAATTAGCAGGCACATAATTTAAATAAGGTTTCCAGTAGCTTGCGTTTAGTTGTTTTGTTTTTTTAAGTGCAAAAGGTAAGTAAGCTATTGGAGCGCATTTGTATAATTTACCATCTAACACCTGAACATTTGGACATACACAATGTTTATAGCTAGCTTCTATATCTGTTGATAGATGGGGATAAATTTTTCCATCTTTCTCTAAATAAGTCTTTTGCCAACGATATGGGTCATATATGGTAACCTGTTTTAAAGACTTCCATTTTTTAAAAGTGTTAAATAAATTTCTTTTTAGTGTAATGTATAGTTTAGAATTTTTAGTTGGATGAAATGTGATGTTTAATCTGAATTTGTAATCATTTAAAAGGCTTCTAATGTATAAATTTTTATTTAATAGAAGTCCGTTTGTATATAAAACTAATAATTTTAGATTAAAATTATTTTTTTGTAAAACCCTTAAAGCAGAAATAAATAATTCTTTAAAGTTTTTTCTATATAAAGGCTCTCCCCCTAAAATAGAGAGTTGTTTTGTTATTCTTACTTTTTTGATTACTTTATCTAAATCATCTAAAAAGTTTTTATCTTTTCTTTCTATATCATCAGTAAAATCACTAAAATGATTACAACCTGCACAAGCTAAATTACACGAATGATGTATATGTATATCAACAATATCAGTATGGTATTTCATTAGTAAATTGTCGTCTTTTCTGCGTCTACTTTTACAGGTTTGCATGTAGCTCTATAATTCATAAAACCGCCAGAGCCATCTGGCACTTCAACTTGATCGTTTATTCTAGTTGCGTAATATATACAATCATCAATACTTCTAAAATAACTAGTATCTACAGCAGTAAGCCCTAAATAAGTAACAAGGGCAAAAACTAAAATCATTTAGGCTTCTCTTGATCTTTAAATCGTGGCCTTTCTCTTTGGCTCAACTGTTTAAAAAAAACTTTCTTTGCTGCTTCTTTATTGTGGGTATTTCTAATTAAAATATTAATTGCTTTATATCCGTCTCCCATAAACATTAATTTATCTTTATGGTAAAGCTTTGCTTTAGTAGCGTTATCAAGATCTAAAATAAACTCTTCAATACTATAAATCATTTTTTTATCTGGTTTAAACTATCAATAATATCATCGATATTAGGTTCAGGTTGCCCTGGATTATATACACACTTGTAGCTATTAGGGCAGTTTTTTTCATACATTAATTCAAAGGTTCTATTACCTCCCCTGTAAATACAGGCTTGTAAGCCAGTGTGTTTTGATTTAACTCTTTTAGCTAATCTACACGTAGTATATTGTTTTTTATCTATCTCTCCTCTGTGTATCTTTTGTTGCCTAGAGTAGTCTTTTTTGGTACCTACTGTTTTTGCACCGCTGCTTACTTCAATAGGAATTGTCAAAAAAGCAAGAACTAAAGTATATATTAAAACCATGTTCTTGGATGTCCAAACATACTAACAGACATTGCTAAGAAAAACCATAGCAAACCTGCTACTCCACATATAAGAACAATTATACCAATAGCATTTATAAGCTCTCTCTGACGCTCTTGTTGTTCATAGATTGCTTTTTTTCTATCTTTACGAATCTGTGCTTGTAGGGCAATAATCTCATTCCAACTGTTTGGGCCATGAATCAAATTTACATAGTTTTTAAGTTCTTGCTCCATAGCTTCTGCTTTTTTCTTAGCAGCAAATATGTCCATCGCTTCTTGTTCAATACTTGACCCTGCAAATATCTTTTTAAACAATGGTGGTTTTTTGTTCAGTTTTTCGGCTTGATCGATATCAGCAACTGCGCCCATCCAGCGACCTACATCACCGTACATTGACTCAATATCACGACCGACTTCGAAGCCTTTTTTAATAACATTAAACGCAGCAGTAGCTGCAGCTATCGCAGATATGGGATCCATCGATAATCTCACTTTCAAAGGGGTATAAATAATTATAAAATTTATGGGAAAGTATGTCAAATTTTTGACTTAATAAGCAAAATTTGATAAGACAAATAGAAATAAAAATAGTAAAAAATAAAATATATAAATAAACATAGCGCATCTCCTATAGTCATTATAGTCGATGATAATGAGATGTCAAATTTTTGACACTTATAGTAGCGTCAATAATTTGGCGTTGTCAATGTTTTGACACTATTTTTTGTCAGATTTTTGACTGTCCTCAGTAACTGCTTTTTCATAATAAACAATAATTTCAGATTGTTGTTGTAGGTATCTTTTAATTTCGGCAATATTTAGAGCAAGATTTTCATAGTCTTTCATGCTAAGTGCGACAAAAGCAAGCTCACCATAAATTTCAGTAAATTCTTTTACAAACTCTTCATAATTATCTTTAGTTACTACAAATATTCTAGTATCAGTTAGTTGTACTGCTTTTGGGCGAGTTACTGTTGGTATCTTTATCTTTTGTACCTGGGTCACTACTTTCACTTGCGGTTCCGGCATCAAGCGGCTGCAACCACTTAGGAAGAGCAGGCTGGTCACTATTACCAGTATCGGCCATAAACTCGCGCCATAATTTTGCTGTTGCGCCATTCATTTTTCCTTCTAGCACTTTTGCATCTGTAAGTGCCTCTACTATTAAATTTAGTTTACTTAATTTAGACCTAAGTTCATCACCATAAGATTCAGCTTTTTGAAGGTCTTGTTGTAATTTTTTGTTTAATGCAGCTGATTTTGCAATATCTGCTTGCAGAGCTTTTGTACTAGCTTCAGCAGTATCAACTGCAATTTCTAGTTTCGTATTATTTTCTCGTAGTGTTTTAATTGTGTTCTGCGTGCTTGTATAGTAAGATTTAGCTGCATAACCAGTCATACTTAAAATACCTACAATAAAAATTATAACATATAATTTAACCAAGTTCATCTCCATTAAAATTGAATACTTTTCCGCTGTCTTCAATCTTAAAATTATCTATAAGATTACACATTAATGAAACATTTTCGTAAATATTATCAGTTCCATTAATATTCATATTACTCTTGTAGTTGCCAGGACACAAGATAATTATTTTGAGATTTGGAAAAAACTTTGCAAGATTGTTAGCACCGATCATCAAACTAGATTTTTGAAGTTTATATTGAAAATGTTCAAAAGTAAAAGACTCTTGTGAGTGGTTCATAAGACCTGCAGTAGAGCCAATTATTACTATTTTATCAGTTATTTTAGGATAAAGTTGAAATAAGAATCTAAATTGAGATACAACATTAACACGATAATTATTTATAAAAAAATCATATAAGTTAGGATCAAAAACATCATTCAACTCTTCTCTTCTTATATCAGGTCTTTTAGAGATGTGTTTTTGTCTCCAAGGGGAGTCAGCGTTTTTACCCCAAGTCCAGTTATAATCACTGGGAAAAGAATAAGTTGCTGCACATAATATAACTGATTCAAACTTTACGTCCTCAGGAAGTAAAGAAACAAATTTATCAATATTAGAGCCGTTATTAAAATCTAAAATTGAACGTGAAGTTCCCATTATGTTATGAGACTTTTGATAATGTTGTTTAAAAGTTTTACCTAAAGTTCCATTTATACCTGTGATAAGTATATTACTTTGATAACGAAGCATAGATTTTAATCATCAATTTGAACAGCTCTCATACGTGCTACTAATCTGTCTGCGCGTTTAGTTACTTGACGGTACCAGTTTGAATCAACCATTTCATCTGCAGCTGCATTCCAATCTCTAGTATCAACGCCACGTTTCATACCCTTAAACTTGCGAAGTCTTGGTCGTCCCATATTAAACATCATGTTTGCGATTATTCTTTGAACTTCTTCTGGGAGTTCATCAAAGTCAGGATATAGGATGTTGCAGTCTGAGATGACTGTTTGGATGTCGTTGTCAAAGGCTTCATTGCATCTATCTTCTGAGACAGGTGTTCCAACCGGTTGTCCATATTCTGGATCACTATGAGTAACCAGATGACCAATACCAAAAGTAGGCAACCCGAGATGGTCGAGGTATATTTCATTAACTGAGCCTTCGTCATATGCTATTTCCTCTCTTAATTTTTCAATATTCATATTATTCTCCTAATACAGTACATATTTTTTCAGCAATTTGCTTAAAATCTTTTTTCTTTAATCCTCTAGTAGTTTCAGCTGCGGTACCAATTCTGATACCTGATGTTTCTACAAAACTACGTGGGTCATTGGGTACGCCATTTTTATTAACAGTAATACCATTTTCTTCAAGTAAATCTGCAGCTTGTCTGCCGCTATGCTTACTCTTACTCAAATCCATAAGTATGATGTGACTGTCTGTACCACCTGTTTGCACAGGAAAACCACGCGCTTCAAATACTTCACACATTGCTTTTGCATTTTTAATCACTTGATCTGCATACTGTTCGAAACTAGGAAGAAGTGCTTCACTATAACATTGTGCCTTTGCCGCTATAATATTCATAAGTGGTCCGCCTTGAGTACCAGGAAATATTGCACTATTAATACTTTTTGTATAGTGAGGATTGTCCCATAGTATCATACCACCTCTAGGACCACGAAGTGTTTTATGTGTAGTGCTTGTTACTACATCAGCATAGCCAAAAGGACTATCATATACTCCACCTGCAATTAGACCACTATAGTGTGCCATATCAACCATTAGTATTGCACCTACTTTGTTAGCAATTTGTCTAAAAGCACTCCAGTCTATTTGTCTTGGATATGCGCTAGCACCTGCAACAATTAGACTAGGCATATTGAGTTTTGCAATGCCTTCTATTTTATCGTAGTCAAGAAATCCATTGTCGTCTACACCGTAGGTAACACTATTATAAACTTTGCCACTTAGTGTAGGAATAGCTCCATGTGATAAATGTCCACCACTAGCTAAATCCATACCCATTAAGGTATCACCAGGTTTCATAAATGCTTGATAAACAGCAGTGTTTGCATTTACTCCGCTGTGGGGCTGAACGTTTGCGAATTCACAACCATAAAGTTGACAAACTTTATCTATAGCAAGTTGTTCAATTTCATCCATATGTTTACAACCGTTATAATATCGTTTGCCTGGATATCCTTCTGCATATTTATTGGTAAATATACTACCACATAAGTCCATTACTGCTGGACTAGCAAAATTTTCACTAGCAATTAATTCTATTGTTTCATCTTGTCTTTTAGTTTCTCCAGCTAGTATCAAGACTATGTCATCATTTATGTATATTTTTTCTTCTCCCAAGTGTTGTTTCGGTAAAAATCTTCTCTAGTCTCTGGCGAGACCATCATTTTTGCTCTTTGAGCATTATGTTTTTGTTCTTGTTGTCCAGTTAATAAATTTATATCAGCTGTCCACTCTTCTCTCTTAACGGGAATAATTTGAACAAAAGGACTACCCGCAGGTATATTAATTTGAGTGCCAACATTAAGAGCTGGCATTATAAATGGAAAATTTACAACACCCTCATAAATATCTGAATCAACCCATCCACAAATAGGTATATAACTAAGTTCGAATTGATTCATTGGGGGAACAAATAATAATGAATAGCCAGGAGGTGTTTTTATTCTCCAAGGAGATATGTACTTTAATATTTTAAAATCCTCAAAAGGAGAACCTTTTACTTGTGGTTTTGGGTGTGTCTCAATTGGGTTAAAATATAAAGTATCTTCTTTATGTTTATCATCTAAGTAAATAAGTTTAACTTCATTTTGCTCGTTAAGAGTTATCTGCATATCTATATGAGTTAATAAAGTATAACCAGCTCCCATAGCATCTAAGAATGGAATACACTTTTTTACTGTTTCTAGTTTTTTCCCAAATTCATCTTTTTCACCATCTGTAGAGTACGGACCCATTTTTTTAAACCAATGTGGTATAACTTTTTTAGACGGTTGAGGGGGAATCATTAATTGGTTTGGAAAAGGTTTTACTAATTCAAACTTTAGTTCCTGTTTCATTATACACCTTTTTTGTGTTTTTGACTTTTTGGAGGCGACTTTTTAGATCCTGCAGGTCCTGCCCAATATACTTTGTCAGCCCAGTAAGCTGCCGACATATTTCCTTTAGCGATATTTTTGGCATGTCTTGCTTTAAAACTTTTTCGTGCTTCTGGAGAGTAGTTATGCCCCATCGAAGAGTCTCCAAAGTGTATGAGTTTAATATTATCGCCTTTTTTTGCCAACACCATACCTTTTTTTCCTGCACGATTTGATCGTCTTGGTTTATTGAATCCATCGAATGTTGTTCCTCTATAATTAATTTTCCCTGACGGTGTTCTTTTCACTCCTGGATATTTGCTCATTTTTATATCTCGATTCTATGTCACATACTACTTTCCAAATATTTGGGTGTAGTTGTGGATATTTTTGTTGATTATTTAATGCACTAATTATAAAAGATTTTTCCTTGTCAGTCAAAGGTTTACTTTCGAAAAATCTTTTAAGGTTTGTTTTGATTCTTCTCATCATCGCTCTCCGAAGGTAAATCGTAAATAAAAGGATCTTGACTATGAAGTTTTCTCAATCTCCACTTGAACTTTATGTGGTTCATTAAATCAAGTAACCAATTTATCAAACTCTAATCTCCTATTTTTCAGCAAGGGTAAATATGGCACAGCTGACTTTTCAAAGATTTGTGGCTCTCCATCGTGAACAGTGATAAGTACTGCAACATCTCTAATTCCTGTACCATACATTTCATTATGTGCAACTGCATAAGCACAGCATTGAATAAAATAATCTTTAATTTGCGATTCGTACTTTTTCTTCTTTGACGTTTTAAAATCTATAATAGTAGGTTTTCCCTTCCAGATTCCTACCATATCAGTTCTACCAGCATATTTATATTTTTTGCTCCATAAAACTTGTTCTTGACCCCAAACTTCATCAACACCTGATTCGCCTATACGTATCAAGTCTTTAGTCATTTGTATTACATCCCTCGGTGCTTGTGAAAGAGCTGAATGTATAGATTCTCCATTAAAGTGCTGTTCAGCAAACTCATGTACTGCTGTTCCTCTGTCCGTTGCTTCTTTAGAAACACGAGCGGCTTCTTCTTCCCCAACTTTTTCTTTCCATTTTTGTAACCAAACATTGTTAGCTGTCTTACCTAAGATAGTAGTGATGGAAGGATAAGATCCATCAGGTGTATGATATGTTCTACCTGTTGGTAGAGTATCTGTAGGTACCTCCGTTAAATAATCAAATTTCAACTTTTTATCTCTTTTTCATAGTCTGTAGCAGAGTTAACAATTGGTTTACCTCTTGCATTCAAACTTGTGTTTATCAAAATGGGATAACCACTATTAGTTGTTTCATATAGCACTTTACTTAAAAACATATTACTCTTTGGAGTAACAACCTGCAATCTAGCATTTTGTAAATTATTAGGATACCACAGTTCTGTAAGAGTATCAGATACAAAAAGCATACTGTGGTTATAGTTCTTATTATAAACTTTGAAATAGTCGTTGGCAAGACTTTCTAAACATACAGGTGCCCAAGGTCTCCAAGAATCTGTTTCACGTTTTTTTAATTGGTTTAATCGTATACTATTTATCTTATTAGGTATGGCTAAGTATGATCTATTACCTAATGCTCTTGGTCCAAATTCTGCTCTGCCATTGATTACAGGAACAATTTCGCCTTTTAAAAGTTTTGTTACAACCTCATCGAGTGACTTAAATGGTATAGCATTATATCCTATGTAAGGAGTAAAATTTGTAGGTCTTTCGATTAGAGCAGCAGCTCCTAAAGCACAACCAGCATCTCCAGCAGCAGGCTGAATAGCTATATTTTTAAATCCAGTATTTTTATATATCTCTGTATTAGCAACGCAATTTAAGGCAACACCTCCAGAATATGCTAAATTGGTAAGCCCAGTTTCTTTTTGTAACCAACTAGCTAAATTAATAAGTACATGCTCAGTTACACGTTGAACACTACTTGCTATATCCCAGTCTAATCCTAAAGTTCCAAGACCTCTCTGTAGGTCTACTTTTAATCTATAACTATCATCTTTTATCTCTATAAAATTTTTCTCAATTACGTTTACCCATTTTGGAATACCAAAACCTGCTGCTGCCATTACTTGAGATTCATCATGTAAAGGTCTAAGCCCTAAAAATTTAGTTGCAGCACTATAGAATAGACCTAGAGAATTAGGGTAGCGAAATCTTTTTAACCAGGTAAACTTGCCTTTTTCAAATACACCGAGAGAAGTAGAAAATTTACCACCAACAGTATCAACCACCATAACAGCACACTTTTCCCAGTCTGTCATCAGTATAGAACTCATACCATGTGACTCATGATGGTCAACATAAGATACTTCAGCTTTAGGAAATTGTTTACGTATTAATTGTAAAGAATCTTTTTTATTATCTCTATCGTAAAAAGCAACAACACTTATATCATTAGAAATAGACTGTAACCACTGGATAGTGTGTTGAGGCCATCGCTTATCATACTTAATCCTAGAGAAACGCTCTTCATGAGAGGCACCTAATATTTTACGATTACTGATAAGAGCTGCAGCACTATCATGGTGAAATGCCGAAACACCTAGTATACTCATTATAGTACAACTCCTTTGCCTTATCATATGTTTCTTGAGTAAAACCTTCATAATCTACTCTGGTTACAAACTCAGATAGAGTCCAACGATCTTTAGTTATATGTGGGTGAACTCTGTGAGCTATAAAGCTAGGAAATATAATACTTTTACCAGGTTCAGGATAGATTTTAGCAATAATTTTGTCTGTGGGAGGAGCTGCCCATCTTGTTTCAACTGCGACCTTTTGATTAAAATTTAACGCACCTAATTCTAAGTGAGCGCCATCAGTTAAATATATTAAGTGTGTCCAGTATCTATTATGACTATATCTGATTTTTTTAGTATCAAAATCCCAGTCACAATTATCAAAATGCCAATCATAATGTTTTTCAGGAGTAAGTTTTATTGCGTGCATTGATAATCCACTAAATCCTGCAGTTATTTGATTATTTTCTGCTTTTTTGTGTCTATCAAGCATTTCAACCATAGCACTAGCTTTTTTTGCAATGCTTGGTAATTGTTTCATTTTAATACAGAAATTGTACGCAGGATTTATTACGTCTTTACGAGTATTCAATTGTTTCATTTATTAGCTTACACTTTATTTTCCAGGCGGCGTATATATCAGCTGCAATCCTAAAAGCAATTAATTGATGGCCAGTTTGATTACAATGTCCTCTACCATCTCCATTCTTTTTTCTTTCATCACCGATGTGAAAATCAGATATACAGCTATAGTCGCTTAACCATCTATGGTCTATAAGAGATGGTCTATAAATTGGGTAGATAAGTAAATTTTCATTACCTACAGTCTCAATCACTGCTTTAATCCAAAGTGCCCCAGTTCTTTCATACCAAGATTGTTTAGTAAATTTTTTGAACCATAAATCTTTAGTGAGTTTTCCCCACTTATCTTGCGCACCCCAATCATAAGGTAGCAAATAGTCACCATTACCTTTTGGGTCACTTTGGTGCCAATGAGTTATATTCCAAATGACATATTTAAAGTTTTTATAGTTATCAAGTATGTATTCAGCTTGAGCATCTATAGTTATACCCGAATGACCCCATACATTTGTAATACCGCACCAATGTGGCCACGGATATCTAACATCTAAGGTTTGTTCAACCCAGCTTGTACCAACAACTAGTATATCTTTAGTGTCTTTTTCTACAGGACTACTGTTAAGGTTACGAGTTATCATAACACATTTCCACAAGCTCTACAAACTCATCAAAGTCTTGTTGAACATCGTTTAAGTTTTGTTTTCTAACTGTTATGGCAATCTTTCGTGCAGTTGGCATAGGAATGGCAAATTCGGTTTTAATCTCTTTAAGTATTTCACTTATGTGTTCTCTAATAGCTTCATCTTGAATCATAAGGTCTACTACTTTGTTTATTTTTTCTCTTAAAAGCTTTTTATCTTCAGCCATAAATCCTCCTAGTTTATTAGTTTAAATGTTTGTCGTTGAAGTTCTGGTACTACTCTAATTATACGTTTTTCTATAAGATCATTAATTGCGTCTTTAAATAAACTTATAGATTGAGTAGTTAATTCAGATTTTGGGATAGTCCTATCTTTACTGTATAGTTTTTTATATAACATATTATAAGAGATTATTAAGTTTGCAGAGCCGATTTCTCGGCTGCCTGCGCAGTCTCCCGATGGTCGACCCTCTACTAACTCATATTCTCCTACACTCCACATCTCACCACTCTCATCATCAAGTACCTCTACAGGTAACGATGTTACGACTCGTCTAATGATGTTTGAAGCTTCTGAGGCGGATATTGTCATTCTGTAACCCAATACTGTATATAAGGATCTGCGTAAAACCATGCCAGAGAGCAAGACACACTTCTGGCAAGTAGCGAATTATCTTGCGTGTTCACAGCGCGCTGAAACTCCCGTTTCAGAATTAGCCATGGATTCTTTGGGTTTTTGACAGGCTGTGATGTGTATGATGGACGCTGGTTCCAATGCTGACAACGTGAAGAAAAACTCGATTGATTATTCAAAAATCTGCTATTTTCTTTGAGAAGAGGTTTTAACACTTCGTGTAACTTACGAAATGCTTCAGCTTTCTCAGAATCCTCAGCATTTGAAACTGCAATCCTTCGTAGATTTCTAGCTAGA
>Ga0208019_1000264_pt1 | contig 28904 bp, 26 predicted proteins | sample CB_VirMetaG_5_FD_184540 | JGI IMG/M metagenome (GOLD analysis project Ga0208019, IMG submission 184540) | Freshwater to marine saline gradient viral communities from Chesapeake Bay - CB_1508_1D Viral MetaG (SPAdes) (version 4) | ecosystem: Environmental > Aquatic > Marine > Coastal | place: USA... | reverse complement strand
GAGGAGAGTTTGCGGGGTCCGTATTCGAACCTGCCCCAATCTGTGTAAACCAGAAACGACCGATGTCTTTTGCAGTTCTTTCTTTTTTCCAATATCTAAATTCATCCAAAGAACCAGACAATTTACCATAACCGAGACCAGGAATAAAATCATCTGATGCTGTTCTTGTTACAAGTTCCGGGTCTTTGCCTGCAACCAATGAACCGATGCTACCAATAAGTGCAGTGTTCAAAGAACCAATGGCACTTCCCGTAACGACCGATTTGTTGAGTTCGCCGTCTATATACAGACCAACCTTTACTTGGTTGTCCTGATTCTTAAATGATATCGCATAGTGGTGCCAAGAATCATCAGAGGCACTGGTATAAAGATGTGTAGTACCTATTCTCGCTTCTTTAAATCCAGTTGAACCAGATTGATAGGTAATGAGAAAAGGAGAAGCAGAAGAGTTTGAACTATCAAGTTCCACTGTCAAGCGACCGTATGCAGACTCTCCCTGATATGAACCAGTTGTCGTGATATCTAGGATTACTTCTCTTGTTGTTTTAGAACTAATAAATTCAGACTTCTTTAACCAGAACTCTACAGTGTTACCGTTTCTTCCGTTAATTTCAAGATTTGATGTTTGATAAGAAGCAGTATTGTAGACATTCCCAATGTTTGGTCCACCCTTAATGTAGATATATTCTTTTGTTTCTGGGTTTCCGTATGCTCCAGATGTTGATGTAACGGTACCCCAACCATCACCACCAGGTCTATTGTCTGAGAGTTTGATATATCCATTTGTTCTTGGGTATTCATTCTCAAAAAGGTGAAGGTCAAATCCGTTTGATTCATTGAACCATGCTAGTCTTTCTTTTAGTGAACCATCATACGGATAGGTGTTTACGATTCTGTCGATACCTGCCTTGTAGTATTCTTCTAACGAACCGTATGCTGCAAAGTTTGATGCAGTAAAGAAGTTGGTGTGCGTCTTGAACCTCTTTCTATCTTTCAAGAATTGGTCAATATAACCAACGGACTCTACATCTTCAAGTTTATCTTGAAAATTAATCAGAGAACCAATGTTTTTTGTTTTCTTATCTTTACCAAATAAACCTTTCAGACTCATATCTACTCAACTCTAAATTTAAACTCACTCTTGTTCACAATGTTTTGCTCGTAAGAGTCAGTTGATATTTCCAGTGCATACATGTAACCAGGTTCGAAAAGGGACATATCTAACTTGAAGTAACTTCCACTTGAGTCATAAGACATCTTCGTGTGGGGGACACTTCCTGAACCGTATGATATTACCTCCTCTCCGTCGATTACTCTATATGCTCTGTAGTATACATTATACAATACTTCGTTTTGTAATTTGTTACTCGCTACTGTATAAATATTCGGTTGGTAATCTTTTTTTCGTATATTAAGTCTTAAACTTGGTTTGTCTTTTGTTCTATAATATGGTTTCAGATTTGTGATAGAAACAACATACTCTTCGTCCGCATTACTAAACGGAAGTGGTTTGTGTTCCTTGACTGTAATTGCAGAACCAGTAAACAACTGGTTGTCACTCAAGTCAGACCATACATCATAAACCTTTGTTTGAGAACCGGTAAATGCTAGTGATGCACTATAGATACCTGTCTTGTGTAAATAAGCGAAAGCAAATGTAGCATTATTGCTTGTAACACCACCACCGATTGGCAAAGTCAGTGGACCTGCATTGTTGTCAAGTTCTGAATATAAACTCACCTTCATCAATGCTTCCCCAGTTGTCTGGTCAGAACCGTCCTGTGCCGTCTTGAGAGTTGGCATATTGCTCAACCCTCTTCTCGTATAGTTGTACATATAAAGTGTGTTCAGATTTTCAGGTCCAGTTGCAAGAGATGAACTCTTAAAAAAGTTTTCCCTGTCGTCTCCAATGTGGTCGTCGAATCTCGCCTCGATGCAAGGTCTCTTGTAGAAAAACTCAGTTCCCCTAGCAAAGAACTTCTTTGTATAAAAGGACCGCTTCTCTGTTCCATCTTCGTACTGGTCGGATAATTTAATCATTACACCGTAGTTTTCTCTGTCTGGGTCAACTGTTGACTCTGCCGCAATCCATTCCTCAACGAGAGCAGTAATGTTTAACTCTACATCTTCTGTACCATCGTTGATTGTGTAAGTGTAGTTCGGAAGATTCGTACCTGGCACATAAGTGACTTCGTGATAATCACCACCTGAAGCACTCCATCTTGTAGGTCCACCCCTTTGAGCAACAGTCAAAGTAAATACATTAGCATCATTGTGGACTGTCGGAATAAATGAACCGGAAGTTCCACCAACGACTGTATTCGTCAACCTTACTGTGGCACCAGTAGAATCGCTTGTATCGTCCTCAGATATAGAAGCAGACAGGTTTGTGCTCGCTAAGGCATCTACTGCTGTTTTAACTTGTTTTGCAAAATTGTTAACAGTGTTTGCCGCTGCTTGGTCGAGTTCTACTTCCACCTCTGTTCCATCGACATTTGGTGCAGTGCCAGCACCGTCATCATCAAACCAGAGATTTAGTCTTGTTTTTGTTTTGTCGTCGTTGACAACCTGAAGAATAAAATACTTTCCATCATAATCAGAAGGAGTAGTTGAAACAAACTTTATGTCAGTTATGTCTGCAACCTTAGTGTCGCTGGCAAAAATCCAGTTTGAAATATCGAGGTCAGAATACTCCTCCATATCCAATCCTGCACCCTCACTCCAAGATTGTGAAATAGGGAGTACAGACAAGGTGTAGTTCTTTGGAAGAGTTTGACCGTGCTCTGCATTGAACAGTCTAAGAAAAAACTTTGCACTTCCAGACTGTGCTATTGTTCCTGCATCTCTCGCTGCTTTAATTTTCGAAACATCAAATTGAACCATTGCTCTCGCTTTTTCAAGCGATGTGCTAGATGCTTGCCCGTAAATTGAAAATACTTCCAAGATGTCGGAAGCACCCATATTAGACCCTGTACCTCTCGTGGTCAAGTTTGCAGCAAAAGCATTTGTAATTGTATTATCTGCATTTGCATAAAATCTTTTTATACTCATAGTGCGGTTCCTCTAATATCAGAATTAGGGAACTTTATTTCATACACATGGTCTGAAGGTATGACTAGAACTCTACCATCCAAACTCAAGTTTTCCTGTATTGAATAGTTCAAAGAAGAATAGTTCCCACCACTGAGTGACCTGACTGCCACATCAGTTACATCAACAACAGAATCAAGTCTGTTAAGAGTCTTGTATACATCGTTTATTGTGAGTGCTTCTCCAATTTCAGGATGAATGCTAAATAACTCTTGAAGTTCCCTATCGCATTGTGCAAGCACCTCTGCTTTTGATACATTTTCTGCTATAACAACAGTGTAGTCAATTCCAAGATTGACTATCTTTGCATCAATGATATCAAATGTATCGCCCATCATCTTATAATTTGTTATCCAAGTTCTTAAATTATTTTTAAGTGTGATGCTTGGGGCAACAAACTTGCCGTCAACATCTTCTGAAATAACAAACATATTTATGTTTCTTTTAAACGAGTCTTTATCAACCTCTACTCTGACTCTTTTTAATGCACCAAATCTTCCTGGCATTGCATATGCCATAGTTACATAGTCTTGCATCGTCACTGCTCTATTCTGAGCAGAGAAAGAATTCATCGCTCTAACTTTAATCTCTTCTTCATCTGGTAAACTCAGGTCACCAACTACTGGATTTTCGTTTGAGCACTCGATTGATTGTCTAACTGTTGCAACCTTCGTTGCAACCAGTGAATTTTCATTATCAAATTGCAGTTCTGCTGACTGTACAGTAAGAATCGAATTTGCAGCAGCATTGACATTCTCTATATCATCTCTTCTGATTCTGACTGACAAAGTTGTATTTGCTGGAGAAATACCCATCTTTTCCGTTCTTGTGAAATTTGTTGGGTCAAGATAAGTATCAGACACATGTTCCTTACCAAACTGCCTCATCACAACACTCGAAGGGTCTAAGAAAGAACCTGACAATATTTCTTCATCACTTCCTTGCCCAAATTGTAGTTCGACAGCACCTGGTAGAAAATTAGTTCTATACCTTCTTGGTACCGATAGTGGTTTAAGAATGTTCTTGACTCTATGCTTGTCCTGGTTTCTATTAGAAACATTCACATAGATTACATCTTGAGACAAGTGCTCCACTTCATAATATTGATGTCCTTCAGAATCCTCCACACTTACAACCTCAGAAATATTTTCTGCCTCAACTGTAACTTTCTGGAATCTTTTGAACTCGCCAACTTCTATAAATCTTTCCTCTACATACCCAGACTTTATTTGACCAGTTGCCTTAACTGCAAAAAAAGTAGGGGCACCCGTGGCATCATCGACACTCGATACAACAACAAGATTGTTTGGGTCTGAAAAGTCTACATCCTCTATCAATGTATATTTACCACCAGAAGTGCTTGTGACTTCTGCTCCCGCCTTCAAAACTGGTGCATATGTTAAGTCTGGTGCCGCAGAGTTTGCTGGGATAGTGACAAAGAAATCGCATTCACCGTATGCAGAGATGGCATCACTATACCGATACCCCATATTTCTTGATAAATTGATTATATTTTCTTTTTCTATTGCAGTTTCCAAGAAACTTTCATTTGCCTGATAGTCCAAATAGAAGGATAAAACATCTCCAACATACGAAACAGTGTCCAACATCAACGAACCAAACGATGCTTCGTTAAAATCTTTGTAAGAATCTGGATAATATCTCCTGGCATGTTCTACCAGTGCTGCTTTTATGGAGTTGAAGTCTCTATTGGTATATGAAATAGGTATTTTCTTTTTTGCCATCTGCGGAAATCCTCAATATTAAATAGTTAAGAAGTTATTTTTGGGTCAAGTGATAAGGACAATATTTGGTCACTAGCAATATTCTTAATGTCGTATCTAAGCATAATATCAACTAAGTTAGGATTCTCATCAGAGTAAACTACCTCTAATAGAGTTATTCCAACAAATGGCATATACCTGTCAACTTGCTCATAAATTCTTGACTCAATTGCAACTCTCGCTGTCGGAGTGTTGTTTTGAAACAAAAACCTTCTAAGACCAACCCCAAAATTAACATCCATAACCCTTTCACCTGGTGCAGTTAGTAATAGGTTTTTTAAATTCTGATGAGTGTTTTCTACAATAGTTTGTGTGTTTAATGGTGCTGCATCTTTTGTGAATCTGATTGGTAGTTTTGGTCCTATTCCATACATTTTATTTGTCCTCGCACTGTCCTTCAGGAGTAACTAGTTCCTTTGTCTCACAACCATCCTCACAGGAATTATCTTTTTTAAGTTTACTATGTCTCTCACCCTTGTTCTCTCTCACAGTAAGAGCATATCCACCCATTGGTGTAAATGGATAACCATATCTCCAACTTTCATTCCTGATAGTTCCGACGAGATGCTTTGTTGCTTTTGCTACACCTGCCGCATCTAATTCTAGAGTAGACTCCAGTAAATCAACAGGGAACTGAGTCACTGGCACATATTGCTTACATCCATTTCTAGTTCCAAATCCGTTTTTTAGGTCTCCGCTGTACTCGGATATGTTCCTCTTTCCAACAAGTCCTTCCACAAGACCATACTTCATACTGCAAGGGTCTTTCTTGTATCCCTTCCTCATATCATTATAACCTGGGTCTACTGTGTTTGCTAGTTCTCTTACCGCTGCTGCGGCAGCATCTGCTGCGGCAGAAGCAATTGCTTTAGCAATCATAACCAGTATTTCACTAGCAGATGGTAAATCACCGCCTACACTTGTTGACATAACACTTTTAGTATTATCGACTGAACCTGGTGCAAGCGGACCATCCTTCTTCGTATCTCCTAGTCCATCGTATATGAGCATATTTTGAATGATAAACAATTTTGTTGCCGCAAAGATTCCTTGTGGTCCGTTATCAGCATCAAACACTTCTACATTTTGCAGGAAGTGCAAAGAAGCATATCTATCCATCGGAAACAAGAAATCAAACATAACCCTATGTGGTTTCATATAATCATTATCATCGGATGACTTGATAACTCTTCTCTTGTTCGTTTCGTCTCTTTCGATTGAAAGAAGTTCAAACTCTAATGCTTCCTTGTATTTGTTAAACAATTCATATCTAACAAAATCCCTCTTTATGGGAGTGACTTGTGTGTTGTAACCAGCACCGAGAGGAGAAGTGAACAGTTGCCCGGTAACATTGATTATAAATTCAAGTCTCTCCCTCTCTCTTGTTAATCTTGCCAGTTCTTCATTGGTGCTAATCGCTTCAAGTAAGTCAATATGAGCAAGTCTTGTTTCAATCTCATTAGTGTATTGACCTGCCGGTCTATAAAGTTCATCTCCAGGTCTACCAAACCCTTGGTTTAGAACTTCATAGTCCTCTATCTCAGACCTCAAATTATTAATTGATGCTTCAGTTTCTGGACTGTTTGGCATTATAATCGTACCATCCACAATTGCATCGTATCTTTCTATGACATTTTGTAGTTGAACCGAATAAATATTCTCTTTTCTTCTTTTCTCAAAATCGCTATATAAGTCTTCAAAACAATCAACATCCCTAACAACCTCGTCAACCGGTATTGAATAGACCATTTTATCTTTTATTTGTGAAGTTATCTGCAACTCTGCATTTAACCTAAGTCCATTATCACTGGGGTCGTATACAGGTCGACCGGTAAATCCACTATTGATGCTATCAAGATATGCGATGGCATTGAGATAAAAAGCAGAATCTGAATTTAGGGACTCTCTTGACTCAGCAGTAGAACTCGCTTCTGTTAGTGGTTCCTTGTCAACATGTCCAACAAATGCCCTCTTTGATGTGAAAAGTGTCGTGTTGTTCGATAAACCTATCTCTCCGGTCCCATCATCGATGGTTAAGTCTCTGAATATTTGCTCAGGATTTATTGTGCTTGTTTGACTCGCTCCTTCTCCATTTATGGAAAAAGAGTCTTCTTGTCTGTCCACTTTGTGTCCGAACATCAATCTGTACCCAACTTGCAGGTTATCTCTAATGTGTTCATAAAGTTCTTGCTGTTTATCTAGCACAGAATCAAAATCAAGCATACTGATGGTCCTATCTCTGTCATTGACCGGTACCCTGTTTCTTCTTGCAGTAGAAATATTGCTGGCAACATTAAAGGCACCTGCTCTTGTGTCAGTAAATGTTACACCAGAAATGTATCCTTCTCCGTCTTGCAAGTTGTTGATTTTTTCTTGAATTTCGAATGCTTCCGTTGTTAAAGAAAGTCTAGTTGAAATGTCATCTTCATTTGATATTTGAAGCATCTTGTCCCTCAAATCAATGTAAAGTTGCTCGACTTCTTTTCTTTTTTCTTCATTTTGTTCTATTAGTTGGTAGTATCTGTCAGAATCAGATGACAACTCGGTGCCAAACAAAAGTCTTTCTAAATCTTTTGATGAAATGTAATTTTGATATTCTCCATCAATTCTCACCATCCTTCCGATTGATGGTTCATCACGAGTAAATCTTTCTATATCATTATAGATTCTTCTGAAAGTACCATAATCTTTTATTCTATAAAATTTCTCTACCCAAAAGTGTCCTGAGTTTATCTTCTTTTCTATCAACTCGTCAGAGTATCCCTCAAACTTAAATCTGTCATACAAACTCGGAAGTTTTGGTGCAACAAGCACATCTCTGTACCCAGCATAATCTTCCGACACACTTGATGCTCTCCTTGTATTCGTGTAGTTATCCAGCACATCGTCGATGTTCTGAGAATACTCATCTATTGTAAGTTCTCTAGGAACAATTGTGGTGATAGTTGGGTAGTCTGTTGTACTCGGAACTTCCTTGATGTTCTCCGCTAATTCATTGTAGAACCTTTCTTTAAATGAAGAATATTTTGGTTCAAATATCTCTTCAATATAGTTTACCATCTCTTCAAGGTCTAGGTTCTTCAATACCATTGAACGAATAGCAGATTTTACATCATCTTGATTAGTTATTGATTTAACTATATCCTCAAACTGAGCAGTCGTATTGGCACCAATTAGAGAACCGCCCAACTCATTAACAATTCCATCAGTGATATAATCTACTACCATCTCTGACTTAAAGATGTCTTTTGCACCCGTGACCGAAAGCATAAACAATCCTTTTAACATAATCTCAAGACAATAGAAGTCTATATAAAGTTTAAACAAACCTTCTATCATTGCCTCTTCAAAAGGTCCCTTTTCGTTAAAGTCCCTAGAGGATGGGTCATGCTTTGGTTTACTTGCCACTTCTCTGAACTTCTTTACAAATCCATCAACCAACTTCTCAAAATCAAACATCTTTTTGTTTTTAACATAACAAGCAGAACCATTCTTTCTTGAGACCCTGTACTCACTTGTTACAGACTCTTCCATCTCGAAAACATTTTCTACCATAAAGTATTTTGATTTCGTTGTGTAATCTGATATCTGGTAATTAATCGAATCAACAACTGACTCATACAATGATACAGACTGCACTGATTCCTGTTGAGCAATAACCAGCGGTCCAAGAATGGCATAAACAAGTGCTGCTCCCAACCGTTCAGCACCAGATTCGGCATTTTCGAATATCTGCTCTCTTAGAGTGTCCAAACTAACAGGTTCCAAGTAACCCTGCAATTTTGGTATTATATTCGAATCAGAATCTGCATAAGTCTGAAAGGTCGTTCTTCCCGTATTGCCATTAGCAAGTTCTGTATATTTCTGTATCAAATAGAAGGCAAATCCTGCCGGTCTCAACAGTTTCGCTCTGTCTTTGTCTGATAGTATGTCCAAATCATCGGACCTCATATCGATATATTGCTGAGGTAAATCGCTGTAATAGTTCCTCGACACTATCTCATTTGTGAATGGATTATCATATGCAAACCTGTAGCAGTCCTTTATGTTGCTGTCGGAAAATGGAAGTTCGGTAAAACCAATTGAAGTACCAACTGATTGTGGAGATATACCCGTAACATCAAACGGTTGCTCTTCAAGTTTAGTTGTCAGCAACCTAACATTAAATTCTCTATATCCATCTTTAAGACTTGGATTTTTTCTGACTATTGTACTAATATCTGAGTCTAATATGTTTTTTAAGTTCTGAGATACAGAATAATGCACTCTTCCGTATTTTTCTATGTATCCAACAACATATGTTTGCACTGCCTCGGCAAATTCATCTGGTTTCATATCAGGTCCGGATGAATCTATCGGAAAAATCCTAACAAGTGGACGATATTGCTCTTCAACACCCAATTCTTCTAGTATGATTTGAGGACTAACTGGTCTTCCAAGTCCATATGCCTCGGTTGGTTCAGCAAATTGAGTTAACCTTAATCCAACCAACTTTATCGCTTTTGCTTCTGGATTTCTTGATATCTTGTCTAGTTGATAACTGTAGTGTAAGAATCTAGCATAATCAAGTCCATTAAATCCAGGTTCTCCTGGTTGAATTAAAATAAGGTTTTCTGTTATTAGTTTATTTGGGAATGCTCCCATTTCCACATCAAAATAAGACTTGACATTTGTCAAGATAGAACTTATTGCCAATTTGACCATCTTGTCTTGAAACGAGTTACTGTATGGTCCTGGCAATCCCGCTTTTGCCATTTCTTCTGGACTCAAACCTGGCAATAAAGAAGAGAAGTCTCCTTGCTTTGAAAGGTCATTTAAGAGTTGTCTCTTTTGGTCTAGTGCATCCAATTCACTTCTTATCTGCTCATCAGTGGCACCGGCATCTTGCAAGAGTTTTCTAAGGTCTTCATCATTTCTACAGAGTTCTTGTGCGATAACGATATCATTCAGTTCCCTTATTCTGTCACATATAAATGGGTCAACAACCGTTCCAAGTGTAGTAAAAAACTTCTCCACTTGGTCTATTGTTTTCAAGTAATCTTTTAGGTTAGAGGTAAGTGATTGTATTGTTCTCAGGACTATACCTAGAACATCGTCAGTTGCTTGACCTTGTAAGAGGTCACATAACTCTGTTGGAGTTAGTGCTAGACTTACCGCCTCTAAAACATTTTCTGAATCTCTATCCAAAGCGGGACCTGAGATGCCCATAGTGTTTATCGTGTCGACCGCCTTTTCAAATGTGCTTGCCCTTTCTTGTGCATTTGCAAATGGGTCATCCTCTGCCATTTCTTGAAGTTTTGCAAAACCTGCTAAACCGAACCTTATCAAGTCTGTACAGTCTGGTTTTCTTATAGTATCTAAAATATTCTTAACAAACTTACAAATAAATGACAAGATAATGTCATTGATGGATATTCTTAACTGTGGTAACACAAAGTGCATTGGGTCAAATGTTGGGATGTCAGGAAGCACTGGTAGTTTCCAATCAAATTTTATATTGAAAGCAGGTAGTTGAGGAATACATTTCCTCAAATCACACATAATGAGTTCCATTTTCCATTGATTTAAGAATTGATTCCACATCTCTTCAATGTCACAAGGAATTTTTCCAAACTCTGGATATACATCTCCTGTTTGAATTACTTTTCCTCTCTTTTCGAAAAGTGTAGATTCTTTTATTGCATTAATGTTGTCACTTAGAAGTGCCCTTTGTTCTGCAAATTCTTCTGCTGCTGTGAGAATTGCTGCACTCTTTAGTTCTGGAATGTTTCTAACAGTTCTCGCTTTCGTCTCTCCATCAACTTCGCTTTGAACAGTTATGGAAGCATCGATGTTAATACCGCTTGCTGCCTTTTTGTTGAAGTTAAATGATGGTTGTGGATAATGCCACTTGGCAAAAAATACCAATGCAGGGTTTCCTTCTTCTAAATCATCACAAGGATTCTCTAAGACATCTTCTTCAATCTTGTCTAACCTAGACAAATATCCCATGGTTGTTGGATAAATGAATGGTCTTTTGCCTCTTGTTTCGTCAAATATGCTCACACCAGCAGTTAAGAGGTCTTCGTTCCCGTCCTTGTCAATGAGTGTGATATTTGTTATCTTGTACCCAATTTCTGCCATAAATCCGGTTTGTGTTGGGTTTACATCTACATTATCCAAATTTGGGTTGAGCGACTTGTCTGTCTGTTCGGAAGGACCAAATACTTCCTGCATTATTGGTTCAAAATTAATTTTAACTTTTGAATCATCGCTCGGTCCAGCACCAAACTGGTATCCATTGACTTGGAAAAATTCTTCCAAACCAGCGAGCACCTCTCTCAACTTCCTTGCTTCATCACGAGGGTTTATGTCTGGTATAATTGGATTGTAAGTTTTCTCGAATCTGCTAGTGTTCTCTCTTGGTTTGCTATTTTCTTCTTTGAAAGTCTCTACATCAGAGTGATACTCTTCCATTTTGTTTGTTACGGTGCTAAGAATGTCTCGAAACTCGTTTAGTTTTACTTCTAAAACACCATAGTTTGGTTGATAAGATGCTCTCCTCGTTGCTTCTTCTGCTCTTGCTTGCCGCTCTGCATCGGACAATCCACCCTGCCCTGTCCTTGCTTGGTCCCATAAATTGTTACCAAGATTCTTTGCTGCCTTTGCCGCCTTTCTCGCTTGTCCTTTTGCAAACTTGTCAACTTGGTCATTTACTTGAGATGGGTTATTTAGTATTGACCCAACTCTACCTGCTTTGTTCCAAAGTTCTTGTGCTTTTTCCTTTGCATCTCCATATGCTTTTGCTGCTTGTCGGTATGTATCTGGATTTGTTACATCAAAAGTACCACCAGTTCTACCCAACAGGTCTATCTGTCCTCCTTCTATCGCTTCAAACAAATCTCTCCTCACCTGTATAACAAGGTTGTATGTTGCAGAAGGTCTCAAACCAGGAGGAGATATTTCTTTTATTGATGCAAATTGGGGTGATGCACCTGGATTCATGGATTGACCAAACAACACATCTATCTCTACAGTCGATTGGTCAATCTGTTGTTGTAGGGTCTGTTCCGTAACCGTAAATGTAAAATTCTGATTTTCTCTAAATGTATCTGTCTCTTCTATCCTTCTTACGGTTTTTAAAATCTTTTCGTATTCAACTCTGAGGTGCTCTGCATTGCTATACAAACCGTTTAGTGCTTCTGGTAAGTCTGGTCTTGGTGCACCGCTAATGTTCCAGGTCTTTGGTTTATTGTAGAAGTCAAACACTTCCAATACCGCCTTCCTGAACATGGTCCTGACAACTTCTTTGTTTTCCAAAACCATAGAAGACTGCTGAAAGTCTCTTGTTGTATACTTGGTTATATACTTGTATTCAATGAAGTTTCCTTGTATTGTAGGTGGTTTTTGGACTTCATCGTTTCCAGTCGGGAACCCACGAATACCGAACAAAGCATTTACATCATCCTTTCTTACCAACAGGTAGTGCTCTGATTCTAAGTATTGTTTTGCAGCAGAGGCAAATCCCTTTCTCATCATTGCCCTGAATGTCAAATCACCAAGTTCCCCCTGCTCTGTAAATTGGTTGGCAATAAACCTTGCCTCACCTTCTGGGATTTGCTCTTCTGGCATTTCTGCCATAATATCATCAAAATACTCAGACTGCCATTGTCTCAATCTTGCCTGCAATTGAGTATCGAATGTGCCATGTGTTTCTCCGGGAATTGAATCAATTCCTAAATAAAGTTTTAAGATTTCAACCTCTGGACCTTCATCTCCAGGAGATTGAGGGGTGTTAAACTCAAAAACTTCCTGATACAGTTGCCCATCATACAGTCTAGAATGTTTAAATGTATATTTTGCCATATCTTAATTCACATTGTTGAACGAACTTCTGATGGATTGTAAACCACCTGAAGATAAGTATAGTTTATCTATCTTTTCTAACTTGAACTTCTCAGCATAAGTAGAGAATGTGTCCAAGGATACCAGTCTTGCCAGTGATTCTGCTGTAACTGGTGCTAGATTCGGTGAAGGAAGGTTTGGAACTCCTGATGGAAATGCTTGTGGGTGAAAGTGTGTCGACAAAGCAACATCTAACTTTGCAACATTCTCAATCAAAGAAGTCACTGTACCAACAATTTGATTTATAACCTCCCCATACTCCCTAAGAACTAGAACGAGATTGTCACCCAGCACCATTGGTTGTAGATTCGCATCATCATTGCCCGCTATAATATCTATACCTGATGGTGCTCTAGAACTTTTTCCACCCTGAGAATTCATTAACTGTCGTGAGTGTGTCACCAGTTTTATACCAGAATCTCTAGCAATTATACGAATACCGTCAGATTTCAAGGCGATTCCCGCTCTTGCCGAAACCTTACCAATTCTTCCAGAAACTAAATTAAAATTAGAATCAATATCTGTTTTCTGAGAAATGTAAATTCTTGAAGCATCACAGACTTGATTACCCTCGTGCAGAGCATAATTAAAAATAGGACTCACCTTGACTGTTGAACCGTCTCTATTTTTACTCTTAACATGTGGCGACATCCTACCAACCACAAGGTCTATTGCACCTGCCTGTGTGTCACCTTCACCAGGACCATAACCAGTAGTATATCCTCCTGGTCTATCCCTGCCGAATACTAACCACTGGTTATTCTTACCGCCGAGAACCACATCACCCTGACATTGCTTGAACTCAGGCACCGGTTCATAAAGAGCACTGTTTAGGAGACCAGAATTATCTCCCCTTTCGGATAGTTCTTTGTTTCTTTTATCAAAGTCACCCTTGTCCAATGATGATTTATTATTATCTTTTGTTTTTTGGTCTCTCTTTCTTTTCTGTGGTTCACCCTGGTCTTCTTCCTCTATCTGTGTGGGTTGTTCTATGGCAGGGGTTTCAGTCGGCAAATCGGCATCGCCTGCACCATAAAATGTGTTTGATTCTTCTAGTTGACTCTTGAATGTACTTAACTGCTCTTCTGTTTGTGGAATCTCTGGCATTGCTGGTGATGCTTCGATTGACATCGGTCCAGAAGCGGTGGCAGAAGAATCCCCAACAGGTCTTTTAAGTTCTTCTATTGTTGTTCCAGAGTTAATTGCCGATGTTTTCCAAGTCTCATATTCGTCTTGTGTTGACAAAGTGAGTTCTTCTAGAATTTCTCCAAACTCTTCGTCAACCAGTGATATTTTGTAAACATCTTGTTCTATCTTTGTATATGCTATCACTTAAATGCTTGCTCCCATTGAGGAAGGAACGATGCTATCTGTTCTTTGTTTGTTGTTGTCATCCCAGAACTCATAACACCAAATACCCTTTTTTTTCCGTTAATTGTTTTGACAAATTCCGGTGGGGCATAACTATCGACAGAACCCCCATAAGACCAAGAGGCGGCGATTGAGCGACTATCAACATGGCAAAACCCTCTACCTATTCCGAATGATGTAAATCCAGCAGCATATGCTGCCTCTATGAAAAGTCTTACCCAGTTCTGGTCGCCTGGACCTCTCGCAATATCAAAAGCAATGCCGTGTCTGTGTTGACTGTTTTCATTACCTTCTCTTGCTTTATTGACTTCATTGCTTCTATAACTGTTTGAAATGCTTTCAATTAAACCAGGAAAATAGGCATTCATATTTCCATTGTGGTGTCCATATACTATCCTCAACTTGTCCCATATCTTTTCCATTTCTATTAGTTTTCGAAAGGATTCCTCAGTAGCGAGAAGAGTTAGTCTTTCTCCCGCTCTTTTTTCCCTTAGTGCAACTCCGTTCAAGTGAATTTCGCAAAGTGCATTCTTACCAGCATCAGATTTCACAGCGGTCTTGACTATTTGATAACTCTTGTGCTCGACTCTTTCGAGATAGTAATCTAAAGAAGTAGTTGGTGGTTCAGGTGATAGAGACTGATTATTTTCTTCTTGTTGTTGTGGTTTGGTTGGTTTCTCATTTCCTGTTCGTGGTGTCACTTCCAGGTTTCCAGCATCCTCAGTAAAGGATACAATAAGTCCGTGATTGACTCCTAGCATCTCGACCTTTGCTGTGTGACCGTTTCTGTCAGTTTCTGGAGATTGAGATACATCATTATACAACTCATAAAACCTGCTCATCCTTGTTGTATCGGTTGTATCTGTGCCCATCGTTATACCTGTTGTTCCAGCAGCAATGCCGAAATGAAGTTTAACAAAGACTGAACCAATATTGGGGTTGGAAGAAATTACATCCATAACTCCTGGGTCTTGTATTTGGTGCGGTCCATCCAAATCAAGAGATTTAAAAATAATTGCAAACCTTTCACCTGAAATACCGTCGTCGCTTCTAAGCGGTTCTGAAATTGACCTTGTTTGGTCAAAGAGTGAACCAATCCCACTAGTAAACTCATCATTAGTTAAAACATCATCTTTTAATCTGTTGCCTGTTGATGAGGGTTTCTTAAACCTTTTTACGAGGTTTTCGTAACTCACGATTAATCCTCCTGGGAGTTAATCATGTCAAATAACTCGTCCTTTTCGTCGTCACTTATGGAAGTGTCAAATTTAGAATTTGTCGTCTTCTGTACAAGTGCCGCTATCTTTACTAACTGCTCGTTAGACCTTTGCAATGTTTCCAAATATTTTGCAGCAATTAGTCCGACCTCCCTATGTCTGTCGTCTGTTGACTGCATGTACTTCATTATATTTGTTAACAAAACTTTTGTTGCTGCGCGGTCTTCTGTTACGTTCCTCGTTGCATCTTCCAGGTATTTATCTAAATCTTTGTCCATAATCTAAATATCGACTCCTACAATTTATCTCCACGGTCATACTTCAATACAAAAAATTTATATCTTGTTCTCATCTTGTTTAAAGTATTTACAATTTGTTTTGTCTTTAATCCAGTCATTTCCCTAAGATAGAGATAAACTGCCTTCTTGTTTAAGATGTCTATGTCTTGAACATTTTCTAACAAAATACCAACCGCTTTTATGACTTTCTTTTCGTTATCCTTCAGAAAAAGATTAGAATCTGACCATCTTTCTATCTCTCCCTTGAGGTGATACCAGAACTCTGCTTTCTGTCGTTCTCTCACATAAGAGTCGTCTTCGTAAATCAACTTTTCGTGTTGATTTTCTTTTACAATCTCCTCATATGCAATCTCTCTTTTGATTTTTGTAGAATTCTTTTTAAGTTGGTGAATAAACCAGTGCTTTGTGATTACTGAAAAGTATGAAAATGCTTTTGAACCACGATTTGGGTCGTACTTGCTGAGGATTGTTGTTAACCAAACCTTACAATCATCTTTTAAAACATCAATGTTTGGTATATTAGTAAACTTATAGGTGTAGATGATTTTATCAACCATCTCACTAAAGGCAGGTTGTATATAATTTATATACAGTTTTTCTCTTTTTTCTCTAGAATCAGTAGAACAATACTCGATTATTGCTTCTTCATGAACACTAGTAAAGTAGTAATTTTTATTCTTCTTCGGCATCCCCTTCCACCTGTTCTTCGGGTCCAACTATTTGCATCAAATCTTCGTATTTATCCAACTCATCCAATAATTCTTTGGAATGGTCAATCAGTGCTTGAAGTGTCTGGTCTCCATAAAACATTTCTGCTTCGTGAATTTGTTCTACATGTGTCCTAAAAGCATACATGATGCTATACACTGCTTCCAGGTTTGTACCAACAACAAACAATCTTCTAGCAAGTCTAACAGAATAGAGTGCCAACAAAAATGTCAACACAACAAAAACAAGCAACATTGCTTCTATCATTTCATGCCTCTTTTCATATCTTGCTTTTGTTCTCTAACTTCTTTTCTCGCTTCTTCAATATGACTCTTCACGAGGTCACCTGCTTTCGTTTTAAATTTAGATTTATCTACAGTATTTGCGATGTCTGGGATGACCCTTGTAATATCCTCGGACAAGCAAATACCGCACTCATTACACTCTTCTGACATGGAGTGCATTATTTTAAATTTGTTTTCACAACTATTGCAATAGTATTCATAGATTGGCATTAATCACTACCAACTGTATTCTTTATTTCTTCTATCTCGCTTGCCTCAATCGTCGGTGGATTCAAAACAATAATCTCTTCCTTATCATCCATCACAAGGTCAAATCCCTTAAGTACTGGAACAATATCTGTTTGATTCATCAACGAGTTTTGTAATGCCATCATAACGGCACCTAATGCTTGGTCTGATAATTTCATTTTCTTTCTCCTATATTTTCTAGAATAAATTTAATCAAAGTATCAACTGATGTGTTAATACTCTCGCCAGCAGTGTTAATTGTTAAATCAGCATTCGCCGGTTCCTCAAATGGGTCTGAAATGCCCGTAAAGTTTGGAATATGATTTGGGTCACTAGATGGTAACAATGCCCTAGCATAAAGTCCCTTTGGGTCTCTATCAATCAAGGTATCCATATCACACTTAACATAAACAGTTTTTGCCAATTCATTATTCTGCATTACTTCTTGTCTAATGTCGTCATATGGATTAATTGCTGACATAATACAAATCACATCATTTCTTGACAACACCTTTCCTACGAAAGATAGACGGCGAATGTTTGTGTTTCTGTCTTCCTTTGAGAACCCAAGGTCGCTACAAAGACCCATACGATACTCATCGCCATCGATAACTTCCACATTGTGTCCCATCTCACGAAGAATGCTTGCCGCCTTGAAGGTCATTGTTGACTTGCCAGCACCAGACATTCCTGTCATTTGTACGAAAATACCACTCATTTTATTCTCCTAAATATTCGACAACCATATCTTGAATTGAAGGGTCTACGACCTCTTTCCAAGAATTGTTACCTTCCTTAATGTTATTTCTAATCCCTGTTGCTGAAATAAATCCAACATTCTGTGGGGGAACATGTTCGTTGATTTCATAACCAACACCACGACCATAGTTTACACTTTCGATGTCCGGGATTGCAATTACCTCAACATCGTCATTTCTATAAACTTCTTTAACCATTTTAATCGTTTGTTCTGTTGTAAAGGGGTTCTTCTCATCTGGTGGGATATCTCTCACCGCAACAAGAATTGCCTTTCCTTCTGACAACTTCTGATTAATCAACCACTTGTGACCATTATGAAACGGTTGCCACCGACCGATAAACATTGCTCTTTTAGTCATTTGATACTGCTCTTCCTTTTAGTTTCTCCCAGTCTTTCTCTGGTCTTACATTTAAATTTGTTTTCCAAGCACCCTTGAGTACTTCTAAGTTTAATCCAATAGAATCTGCAAAAGTTGTAAAGGCATTGATGTCTTTCGGGAAACAAGAACCACCAAACCCTCTCTTGCCATCTGGTCCTGGGACTTGTAGGTGAGAATCTCCAACTCGCCCATCGGATACAAAACCCTTAACTGCCTTGTCCCAGTTTACTGTTTCCAACTTGTCTGCAACAAGTTTCATTTCGTTCACAAACGATACTTTAACTGCAAAGAAAAGATTATTAAAATACTTAATCATCTCTGCTGTCTCGTAGTTTGTTGTGATAAAGTTGTTTCCAGAAAACCTTGCTTCATACAGTGCTGTAACTTTTTCAACCGTCAAGTTTCTTTGACCTTCGCTAAGGTCATTCTCAAATCCAAGAATAATCCTGCTCTGATTTAAGAAATCAAATCGTGCATGTCGCTCCGTTAAGAACTCTGGATTAAAAACAATTGGTAAGGTTGGGTGCTTTGCCTTTAATTTTCTCGTAGTTCCGGGAACAACAGTAGATTTAAGCACAAAAACAGGACGACTATTATTATTTTTGCACTTTTCTACCTCTTCAAACACATTCTCAACAATAGAAAGGTCAATTATTCCTTCAGAAGTCATCGGTGTCGGCACTGAAATAAACACTACATCGCTATCATTCACAACTTCATCAAGTGTATTGAAACACTTATCAGGGTTTTTATCGTAAATTTTGACTTCCATAACAGGAATGAAGGCATGTGCAATTGCATTGCCAACAAAACCATTTCCAATAATACCTAATTTCACTTACCCAACTCCTCTTTCAAGGTTCTATAAACTGAATGTAGTCCAGTTTGTAAATCCACTTTACTCTTCCACCCGTGTTTACCGAACTTGCTAAGGTCTGCCTTCGTCAACATAACATCACCCGCTCTCGGTTCAACATAATCAAACTTTTGCTCTGGGAAATATTGTAACACAATTTCTTTCAATTCATTCAAAGAAATGTTCTCTCCAGACCCAATATCGTACCAATGACCCCACAACTCATCTTTGTCTATGTTTTCTGCACAAAAAATGTTTGCAGACACGATGTCATCAACATGGGTCATATCTCTTCTTTGTTCTCCGTCACCAGTAATGAAGGGTGTTCTGCCTTCTGTAATAAACTTTTTCCAATTACAGACAACTGTTGCATACTCACTATCCGCTTCTTGGTCGTAAGAATAAACATTAAAATATCTTAATGCCACAGTCTTAAGTCCATATAACCTATTATACAACAAAGTTTCCATTTCTCCAACATATTTCGACAAGGCATAAGGACTTGCTGGACCATCACCATTGCCAACAACTGAGGATGATGAACTATAGACAACTGGAATGTTTTCTTTTCTTGCCCAATCCAACACTCTAGTAGTAGAAATAACATTGTTTTTCATAACCAAAACTGGTTGTTCTACACTAAATGCTACTCTAGGAATAGCGGCAAAATGAATAACTACATCTATAGGTTGGTTCTTGTGGTTAATAAAAAGTGGTTTGATTCTATCAGATAAATCAAACTCCCAATTGTTTTCCATATCATACCCAACCCAAGTATGACCTCTTTCTTCCCACTTCTTTACAAAGTTTCCACCGATATATCCAAGGTGACCGGTAACTAATGCTCTCATAGATATTTCAACTCCTTAAGACATTTCTCAAATTCTGGAAGTTCAAAGTCAGAACAAATATCTTTGTATGCTTCCAAATCTTTTCCAATGCTTTTATCACTAAGTTTTCTTTTGCCGTAATTTGTTTCGTTTCCTTTACCTTGTCGTGCAAGCACAGAGACATTCCACTCAAAAACCCAATCTTCTACATAATCCGGATAGTCAGAAAACTTGCTGTGAGATTCCATCCCAAATGCCTCTTCCATCTGTGTTTGCACAAGTTGAGGGTTTCTAATTAAATCTTCATACTTAACTTCAACCATGATAAGGTTTCCAAATACATCATTCTTTCTCTGTTGAATGCTTTCAATCCACCTTTTTGGTTTAACATAGTTTCCATCAGAAAGAATAACATCTCGTCCATCTCTAACGACATTGATAATGGCAATATTGTTTTTTACGACTTCTTTTCCTTGCCTGTCTAATTCTTCTGTCAAAACATTACTAAGAAGTGCTGGTGGGTGTCTTTTTCCAATAACAAACTTGCTGTCACTTTGATAGTTTATAAAATCATTAAATGGAAGTTCGTGACCATCAAAACCCTTGCGGTATAGTACTTCCGTATCCTTAAAGGCATAGCACATCCTAAGCAACAGAGTGGTGCCAGACTTAGCACACCCTGTAATAAAAATCTTTCTACTCATTTAAATCTCCCAAGTTTTATATTCTGGTTCTTTTGTTTTGTTTGTGTTGTGCATTCTATATCGATAGAACGGAATCTTCAGGTGGTGGATTTTATAGTCCTGACCTAATCTCTTTCTCAACTCTTCTTCTTCACGGTGTCGCATCTTTCCATTATACCCACCAAGACTTAAAAATAAATCTCTTCGATACATAATACCACAAGAGATGTTATTAACTTCTGCATACTTTCTTTCTAAAACATTCTCGTAATCATCGACCATCAGATAATCACAAGAAACACAAAAAGCATCGTGGTTTGCCTCTAGGTAAGTCTTCATCATATAGCACATATCTGAGTTAACATAGTCATCAGCATCGACACGAATAAAGAATTGACCTTTCGCTTCTTTCACACCAAGATTTGATGCAAATGCAACACCTCCGTTCGTCCCTGTAGAAACAACCTTTATTTGGTCTCTGAATGGAGACAACACTTCGATTGAATTATCCGTGCTACAGTCATCAACAACAATGACCTCATGGTTAACATTAGACTGATTAAGACAACTTCTCACTGCACGAGAAATGTACTTTTCATAATTGTAGTTTGTGATAATAACAGATACATCTGGGTTCTTAGAACTCACTATGCTTCTCCATAATTTCTAGTTGCTTTGTAATATTAACAAAATTTCTTAAAGAATTTTGGTCAAACGACCCCAAGTGCCCGCCCTCTAGTTTGGTCTGTGCTTCAATGTTATTTGAAAAATGTTTTTCTAAAATTGTTGCACCACGAGTGTAGGCACGAATAGCAGCACCAATTCCAATGGTATGGTCGCTATAACCAGAGTATCCCGGTTTCTTGAAGTTTGGCATTTTTGCCAAATCTTTATCATCCACATAGGTTGGATACTTTGAGACACAGAAAAGATAATCAATATTATCATCAGTTCCATAGGGAAACTCTGCAAAGTTGTGCATACCAGTAGAAATAATTGTTGGTTTATTGTCTGAAAGAATCAAGTCTGACAACTCCCTATCGTGCTTTGAAGTTCTGCTTGCAATCTTGTGAGTTCTCACACCAAGGTCATCCAACCACTCAAACCTCTCTTCATCAAAAACAGATGCCATAAACTCAATACCAAGGTTATCACAATATTTTGCCAGTTCGTAGGCATCCTGAAAGCAAATATCTCGGTACTTTTTATCTTTTGTACCTAATAGTTTCTCAGAATCTAAAAGTTGAATTTTTACAGCATCGGCACCAGATAAAAAAGCATTTAAAGACATTCTTTTTAGTTCTTCTAGACTTCCAAAGTGTTGATTACAAAGGTCTACAATAATTTTCATCGCTTAGTTCTCTCCTCAATCATCTTAACATCATCAATAGTATGAACATCATGAATGTCGCATACAAACACACCGCATCTGGTACTTAGGTCTTTTTGAAAAACATACCAAGATTTCATAATTCTAAAGGCAGCATTCTGCATAAGGTTTGGTGAAACACTTAACAACTCGTGCCTATCATTTTCTATGAACGAGTCTATCGCATTATCAAGTATTTCAGCAGTCATCTCAGGAGAGTTTGCTTGCAGTGAAACAACAATCTCTTCTCCGTTATCGACATCACCAAAGCAACTTCTTATTGCTTCCATTTTGTATACTTTATCACCAGATAGCAAGGGGTCTCTATCGTGGACCTTTGCCCCATATTCTAAAGCAACTTTTTTTATTTCTTCATCTTCTGTTGTTACCCAAACTTCATCAATGTGCTTACTTTCTTGTGCTGCTTTGATTGACCAGGACAACATTGGTTTGCCCCAAATAGGATAAATGTTTTTTCTTGGAAGTCTCTTAGAGCCTCCACGGGCAGGAATAATTGCTATGATTTTCATACTAGGATAGTATCACATCTAAAAGATTTTTGCAAGTGTTTTTGTGGTCATATAACCATTCTTGTTTACACTTTTTAAATTCTGATTTTAAATCTCTCTGAAATAGTGTCTGAATCATATCGTTCAACATCGCCGTGTTATAACTACTGTCAAGACCAGTCAAGTTGATGCAGTAGTCATACTTATAAAGGTAGTCGTGTGTTACTCTATGTTGCTGTTTCACACCGTGACGAATTTCTGGTTTAATATCAAAGTTGATAAGAGGTACTTCGTGCATAACACATTCTTCAATAGTTGTTGAACCGCAATTAACAACCAGGTCACTGACTTCAAGAAGTTCCTGTGATGTGTGAGGGAACCATCCGTCATAAAAAACTTTATTTCCATTCTTCTGCATATAATCAATCGTGCTTGATGATAGTGGGTCTTTTGCTCTTGCTTTGACCATCACTTGCCACCCCAACTCGTTAAAGTTTTTAACGATATCGATAGGAAACTTTGCCAAATCCCTTGTTTTTGGCCAAATCATTAAAACTTTTTTCTTATTCGGGTCCAGGTTATATTTCTTTAGCACTTCTTCTTTGTTCAGAACTGTATCGTATTTTGGTATACCAACATACAAGTTCTTCTCGCTTTCAAAACCATAGTATTTCGCTATATTCTCACTTGGCATAACGATATAGTCTGCTACATCTTTGTACTTTGGATAAGATTGTGTGAAGTCTGTTTGGTAAGTCGTTACGACAATCTTTGCATTTCCTGCTTCTGCCACTTTCTGTGTGACTTCTAGTCCTGAAGATTCATTAACAAACCAAAAACCCTGCACATCATCAGTGGTGCCATCAAACATCTCTATGTTATATTCTTCCATTACCTTCTTGCAGATGTCTTTATGTTTTGTTGGACAATTGTACTTGCCGGAAGGAAGTAAGCAAAAATAAGACTTTATGCCACGTTTGTTTCCTTCTTCAATAATTGGTATGTAATAACGAAGATGGGTCATCTCCCTCAACAAAAAATTAAATTTCACCACTTAACTCACATAAACTATAAAACCTTCTCTTGACACCATCTCTGAAAGTTAAAACATTGCTTACTTTTATGTTGAACTGTTTAAAGTGCTCAAGTAAAAGAACCTGGTCGTCATGATTAGGTTGTACTGAAAAATTCCCATCATAGAACTCTGAAAGGAAGGGTAGTAGTGTTTGTCCGTTATTTCTTTTGATAAAAGTCTCCTGCCCATTTAACAGAACAGGATTACCAGTCATAAAATCAAAAACAACTTTTTGATTTGATTTTAGAATCTTTTTTAGATTTGATAGCAACTTTTTTCTAGAGTCGCACAGGTACAAAACCCTTAGTCCCAAAACTAAATCAAAACCCTGGATGTTCCAGTCACCATGCACATCCCACTTATAGGAATGAGCAAACTCCTCATTGTTGAGGTCATAGAAGTGATGTTCTAGTTGTGTATGCACACCGGACATAATCGATTCATATAAAAACTTGTCTTGATTAATTGACGGGTGTTTTTGCCCTAACCAGGCAATTTTAGAACCAACTGGCAAATCGTTTAAAATATCGCTTACAACAGAAGTGTATTTCTCAGCAATTTCGAAATCAGTCATTCCCATTATATTTCTTCCCTCATGAACTTGTCCACAATTGTCTCTACATAATCAATTTGCTCATCTGTGATTACTGGACTAGTTCCCAAGAAAAAAGTGTCTGTAGTTACCTTTCTGGATACCGGAAAGTTTTTTACAATTTCCTGCGGGTCTGCCAAGTGAGCATATGCTGGTTGCAACATAATGTTTCCTGCAAAATAATTTCTTGTCTGAATCTTGTGGTCCTCTAAGTAAGACGTAATATCAGAACGCTTAAATGGAGCGTTATCTTTAACTGTCATAGGAAAAGCAAACCAACTAGGGTCAGATTTATCAGTGGCACTTGGTAAGTGTAAATGATTTTCATGCCTCTTAAATACATTTAAAAGTCGATTATAGTTATGCTTTCTTTTTTCTACAATCTCTTCAATCTTTTCTAATTGCGCAAGTCCCATTGATGCCTGCATTTCAATTGGTTTTAAATTATATCCAATCTCTTCATAGACATATTTGTGGTCAAATATTTCATTTGGGAGTGTTGGAATCCAGTTATCAAACCTATTCTTACAAGTTCCATTTTTTAGCAAATTCGCCTCTTTTCCAACACAATAACAACCGCGACCCCACTCCCTAAAACTCCGGACAACTCTCTCCTGTTCACAAGTTCTAGTAGATACAAACCCACCTTCTCCCATTGTAATGTGATGTGCGGGGTAAAAAGAACAAGATGCCATTTCTCCAAAAGACCCAAGAAGTTTGCCATCATAAGTACTGCCAAGAGCGTCACAAGCATCTTCAAGCAAGACCAAGTCATACTGCTTGACAACTTCCATAACTCTATCCATATTTGGCGGATTCCCCAAAACGTGAGCAAATGTAAGTATTTTTGCACCCTTCTTAGCAGCATCTTCTAGTTGATTTACATCAAGATTTAAACTTTCCAACTCCACATCAATAAAAACAGGTTCAAAACCTACTTGAAATATTGGATTTATTGTAGTTGGAAATCCAGCGATTGGCGTGATTACCTTTGTTCCTTTTGGGAAGTTGTAAAGTCTTTTTGACCGCATTGCTGCCATCATCAACAGATTGGCACTTGAACCACTGTTGGTTAAAACACCAAAGTTTTTTCCAAAATGCTTTGGAAACTTTCTCTCAAATTTAAGTGAATCTTGACCCATAACTAACCACCCACTAAGGAGAGATTTGATAGACCTCACATATTCATCACTACTAAAAAATGGACCAGCATACTGCACCCAGTCCTTGCCAGCAGTCCAAGTTTTGTTTCTTTCCTTTTCATTGATATATTCTTCAACCATTTTCAAAATAAACAGTTCTTTACTATTTCCAGATGTCACCATTTTACTCTCCACTACTCTATGAATTTATGTAAACCAGATTTATTATACTGAAAAGACCATCCTGTTTCAAGTAATTTATCACTATTAACGTGATATCTTAAGTCTTGTGACAACCTGTTTTCAACAAATTTTATATACTTTTTGAAGTCTTTCTCCCCATACCACCCCAAAACCTCTTTTACAACCTCCAGGTTGGTCAAATAGTTTTTTGTAGATATATTGTAAGTTTCGTTTTTGTATCCAGACATTATTAAGTGATATATTGCATTAACATTGTCTTTTACATATACCCAATCACGAGTATAAGTCCCATCTCCATGTATGGGTATTTTTCTGTTGTTTTCAATACAACTAATAATTTTTGGAATAAGTTTTTCTTCATATTGTCTCAAACCATAATTGTTCCCACTTCTTGTTATTAGGTAATCAATATTGTAAGTTTTGCTGTACGCTAGTACTAGCATTTCTGCTGCGGATTTAGATGCCGAATATGGGTTTCCTGGTAGTAGATTACTAGACTCAACGCAGTACTCTTCTCTGTCTCCATACACCTCATCTGTACTTATCTGTACAAAAAATGGACGGTCATACACTCTTGTTCTTGTCAGGTCTAATAAGTTCTGAACACCATTGTAGTTTGTTCTTGAAAAGACAGAAGGTGAAGAAAATGAATTATCTACATGCGACTCTGCTGCAAAATTAACTAATATGTCTGCAGATGGTAAATGAGAAATTGTTAAAATGTCCTCTCTTATGAAGGTATATTTTTCATGATTATCCCAAGGCAATACATCACTAGAACAATACGTCATTTTGTCTATGTCATATACTTCATGCCCTTCCTGTAAAACTTTTTCTACAAAGTGAGACCCAATAAAACCTCTGCCTCCAGTAACAATAAATCTAAGACTCATTTCTTTTCCTTATATTTTTCAATCATAGTATCAATTTTTTCCATAAAGTCTATCTTTGGTTTAAATCCTAATTGGCGTATTCTTGATACATCCAAATACATATCTTTTACTTGCACAATCTCATGAAACTTTGGTCTCTGAATAGGAGTTAGTTTACTGGTTGATTTACTTTTCTTCTTAACATAGTCCATGATGTCTCCTATTTTTCTTGGTATACCGGAACCTATGTTAAAGACCTTGTTAACTTCGCCTTTGTCGATACACAGTTTTATGGCAGAGCAAACATCTTCAACATCCATAAAGTCTCTAATATCAGTGCCACCATCATACAAGTTTACATCTCTATTATTAACGATTTCACCAATTAAATATTGTAAGGCATTTTTCTTAATTGAAACCTTGGAGTCTTCAAATCCACATACATTACACAGACGAAATATACGATACTTAATGTCAAAAGTTTCACAATACGATATTAATAGTTGTTCAGCAGTTCTTTTGGTTATTGAGTAAAACCCCTTTGGGTTACAGTAAGATTCCTCATTAGCGGGTAAATCTTCCGTATTTCCATACACAAACCAAGAACTAACAAAGTTAAAAACCAAATCTTTTTCTCTGCAGTTTTCTAGAGTTTCCAACAATATGGTCAAATTAGTCTCTACATCCAAATGTACGTCATGAAAAACATTGTAGTTGTCAACAGTGCTTATTAGATATAGTACCTCCTTAGATTCAGGATGTCTAGAGTTTCTATCAATTTTAATTACATTCTCGGGGTACATCTGAGTAAATTTGTTTCCTATAAAACCCGTCGAACCAAAGACTGATAAATTTTTCATACTTTTAATTATTTAAAACCTCTTCGCAAATTGAAACCCAGGGATTGTACAAAACTTTACCCGGTTTAAAGTAGCGATTTTGTATTTTTTCAGACCCGCGCCCCAAGTGAACATAGATAACTTCATTCCTACCACTGTCAATAACCCTATCTAATCCACATTTTTCTCCTAAATCTTTCCAAACACCATTGCAAAAACGAAATAAAGTTTTATCATTAAATGTATTATCTAACACACAAACACTCAACCCTCTTTGCAAAGCATGCTCGGATAGGTTCTCAACAACGTCTAGGTTTTTTTCTAAATCTGGTTTGGTGCCAAACTCTTTCAATATATCACTTCTGACAAGGGTTCCAGCACTATGTGATAGTTTCCTTTCTGTCGAAGTTGTCATCACACTAACAACGCTATTACCTTCTAAAACTTTAGTCGATAACTCTTCAAAGAACAATCTACTGGTTACCAAGCAATCATTGTGGCAAATAAACGTATATTCACTTGTAACTTTATCTTTTGCATAGTCAATTCCTGCTGCATTTGCCCAAGAACCCTTTCCGTACTTACCAATTGCAGTCAAATTATCAGCATCTGGATTATTATACCAATTTAAATTCTTTGCCCAAGATTTTGATTCCTGCATGTAAGAAGTATCACTGGAGTTTTCAACTATGTGAAAAATAACCTCCATATCGCTTGGACTAAACTTTTCAAAACTTCTCACAAAATTTTTTGTAAGGTCTTTAGATTTGTACGTAGGTACAATTACTTCTAACTTCTCAATCACAATAACTCCTCCTGAAAGACAAAAACTTTTTCTTTTGCGCTTTGTAAAAATTCAATCAACTCTCCAACCTTTTCCGAACTTAGAAAATTTCTGTCCCACTCACAGGCGTGATATACAACACCAACCTTCTCCTCTACCTTAAGTTCTTTGAAGGGAGGAAATTGATTTGAGAAAGTACATTTGTGATTATTTTCCTCACCAGCATAAACCTCTCTTGTGTAAGGCAAATCCGTTAAAGCAAACAATTCGAAACCCCTGTCAGACAGCGCTTTAAAAGAATCAGGACTAAGTCTCCACGCTGGTGGTCTAAATATTTTTTTAAACTTTTTTGACAATCCCGCTTTTTCAACTTCCTCAAACATTAAATCTATTTTAGATAAAGCATCATTGTAATTTAAGTATTGAAATTCATCGTTATCACTCTTGCTTGGTATACCGTGATAATATCCGTGATATCCTATTTCATAATTTTCTTCAGGTAAGTCCATGAGTGTCTCACAAAACTCTGGGTATTCTGATATCAGCATTGGTTTATTTGTTACGGTGCCGGACTTCATAGTCCTCCAATAAGCAACTGGAACAAATAAAGAAAATTTTATTTCAGGAAATGTTTCTAAAAGTTCTTCACACTTCTCAAGAACATTCGTTGAAGAAAATGGATGGGGAGTTACATCATCTATGCTTATGTTGACTTTCATAATTTCTCAATAATTTCACAATACTTAGAAACAACTAAGTCATTAGTATCTGTGTATTGCAGTACTTGCTCTTTATAATGACTGTAGTTGCTAACAACTTCTTCTATTTTTTCAATCATACCATTAAAATCAAGGTATTTTTCTCCAAAAGAACTGCAATAGTCACAAATACTTCCGCCAGTCTCTTTATAAACGATTGGCAATCCCGCTGCCATTGCTTCAAGGACATGGTTTGCACCTGCTTCTTCTTCCGATGCTGTTAGATAGATGTCATATTCTGGCAACTTTGCTGATAAGTCTTTAGCAGACATTGGTTTTGTGTGATTTTTAAATTTGACATTTTGCGGTAGTTGACCAATATAGTGAAAACTGATATTTTTATTCTCACACCATTCCTCAAACTGC
>Ga0208019_1000262_pt1 | contig 28934 bp, 31 predicted proteins | sample CB_VirMetaG_5_FD_184540 | JGI IMG/M metagenome (GOLD analysis project Ga0208019, IMG submission 184540) | Freshwater to marine saline gradient viral communities from Chesapeake Bay - CB_1508_1D Viral MetaG (SPAdes) (version 4) | ecosystem: Environmental > Aquatic > Marine > Coastal | place: USA... | reverse complement strand
CGGCTTCGTCGTACGCCCTCGTTCCTACCTATGCGTGGCCTGTGTACTTCCACAATGGCAGTTCCTACGCCAACGGTAAGACCAATACCGGTGTGGTCAGGTTAGTGAGGGAGGTTCGACAATGAAGATCAACACAGATTTCATCGGCTCAACCCTAGAACTATCTCACCCTGCAGGTGAGATGACATGGAAGGAAGCCATGAATACCAAGTGGTCTGATGGTTGGAGAATGCCGACAAGAGCCGAGCTAATTGGCCTATTCCATGAAGCTGAAGATAGGGAGCATATCTTCAATGATGGGGCAGTTGTTTGGTCGGCTTCGTCGTACGCATCCGGCTCAACCGTTGCGTGGTATGTGAGCTTCAGCAATGGTGGTTCCTTCACCGGTTATAAGTCCAAAGCCAGTGGGGTTAGGTTGGTGAGAGGTTAGCATGACCTGCTTAACAATAGACCATATATGTTGTCTCACCAATTTTCACAGGCTGCGCACTTTCGATGGCGGCTACGTCTACATGGATTGGCACGACTACCTCGGGCCTGAATTCTATAGTGACCGTGCTGCGAACAGACCTATACGGGATTGGTGGAAGGATGACGGCATACTACGCGCCCTTGAGTGGTTCCTCTGGCGCGGGAGGAAGGCGTGATTAAAAGCAGCATCGAAGTGGACTTCATCGGCACAGACCTAGAACTCTCTCGCCCTGCAGGTGAGATGTCTTGGGACGATGCTGTGAGTACAGAATGGTCTGATGGTTGGAGAATGCCGACAAGAGCCGAGCTAATTGCTCTGTTTCATGAAGCTGAAGAAGCTGGGCACATATTTGATGACAAGTCAGTTGTCTGGTCATCTTCGCAATACGCACCCGATCCTACCAATGCGTGGCATGTGTACTTCGTCAATGGCTATTCCTACGCCGTCTATAAGGCTGTTGCCCTTGGGATCAGGCTGGTTAGACTCAGCGATTGATATATGTCGCCCAGCGGGCGGTGGCGGCAGCCGTTAGGCTCAGTAACACCCGCAGTCAGTGATACGAAACCTCTTCCGCCTTTGCGCGGTTACCGTAGGCACTGGCCGTCTGACCCACGCTACGGGTCACCTATCAACTTTGCTCACCGAAGGGGTAACCATGCTAGAACGTCATGTCGAGAAGAGGCTGGTAGACATGTGCCGCAAGCACGGGATCATAGCCTACAAGTTCACATCCCCAGGCCACGCTCACGTTCCAGACCGCCTGCTTCTGTTACCAGACGGCAAGGGCATGCTGTTCGTCGAGGTCAAGTCTCCGACCGGTCGGGTTCGTGAGGCCCAGCAGATCACGTTCGACAGAATCCGCTCCCAAGGCTATCGAGTTGATGTCGTACACGACTACGAACAGATCGACACGCTGCTTGCCGAGCTTACCGCATGATCCGACTTCACGACTATCAGAAGCGAGCACTTGATCACGTTCTCTCTCAAGAGCGCACCGGGCTCGGGCTTGAGATGGGTTTGGGTAAGACTCTGATCATGCTGTCGGCGATCAAGCGGGCCAAGCCCAAGCGGGTGTTCGTGCTGGCACCCAAGCGTGTGATCGAGCAGGTGTGGTCTGCCGAGATCGAGAAGTGGGGCTTAGATCTAACCTACTCTCCGCTCATGGGTACCCAAGCGCAGCGGCTCAAGGCTCTCAGGAAGCGGGCACGGATCTACGGGGTGAGCTACGACAACGTGCGCTGGCTCATCAAGACCGGTGAGTTCACAGGCGACTGGCTTGTGATCGACGAGAGTCACATGCTGAAAGACCCAAGCACCCTGCGCTACAAGGCGCTCAAGACTCATCTGCGAACCAAGACCGGCAACTTCCCACGTATCACCCTGCTCACTGGCACCCCCATCCCGAACAGCTTGTTGGACATCTGGAGCCAGCAGTACCTGCTGGATGACGGCCACACCTTGGGTCGTACCTTCCGTGCGTTCAAGGATCGCTGGTTCTACCCCGACCACTTCGGGTACAACTGGAAGCCCAGACGTGCATCCGAGCAGGAGATATTCGAGTTGATCTCGGATCGCTGGCTGACCATGAAGAGTAAGGATCACTTGGCGCTCCCTGAGTTGATCGAGAACGACGTAAAGGCGAGGCTGTGGCCTATCAGTCGGGCGATCTACAGGAGGGCGCGGGCGGACATGGTGATTGAGGTTGAGGAGAACCCGGAGATCATCAAGACCGCAGCCGTTCTGAGCCAGAAGATGCTGCAGATATGCTCCGGCTTCATCTACGGTGAGGACGGTCGGGTTGAGAACGTACACGATATCAAGCTCAACATGCTCGATGAGATTGCCCAAGGCACCGACGACAACCTGCTGGTTGCTGTCAGTTACAAGGAGGACGTGCGGAGGATCACCGCCAAGTTCCCGGATGCCAGACGGGTAGACAACCAAGCGAGCATCGACCTGTGGAACAGGGGGCTGGTCAAGATGCTGCTCATCAACCCAGCGTCTGGAGCCACTGGTCTGAACCTCCAAGCCGGGGGCCACACGGTCGTGTGGTACACGCCGACTTGGAATCTCGGTCACTACCAGCAGCTCAACGCCAGGCTCCACCGCCAAGGGCAGGAGAATACGGTGATCGTACACCGATTGGTGATCACCGATTCGATTGAAGAGAAGGTGCTTGACGTTATCGCTGGCAAGAGTACAATGCAAGACGCCTTCATGGAGCACCTAAAGTGAGCGACTTCGACTACGAACTGAAGTACAAACTGCACAAGAACGGCTGGCTCCACTATACGATAGCATCAAAGTGTGCTAACGTTATCAAAGGGCGATGTCCTTGTAAGACTAAGGACGTGCTCGAAGCAAAGATTCGACAGCTTGAAGAGTCTGTCGAGAGGTTAAACAAACAAGCAAGGGGTAAATGGTGACAGACAATATCAATCCAGACCACTATCGCTCTCACCCGTCCGGGGTCGAGTGCATCCAGGTTACAGAGCATCTCAACTTCTGCATCGGCAACGCCATCAAGTACCTCTGGAGAGCAGGTCTGAAGGGTGACGCGGTAGAGGATCTTCGCAAGGCCGCGTGGTATATTGATAGGGAGATCAAGAGGCTAAGCGATGTTGTACCATCACCAACATACGCCGACGAATACAAGATCGATCCGACTGGGCCGCGACGCTGCCCGACCTGCCAGTGGCTTGATCAGGAAACAGACCAGTGTGGCCACCAGTTCCCGCAGCTCTGCGGTCGGGAGTACGACTGGCGCAAGTGGCAGGGGAGGATGGTTCATGGGTAACTTCGGATCGAGAAAGCTGAAGCGTATGCCAGACCGCCCAGAGCGGGCCGCTGTGGCGCTGACGCTGTTGGTCAATGCCGAGACAACGGATGGTGAGACTGCCGACCTCAGCAGCTTGGCTGAGGGCTGCTTGGGTGTTATGCCAGTGTTCGGCAGTGAGGCGGAGGCGAGAGTCTACCTTGACCGGATTGGATCGACTGCGGTGGTAGTCATGGTGGAGGCGACAACATGAACATCTACAAATTCGCCGAGTACGGTTATGATGAATCGTTGATCGGAATGGCGTTGAGTTATTACCAAGAAGGTGAGGATATCGATGACTGGATCGCCACCCGCGACCTTACCAAGCTGGCAAAGACTGGGGCGGCACTGATCCGCAAAGGGCCGGATCACGGCAAGTGGATCAGGGGCATCAACACCTACTGGATCATGCGCCTGCCTCGCTATATCTGGACGGAGTTGGACACATACAAGATCGGAACTGTCCGGCTGTCGGCGTCAACCATGCACACGCTGACCAAGAGAGCCGTTCGTGTCAGCGACTTCGAGCCGTCATTGCTGCCGGAGGATCTGGAGCCGATCAACCGTGCGATCAATGCCGGGCTGCCAATTGATGCTATCAAAGCGCGGCTCCCAGAAGGCTACCTGCAAACCGGGCTATGGGTTGCCAACTACCAGACGCTGCGAGCCGTCATCAGCCAACGCAACACCCATAGACTTCCTCAGTGGCACACATGGATCTCGGAGGTGGCGAGTCAGGTTGACCACCCGGAGTTGCTGAAATGAACCACAGACTAAAGGGTCGAACACTGCTACATGGGGACTTCGATAGTCCTGACATAGCGATAGCCGAGTTCTCAAAAGTCATAGACAGGAAGTATGTCAAAGAGATGGTGACTGCCCTCAATCATGGGGATGAAATGCTGCGGATATACCAGCAGCACCGTGACAACCTTCACATCACCAATATCGTTCCGATGCTTGAGCGGATGGAGAGTGTATTTCATCGGTGGGAGCGCGACCTGTATGCAGCGAGGAGAGAAAAGTGAACGAGTCCGTTCTCAGGCTGATCATTGACGGGATCATCGACCGCGAGGGCGGGTACGTCAACCATCCTGCTGACAGAGGCGGGCCTACCAAGTTCGGTATCACGATCCCCACCCTTGAGATGCACACAGGTATCAAGGGGTTAGGTGAGATTGACATCCGGGAGTTGACGCGCAAGGAGGCGTTCGCCATCTACTACAAGTCCTACGTGATCGACCCTGGTTACACCATCATCAAAGACCCCTTGCTGCTGGAGATGGTTGTCGACGCTGCGGTTCACTCCGGTCAGAGTCGAGCAACCAAGTGGTTGCAGGAGGCGCTGCGCGTGAACCCAGACGGCAAGATAGGGCCGGTCACAACAGACGCTATGATCCAAGCGGGCGGAACCTACGAGCATCTGCGCAAGATCCGCTCGCGCTTTGTAGCCCAGAGGATACAGCACCTCGGACGTATTATCACAGACACCCCGTCCAACGCAGCGTTCGCCGCTGGTTGGGCTAACCGGGTTGCCAAGTTCGTGGAGGCGTTATGAACACAGTGGTCTCAATTAGCGGCGGCAAGGACTCGCAAGCATGTCTCATGCTTGCTATCGAGCGCGGAGTCAAGCCAGTCGGAGTATTTTGCGACACCGGGAACGAGCATCCGATGACAGTTGAGCACGTTGCCTACCTTGCTGACGCAACCGGGGTCGAAATCATAACGCTCAAACCGGACTTCTCTGATTGGTGGTGGCGTCGGCGGGAGTACGTTGCCACGAAGTGGCCGGAGAAGGGTGTGTCAGATGACGTGATCCGCAGTGTGCTGGAGGTGTACGACGCGGGGCCGACTGGCAACCCGTTCCTCGATTTATGCGTGATCAAGAATAGGTTTCCGTCACGCATGGCACAGTTCTGTACACAGTTCCTCAAGCGCGATCCGATCACCGAATGGACGATAGATTACATCGACGCCCACGGGCCGGCGGAGTCATGGCAGGGGGTTCGGGCAGACGAATCCCGTAAACGGGCAGACCTACCAGAACGTGAAGATGTAGGGGGCGGACTGTCAATTTACCGCCCGATCCTCAATTGGTCAGCGCAGCAAACCATTGATTATTGCGTATCAACCGATGTCCAACTCAATCCGCTGTACTCGCTCGGCATGGGGAGAGTTGGCTGTATGCCTTGCATTAACTGCCGCAAGGGGGAGCTTGCCGAGATTCATCGCAGGTTCCCAGACCAGATTGACCGTATCGACCACTGGGAGCGCGTTGTCGCCGCAGCATCAAGGCTTGGGCAGGCCACGTTCTTTGCCTCCACTGGAGGCAACGATGGTGCAATGGATCGCGGCAATATCAGAGAGAAGGTTAAGTGGGCAACTGGTGGTCAGGCGGATATATTCAGCGAAGAGTTGCCAATGTGCTCTTCTGTGTATGGGTTATGTGAGTGAGAGGTAAACGTATGATGCTCGAATGGCAGAGGTTCGGAGATCACAATGGTGACCTTCCGGAACGTGAGACGGTAGGCTCTGCAGGCTACGACCTGTACACTACAATGCAGATCGACCTGTGGCCCGGAGAGTCCAAGACCGTACCGACAGGATGGGGTGTCGCCATACCCAGCGGCTATGTCGGTCTGATCCGTCCGCGCTCAGGGGTTGCAGTTCGAAACTTCCTTGAGATCGGAGCAGGGGTGATCGACTCCGACTATCGGGGCGAGATCCTGCTGCGTCTGATATCAGTTGCTCGTGAGGGTAGCTGCTGGACAATTGAGCCCTACGCACGTGTTGCGCAGCTGCTCGTTGTCCCACACCTCGCCCTTCGGAGTGCCGAGGTTCGCAAACTACCGACCACTGTCAGAGGTGACAGTGGGTTTGGTTCTACAGGAGAGAAGTGATGGTCTATATGTTCGGTGCAATCCTGCTTCTGATAGTCGGTCTGATCGGTCACAGTGTCTACCTCCTGCTCTACAAGCCTGACTGCGGTTGCAAGGCCGAGTGCGACAGCTGCGGGTCATCCGAGCAGACTGGGTGCAAGCATGAGTAGGGTGCTGCTGATCGGTGAGACTGCCGAGGACGTGTACCACTACGGCAGGTGTCCCCGGCTCTCGCCAGAGGCCCCGGTACCCGTGTTCCACAGGATTGAGACCGTAGTCAGAGAAGGCATGGCTGCCAACGTGCGAGCGAACCTTGAGGCGTTCGGGCATGAGGTGGTATTCATTACCAACCCCGAGCCGTTCGTGCGTACCAGGTACGTCGACATCATTGCCGACTATCAACTGCTCAGGGTTGATGAAAACCCTGTCGTTCGTCCGATCGAGTACCCCAAGCCAGACGGCTTTGATATGGTCGTGATCTCTGACTACAACAAGGGTCTGATCCCGAACTTGTACTCAGTCGCGACCAAGTTCCCGGTTACACGTGTGACCATTGATACTAAGCGAGCGGCCTTGATCGAGCAAGGTAACGTGCTTGTGAAGTGCAACAGCACCGAGATGGACGCCATCGAGAGTGGGATACACTGCCGTCCTCACCGCTACATCGAGACCCTGGGTGCAGGCGGGGCTCGCTGGCAGGGCGTTCACTACGTCACCGACAGCGTGCCTGTGTCAGACGTGACGGGAGCGGGTGACACCTTCCTTGCGGCCCTCGTCCACTACCAGCTACAGCTCGACCGGGTGACGGACGCAGGTATCGCTCTGGCTATCGACTACGCCAACGCAGCGGCTGGCATAGCCGTTCAGCACAGAGGTACCTACGTCCTGACTGCCGCCGACATTCAGCGACTGGACTCCCGCGCCCAGTCCGCCCGCTGAAGGATCGACCGCTCGACATCCTCACCGTACTGTGACCCCATGACCCTCGCATCCCTACGGAGCGAGGGCATGTGGGGCTTCCACTTGTCCTCCGGCAGCTTGCCCATCATCAGCTGATTGACCGCTCGCTTCGGTATGCTGGCGTCCTCCAGCTGCAGTTTGATGTCAGCAGAACTCACCCCTGTCTGCTTGGCGGCACGGATGCTGACAAGCAGCTGCGAGTAGATTTCCTTCCTCCTCTCGTTGGTGTTGTTGATCGTGGTCGTCAGTTCATCACGATCTACCTCGTTCGGGTCCTTGATCATCGAGTTCACCGAGTTCGATGTCATGTTCAGCTGGGTGCGGGTCTCAAGTGCTGTCATCCCCAAGGCTGCCACCGGGTTGGTTCTACTGGTGCGGATACCACCCATAGCGAGCACCTCTTCCAGCGGTGTGTACTCTCGGCCCCACTTGGTCTTGTGCTCCTCGAAGCCCTTGCGGATGTTCTCTGCCTGCACCAGCGTGCCAGGCGCAATCGCCTTGAAGATGTGCTCGCCTATCGCTGTCGTGATGTTCTCCGGTGTGTCGGTCTCGTTCCACAGCGGGCCGCCCAGCTTGAACGGTACCATGTTGTCGTTGATCTTGCGGTTGAGCGCGAGTTCGGCAGCGGCAGTTGCCACTATGTCTGGTGAGAAGAACGGTGCCATCCACTCGCCGATGAACATCTGGATCGCCTCGGTCGCAGGTACAACGTCAGGCGACTGCACCCCTCGTACGAGCGCCATGAACGGCTTGGTTATGGTGGCCGAAGGATCGATGAATGATGCGTCGAAGAACTGCATCACGCCCCTCTCGTCACGCCCCAAGGGTATGATCGTCGCGTTCTGATTGTACGGTGCCATCGCTCCACGCTGTGCTTCCTCCTCCTCGTCGTCCAGTCCGTGCATCGCAGCGGCGAGTATGGCGAGAGACGGCATGAACGCCATCGAGAAAGCGTGGTTCACAATCAGACCGGTTGCGATCTCCTTCATCTGAGGATCGTTCTTGTACTGCTCATGGATTCGCGCAGCGTTGATCGTCGTGCGAATTACCTCGGACGGGAATGCAACGAAGGTTCCGATCAGCGGGTTTACTCGCAGCTTCTGAATCAACTTGCCCGTCTTGGAGTAGGTCGGGTAGAGATCCCGCACAAGCTGCGCGGCATCCCGCTCGACCTGCTCTCTCGGCAGGCCCTTAACGTCCATCAGCTTCTTGACGTAGTGCTCGAAGGTGGCCATGCGCCACGCATCGTCACCGAAGGCGTAGGACTTGATCAGCGCATCGACGGTACCACGCAGCTTGGTCTTGTCTGCGATCTTGCCAAGCAGGGAGTTCGGGTCTCTCCACCCACCCTGCTCGATGATGTCGATCACCTCGCGAGCGTGAGCCGAGTCGTTGATGACACCCAGCATCAGGTAGCGTCGCAGCCGCTTCTCGATCTCTGCGTCTGCTGAGTTACCGAAGTAGGTACGCGCTGTCTGTATCGAGTCGTAGACGTTGCGCAGTGCTTCGAGCGGAGGCACCCCTGCCCGCATCGTCAGGAACCAGCCGCTCACGAAGTTACGGATCTGGGTCGGGATAGAGCCTACTGTCTTGCCCGCCTTCACCGCAGCGTTGAATGCAATGATGTTCTGCATCACCGCCCCGTACACGTCCGGGTTCACCGCATCGGCCATTGCCTTTGCAACTTCCGGCGTGGTGTAGAGCCCGGCCAGCGGAGAGTAGGCGAAGTTACCGTCGCTTGCGATCTGCGCAACGTGATCCTCTGGAGCATTGGCCCTATCGAAGAAGAGCACGCCATTGCTCTTGTCGTAGACCTCCTGCAAGAACGCCTGATTGGCCACCAGTGAGGAGAGTTTGGTCATCGTCTGGCCAACGATCTCGGGCACCTCGGTGTACTCACCCATCAACTCACGCAGCTCAACCGGCATGTCGAGGTTCTTGCGCTTCATGATCGACAGATCCTTGGAGCCTAACTTGCTCTCGGATATGAACCGCTCGAACGATCCGAACGCAGTGCGGTTTCCCTTGACCAGTTCGGTCACTGAGAAGTTCGCCGCCTTGGTGTAGTCGCGCATCTCGAACTCACCGAGCTTGGCCACCCACTCATCGACCTTATCCTGCCCAACAGGATCTGAGAACTGTTCGTTCACAGCTTCCACAATCTGATCGGTCGTGAGGGTGTCGAAGTCGAGCATCAGATCCTCAATCATCGCATCGAACGCAGCCGGGTCGATCTTCTCCTTGCGCATACGGGACGCCTTGCGAGCGATATCCCGCACATCCTGCTCCTTGTGCTGCTGCTCGAAGAACGCAACTCCCCGGTCGATCACGTCATCCGACAGCTTCTGGTACCAGTCCTTGTCGGAGAACACCCGGTAGGCCCGGTTCGTGTACTGACCTTCGTTGGCGCGGATCGTCTCGATGTAGTTGAGGATCTTGTTCAACTCGTTTCTGCGGTTGGCGTTATCGATGTTGTTGATGATCTGCGTTCTCGCCTCAAACGACTCCGCCTCCAGCATGCCTTCCCACTGATCGCCCGCGATCTGCTTACCTCTGGTCTCCAGTAGTTCCACGTACTTGTTCGACAGCCGGTCGATCTCAAGTCGTGCTGAGTCGAGCACTACCCTGACGGACTCAGGCAGTGGGTTTCTTGGAAGCCTACCCTGCAGATGACGAACCATGTCTGCCCGCACGTTGTCGTCGAGGTCATGGTATCTCTTGCCGAACGCAGCCTTGCTCGCTGTGTCCAGCTGGGAAGGGTAACGCTGCGCCAACCACGCCCCGGCCCCTGCCTCCGGGTCGCGCAGGGTCTCCTTCGCCTTGTAAATTTCACTGGGCAACCCACGCTCAGGGGCCAGCCAGTTGTTAGCGACACCCTTGACCTTCTCCCAGTAGGTCTTGTCCTCACCGCGCAGTCGCTGCGCGAAGGTCGGAGCAGGGCGAGCGCCACGGGAGAACATGGGGGTGCCGTCAACTTCGATGGCGCTTGGGAGTTGGGTGCGGGACTTGGCGTATTCCGTTGTCGCGTCTACCATAACCTTTCTCGCAGCATCAATATCAGACAAGTATGCGTCGGTATTGAGAGAGTTCACGTAACGACTCATCTTATCTAAAGCGGATCTCGCCAGGTCAACTAACTTTGAAAAGAACGTCTCGTCCGCCCGTCTGACATCGTTCCAGAAGTTCGTGTCCATGAAGTTCTTTGCCAATGTGTCACCGAAGAACTCCTCGAAGACCTGTCTATCGGTCAAGTTCTGATCCGCAAACTGTGCTCGGTAATTACCCCACTTTCTTACAAGTGGCTGAAGATTCTTGGCAGCGGAACGCCAGATATCGCTCGCGGTGTCATACATCGCATGGCTAACCTCATGCCCTAACACTGCCATCAGGTTGTTTCGGGAGTCTGCGTTTAAGTAAAGAATATCGCCGGCGTATCCTGAGAACATTCCATCTGTTCCTGTATCTCCAGTCTCTTTGAAGAACACAATATGTAAGCCAAATCTTTCGGCAATATCCCGAAGAACGTCACTGTTACCCCCTCGAACGTCAATTGCTCTTCCGATTCCTTCAAGCATCGGATGCTCTTCGGATGCAAACTCATAGGTGTAATCTCCCAGAGAAGTAGTTTGTAAGGTGCGACTCGCCATCCACTTAGGCTTCTTGTTCTCAACTTCTGCCATAGATTGCGCGTAGAACTGTACGATTCGTTGTTCGCGAGGTATGTCGCTAGTAGTGTCAGGATAGGTCGAGCGATCTGTACCGAGGCGCGTCTGAACATTGCGAGACTCAGCTTCTCCAGCCAACCTCATGTACATTTCAGTCGGACTCATCAGTTCCGATTCATGTAACAGCCCACCAGTCCAGATTCTCTCCCACTCGCCTACACTCTCGTCCAGATCGTTCTCGTATGCAGCACTGCTGTAATCTGTGTGCTTCTCATCAACGACGGATTGTAACCACCCGCCTTGTTCCTCTATTTCCGCAGCCAGTTTTTCACTGCGAACGTAGCGTACATCTTCTTTTATATACAGCATATCTTCAGGATACCCGTACTTAAGCATGAGCGCGTTGTGTCGGTCAAGGGCGTCCAAGAACTCGGGGTTTAGTTCGTTTAGCCCAAAGAACCTAATTGCTTCAGCACTTCCTCCAGAAGCAAAACCTTCATTGACTTGAATCACATGCTGTATTTCGTGCAGAAGCAGTGACTTAATATCCTTGGCAACAATCGGTAAAGTGATCCGTTTGTTGACGGGGTTGTATGTTGCGGAGTTGTCACCTACTCTATTAGAGAACTCAACGTCGATACTCCTTAGTGCGGGGTAAGCGTCATACAGTTTGTCGTGCTCTAAGACATTTTCTAATCTGACAGTCCCGTTCACGCTGGGGTCGCCGACGAACCTCGCGCTGTTGTCATCAATCTCGAATCTCCACTTGCCATCGGTATCTTTGTACCAGCCTGTCTCACTCCAGATTTCTTGTGGCGCAACTCCGTCATTTTCCATCTGCTCGGCTCGCTCCAACCTAGCTATGTCAGCGCCTACTGCCGACCTGCCAGCAAAGCTCGCCATCGCCACATCACCAAACACCACACCCTGCACTTTACCAGGTGCTGACTGCGTAGCCTTGCGGGCCATGTACACGATGTCGTCAACCGTCAGGTTGTCTGCCCACTTGGCGAGTTGGGTCTTGCTTGCCATTGGTACTGAGCGTACCAGCTTGCGCATCATCACACGGAACCACGACAGTACCTTCTTGGACAGTCCTTGATCCGGGTACATCTCGACCAAGTACCCCAACCCCTCCTCGGTTCTGTTCGCATCCGGTGTACCCTTGGGTACCTGACGCATGGCCTCTACCGCCTGCGGGTTACCGGTGACTGCCATGTTCTCGAACTGCTTGAGCAGTACGTTGAAGCCACGGCTGTTCATCTTCTTGAGATGCACACCGACCTCATGCAGCAACAGCCCACGCACGTTACCCTGAACCTGATCCAGCACCACGTTGACCCGACCGTTCAGGTAGAAGGCGTTGATCTCACCGTTCTTCCTAACGTCCGCCTCGGTCGTCCCAGTCATCTGCATCGCCTGCTCACGACTCACGAAGTCCAGCATCCCGGCGTCCTGCATCGCCTTCGCCCAACCCTTGCCGAACGCAGCGTCTGCCTCAGCGTTGAAGGTCTCGGGGGTGTAGGTTGGTTGAGTCGGTTGGGTAGTGCGGGAGAACTTCGCTCCTTCGCTCACACCCTCCTCAATCGCAACCCCACTCCCACTCGGGTGCGTCACGATCGTACCGGTGATACCGCTCTTGCGCATGTGTGCCTTGGCCAGTCCCTCGTTGGGGAACTTGCGCACAGCACCTGCTTTGGTGCGGGCGTAGAGTCTTGGAGCCGGACGTGCTGCTTCAGCACGTTTCGGCTGTGCCTCTGGAGCAGGCTCTGCGGCTTCAGCCTTCGGTTGATCAAGTACAGCGACCTGTTCACCGTCGATACGGAACGACGTCATTGCGTCGGCACCATCTGGCCGTACCTCAACCACCCTCCCGCCGTTCAGCACACGAACGACCGTGCCTTCGTAAGCAGACGCCCCACGCAACCTCGGAGTTACACGAACCTTCGCACCGTAGTAGTCATCCTCTCGCTCCGCCGGCACGTCGCCAAATGGTTTCTCCGCAGGTTCGGCTTGTGTAGTCTCAGCCGCCTGTTCGGGTTCGACAGCACCCATCTCCTCATTGATCGTATTCTGCTGTTGGAGGTGTTCGGCGTAGTCGATTGCGGTCTTTGTAATAGCTTTCGCATCGTACCAACTGCCCCCTTTCTCTAAGATTCTCCCTACATCAGGATCGACGACTACCTCGTACCCGTCTGCAACAAGGCTCTCTACCAGCTTTTTGAGAGTGGTAGGCTTACCTTTATGCGCCACTCCTTTCTCAAGAGTTTTCCTCTTGCGAGCAGCCCGCATCGGGTCATCTCCCAAGAAGCCTTTGAACGACTCTATGTACTCTTTCTCAGCACGTTCTGCCTTTTCCGATTCTGCTTCTTCACGCAGTTTGCTTTCGAGCATACTCTGCTCCCGCGCCCGCTCCATATCGGCGTACTCCATTGCGGCAGATTCCGTGCTGTGAATGGTGTCACCGCGCCCTCTCGGCCAGTCGCCCCTCACGAGGTATTTGTACTCACCGTCGGTGGTCTTGTATTTGTACACCGCGAACTTAGGCAAGGCGTCAACGTCTGCCACAGTGCTGACTTCAACAACCTCTTGTGTAGTCTCAGCCTCCACAACAGGAGCAGCGGTCTCGGTAGGCTCCGCAACAGGAGCAGTGACCTTACCCCTGCCTGCGTTAACCACAGCGGCGTCATAGCGAGCACGTTCTTCTCGCCATTCTTTCAAGGTCAACTTGCGGGGGACGCTTTTGCGAACGATCTCCCGGTGTTGCTCCCAAGTCCGTTCGCCGATTGGAATCTCGTCAGGCTGCAGTTCGCTCGGGGCATCCACCTTCTCCTCACGGACATCCTTTGGTACCCATCCCTCGATACCCTTACCCTTGGTCCCTCGGAACACGGAGAACAACGCACTCTCACCATACCGCGCAACGTAATCGTCGATGGTCTTGTCTGACAGGCGACCCGACTCGGCAGCGGTTTCCACCGCCTTCTTCCAGTTCCCCTCTGTCCGCTCACGGTATTGAGCCATCCGATCTGGGTTCGCCTCGATCGCAGTGCGGTACCGCTCACCGACTAGACTTGCTGCGATGAACTCATCGGCTGTCATCTCCGAAGCAACAGGAGCAGTGGTCTCGGTAGTCTCCGCAACTGGTAAGGATTCCTTACCAGTTGGCTCTGCTGTACCCATCACCTCATCGATCATCTTCTGCCTGACCTCGGCTGGGGTCAGGGGTGTCTCCGCCTCAACGGCCTTGGGCTTTGCTTTGAAGTTGCGCTTAGGTACCTTGGTGCCGAGCTTGCGCTTGGCTACGCGATCCCACTCCTTTGCGAGCTTGGCATCTTCCGCTTCAAGCTCTGCTCTCTCGAACAGGTCGTCCATCTCGCGCTGGCTGATCGACAGATCCTCATAGGTCTCAGCCCTTGTGCGGTATCCTTCTGCTGTCTCGACAGCAGGCGCTGCCGCTGCCGTTCTCTCGTACTCCTTCAGCCACGCCCGCTCGGCGTCGGTCTTGGTACCCTTCGCTTTCAGCTCGGCGTACTTCGCCTCGCGCATCTGTCGGTTGATTTCCGCAGCTGCCGCTTCGTCTGACGTGCGACCTTCGACTCTGGCAACGAACTCATCGCTCACCTTTGCTACCGGTCGAGCAAGGTTGTCGAGGTACCGGTCGGCGAACGCCTGCGCTTGAGCGCGACTGTTCGCACCAGCGCCGGTTGCCTCCGACCGCTTCAGCCTACGCTCAAGTTCCGTTACTGTCTTGGTCTTTAGATCGTCTCTGGCCTTCTGCATGGCGTCTGCCATCGCAGTGTTGCCGCTGCTTGCAGCCTCTGCCCGCAGCCGCTCGATCTCACGCGCCACCTCACGCTGCTGCTCAAGGTACGCCTTCTGCTCGTTCTCAATGCGCTCGACCGTAGTTCTGCGAGTAGCCTCTGCCTGCATCTCCTCCTCAGCGTACCGTCTCTCGATCTCAGTATCTGCTGCCCGCTGCGCCTCCGCAGTACCTGCCGGACGGATCTCCGCGTCGACCCCGGTCAGACCCTCCTGCCGGTAACCTTCTGTGGTTTCAGCAGCATCAATCTCACGCTGTCTCAGCACGTCACGACGCACCAACTCCCAACCACCCCTAGTCTCTACCGCCTCGTAGTCACCACGGATCTCTTTGGGTAAGGTGTTGCGTCGGTTGCGAGCGGCAGCCTCGTTCTTGAATGGTGCGTCTGCACCGTCGATCGTTCTGCGAATGACGGCAGGCCCACGCTCTTCACGGCTTGCAGCCTCTGCAGCCCATGCCTCGTACTCGCGTTGTTTGATCTCATCCAGTTCCATCTGCCGTTGGTTGGCCTCGGCGGTACCAACTCCAACGCGCCCGTCAAGCGACATTGCTTCGGCCCTTCGACGAGGACTAAAACCCTCTGTTGTCTCCCTTCTTGCTATTTCTCGGTCGATCTCTTCAGGACTCAGCCCATCTCTAGTGTCAGGAGCCAAGTCGTCAATTACATCCTGCCTGCCTTCCGGCGTAGTGGCATCGACACCCAACTGCGCAGCTGCCTCCTCGATCCCACGCGCTATGCTTGACGGAGGGAGAGGCGGGGCTGGGCGCGGGGCTGCTGCCGCCTCAGCCGCTGCCTGAGCCTCCTGAGCAGCCGCCTCAGCCGCTGCCCGCTGTCTGCTGACCTCAGCCCCGTCCACCACGTCAACGTCCGGTAGGGACGCTCTTATGCGCTGCTGGAAGTCCTCAACGGAACCTGGTTCGACAGGCACCCCTACGGCAATGTCACCGGTCTGAGACTCCCACCTGCGAACGCCAGCTTGAATGCGCTGAATCTCGGTGCCCTCCGCCTCCTCATAGCCCTGTCGGAACACCGGGTCGTTCTCGATGTCAGTGAACGCTGTGCGTCGCTGCAGTGGTGTGATCGCGCCAAAGCCTCCGCCCATCGGCGCACCGACGATAGCGCCAGCAACCGCAGCCTCAGCCGCACCTTCACTCCACTCGCGGTTGGGATCGCCGTACTCCTGCACAGCCAAGTTGCTTGCTATCTTCTCGGAACCGGACTGCAAGAACTCCTGACCAGACTCGGTAACAGCACCACGGCCAATGGCACCGACTCTGCTGGTACCGGCTCTGCGTACACCCAGCAGCAGGTCGGAGAGTACCGCACCGCCAACAGCACCGAAGCCTGCGGTTGTGATGGCACCCATCGTTGCGGCCTTCTTACCTGCTGATCGGGCTACGATTTCACGCGAAACCTGCTCCCGATCCTCCTCGCTCATATCATCAGGCAGCGAGTGCCAGACCTCTTGGAATGCGGGGCTCTGAATGATCGTGTCCCACTCCATATCCCGCACTTCCTTGTAGGTCTCAGCACCCAGCATCGGTGCCGCTACACCTGCCTCCCCTGCGCCGTAACCTACTGCCGCTGCTGCCTTCTCACCGAAGGTGCCAAGTTCCGCGCCCTTGATCCCTCTGGCAGTAGCAGCGAGACCACGGGCAATGCCCGCGCCCCCGACCATACCGAGGCCCATAGGCACAGCAGAACCTGCAAGGTCGAGCACAACCTTGTCAACGAACTCAGAGGGTGATAGGTCAAACGATAGGTATCCCTTGCTGCTGATCTCCTTCGCGTAGTCGCTCATCTCGGCCTGCAGACCCTCGGTCGCAGCGCCCCAGTAGTCCATGACCGATTCACCGGTCTCCTCGGCACCCAACTCCTTCAGCGCCCAACCCACGCCCTCAGCCATGCTGGTAGCACCAGAGGCGAGTGAGCGACCGATGTCACCCCAGGTGGTGTCGCGCTCTTCTTCGGGTTCTTCTGGAGTCTCGCGCTCACGCAACTTCTGCACGTAGCTGCTGAAGGCATCGGTTGGCGGCTCCTCCCGCTCGGCCGCGATCTGACCGAGAGCGATCTCGATCTCTTCGTCGCTATAGTCTGCCAGCTCAGGATACTGAGCGCGGAGGGAATCTATAGGAGTCATCAGTGAATCTCCGTTGTGTTGGACGTTGGGTTATCGAGAAAGCATTTTCTCTACGATTACAAGTACTTCTGGGTGCAAGTCGGTTGCTTTTATATGCCCTGCGCGGACACCTTCAACCACGTCGTTGATGTCAGACGTGCTCATTGCTCGACCGCTCTTCGCAGCCTCGTTCAAAGCCCTTGCTGCATCGACAGAGGCGCTGGCCGAGAAACGTTCTGCGAGTGACGATAGCACATTGCCGCTGTATTTGGGTAACTCAGGCTCGGTACGCTCACCACCCTTGTTTATCAATCCGACTGCAGCACCCGCTCCGCCAGTTTGCGTTACGTCGCCCTTGGAAGATGGACCAGCCACATCGGCTCGCGAGGAAGTGGTAGCAGGCTCTGCGGCATCACCCGTCCCTTCCCTGTTCGCCTTCAACTGAGCCAACAGCGAGTCAAACGTCCCTCCAGCCTCACCTCCAGAAACAGGCTCCCCTCTCCCGGTCAGCGCACTCATACGTGCGTTCAGCTCGCTCGCCTTCTCCAAAAGAGCAACCCTCATGTCAGGGTCGATTGTGTCCTTGGAAAGACTAGAGTAGATGGACTTGACCTGCTCGTTCAGGGCTTCGTACTCCATCTTGACAGCAGGGTTCATCTTCGTCTCAACCGGATCGGTCAGCTTCTTCTGAGTCTCAGCAAGACCCAAGACAGACTTCGAAAGCTCAACGTCCCCTGCCTCAAACGCAGCCTTGGCAGCTGCAAGGTGGTCTCCACCATGTTCTCCCAGCAGCTCCGCCACTCTGCCGCGTTCCGCGCTCTTGGCGTCCGCTTGGTGTTGACTCTCCCACTCCTTGAGAGCCTTGGCTCTGGTCACTGCTCGCTCCTCATCCGCCAGTTTGTCAGCGCGTGACCGCTGATACTTGATCTCTTCGAGGTGCATCTGTCGCTTGTTCTCTGCTTCAAGCAGCGCCTGCTTGAACATCGACTCGCCCATCGTCGACATGCCCTGACCGAGACCCTTGAGCAGACCGAGAGTTGCGTAGCTTGCCATGATTACATCACCGCTGTCGGTTTCTTCTGGAACGGAGGCTGCGGTGAGTTAAGCCCGCCGCGCCCGTTGCGTAGTGTAGCACTCGCCCGTTTAACATCTGTAGGCATACTCATCAGTGCCTTGCGAGCATCGACGCCTGTCACCTGCGTGAACTCCTCCATGCCGGTCGTCATGTCAAGCTCGCCCTTGCGCTCAAGGGCAGCAAAGTATTTGTTCAGCATCGTAGCCGTGACCATCTCCTGCTCTTCAGCGTCGAACGTCACGCCAACAGCCTCGGCCAACTCGTAAACCTGCGGCACTACTTCGTTCGCAGCCCATAGGCGCACAAGCGGAGCAGGCGGTTCGCCACCGAGTAGCTCGGCGCTCTCCTCGTCTGCGCGGAGGAAGATGCTGGCACCTAGTTCAGCCACACCGTCGGGCTTGTTGGGCGCATTCTCCAGCATCCCCTCGGCGCTTTTGGCCGTGTTACCGTGCAGAGCCTCCATCGCCACCGTCTTGTAGGCGTCAAAGCCCTCGATCTCATCGGGCGTCCACGTCGACTTGTCCGGGCTTGTAGGCCCGACGTACTTGCCACCGAACGATTCAGGGCCGAAGGGGGTCTCTTGCGGTTCAGCCTGCGGAGGGCCGCCCTGCTGCCTCGGGGCTTGAGACGGAGGGCCACCTTGCTGTGGGGTTTGACTCAATAGACCGTTCATACCATTGTGCTCCCGCCGAAGTCACCTCCACCGTAGGACGCTGCAGCCAAGTCCCCTCCGTCCTCATTCCCCCATTCGCCGCCATTGAACGGACTGGTCATATTTAGCCATGCCGTTCTGCTGTTGTAGTAGTCTGTCATCTCTTGATGACTATTGAATGACATCTGATTCGGTGGGGTCATCTCAAGATTCCCGTTGGCGTCTCGCCGTAGCCACTTTGTTTTGAAATCGTCAGGAAGATTCGTCAGCTGCTTAAGATCCCTCACGCTCAAATCACCCAAGGAGTTGATGCCCGCCCCAGAGCCACCGCCAGCACTAGGCGAGCTTTGTCTGCCCCCTCTAGCATACGTCAAAGCAGCCACGCCCCTATAGTTCTCGCCTGTCTGGGTAGACGGCGTTGAACTAACTCCTAGTTTTGCTTCGAGTTCGGCAATCCGCTGCTCATACATCTGCAGCTTCGCCTGAACAGGGTCTTGCTGTTGTTCTGCGGCAGGTTGGTTAATCAACCCTCGGGCAGCCGTGGGTGAAGATTGAGCAGGCGCTTGGGGCTGGGAACTCACCCGGCCGCGTAACGGGTCAGCGTCAAGTAACTTTGAAGACACAGGGTCGTATCCAACCATTTTCTTAGTGACAGGGTCTCCTGCTATGCTGCCCGTCACAGGGTTCATCTTGCCGTGTATTTCCCGAATGCCCATCCTCTCAGCCTCCCGTCAGGCGGCTGTACACCGACTGGCTGCTAGCGTTCATGCGGGTGTTACCGGTGAGGGATGCTGCGTCCTGCGCCGCCTGTGGGGTAGCCTGCTGACGCACCGGAGGAGCGTTTATCGCGCCTTGAGGCTGCCCACCCTGAGCAGCAGCCGGAGCGGCAGCCGGAGCAGCCTGTCCCCCCTGCTTACCCATCAGCATCCGCTCAAGCTGTGCGATCCGCTGCTCGTACGTCTGCAGCTTCGCCTGAATAGGATCTTGCTGTTGTTGAGCTTGGCCCGGCATAGGGCTAGGCGGCATTGAAGGTTGACCGCCAGTAGGAGGGGCGGGCGGTCTCGCACCCATCGGAGGCTGTCCGCCCATACCACCCACCGGCGGTTTCGCACCTATCGGAGGCTGTCCGCCCATACCACCCATCGGAGGCTGTCCGCCCATACCACCCATCGGAGGCTGTCCGCCCATCGGCGGTGTGTTGATAAGACCGTTCATAACTCTATCTCCCGGTTACGCTGTGAGTAGACCGCGCTGGCGCTGGGCTGCAACGTTCTGTTGGTAGAAACTTGGGGTCTGCTGACCCATAGGCATGACAGGGTCGGAGGAGCGACCGGTGCCAGATCGTCTGCGGTCAACAGCGTCCGCCCGAGCGGAGGTGTAACCCTTGATGGTCTGGGCTACCTTGGCTTCCTTCTCCGCCTTGCGCTCCTCAGCCTCTTCAGCTGCCTTACCCTCAGCAGCCCCAGACACCATCTGCCCGGCGGTCTGAACAGCCATTGCTTTGGTCATGTCACCCTTGAAGAAGTTGGCTGCCTTGTCGAAGATCCCTCCGCTGCTCGCAGTGTTACCAAACTGCAACATCTGCGGAGTGCTCGCTGCCTGCTGCCCTGTGTAGATCAGACTCTCGGTGTTCGCTATCATAGACGACTCGGCAACCAAGTCCGCGCTACCCGCGATCGCCTGATCAACCGCGCCCTGCGCTGCGCTCTGACTGACCGTCTGCCCTCCGATAGTGAGTTCTCCCCCTCCCGCTGCAGCGGTTCCTCCGCCGATCAGCTCGCCCCCAATCGTCGAACCTTGAGCTGCTCCAGAAATACCAGAAGCCGGTGCCATCAGCGCCCCACCAAGTCCACCGATTGCGCCCATCTTGGCACCGTCTGCGAACTTGTCACCCTGTAGCTTGGCGGTCAGACCGCCTGCTATGGCACCCGCAGCAACACCGATGACCGTCGCGCCAATGGCGCTGATCGTCACGCCTCCGATCACAGCACCGGCTGCAGCACCAGCGGCAGCGTAACCTGCAACCGCGCCCACTACCAAAGGTAAGCACATATCACACCTCCATCGACCAACTGGTGCCTACTTTCTGCATACCCAGTCGCTCGTATAGTTTCTCAGCCCTACCCTGATCGGGAGTGCCGTTGACCAAAACGAACAGCACACGTCTCACAGTCTCATGCTGCTTCGCCCATCGTATGCACTCGTTCAGCAGCATCAACCCGCGACCTCTGGCCCTCGGTGTTACTGCATAAAACGTATCCATAGCAACATCATAGAACGCCCCGTAGGCGCTCGCTACCGTCACGATCAAACCTCCGTGACACTTACCCTTCTCGTCAACCAAAGACCAACCCTTCGCCATCGGGTTTGCAAGCTGCGCCTGAATCGACCTGATCATCCCGTCAGGATTGAACGGCGAGTTGCGGTAGATCGAGTCCTTGTGGTACAGGCTTGCGATCTCGGCAACAACCGTTGCGTGTTCTGGCTTGAAGTGCGCTATTCTCATTCAGCGTATTCCAAGTTGAGCCTCACCCTACCGCCTGTAATGATATCGATGTTGTTCGTCCAGAACCGGTCGTTGGCCAAGATGTCCTCTGCCGTAGTACCAGGTTGGGCAGTCAAATTCCTGGTTGAATCCTCCCAGTAAGACATCAGCCTCGTAGCAGCGTCCATCGTGCTGTTGGTTATGCTCGCATTTGCACTGAGCGTTGCCGACTGTATGCTTGCGTTGGCGCTGATACCAGCGGCTTGTATTCTAGCCTCATTGTCAAGTTTGGAAATATCTATCTTAATCTCACCCTCGGCGCGAATCTGCTCAAGATCCCACTCTGCGTTCTTCTGATCCAAGTAACCCTGCAGCTCGAAGCGTTTGGATAGCTCATAGATCGAGCGGTCTCCTGCAAAGTCAGCCGATACCTCGCCCATCGCAAAGCGCCACTTCTCAAGAGCGAAGTCATAGTCCTGCTGCGACGCTCTGGCCTCGGCATCTGCGAGCAGTTCTGCCGACAGCGCCCTCGACTCGTTGATGAGCCGGGTGTTCTCAATGGCAAGGTCGAGCAGGTCTCTGGCGTACTGCATGTAGTCCGCCCCGTAGGTCAGGGCTGCATCCTGATCGAGTTCGGCCTGTGCTACCGCGAGATCGGCAGCAGTCCGGGCGTTGAACTCACTCGCGCTTTGGTTTAGTTCGGCCTGACGAACGGCAATCTCAGCCCGCAGGTTCTCGATCTCAATCACTCGTTGTTGATCGAGGTCCGACTGAGCGATAACACGCTCTTGGTCGAGCTGTGCCTGAACCGCATTGAGTTCTGCCGCGATCTGCAGATTCGCAACCTCCATCTCATCAGCACGACGTGCGTAGTCCATCGCAGCCTCAAGCTCCATCCCCGCCTCAAACTGCCGGCCTTCATTGATCTGCTGTGCGTAGAACTGACGCGCTGCGTTGATGGAGTCGGCATCAGCTTTGGCGATCTGGAACGCAGCGTCAATTGCAGCCGCCTCACCGGCAGTCGCGGCCAAGGTGCTGTTGAGCAAGCCCCTGTGGTTCATCTCCTGGGCAGCACGTGTGCGAGCGCGAGTCAGGTACGGAGAGTCGGACGCCAGCAGGCTGTTCATCCTCTCCTCAACCAGCTCTGCGTCGTATCCGACAACACCACCGATGTCTTGGAACCCGTCTACATCCCCGATCCCTGCTCCAGCCTGCTGGTTCGCAAGCTCAGGAGTAGTCACCTGACCCTGAGCAACACCTGCGTCAGGCCGCTCGACGGTAACACCACCGACAGTCGTGCGCCCAATATCTGGCGTGTAGCCGATGTCCTCACCAGTAATGGTCGTGCCGCTCGTGTCAATATCAGCGAAGCGCCACTGCCCGTCCTCACCAATATTGACCTGTCGGTATCCTTCCATTGGGTCGTAGGCGACATAGTTTCCAGCTGCGTCCCGCATGATCTCGTTCGGGTCGACAGTATCTGCCTCGTACCCTCTCGACGTGGACATCCCGTCCTCGCTTGTGATCACATCGGAAGTGCCGTCGTTGGTCGGATCTCCGAGCGAGTCAATTGCACGATACTCACTCATCTGACGCGCTTGAGTAACGAACCCGGCGTCATAGCTGTGTCTGCTGTAGTAGCTCGCAATCTGCGCGATCTCTTCATCGCTCATCGAAGGGAAGGCGTTGAACACAGCGTCCCACGCGCTGCTGTTCTGAGTAAGTTTCTCTTCAGTAGGAAAGGCCAGCTCCCTCATGCGAACGTATGAAGGGTCGCCTGAGTTGTGAAAATCCGGGATCGAGAAGTCAGCATCACCAATCACGTCGGCCAAGTCCGTGTTCTCCGCAAGTAGCGCGTCCTTCGCCCCAGAGTGCGTGCGCACAAACGCCTTTATGCCTTCCGGATCATCGCTGCGTAGGGTGTGGGTCATCCCGTCCGCAGTCTGAATGCGGTACTCGTACACCGGCAAGTTCATCTGACCATTGGCCCACCGGTTCAGAGAGTCTTGAGTGAGCGTAACACCAGTCGCTTCCTCGAACGCTGCTGCAAATTGAGCATCATTCAAGTAACCTTGATACGCACCTTGCTCAAGGTTTCTGCGCATAGTGTGCTGATCCATGTGGATCAGGTTCCCAGCGGTGTTCATGTCGGGCCACTGCAGATTTGTCGGCACAGCGGTGTCGCCTTCGATCTGCTGACTCGCTATTTCCCCGCTCACAGCGGGGCCGTCTCGCCAATAAGCGTCCCACAGCTGCGATCCAGAATAGTCGCTGCCCGACTGCTGATTGAGAGTGTACGCTGCCCAATCCCAATCTACGTTCTCAGCACCACCCATCTGCCGATTGATTGCAGTGTAAATGGAGCCGGCATTCATCTCCCCGGAATCTTGGAAGTACTGCCACGCTTGGTAGTAGTTGTCCTGCTCAATCGGGGTGACGCTGCGTCTGAAGTTCGGGTCATTAACCCACCGGTCGATCTCAGCGGCTGAGTCTGGGTATTCGCTTTTGAGTTGGGCACCGATGTCATCCAGTGTGCGACCGCCTCGGATCATGTCCTCGATGATCGGCCGGATGGCATCCGGCCCGCCACCCATGTTGTCTATCAAGCTCTGCCACTCTGGAGGAGCATCTTCAGGAGCAGGCTCGATACGTTCCATCGGGCCGGTTGTTACCACGGGGTCAGTGACACTATCGTCCGGTGGTGCGAGGTAGCGATTAGTAAGACTTGCAACTTGATCCTCATTGATTCTGTCCATATCATACAACGTCTGGATTAGATCGTTGATGTCCCTACCTGCCTGAACAGCAGTCTGAACCATGTCATTGACAGTGTATCCGTTGTGAATGCCAGTGGTTATGTAGTCGGCCGTGTCGCTAACGTGCGCACTCAGGCGCATGGTGTTATTTCGGACGAAATCCTCATCTGAAATAGCCAACCCCTCAGGGACGTGCGTGGTAGCGTTCGTATATACCCCGTCTACAAGCACTCTGCCCCATTCGTCAATGGTAACTTGACGACCGTCGTAGGACGCACTCGGCACGGGAAACCAAAGACCTGGGTAGGTGCCAGAGTCAGAGCCTGCATCAGGAGCAGAGCCAGTGCCATAGTCAGCACCAGTGTCAGAACCAGAACCAGAACCAGAACCAGAACCAGAACCAGAACCAGAACCAGAACCAGAACCAGAACCAGAACCAGAACCAGAACCAGAACCAGAACCAGAACCAGAACCAGCCTGAACTGCGTTCAAGAAGTTGTAATATGTCGCTTGGTCGATGACATTTCTTTGGTACAGTTGCAGCGCATTATCGAAGTCATACTCCGTAACCGGACTCAAACCTTGGGTTTTGCCGGCCAGATACCATCTGGCAACGTCGCTAGACGTTGCGCCAGTGCCTGGGTTTCCATAGTTGACAGAATCAGCAATCCACTGCCAAACATTGATGCCTTGATCCGTGTACTGTTGTGTGGCAGCAGGGTCGCTCAAAACGCTGGATATCTGAGTAAACAAACCTTGGTTGCTAGACGGATTGTTCAGAAAATCTGCGGTATATCCCTGCGTCTGCAACCAGTTCCAACCTTGCGCAGCAAGTGGCGAACTTTGGTACTCCGATATCACGTGGTCGGCTTGTGGTTGCGGATAAGTTTGGGTGTAACGCAACTGTTCTTCATCATCTGGATTTTGTCGAACCACACCAGAAGGTTGAATCGGGCCAGCAGCTACCGCTGCTTGGTACTTATCATTGAACTGCGCGTACTGGTCATCGACCTGTTCTGTAGACTTTTGCGAAGTCCACGGCAGAATGCCATCGTAATTCCCAAACCCGTTACCACTTAGCAAGCCCATAGCTAAATCTCCTCACCGAACTCTACAACGCACTCGGCTGCAGCGGTCGAAGCGGTACAAGTAACAACGAGGTAGTCGCCCCGTACCAGAAAGAATTGGATCGTCTCGCGTGAGGGGTTTGTCACCTCAGCCCTGACGGTTTGCTCGACCGGGATCGATGTGATGAACTTCATCGAGCTGGTAGTCACAGACGTTGCCCGCACTGCGGTCGCGTCCATGTCAGTCGAGTCGGTCTCGATGAAACTGCCGTTGCCAAGCGGTTTATACGTGGCCCCGGTGATCGCTGCCGCGCTTCGGGTGACCCACACCTTGAAGGTCGACTTCTTCGAGCAGGTTACAGTGATTCGCGCCAAGCGCACGTCCCGGCTATTGATCATCGTGTTGATCAATAGCGGCTGCTTCAGCACGATCACCGGAACATCGGTGCCGTTGACCGTGACGTTCTCTGAGTACACCGAGCCGTACTCCTCGGTCTCCTTCTGCCCACCCTCAGATGTGAGATCATCGCAGCCGCAAAGCATCGTGACAGCCTCAGTGGTGTAAGTGCTCTTGAACGACACCGGTAGCGCAGGATCGCGGGTAGACAGAGTAGTGAGTGTGCCCAGAAGATTGAATACGTGAACGCACTCGGATACCCCGGTCGCAGGATTTCCGATATAGAACTTGATGTTGCCCACGCCGCGCCACTGCATCTGAATATCGAAGATGTTGCCCTTCGACAAATCGATCGTGAACGGTACGGTGATCGCCTCCTCCTGAACATCCACGCTGTTGTAGCGCCTCACAGCGTACAACGTGCCTGTACCACCGCTGGGCTTGAGCCGGAAGAACACGCCCTCCTGATCGGTGAACAGCCCGAAGTCCCGGATGCCGTCAGCGTCAGGACTGGGGAAGATCATCGACGCTGAGAATTTGTGCCCACGGTTCGGCTGATACCGTGCGTGACGACGACTCGATATGCTTCGACTCGTCGTGTTCGACACGACGCTCAACATGCCGTTGACCGATGTGATATCGGAGCTGCTTACAACCTCAGTGCCGTTCTCATAGAACAGCCACTGGCTCGCAGGCACGTCGAACGTGAACAAGCCATGCCCCAAACTGATGTCATGGACAACGCGCTGCGTACCCCAAGCGTCCTGCTTCAGATCCCCCTTGCCCATGACAACGTCAGCGCCCTCAAGGGCCGCCTTGAACGTCTTGAACAGGTTGGTGAGACTGGCGTATAGATTAGATGGCATAGAACGACAACGACACTTTGGTATCACGCTCTGCAATCAGATGGATCACAGAGACGTTGGCGACTGACCGCACTACAGGGTTCATCTCACCCCCGGCCTTGGAGATCGTGCCGGTAGGCAGTGCTGCCGTAGTGTCCCAATTCACCCAAATGTCGTCGTCATGCCCGAGGATGACGATGGACGCGCCTGAAGGTACGCCGAGCGTTTGCTCGACACCTGCTGACAATACTCCTGAGTATATGTCAGTTGACGGCTCATAGGCAAGGGTGTCGAAGTCAACCTTTGTCGTCTGACGCAGCGTCTGCATGACCCTTCTCCCCGAGCGTTGTGAACAGGACGTTGACGAACGCGAGCACTACACCCACTGTCCCGATCAACATCGCCCATGCACAGACGCTCATCTCGCAACGAACTCGTAGATGAGCGTGAACACGCCCGACACAACAGCGGACATGACTGCAATGTGAAGGTACAGGTTAACGGTTTTTGTCACGTCTCTGGCTCCTGAAGTCTCTGGGCTCGGCTACAGGGGTGTCGGTCTTGCCGCACCGGTCGCAGGTGCCGTAGTGCCAAGTGGCGAGCGGTGACGACTTGCCATCTGTTGACCCACAAGATGGGCAGACCCTGGCGGGATAGCGTAAGACGTGTGCTTTGCGGCTCAGGATCATTTGGTTAAACCCTTCCCCTTCTCATAGGTTCTCAACCCCCCGAGACCGAGTAGGGCGAGAACCAAGTTGAACAGCGTGTCTGCATCAACGACCGGCAGATCAACGCCAGGGTAGTTGATAGTCAAGTAGGTGTTAAGCGAAGGAGCTACCAAGAAGTGATAACCAACTCCGATCGCACAAATCCACCCCAGGGCAGGTCTCCAGCCCGCCACAAAGATCGACCGGTGCTTGGCTTCCTCGATGTTCGTAAGTGCCTGAAGTATGTGCGGCTTCTGAAGCTCAGTCGTCAGCTTCAACTTTGCCTCTGCTCGCTCTTCGTCCGAGGTGAACAGAGCATCAAGCCCGCTCATTACCGAGTCGGCTATAGCGCCGATTGGGTTGAGGTCGAAGTTACTCATCGCACTTCGCACAGAAGTAGACGATGGCAACGGCTGTGAACAGGCCAAACACAACAACGGTCGGCAGGTAGATGTACTCGATCGGGATCATAGTAGTGCCACCAGTGCGCCAATGAGTCCGCCGAGGGCACCCATCAGGATGTTGCGCTGCTTGCAAGTAAGACCGTACCACTTTACTTTCAGTCGATTGATCATTTCACCCTCCGGTTGTAAACCATTCTACCACGTTACCGACCCCCAATTGCAGTCGCGAGCCATGTGAAAAATCCGTCTGACAACCATAGCAGCATCAGACCCAGTATTGACAGAGCGGCCATCCTGAGAGCTTGGCCTCCGGTATCTGACAGCCACTCTTCCCGCCGTCTGCGCCACGCAAGCCGGCCCTCGATCCAGTCGTGGTGCTCACAATGCCTGCCATCGACGCACAGTTCGCGCATCGTTTTAACCTCTGCGGTCAGCGCCTCGATCCTGAGTCCGGTCAGCTCGATCTTCTGCTCCTCGTCATCCATGTGTTCACTTAGCCGGCTGCTGATTAACGATATCGAATCGTCCAGCGCCCTGATCGCCGACTGATTATCTTTCGTGCCTTCCACGGCCTGCATGACCAGTCCGATCAATTGACGATAGTCTTGGCGCAGATTCTCGATATCATGTTCGCTCATCAGAATATGATCCTGTGGACTACCATCCGGGTCGCCAGCAGATTGCCGCCCAGCTTCGCGGCATTCTCAGGCGCGTAAATCTTGCCGTTCTGCGGCTCGATGATCACTACTTCGTGGCGGTCGGTGATCTCACGGCATCATTGACCGCCGTCAACCACTCTCCGACCTGTTCTACCGTGTCCCACCCCATCTGATTGCAGGCAGTGATCATCTCATCAGGCGAGCGCCAGAGCAGATTGAGCATCCCGTAGGTTGCAGGGTCTGATCGCAGGTCAGAATAGAGCCGCTCAGCAGGGTAGTTGTGAATGAATCCAGCCAGCCCCGCACTCACGCCCACACCCTCATCGGGGTTGTCGGCGCGGTGTCATACGCAGCAAGATCCGGCTGCTCGACCGTTGAGCGGATGTTGACGTGATAGCCGGGGATTGGGATGTTCTCGTAATACTGAGTACCGTCTTCATCTGTGAGGATGTGGCCCGTATTGGCAACCATAACATCAATCACCGAGATATCGCACCCATCCCTATACAGAATTGGGGATTCATTTGGAATCTCTTTGGTTCCAATCACAGAGGCGGCCTGTGCCTCGTCTGTGAATTTCAAATAATAATCATAATACATTTATTTAATCCTCTATGATGTTAGAGCCTGTAGCTCGGCATCGGTTAAGCGTTTGGGGTAGTAGGTTAGGGATTTGATGTGGCCAGAGGCTACGGTGGTCGTAGCGTAGTTGTTACCAATGCCCAATCTATCAACACTAGGAATTGTGACAGATGTATCTGTTGCTGCCGCCACCCCATCAACTGCAGATGCCACATTATCTGCCGCATAACCTAATGCTATTTTGTAGAATTGATCCGCAACTACGGTTTCTGTTATTGTACCAGATGATATCTGGCTTACATTATTAGTATTAATGACAACATAGTTGTCGTTTGCGTCTGAATATCCGGCGTTGATACCAATTAAGTTGTTTGCCGTGCCATCATAAGCATTAAACGCCCCCGCACCGGAGCTGCCATTTGCGTGTACTTTTCTAGCCCACTCAACAATAAAAGTCCCTTGATCTTGTCTATACCAATCCGTGAAGTTGGTGCCCGTCATCACCGCACTGTCTGCTGCGCGTGAGGTTGTGGCACTGGTGTACACGTCAGCGGAGCGTGTGATTGTT
>Ga0208019_1000259_pt1 | contig 29193 bp, 39 predicted proteins | sample CB_VirMetaG_5_FD_184540 | JGI IMG/M metagenome (GOLD analysis project Ga0208019, IMG submission 184540) | Freshwater to marine saline gradient viral communities from Chesapeake Bay - CB_1508_1D Viral MetaG (SPAdes) (version 4) | ecosystem: Environmental > Aquatic > Marine > Coastal | place: USA... | reverse complement strand
GATTTGAACTGACAAGCATTGAGTTCATCTTCCCAGCGTCTTTGATTTACCCAAGTAGTAGGATGGGGTATATATTGGCCGTTATTCTCTTGCCACTGTTTGGTCTGCTTATACCTCCTAACGGATTCAAGTATCGTTTCTTGTAATTCACTAGGAAGCTTCAAGTACTTACTCCTCACTGTAGCCTTTGCTATTTTCCTTGGGTACTCTTTCCAAAAATCTTCAAAGTTACTCACAGTCATCTTTGATGACTTAAAAGATTCTTTTGATGAATTTGATGTATATATATTATTTCTTATATTCTTATATTCTTGTTTGTTGTTAGGTTGTGTGTTGATTTGTGTGTTAGGTGGTGTGTTAGTTGGTGTGTTAGTCGTCTCTTCTTTTTTTGTATTTTTTGGCTGTGTTGACTGTTTATTTTGGCTATTTTGGTGTGTTAGTTGGTGTGTTGATTTGTGTGTTAGTTGGTGTGTTGATTTGTGTGTTACCCGTGTGTTAGTTGGTGTGTTAGTGTCTTGATAAAAATCGTAATTTTTTACCTTTATTAAGCTAAATTTTGTGTTAGTTTGGTGTGTTAGTTGGTGTGTTAGTGATAGTTTGTTTAATGAGGTACGAATTTGTTGAATATTCATGCCTAATTCTTTCGATAATGTGGATAAACTTGTAATAAATTCACCCTTATCAACAGGATGTCCACGCCATTTTTTAGGCTCATGATTTGCTTTGAGTAAGCAGTGGACGAACAGTCTAAAGGTATTAGCGTCTGTATACCATTCCCACTGTAAAATCTTTCTATGTATTTTGATCCATCCATTATTCATACAAAAACCCCCTTTCTTTCAATTCATAAAGTAAACTAGTGATATGTTCTCTAGATGTTTCTTTTGTATATTTTAGTAGCTCATCAATGTTTATTTCCCAGTCATCACCGTAAGCTATAATCATTGAAAGTAAACCTTTAAGCTCAAGAGAGAGACTATGGTCTTCCATAAATGAGATGGGTATTTGCGAGAATTGAATATTCATAATAAAAAAAACTATAGGAGTAATTCACCGTTCCCACCCTGCAAAGAAAGGGCTACGGATTGGCTACCGTATCGGTGAATCACTCTTATAGTCTTTTTATCGTTCTTTGCTTGGGGAAGTTGAGTTGTGCCTTTATTATACATGATTATCGGTTAGTTGTGTAGGGGAGAATAGAGCTGCATTGGCTAGCGCTAGCAGCTCCTCTCAACCCTGTATCGCCTTATCAAACATGTAGAGTGAAGGAGGGGGCACTCTAAGAATGATAAGGCGGTACAGAACCGAGATAGTTCTGTAATGGTTATTGTAATCCACGTAGTGGTTAAAAAGGAATGTCATCTACTGTAATTTTTTTCTTTTCTACTGTTCCACCGATAGCTTCTGCTGCGTCTTCTAATGTTACTTCTTTCCCACCCATAGCGAGCAGGTGGTCTACGCTAGGGAGTTTGAAGTTATGAAATACTTTTCCTGTATTTCCTGTAGTTTGGAAATACCAGATATGGATAGTTTCGCCTTTATTTAATGCTGATGTTCTTGAGTCTTTCCAAGCATTCATCCAAAAATCATTCCCGTTATTGTCTTTTACACAAATACCTACTTGTTTTTCGTCTTTTGTGTTTACAGCTTCTAGTTTTACTTTTTTAAAAATCATATTAGAAAGGAATATATGAATTAGTTAGTTCTTCGTTTGATACGTCGGGCTCTCTAGTTGTTTGGTTTGTCTTTTGTTGTGATTCTTGTTTTGGTTTTTGAATGCCTTTGTAAACGTCAAGCCCAATTCCTAAATAACTAGCGCATTTTCCAAAACAATCAGTAACAGCAGCTTTATAACGATCTCCAATTTCCATTTTTTCATTTTTATCTTGCCAACCTCCATATTGATAAGAAGTTTTAATCTCATAGTGTGGAATTTCGAGTCTTCCTCGTACAACAATTTGTGAATCATTACTTAGAATAATTTCATGCTCAACATGCCATCCGCCTATCCCAAATACATCGTTAAGTCTTTCAATTATATATGCTGGATCAATAGTAGACAGATATTTTTTTTGGCTATGTTGTTTAATTGCTGCGCTAGGAAGTGGTTTTTTAAGCATTTCCTCTAATGATATAGGTAATTTTTTCTTAATTTCTTCCATATTCTAGTGAATTATTGTTTCTTGCTGACCAGCTTGTCTATAAATCTCATCAATATATTCTTTTAAGATTTGGTTCTCTCTAAGAGCTGCCTTATACCGTTGACGAACCATTTTTAATCTGATAGAATCTTTTTGATTATCGAATAAAGACATTCTAGTTATCGCATTGATCTTTCTTGCGAATCTAGCGAATTTACCCTTCATTGACCGTGGAGGGTTTTTTTGTATGCTTTCATGGAAGCACATCCCAAGTGTTTTTTTCATACTGTATGTATTGTGAATTAATAATTTGATCTAATAATGAGTCGGCCATCTTTTCCTCTTTCTTTTGCTTCATCAATCATTCGGTCTACTTTTTCGGCCATTATTTGTTCGTGTAATTTACCTTTGATAGGTAAAACGGTTATATCTGGCTCTAGTGCTTCATCAAGTGTTAGTTGTTGATTATTGAGCCACTGTAGTGTGTTTTCTAACATATTGCAGGGTGTTAGTTAATAAATTAATTGCCAGCAAAAGCCCGTAAATAGTGTCTTGACTACATACCAAGAGTCAGTTCCCATATAGGCGAACAAAGAGCTTATCTACGGGCTATGCTGTAACCATTTAAGCCATACAATGCGCTACTTTAGCGATACTAGGTCTCTTACATTCCTGTAAGGTTTACTGTGTATCTAGCACGTCATTATTCAGCTTAATTTTGGCTTGTGTGAGGCGATAAGGTTGCAATTGGCCATAACCCTCATCGGGAGCCTCTTATCACCTCACAGAAGCAAACAACGCCCTTGTGAGGCGTTGCTAGATAATATTATCTTTATGATGGGCTTGCAACGGCCTCGTGTTGAGTTGTAATGTTCAACATTCTTATAGTACCAATACTGGAAACTATTGTCAAACTATTTCTGTGGATAAAGGTTTCCACTTTTATGTAGCTTCATAATAGCAGTATGTGATAGTTTCATGAGTCTGCCAATCTCTCTATATGAGAGTCCTTTTTGCCTATATTTAGCTATTTTTTTTCTTTTTCTTAAACCCTTTAATCTTTTCTTTTTGAGCATAGTTATTTGTTTGTAAGGTTTCCACTTTTCATACTACATTTTTATTCTATTTTTGTCAATATTTTTGGAAACAAAAAAACCGATCGTCATCGGTCTTTTTGCAAAATATGAATAGAAAAACATTACTACGTTTCCATTATCCAAGTAAAGTATACCAAGGTATTGACAAAAGTCAAATAATATGGTCTATTGTTGATGTTTTTAATTTATTCGATATGGGACTATTCCTAATAATAAGTAGTACAATTACTTTATTATTTGTCAGAAATGACATTTCTGTTTTTTTCTGGTGTTTGTCTTTGTTTTATTTACTTTCTGTCGGTTTTTGATTAAGTTCTTCAATCGCTTGTTGCAAAAGTAAGCGTAATGCTGTTTGAATTTGTGGGCTTAATTGCCCAGTTTTTGTCATTTGTTGATTGATTCTACCAAGAATTGCAACAAATTCTGCCATTAGTTTAGGAGAAGTCATGGCAAATACGGGCATTAAAGCAGGAATTGACGCAGGTGAAATAATAGCACCAGCACTTAGACCAGGAGTCAAAGCACCGACAAGTCCTCGTGGTGTTCCTTGTGCTGTTAATGCACCTACAATACGGTCTTGAATTGGCTCACCTGTAATATCTTCAAGTGTCATCAAAAGTGTACGTCTTGAATCATCGTCTCTTCTCATCGTTTGTAATAATTTTCTTACCGCTGTTTCTTTTTGATTTTTATTACTAATACTTAATGCTCTTGTAATTTCGTCTTCTAGCTGTTTTGCTTTTGCATAAGATCTTGTCATTTCCGCGTAGCCATCAACATTTTTGTTTAATGATTCAACAAGATTATTTTTTATATCAATGAGCATGGATTTTGCTGGGGCTTTTTTTTCAGGAATGCCGTCGATATATTCTTGTAATCTCTTTTTAAGAACATCAAGACCCTCAGCTGTTGTATTATTCCAATTTAATACCTCATTAAAAGCACGCTGAATAGATTCCTCATTAGATACAATGGTACTTTTTGAAAAATCAAACTCATTTAATGTTTTGCCTAAAGCACCACCTTGCTTTTTGACGCTTATCCCTCTATCTAATAAAACATTTTTTACTTTTGAACGTACACCGTTTAATATTTCATCTTGTTGTCTACGGTCTAGTTTAATTTTTTCTAAAATTTTTCTGTACTCTGTTAATCTTTTTTCTGCCAATTTGCTTAACCCTGTTTTTGTTGCATTTAATGCTGTATCAATCATTTCTTCTGATCCCTCTTTTCTTGCTAAACGATTAAATTGAATAGCTTCTGGATTATTAAATAATCTTCTAAAGCTGGTTGAGCCTGCCCCAGTACTTGTTCCTAAAATTTCAGCTCCAAGTTTCCCTGTGGTTTTTATTGTGCCTTTTGCTAATTTACCAGCAATTGGTAAAGCAGCCCCAGCTGCTGCTGAAGTGGCTATTTTTTTTGCTGATAGAGGTTCCCCCTCTTCAATTTGTCTACCTAATTCAAAACCACCGCTTAAACCAGCAAATTCTGTTGCTACACCTGCGGTTTTAGATCCTGCTAATCTTGCTAAAGGAGATGCAATTTTTGGTGTTCTTGCTAAAACCTTACTAGTAGCACCGAGTGCTCCTCTCCCTAAAGCACCACTTCCACCAACCAAAGAAGTGCCTAATTGCAAACCAACCCCAATAGATTCTTTTGGTGTTGTTACAGGTTTTGTCTCACCAAAGAAAGGAAAATTGACAGGTTTTTCAGCAAGTTGTCCTGCTTCTGTAATGGTTTCAATTGCTCCTTGTTTGTCTCCTAATAATCTTTGACCACCAGCAATCGCTGTTTTTCCGATAGCTTGTGCAGCTCGAATACCTGTTGCTGCAGTTTTTGTAAATGGACTAGCCGCTGCTTTTGTTAACTTTTTTATTGTCCCCTCTGGCTTTTCAGGTAATTCTAATTTACCGCTAACTATTTCAATATCAGAAAACCTACCTTTTTTTTGTTTATTTGTTTCAGGTGAAACAATTTCTATATTGTCGAATCTTCCCATATTAAATTAAAGCTAATATGTTATTAACGTATTTTGGAACATCAAAGCCAGCCCCACCTTGGCTTATCCCTCTCAATTGAGGGATTTGCCCTGTTTGAAAATATTGGTCAGCTCTTCCTTGCCCAGCATTCCATGCTATTGCAATTGCCGTTGGATCTCCTTGGTACCTTTGTGAGTATTGGCTTAATTTATGCCTAGCAATTGCTTCTTGTGTCTGTGGGCTTGTATCATTAGGGTCAGCACCTATTTCATTTGCCCAAGCTCTATAATTAGAAGGCATAATTTGATATTTACCTATTTCACCATCAGCACCACGAGCATTATAATTCCCTCCACTTTCATTTTGTCCAATAGCATTTGCAATAGTATCCAAGCCGTTTTGTGACCTGCTCAGGTCAAGACTAAAATCTACAGAATAATCTCCTTGCCTAAGTGCATTTCTGAGAGATGCTTTTGCTGTATCTCGGTCAACCCCTCTTTCTTGCATAAATTCTTGGATATCGTTTTCAGGAATTGAATCATCAGATCCAGAAACTCTTGCCATAATTTTATTCAATTCGTCAAAGAATGCTTCTTCTGAACCAACTGTATTAAGACTTGTAGCGGCTTTAGATAGTATTAAAACATCTGTTTCTGACAAAACACCACTCATCAAATCAAGATTATCCAAAGTCAAAAGATTTTGTAACCGTACAATTTTATTACGCAAATCAACAACTTTTTTATTTAAAGAAGGAAGAAGACCTTGGATAGTCCCTACTGCTTTGTAGATGGAAGGATCAGAAGCAATCTCTTCAACAAGTGTTTGAATATCAAATAATTGTTGTTTTTGTTTTTCAATGTCCTTTGTTGGGATATTTAACTTATTGAATGTGCCTGTGTTGGCATCCCAAGTAAAATATTCATCACCGAATTTTTCAACCTTAGGTGGGGAACTAGTTGTAGGCACTGTTGTTTTTTCTCGACTAGCAATAAGATTACCATCAGCATCATATCTCGCTTGCCCTTCACTAAGAGTAAACCCTTCAGGAGCGACCTCTTGAGTAGGTGGTTGATAAATCTCGGTAGCAACACTTTCAGGAGAAATCTCAATAATTCTTCCGTTAATTTCAAATCTCTCAGGTTTTTGCTCTTCTGATTGTCTTATATCTTGTTCAGTTTGCCTAATATCTTGTCGTTCTTGAAACTCTTGTTGTTGTTGTAAGGCTTGTCTTTGTGATTCTCTTTGTGCTTGTAATTGAGCAAGCTGTTGGGCAAGTGTTTGCTCTTGTCTTGTTTGCACATCGGCTAAAGCATTAGCTCTTCTTTCAAGAGACGCTGCTTGGCCTGTAATAAATTGCATTGGGATGGGTTGATCTAAAATTCTATTTAACCCAGCCTGAGCAGATCCTTCTAAGTTAGCTCGCTGAGCTTGTAATTGTGTTAATTGATCCAAAATCGCTTGTTCTTGTGGACTGGTGGAAAAAGTTGATTGAATATCTTGTTGAGTTTGTGGAACTTGTTGCATTGGCTCTTGAGTTTCTCGTAATCCCATCGGTTGTGTCGGAGTGATAGATGGTGGAATAGATGCAGGAGATGTTTGTTGTTCTGGCAATTGGCTAATAGCAGGTCTCATAGGTCTTTGTTGTGTAGTTCCTGAGACAGTTCTTGCCATAGGGCTAATACGTCTTTGTTGGGTCTGTTCTGTCATTGAAAGCCCCAACGCTGGTTTTGATTGTGGGGTCTGTTGTATATTTTGCTGAGGTGGACGTATTGGTTGCTGAATTGGTTTTGGTGTTTCACGTGAAACAATTGCTTGGACTCTTGGTGGGTTGGCTGTCGGAGTATCTTTTTTTAATAATCCAGAAAAAGCAGATCTGGCTTGATTTTGTACGTCCATTAAACTACTCACATTTCTTTTTGGGGTAAACCCAAATTGTGGTGTTGATGTTTTACTTTTAAATTCCATATTTATTAAGTTAATGTGACTGTTCTCCAGTCAGAATTTATGTATACATATAACCCATAAGTACCCCCACCGTCATCATATAATACTATTGTTCCTTCTTCCGCTACGTGTGATGGCACAGAAGAAAAGATGGGAAATCCAGAAAGGTTTTTTGCTTGTAGCCTTGGTGAATCTATACCGTTATGTTCATGTCTTGGTATTTTTTCCATATTATTTTCTTAATACTACTCTCGTTAGTTCAGGAGTATCCGTTGCATCTAAACCAGTATCAAGCACAATTTTAAATTGTATCTCTGATACTTTAATTGATTTTCTAATTGTTTTTTTGCTGGTTGCCCCATCATTACTAAAACTAATACTTCCTATTTCTGTAAAAGAATCAGACAAATTTTTTCGGTAACTTACAGTAACAGATTGTCCAGAAGATATATTTTTTGAAAGGTATATTTCTGTTTGTTCCAGTGTTACTTCTTCTGCATTATCAGACACATGAATTAAGCCAGTTAATATCTGTGCTTCTGATTCATCATATCTTTTTGATGTTTCAATAAGATCAATTGCGGATTCACTAGGTGTTTGTGATGCATCTAAATAAGCAGCATATATAGTTTTACTTGATTTAGAGTATAAAGCTCCAAAAGAAACACTACCAGAACTTCCGTCATTACCCCCAGAAATTGTGTGTTCTAAAGTAAGCCGTCCGTCAGGTGTTAAGCTATATATACCAAGAGGGGATAGAGTTTCTGAACTCCCAGCCTGCTCATTACTTAGTCCAAAATATATACGCCCGTTTACTTTTATAATTGCATTAGGAAGTACTTCAATTTGTTCAGTTGTTTGTTGTCTATCCAATAAAGAATCAGGAATTTTTTTGAATAAATCAACAGAAACTCCATTTGTTACATATACATTCCCATCAAAACCAGCAAAAAAATAAATTAAATTTTCTACTGAAATTATTGCATTGATTCCTTCTTCTTTTACTTGGATAGGGAATTCAAAAGAATCAGAAATTCGATCCCAGAAAAATAGATCTGCAATATTTGTAGTCCCCTCATTTGATCCGACAAAAGTACCCATTACTAAGTTTTTCCCAAGTTCTGCTAAACATTTTATTCTGTACTGTGAAGGCAAGTCTAACGCATTATTATTAAATGAATACGTACCAGCACTTGCTGGGTCAAAGGTTGTGACTTCAGATAATGACATGATATTAAAACCATCTCCAACGTAGAGAATATCATCTTGCCCAATTAAAGAAGGATGATACAGAGCATCACCTGTATTGAAACTTTTCCAAGAAGTTGTCCACGCTGCTGTCCCAGCTGTTATGCTCGACAATGGCCCGAAAACTTCGATTGTTGAATTTATAAAAGAAAAAAGATAATCTTTCCATATTTCAATCCCTTGTCCTTGCCCTGCGGTGTTACCATCTACAAGTGTCCAAGTCTGCGAAAAATTTGTCCAAATATTTTGTAAAGCATCAACAGCAAAAAATTCAAAATTTGCTGATGATCTTTTTGGGTTTCGCACTATTTTCAGTACTTTTTTCATTTCTATACCTGTAATTGAATGCGTCCCAGTACCAGCACTAGTAATATTTATAGGTGTAAGACTATTCAAATTAGATAATGAAGAAGCTAGTTTAATCGTGTTTTGATCAATAAAAATAACATAATAAGTTGTTGAAGCTGATAATCCTGTTGGGAGTGTCCCAGTAGAAGAAACAGTAACAGCATGCCCAGAAGAAATAAACCCATGCGATGAAATAGTCAGCTGGTCTGTCCCAGCGTCTGCTGTAAATGTTTGTGCTGAATATGTAGACGGTTCAGGAGTTGTCTTTGCCATTTTTTTATTTATCAAAGCAACACCAGCAGTAGAATAAACGTCAATATTTCTTATTTCTGCAAAATCACCTAAATAAGAATCGCTTATTCCTTTTTGAAAGTCTTTTATTTCAATACTTCCTCTTGAAGCCATATTATAATTGGACAAATAAATTAGGGTTTTCTAGTGGTGTTGAGGTATCACTTACTATTAAACTATTCGACCGACTCCTATTATCTAGCTTCATATCTTCTTTACCTTCTACCCATAAAGAATCATAAATACTAAACTTATCTGTTTGAGTATTTTTTGTTGAATAGTAAATTGAAACAGCGTAATAAACAGGAAGCATATGAAAATTTTCAGGTAAAGCAGGCATTTCTCCTATAGTATAACTCGCCCCAGATACAGTTGTGCCTTGGTACTTTGTTTTTAAAGTGATACTCGTTGTGCTTGAGAAAGAATCTATTTCATACCACTCTCCGTCATCGTCAACTTTCAAAAATCTGCCAACCATGCCAGAGGTAAAAGTAGTACCGCTTCCTGTGATAGTAGCACTTCCATTCGTTGCTGTTATTGTACCAGTTGTATAATCTGCTTGCCCTATATTTTTTACTTTCTTTTTCATAAAAACAGTAATAGTATTTCCAGAAGAAGAGGGAATAGGGTATAACTCTATTTGTTTGTTGAAAATTCTAAAATGCGAAGCTGTATCAGAAGAATAACTTGTTTGATTAAGTTGTTCCCATTGATTTTGACTTGTTACCTCTTTCAGTGTGTAACTTGTCGTTCCAACTAAAACAGTAACGGTTATAACTTTCTCAAAATTATGTCTCAAGTTATACGCTTGCTGAGAGGCAACTGTTGTTTCAGTAATTGAATCCTCTAAAAACCACCAGTCACTTGGCATTTTTGAATGGCAAAGTCTAATACCATCGTTGATCAGCTCTTTCCCAAGTGTTGTGTTTGCTGTTTCAGTATTGTTTGTCAGCTCTTCGTATAAGTTTATAAGTTCTGAGTATGATTTCATATTATGAAATAATTATTTGTGGAATAAATACATCTTCTTGACTACCAATTGTCCAAAAAGTACTAGGAGAATTTTGATTATTATATTCTGTTAATAGCCAATTTGCTGATCTTTGAACATCAGAAATTCTTATTTCATCAATAATACCATCATATTGTGCGACACCAGGATCAAAATTAGCAATCGCTACATTAGCAGTATCAAAATCATCACTATCAGTTCCACTTGAGCCGTTTGCTGCTCCATTTACATACATTTGTACTGTTTGGCCAGAAGACTTTGTCCCTGCAACAAACACATTAGCCCCTGTGTTTACTGAGGTTGTCGAAGAAGCTAAGAATGTACCACCTTTCCACCATGCAATTTTTCCAGAATTTAAACGAAAACCAAACCGATCTACTGGGGCAGAATCAGAATATTGAGTAACAATCCCACCATCATTAGTTGCTGTAGTATTTACCCAACATGAAATAGTATAAGGGGCTGCATTGTTTGATGTTGAAAAAAGAGCTGCACCAGTATCAATTGAATCATCAGTACCATCAAAGTCAATCCCTTTTTCTATTTTTGAAGTTACAAGATCACCAGAAGTCATTGTCCCAGAAGTAGTCCCGTCGTTTCCATTAGAAGTACTGTCAATCATTTGAGGTGCCGTTCCAGATGGGTCTTGTTGCATATGGTATACAAGCAGAAAATTGCTATTCCATACATTTTCTGCACCATAAGTATCAGAAGGGGCGTAATCAGTAGCAGAAGCATTCCCATAATAGATATACCATTCTGTATCAGAACTTGTTGAAAGCCCTGTACTATCAAAATGCAATTCACCAGTAGACCCACCCGTGTCAATTGTAACAACTTCTCTAGCAACTTCTGTAACCCCGTCTGATTTTGTAACTCGTATGTCACCACCATCTGAACGAACATTAGAAAAAAAACTACTAGGGAGATCAGACAAATCTACATACAAATTATCGTTTGCACTAGATACTTTTGTATTATCACTTGTAATCTTTACCCGATATTGCCAAGAAAAATTGTACCAAGGTACTATTGCCATATTATGGTAATTGGAATGTTAACTCAACTACTAATCCAGTAGCTGGTGTAGTGTGTACGGCATCAATATCAACACGCAATTCATCACCAGTAGACACATCATCATTTGCTGTATTTATAACTGCTGGGGTTGCTGCTGTTAAACTGTCTTTTTCTCCACTATCTATTGTTAATTTTGTACTCAACATGTCTACAGCATCAGTAACATTATGAATTTGAATATCAAGCGTACCTGTAGTACCAGCCGTCTGTACATGTGCAGCAACGTCTACTAGATTATACCCATTCATAATTGAAGGAATACGATAAAAAAGACCAGAAGCGCCATCGCCAACAGATAGAGAACTGCCTGCACCAGCGATTAATAGTGTCACTACTCTTTTACCGTAATCACTTCCAGCGAGACCGTCAGGCGTTATAACACGGCTTGTGTCTGTCCCAGTTGTTGTTTCAGCAGAAGTTGCAAGTTCTGAAACATAACCAGCTTGAGAAGTTGTTGCCTTTTGTCCATTTGTATAATCAAGAGAAATTACACCAGCTGCGTCATTAAAGTCATTAGCATTAAAGGCAGCTTTTCCTTTTGTTGTGCCATCTGCTTGTGCATCTGTTACAATCTGATCAGCGTTACCACTTGTTAATGTCCCAACAGTAGTCAAATTTGCCAAAGAATCAATAGCTGATTCAAGTGTGGTTTCCGTTGTGGCGTCTATAGCGTCAATGTTCTGTAGTGTTAAAGTTCCTGCCGTATCACTAAAAGGGACTGATGATCCAACAGTAAGCCCTGTGTTCCCAACAGCAATAGAATTAGCCCCTGCGATATTATTTGAGTCATCAATTGTTACGCCAGAATTTTGCAAAAGTTTACCTGTAGTTAAATCAAATCTTGCGATAGCATTATCTGTTGAACTAACAGGGCCTACAACGTCTCCACTCCCACTTGTACCAAGAATAAAAGTACCAGTTGCGTTATCCCAAACAAGAGCTTTGCCATCGTCACCAGCACTTGGTGAGCCAACATTTACATCACCAATTTCATCCAAATTATCTACTGTTAATGTACCTACAACTTTTAAAGCACCAGTTGTATCGTCTGCTTTTAATTTTCTAATTTCGCCAGTAATATCAGATACACCAGTAAGTGATTTTTGGTAATTATCGTCAATTTTAGCTGTTTCATTTGCCATATATTATATCTTTGTTAATCCAGAAGAATCTATATAAAGTCTCCCTGTGTCATCACACATAAGAGGCGAAAGACCACCTGTTGAGTCTTCAACAAAATCTACAGGTTTATAGTTTTGATCTATTTGTTTTACCCCTTTTGTAGAAGAAGATGAAGAAAACATTTTGATAACTAGTTCATCTGTAGATTCATCGCATAAAAGTTGTACTTTAACCCCATTATCTGATTCCACAAAAGTAACCCCCTTATTATTTTGATCTGTTGCCATATTTATTATTATGAATCTTCATTCTTAAAATTTGGTTTTTAATTTTTTTGTCTAAAGTAATAAGATTATTTTCTTTTAACAATAAATCTTTTTCTTTAATATTTAATAGGGTGGTTGCCTTATTGATCTGTGTAATCCTTTTATTTTTTATTTTTTGAAATTTTTGTTTTTTTTCTTCAAAATCTCCCAAATTCTCAAGAAAACGACTCCTTTCCTCTAATAACTCTATTTTGTTTTTTTTAAAAACCGCTTGTTCTTGTTCAAATTTTTTGTTTTCTAATTCTAATTCTTCTTTTTTGTCTGTATACTTTTTTTGTTCTTTTGAAAGTTCTAGTATTTTTTGTTCAATGAATAGTTTATTTTTTTCAATATATTGTTTTTCTTGCTCGATATATTGTTTTTCTTGCTCGATATATTGTAGGCTTTGATCTATAGATGGCTGTATATTTTCTTTATATTCTTCTAGCTTTTTAATATCCAAAAGTGCATTGTTTTTATTATCTTCTAACTCTTGTAAGAAATAATCAAAGTCTTTTTGTTTTTCAAGTAGTAAGTTTTGTAGTTCTTGCAATTCTTTATTTACATCTTCCCTTTTTTTAATTACTTTTTTGTTTAATAAAGCAAGCTCTTTATCAAGGAAGTCTTTTTCTTTATTTTTTTTGTCTTTTATTTGTTTTTTAGACAAAAGATCCATATTAGAATGTTTCTTTGATAAAATATTCAAAAACTGCTTTTACCCCAGCACGAACAGCAACCCCAAAAGCCCCAAGAATAATCCCAGTCTCAATGTTACTTGTAATATCACCAAGTTCAGTACCGAATGAAACAAGAAAGACTGAAACGAATGTGATAATACTACTTACGAAATACCTTTTTTTATGATTGTTTTTCATATTATTTAATTACGTATAGTGAATTAACCTCTTTTGATAAAATATCTCGCACTCTTGCTCTCCCTTTATCTCCCCATTTTTTTCCGTGTGAATTTACAAAGACATACCCTAGAGAATCACGCTCATAGAAGAAAACAATATGCGGACTGAGGAATTTACCAGTATGAGAAATAGTGTAACTAGGTTTTGATGGATTTTGGTCATCCTTATACCAATTCATAGAAGCAAAGACACAATACCCTTTATCAAAAGCATCAATTGCTTTTCTTCTTGTATTAACACTAAAGAAAGAATTGAACTTTTTACATGATTTAAGAAGCTGTTCATCTTTTTTTGTCCATTCAGAAAATGGATCGATATCATGCCCTTCTTCAAGAAGGCCTATTTTGCACGCAAATTTGGCCATATCACGAGGATTACTCTTATATTGATAGTCAGAGTATCCAAAGTGTCTCATCGCCTTTATCGTCCAATTTACATCGTATTTTGTACCGTCTTGAAGAGATAAACCAACTGTTAGAGCATGTGCTGAACATGTTGTTTGTTGTTTTTGATCTAAAACATAAGAATTGTCAAAAATGACAGGGTTTTTTTCAGGAAGTTGTTGACTATTAAGGATCCAGTCACGTCTATCTTTAAAATCTAAGCTATGCCCTGTATTAGTTCCTTGTACTTTACTTTGAACATGTTTTGCTATGCTTTTAAGTGACATACGGCGATTGATTATACGATTAGGGTACACAACATAACGGTTATAGTACTTATCGGGATCAATGAACCTTGAACTATCTACTAGAGAAATAGGATATTTACAAATATCATGGTGTAAGTGTGGTGCTGTAGACATTCCAGTATTTCCAGTCGTTCCGATCTGATCACCTGCTTTTACTTTGTCACCAGTGTTCACTGAAAATGTATCAAGGTGAAGGAATCTAAAGACTAGATCTAGTTTTTTATTGTATAACTGAATAGTTTTTCCCCCCATATTCCCCTCGAAAGCTAGTATCTCACCAGAAACAGGAGCAAAAAGAGGCGTTCCTGTAGGAACAATGACGTCAACACCAAGGTGAAAGTCATTATAAAAAGTTTTTACACCGTGTGTATATGTTCTTTTTAGTGAAAACCAGTTTTCGAGAGGAAATTTAGACATATTTTGTTCTTAATTTTTTAGGATAAGCACGCTTAACACGTGTTTTAGCCTTTGATATAGGCTTTACCTTTTTAACTTTTAAGACTTTAGTTCCTTTTTTTATTTTCCTATTCATACAATTCTAGTTCTTTGAGCTGGTCAACGACATCAGAAACATTTTCACTGAGATATTCAATATCTTTACTCTGCTTTAATGTTTCTAATTTAATCTCTTGAATCGTCTGATAAAACCGTTCAGTTGCATGTTGGGTTGTATCATTTATTTGACGAATTTCTTTGTATTGAACACCTAGAAGAGTAGTCATGACAGAAATAAGCACCCCAAATATCCAAAACATCGTACTTCTTGGGGCTTTTGAATCAATGCTCCCAGAAAAGTGGTCAAGTTTTTTGTTCACCTCTTCTTTGAATTGCCTAATATCTCCCTTGATATCCATAACCTCCGAATGAATATGTGTTCTCATCTTATCGAACTCTTCTTTTGTCTCTTTACTCATCTTGTGTTCAATGATTTTGTTGTCAAAGTATCCAGATTCTTTTAATTGTAGATATTGCTCATCAGGTGTTAGCTTTTTTGATTTTGTCATATGCACTCTTTGCCAAAGCAGACTGCTCAAAACTCTTTTCATCAGCAATTGAGAACGTTAATGAACCAATAACTAACAATAAAAATTCCAGCTCTTCTTTTGTTAATTCTAATTTCATACTATACAACTTCTACAACTGCGTCGTTGTCTTCAATTACATATTCAGTATTTGGAGCAATAGTACTATCAAACAAATTAGCGTCGATATAGTTCGGCTCAGTCACATAGATCACATCGTTATCTTGAAACATTGTTGATCCAGATGAATTTGTTACAGTAAACTGAACATATCCTACTCCGTTAATGATTGTTGATTGTGTTGTGTCTCCTGTAGCGAGTACTCGCCCGTTTAGTGGAATGATTGCCATATATTTTTATATTATTTAATAAATTAATTAAGGTAGCGTTGTCGCAGTGGTAAGGTCTATAACTTCACCAGTGCTTGGCCATATAACAGATAGTGTTTGCAAGTTGCTATATATATTCTCAAAGTTGATATTTCCGTTTCCATCTAGCCAACTAGAGTATAGAACTGAAATTGTATTGCCATCTGTGTCCGTCGTTGCCGTATCTGTACCAACGATAGAAATAGGCTGTCCCACTAACGCCCCACCAGGCTTATTAGAATTAGTTGATCTATAAAAGCCTAGCAAAACTTCACAAGAATCGTTTACCGGAAAAATACTGACATTAATGATAAAAATGTAAGCGGTGAATGTTGTTGTTGTGTCTAGCGGATCACCTGTTGTTATTGAAAAATGTTTTGGCATATATTTGCATTATAAATCTTCATACCAAGTCACTGTACCAGCAAAATCCGTTGTTGCACCTCCAATATACGCTTCGTCAGAAACAGTATTTGTTTCTCCAAACGCTGATTTGCTTATTTTTTGTTTAGTAAAAAATGCCATATATTAATGTAAAATCCATTGAGTAGTACTAATTGCTGTCAAGCGTACAGCATCACCATCACCAGTTATTACAATACTCGTATCACTTGTATTATCCGTTATAATCGTATCGCTTCCTGCTCTGTTGATTGTAATATTATTCACCGAAGCATTCGCTCCTGTATCTTTTATTAAATAAGTTCTCCCTACACTATTTGTAGTATCAAAGGATGATGAGGCACTTGGCAAAGTGATTGTTACTGCTGCTGTATCTGTATGATCAACTGCAATAACTTCATGTGTATTATCAAGTGTTAGTGTAGTTGCGTCTAAAACGGTAACCTTTAGCCCTCTACTCCCATTTACCGCAAAATTTACATTTGTTGATAGTGTTTGACTATTTATTACCATTTTCCCATTACCAGCCGACCAAGTGATCTTACAGTCATTTGGAAAATCTGTAGCCGTCCCAGATCCTCCTATATCATAAGTCCATAATCTGACGATATTCACATCATTATTACTCGCACTATGATTTGTTGAGAAATAATGGTTTTGTCTAGTATCTCCGCTTGAGTTTCTCCCCATTCTTAGAGTTGCTGTTGCATTCCCTGTTCCGTTATTCCCACCAGAAACGATGAAAGAGGCAAGACCTTCTGTCGCTGTCGTAGGTTGGAAAATACCAACCCGACCGCTTTGATACATGACAGTTCTGAAACCTGCTACTGACTGTACAATCATTGGCACAACTGTTGCTCCTGCTTTTTGTTGGATTCTAAACGTTGCATCTTGTACGATCGTACCTACTTGTAGACCTCCGTTAGTTCCAAGTGTTAAACGTGCAATTTCGATAGAAGCAGAAGCGTCAGTGATACGGACACCCCCTGCGACCATCCCTCGTAGTGTTCCTCCTCCTGTCCCTTGTACAACGAGAGTAAGTGCTGATTCTGCATTGATCGTTCTGTTGAAACGTCCAGAAGCACTCTCTCCTTCCATGTGTAAGGTATTAAGAGGAATACCAGCCCCAGCATTTTCACCTACAAAGATACGAGGAGGAGTGGACTGGATTTTCATCATTGATAGTCCTTTTGTTGAAAAGATCGTATTACCTTCAATGTCCCAATACATCCCACTTCCTGTATTATTCGCATTTGCAAAAGCAGGTGCTGAGGCTGATCCATTTACTCCCCTAAGCACTCCTGTGAGGGGATTATTTGTTGTGTCTAGACGAAGAAAAAGACCATTTAAAGTTTGAAGACTTATACCAGAAAAATGTACAAAAGATTTTTGAGACATATCAATCTATTTCTTTTGTTGTCCAATTAACTATGTCAGTTGCATCATCGCTACCAAAATAAATAACCTCACTCGCACCAAGAACAAAAGTTATTTCATCACTTAGCATTTTATTACCATTTGTTGAACTAGGTACACCGTCATTATCAAAAGACCATCTAATTGTCCCAGTCTCTGATTCTTTTGTTACACATAAAACGTATTTATTTGTTGGGATTGTGTTAGGAATTTGTAACCATGTATTTGCACTTGTTAGCGTGACACTTCCGTCTTGCCCTGTACCATTTAAACCTTCATCTGCGTCTGTTGAAACTAATAGTCTATTAGTAACAGGGTCAACCCTAATATTACGAATTTCTAAATTTGCGTCATTTGTCACCCCACCCATTACCTTTTCTTTATTTGCGTCAAATTTAAGTCTTTCGTCCATATATTAGTAAAAACACTTTATAAAATACTGTATGAAAATAAATTTATTCTGATAAGTCAGCAAACTCCTCTGTCATATCTTGTTCAAGACTGTCTCCAATTGTAGGGCAATCTTTTTTGTGTCTATACCCTTTACTTCCACAATCATCACAACCTACTTTTTTTTCTGATTTCAATTCTTCTGTAATTTCATCTTCTATAACAAAACATTTTTCAATAAATTCTTGTCTTGAAAAATGATCAGTTCTTAAATTTCTTTTATTCATCTCACGATTAACAAGGTGTTTGGCAAAATGAATAGCAAGATATTCTTCAATTTCTTTAGCTTCTTTTGCTTTAAAAGACATAGGGTGTCCATCCCAAGTATATGTGAAATCTTCATCAGAAAAGTTTACGAATGTAACAATTTTTTTTTGCATATATATAATTTAATAGGGGAGAGTTACCCCTCCCCATATAAAAATTAGTCGATTTGTAGGTAAACAGCTCGATATTCTGTATCTACTGCTGCTTGAATAGCGACACCAACATTTGGTTCACCAACTGCGTCAACAGCTTCTACAGCACCAGCAACGCTTGTACCTGTAGTTACTTGAAGACCTGCTGTGATTGCTTCATCTGCTAGAACAGAGCAAACACCACCAGTTTGTAACCATCCATATTCATTTGCTGCAATTGCAACATTAGGAACACCTACCGGCATATCTGCTTGATCTACAGCTGAAATAACTACGTCTTTCCAAGGATTTTTTACAAGAGTAACTTCTGATGAAGTTGTAAGAGCCACTTTTAATGGTTCATGGAGCTTAACAGTAAGACTAGCAGAAGCATCAGCTGCTGCATGTCCACTTACTCGGTAAGCAATCCCCTCACCAGCTGCGTCATTTACAACCATATACCCCCCAGCATAGTCATTTTCTGAAACAGCTGTAGCACCAAGTGTTACTGTTACTTCAGTAGCGTCAACACTCGCGGCACTAGCTACTGCAATATTTTCGTGATTAGCTACTTGTGTAGCAGCTACGCAAAGTTTACCAGCTGCAAGAGCTGTTCCTCCGTTTTCTGTATAACGATATTTTTTTCCATCAACTGTTACACCAATAGTCCCGATAGGATGTTTTTTTGTAGAAGTTGTATCGTGAATATCATTATCAAACAATTGTACGTGTCCACTTAGACTCATATAATTTTATTATTTAATTTAATTTTATTGACTTACCAAGTAAGGTACATACACGACCATTTTTCCAGCAGTCAATGCTTCTACTGAAACATCGATTTTCATTTGTCGTGCTGCTGTCAATTTTAATTTTGTACCAATAAGACTAGATAATCCTGCGCCCCAAGGAGAAGAAGCGTCACTGATTGCAATTGACGCAACAATATCTCCATCTGTTGCAAAACCGATTGATACTTGCCCTGCATTTGTATCAGAAGTAAAGGTAGTAAGCACATCAATCGCAATTTGTTCACCTAAAACAACCGCATTATCTGGTAGTGTTGGAGAATTTGTTGGTGTGATTGTCCCAGTTGCACCACCATCTGCAGAACAATCATAGACCATGATTGCATACTTTTGGACATATAGACCAGCCACACCAGCTGCGTCTGCTACTTTAGCTTCGGTTACTGCGTCATCTGCTAATTTAGCAGTTGTCACGGCACCATCAGCCACATTTCCAACTTGAGACCATGTAGCTGAATCAGCTGTACCAGTATTTTGGTACAAAAGACCATTTGTAGTATCTACAACAATTGCTCCAGTAGCTGGGCCGCTTGCCGTTGGTGTACCATCACTTTTGTAAATTTGAATCCCAAGATCTTTCATTACAGGATCATAATCTTGTAACCCTTTCCCAAATTCATTTGCCATAATATTTTTAATTAAGGTTAATTACTTATTAGAAAGTGATTACTATACTGATGTGATCCCTGTAAGTTTCCCTTGTCGTTTCGGATTAGTACAAATTAGGTTACCACCAAGGTAAATATGCCCAACGATAGCAGCAGCATTGATAGATTTAATAAATCCAGACCAAGAAAATCCTAGACCTTTAACATTTGAATAGTCATTTCCTTCAATAGAAGAAGCCATGAAGTTTACAGGTTGCCCCATAGGCACTGGCAAAGCTCGCCATTCAATAAAATTTTCATTTAAGAAAAATAGTGTTTGAGCAGTTGCTTTTTCATCTTGCAGAATTGGCATTCCTTTATAATCAAGACCTGTAAATCCTGTTCCTCCTTTAAGACCTTCCCCAATTCCAAGACCAACATTCTTGTTAATTCTTAGTTTTGGTTCAAGTAGGCTTTCATAAAGGGCAAAAGCAGCATCATTACAAACACCCATTGTAGGTCGATGAGACCCACTTGTTACATCATTGTAAAGTGTCGCCATTTTAGCAAGAGAAAGAGTCCCACCAGAATCTGTAACAGTTGATTGAAGTGTTGGAAATGTAGATCTTGAAAGACCACCAATAGTAGAAACATTTGTACCATCATCAACAAGAGCTGCTAGACCAAGAAAATCTTTTCCTTCATTTCCTGTTCCGTCACCGTAAAACATAGTACCAATATCATCAGCAGCGTCTTGAGCTGTTGATGCCATTTCAATAGAAACAAGATTAAGTACTTTTGTTTCACTAACATCATTACCCGCTATTTCAGTCAAAGGAAGAGTTACAGAAATTTGGTAATAAGCTGGATCAAACGCTAGACGTCTTCGAGTATCAACAGCACTTGTATTAAAAGTGTCGAATCCATCAAAAGAACCACCGTTTGTATTTTTTGAAACCTTGATTGGTACTTTGTATTGTTCACCAGCCCAAGGTTTTGCTTGTGCAAGCATTTTAGAAGCAAAAACATTGCTGTTAAGAACTGTGTCAACTAGTTTTGGAGCTAATTTGTCCTGTGTAGTTGTCAAAATTCTATTACTGCCATTTAATGACATATAAGATAATATTTATTAAGTAAATAAATCCGTCCAACTTTTATTTTTTAAATCAATTGAGCGGATAACTTTTTCCTCTGAAATATTAGAGGAAGACGACCCTTTCATTGTTTGAGAAGCAATTTTTTGTTTTGCAATCTTTTTTGATTCATCCTTTGCTGGTTCAAGTGCTTTCATGATTTCATATGCTTTATAAAAATCAATATTTCCTTGATCATCAGTAGGCTTATAATCAATTGCAATTTTTAAGAGTTTATTTTCATCAAAAGTTTTCCCTTGCTCTTTTAGAGCTGAAACACTTTCTTTCACCCAATTATCCCAACGAGCTTGTTGTTCATATTGCTGTTGGTATTCTTTGGATTGTTGTTCTCTAAACTCTCTCAACATTTGATCCCTCTCATTTTGTAGAACTTTTTTCCATTGAGCGTGTATTTTGGGGTCATCGCCAAGTAGGGGAATAAGTTCAGGGTCAACGTTTGTCTCTTCTTTTGTTGGTTGAGACGATTGATTTGCAATAAGAGATTTTAATTCCTCTAGTTGCTTTGTCTGCTCCTCGAATCGTTCTTTGATCTCATTTTTTTGTGAGATCAATTCTTTAAAACGAGGATGTTCATGAAAAGGTACAGTATTATCCACTTGAGTATTATCATCTTCAATTTTTTCATTTTGAATTTGATTTCCGCCCTCATGTGATGGCTCGTCCACTTCATCATTTAGTTCAGGAAGCGACTCCTCAGAAGTTTCATTCTCCTGTGTGTCTTCTTCTCCGGTTAAGCTAAAAGCTCCACCTTCAAAGGGCACATTCGCGAATAGTTCATCTACAGTATTCATACTGTTTTTTTATTGTGTGATGGGGTGAGGTCACAAATTAGCACCCACAAATTATTTTACTTTTACGCTGTTTCGTAATTGTTTTCTATCTCCATCAATCTTTTTTCAATAGAACTCATTACATCATTTTTTTTGTTTTCTTTTATGTCCTCAATCTCAAAAGTTACTATCTTTTTGTCTTCTACCATTTCCACTGCGACCTGTGTGACTTCCATTTCAATGGTATACGTTTCCCCAACTTTCCAATCATTAGATCCCTTTATTTTATCCATTTCAATAGTAAACTTTGGTTTCATGACACTTTTTATCGCCATGATCTGTTCTGGTAAACTACGCATATTATGGTGTTAATTCATTAAGTTGCTGATTAAGATCTTGCTCGATCATTTGGTCATTTGTAGGCTCTTCTTCTAAATCCATATTTTGTCCAATGTCTGCTTGTGGTCTATCTTCATCAATTAGCAAGTCATATTGCTGTTGCTGTTGTAAAACCCATCTTTGAGCTGCGTCTTTTGGATTTGGATGCTTTAGAGCTTTATACAGATCTATAATAGAAATAGCCCCTGCACTCCATAAATCCATAGCCTCATTTCTTTGTGTTAGCTCATCTTTAGGGACAAGGCTACCTTCACGTACAGAAATTCTAAGTTTTCTACTTTTTGCCAATTGTTTTATATCAGCATTTTCATGTTTTTCAGCAAGTTCTTCCCCCAAAACACTTACATGGTGTTGATCTGTGTAATATACAAACATGAGTTGAACCCACCAATTAAATACCAAATCAGCAAATTGTTCTAAATATTCAGTTATTCCTCCGCCTATTCTTGACTCATCACTTCCTTTTAATAAGATACGCCCTCTTGCTGTTTCTGATGATCCTCTTTCACCTCTTGTTGTCGAGTGTGTACCAAAAACATTGTCAATCTCATTTCTTGAATCAGAAAGATTTTCATATACATCCGCTGGAAGTCCTTGCCCAGTGATCTGTTGAAAAGAGGAAAGATCTTTAGTAGGAAGAACTAAAGCACCACCTTTTCTAAGAACATAATTAGCTTGAGTTGCTTGACTTACTGAAAAATCACTATTAAATACGTTTACACCATTTACAGAGTCAATATTTTTGTCAATTTGTCGGTATCTTTTGTTGACAATATCTTGTATACACTTAGTTTGTTCAATTAAACTAGTATCATCATAAGGGCGTATACCAGTATTAAATATAGAAAGAACAATGAAAGGAATTTGTGGAGTATTAAAGTGGTTCACTCCATTTGTTTCATATGTAAACTCTTCACCAAATTCATTAACGCTTGTCTCAGTTGAACCATAATCCCAATGAGGATTCTTCATTTTTCCAAGAACATTATTACCTAATGTCCAAAATACAAATTCTTTTGTCCACCATTCAATATATTGAAGTTTTGTCCCAGTTTTTTTGTTAACAATACTATCAATTAACTCTTGTTGTTTTGGAAATCTGTCTTTAAGCTCAGAAGCAGTAGCTTTCTTTTTTCTACCAATGTATTCACCAGTATAAGTAACCCCATTTTTTACAGTTGAATCTGGGTCAAGGATAATATCAGTTGGTAAAATAACATCAATTGTCACGTCATCTTTTTCTTCATCCCACCCAACTTGTGCTATTCCGAATCTATAAAGTAACCAGTGTCTTGTAACAGATTTAATAACTAATTTAAGTCTTTCAGTATCAGCCAAGTGTACAAGATGTTTTTTGTAATTTTCAGCAACCAATTGACTGCTTTCTGATTCATCTGTATCTATTGTAGGCTCTGGGTTTTCTCTCGTTGCGATAGGCAATAAAGTTTCAACAGCCATGAAGATACGGTTATCAACCGTTGTGTCATCAGAAGCATCAATATTTTTTTTATTTACTTGATCCCCGATCCAATAGTTATAATTCTCTTTTTGTTGTAATGAAAGGTTTTCAGTTTCTTTCTCCCATGCTTTTTCCCATGCTTTTTTCCTAGTAATAAGTTCATCATCACTAAGCTCAAGTTTAAGCTCTTCTAACAAATCACCAATAACCCCGTCATCAGATAAAGAAAAGTCTTTTACCTTATTCGTAGTACTTTGTAATGATTCCATTACTTTAAACGGATTGATTCCCATATTATTTGTATGTGTCTTTTATCAAATTTATTTTATGTCTCCCGTCTTCCATTACCACACCTCTACTAAACCATGGCTGACTATTAGGATATACAATTTTTGGATTCCCTTTAGAAAACTCACTAATACCAGCACGATAGTAAACGGTTGCATGTACTAAGTGATCGTCCCCTTTTCTTTCCCATTTATTTGTCAGAACACCCAAATTATTTTCTTCTCTTTTTCTGTATATATTATTAAAATGTAACCAATAATCCCACCAATCATTTTTGTTACCTTGTAAAGCAATTCTTCCATCTTTAAATTCATCTACAATCAGTTGTATCATTCTATTTCTATCAACAATTACGTTGCCACTTTCTTTGTTTTTCCCCCATCTCACCAATTGCATTGTTTTTCTGTCTACTGAATAATGGCACAAAAAGACTCTACCTTTATATTTTTCTCTCAACTGTCTTGGATATATAAGGTCACCACCTTGGTCAAATACCGCTATAGCTTTAGGGTATTGCTCCATTAGTTTTTCAATCTCTTCATATCCATCTGAACACCCATGATAAAACAGTCCATCATGATTACCTACTACGTACCAAATCTTTACACCAGTATCTACCCCTATCACTATTCTTTCATTATCATCATGTGGTTGAAATATTTCTTCTGTTAGATTTTTCAAAATATCATCCTCTAAAACAACGTTTCCACTTCCAGAGTAAGGAAGGCCGAGAACTTTATTATAAAATTGTTCTTCTGTTTTTGTTTGATAATCATGGACAATCTTACTCGCTGGAACCCACGGACACATCATTAAATTGATCCAATACCCAGAATATTCCCTATCTTTATATTTTTTTACCCATTCACCAACTCTTCGATCTTCTTCCTTTAATTCTTTTTTGCAATGTTTGCATATATAAATTTTCTTTTCTAAGTCAATATTATCTGGAAAATCCATATATTGCTTTTTATTGCAATGAGAACATTTTATAAACCAATGTTTTTGATCTGAAAGATCCCAGAATCTAGCCACTCCATTTCCGTGTACGGATGGATGAGAGAAATACCATTCCCATCCATGCTTAGAGTGTTGTAAACGAGTAGAATATTGATCAATAACATCTTGTTTACTCGTATCTACTTCGTCATAAGCATTCAAATCACTAGATACCATCATTGCTGCTTTCTGTGTCCAAGTACCACGATAATAAATAACATTCCCATTGATCCGTTTTTGTTCAATACTATCTTTATCTGATACCCATTCTGAGAGTATTGGATTTTGGGCTATTAAACGATTCACTTTACCGCCAACAAAGTCTTTAACATCATTGGCAGTAGGTAGAGTATAGATAATATCCATATCTCTATAATTCGCAAGCCATAAAGTTTTAAGGATCACCATTGTACTAAAACCAACTTGTGCTGGTTTATAAATAACCTGTTTAGGGCTAAGATCTTCATAGATATCGTATTGAAACAAATGCTCATAAAAATCTATTTTTGTCCCTTGTTCATTTTTGATTACATTCTCTTCAATCCAAAGTACTGGACTAGACGCCATCAGACTTTCTTTTTGGCTTTTGCTTAGTTTCATACTTTTTCTTGTTTGCTATTACAAAGTCAACGGCTAAATCATCAAGTGTTGAAGTTTTATTAAGAGATTCTTCATTCGTAGTATGATCAATATATTGCTGAGGCTTTCCGTATATACGATCAAATAAGTCTCTATAAAATTGATAATCACCTTCTTTAGCTTTCTTATACCCTACCAATAGTAACTGCTCTTCAATATCATCCACTGTTACATCCTCACCGTTCATCTCCGCTATCTTCTCCATTGCTTTAAACATTTTGGTTTTAAAGTTCTCACTCCCTTTTGGTCTTCCACCGCCACGGTTTCCTTTTACAAATTTACCTGTTTCTGTGTCAGTCCACCCGTTTTCTGTCGTTTGTTCCACGTTTTTATTCGCTTTTTCCATACTAATTAACTTTTATTGCAGCTTGTCCTGTGTAGTCTTCGTATCTTTTTATAATAACGTCCACATACCGTGGATCAAGCTCCATCATATAGCACTTACGGTTTAGCTTTTCTGCTGCTATGAGGGTGCTTCCGCTTCCTCCAAAGCCATCATATATAATATCCCCTTGTCTGCTACTGTTCATCAGAAACTTGACTATAAGACTTACTGGCTTCATCGTTGGATGCTCTGCGTTTCTTGCTGGTTTGTTTTCTCTTACAACTGTTGTTTTTCTTTCATTTCGCAAATGTTGCACAAGTTCTTGCAACTCCTCTTTTTTTAGCTTTTTAATATCTACTTCATCATCAATAACTGTTGTCTTATCAAACATTCCATACCACCTATGTGCCGCACCCGGTTTCCATCCATATAATATTGGTTCGTGTTGCCATTGATAGTCCTGCCTTCCGAGCACTAAACTATTTTTTACCCATATAACACACTGTTTTAGTTCAATTCCTGCGTCCTTCAGGGCTTTTCTAAAATTTACGCCTTCAGAGTCTGCATGTGCGACGTATATTGGGCATCCGTTATGCATTATGTCTTTTGCCCTTGAATAAAAATCGTACAAGAATTGGTAAAAGGTACCGTCATCCATGTTGTCGTTTTGTATTTTTAGACCTGTACCACCTTCGTAGTCCACATTGTAGGGTGGGTCAGTCCATACCATCTCACATAGTTCACCGTTCATGAGTGCCTGTACATCTTTTTCTTCAGTACTGCTTCCACACATAAGCCGATGCTCCCCTAGCTGGTAAATATCCCCTAGCTTGCTTTTAGGTTCTTCTTGTACATCAGGCACCAAGTCATCTCTCTCTTCTGACTCTATAATTAAATCTTTATCAAATCCAGTAAGTTCTAGCATTGGGATAGAAAGGCCTTTTAATTCCTCCACGACCAAGTCCATATCCCATTCGCTCTCGTTTAATTTATTATCTGCTAAACGATAAGCGTTTGCCTGTTCTTGTGTAAGGTTTACTTTCAAAACTGGAACCTCTTTTATCTTTAAGTATTTTGCGGCCTCTAGTCTTCCATGTCCTACAATAATCACGTTATCTTTATCTACAACAATGGGCTGATTAAAACCAAACTCTTCTATGCTTTCAGCAACCTGTTTAACTTGTTTTTTAGGGTGCTTTTTTGCATTTTTTTTATATGGAAAAATCTCAGATATTTTTTTATATTCAACTATATTTACCATTTTACTTTGTTTACCCATACATACCTATTGTGAGTTTTCCTGATTGAATTTCTTTTTTATATTCTTTTGCTTCTTTTATCTCTTCATCAAAAACAAGTTTTTCTTTTTTCTTTTTTGCGATGTGTTCCACTTCTTTTTTTGTCTTCTCTGCTTGCCCTTCACCATAAATCATATTAAACAATTCTGTATCATCTCTTTGAACAAAATCTGCTGCATGAAATTTTGTATACTTATCTTGTTCAATTATATTACCCTTTGCATCTTTTCTCAGTTTTATTTCATAACCACAATACTGGCAACCTTCATGCAACCCGTACCAATCATCTTGAAGAACAATATAATTGCCATGAAGTGTTGACACATTACTAGGGCAATAGCCGATTTCTCTTTTCATAGCATGTCTTTTAGTTCTGTAGGTTTTCCAATACGCTCATTCTCTTCTATGAGCTTATTAACTTCATCTTGTCTTTTTGATATTGGGTTTATCAAAATTGGTCTTTTCTTTACTATTTGAGTTTTTTCAAAGAATATATTCCGTTTCACTTTTTCAAATTCTTTTTTTGTGACTGTTAAAAATACAAGAAGTACTAATAACAAAAAATTTAATAAAGAAATAAATAAAACCATATTTTCATTCTTACAGGGTAATACCCCTGATCGCTCAGTCAATAGAAACATGTTTGTCTATGCTGAAACGCTGTGATGTTACTCTGTAAAAATAAAAATACCCGCCTTTTGAGCGGGATTGATATTCTATCGGGAAACACTGCCAGTAACCCCTTTGAATATCTAGCTAGATATATTCAAAAAGCATGTTGGCAGTATTTTATTCTAAAAGGATCAGTTTTTTTGACTTCTTCCCTTATTATAGCAAAGAATCATTTTCAAGTCTATACTGTATATGTAGTAATTTTGCTGTATTAAGATCAATTTCTATCCACAAGTTATCATAGTGTGTGGATAATCCTCTATTAACACATTTTTTTGCTTCATGTAGTAGAGAATCAATATTTTGTTTTAGTTCTGCTTTTTCTAATTGTAAACGGTATGAAGAGTAGGAGGATATTTTCATTTTATAGAATAACAATTTTTTTTGATATGACGTTTTCCCAAACATTGAACGAATAAATAAAGTCATATGTTTAGCACAAAGAGTATTTGTGCATGATCTACCACATTCTTTGCAACGCATATAATTTTTTGACAAGCATTAATTGTAGGAGTGTTTGAAGGCACACTCCTAAAAGCCTTTTTACTTCTCGATCTTGTGGGTGTTCCCACACTTTCCGCACTTGTACAGAAAGGTCTTGCTGTTCTTGCCGTTCACACGGACAACGAACATCCCAGACAGACCGCACCAGCCGCCGCACTTCTTGCAGATGTTGTTCACCTATTCCTCCTCATCTTGATGGTGATGTTGATCTCCACCTCCTCAGTAGACTTGATCGTCTCCCGAAGTTGGCAAAGTTTTCTCCCCGTCCATCGAGTTCCACTCGTCATGACGATGTCAATGAACACATGGGCTTCTTCGATAGTCAGATCATCAAAGATTGCATGCCAGTGCATATGGATGTTTTCGGGGAGGTACGTCGTGTTATCTTCGTTCACTCCGCCCCTAGAGCGTGGAATGATATGATGGCACGTCGCATGCTTCCTTCTTTTCCTCTTTCGAGTCTTTTGATCCCGTCTCACTAGCTACCTCTTTGATGGCTTGACACGCTTCACAATATCGCACAATGCGACCAGCATATCTACCAAAATGATAGACACGCTCGATTGTTTGCGTATCGTTTCTGCAAAACTTGCAAAAGCAATACATGTTTTCCTCCTTTTGTTTATAATCCCCCCAATTCGCCCTACAAATATAGAGCTAGTGGAAAGACTAAAAAGAAATCCTTATCATTCATAGATTTAAGTTAGTACTTTATGTATTTCTTTAGCTATCCCTCTGATAACTGGAACTGCAACGCTATTACCAAACTGTCGATATGCCTGAGTATCACTAACAGTAATCTTGAAGTTGTCTGGAAAACCTTGTAGTCTTGCGGCTTCTCTAGGAGTAACTTTTCTCGGATTTTTCCCACGCTGTTTAATCAAAATCTCAGAGCCATCTTTATAGTATCTTGCAGAGATAGTGCTTGTGTATTCTGAGTTTCCATCAATCTGATCTGCTTCCATGTGTTTTTTTATTTCCACTATCAGCTTTTGCTTTAATTCTTTGTTGAGTGTTTTCATAGTATTTTTTAATTATTTTAAAGTGAAATCCAAA
>Ga0208019_1000257_pt1 | contig 29236 bp, 63 predicted proteins | sample CB_VirMetaG_5_FD_184540 | JGI IMG/M metagenome (GOLD analysis project Ga0208019, IMG submission 184540) | Freshwater to marine saline gradient viral communities from Chesapeake Bay - CB_1508_1D Viral MetaG (SPAdes) (version 4) | ecosystem: Environmental > Aquatic > Marine > Coastal | place: USA... | reverse complement strand
CGTAACACTAACAGTTGACGGTAGCAGCAACCGTGTCAATATTCTACAAGATAACTAATTTCCTACTGCTAGGGTTGTTCTCAGCGTCAGCCCTAGCAGCAATAGGAACTATCACAGAGCAACAGGGACCCGATGCTCAACTTAAACGCGACAGTGAAACCATAATTGCTCGCAAAGGCACTGGTCTCGAAATGGACGACGAAGTAAGAACAGCAGCAACTAAACTCAATTTAACATTTGAAGACGATACTAAGGTAGCAATGACTGAACAAAGTGTATTGCTTATTGATGACTTTGTATACGATCCCAATGCTAAAACTGGCAAACTAGCAATGCAGGTAGCAATGGGTACAGTTCGTTATGCGTCAGGCGGCATTGCTAAGAACAACAGAGAAAATGTGCGTATGCGCACACCAACAGCAACAATATCAGTACGTGGTACAGACTTTGCTATGGTTGTAGACGAAGTTGGACGTAGTCTAGTAACACTACTTCCTAGTTGTCCAGATTTTGGTTTAGTAGAAAACAAAGATGATGAAGAAAAATGTCCAGTGGGTGAGATTATGGTAAGCACAGATGCTGGATATGTATTAATGAATCAAGCATATCAAACCACAATTGTAGCAAGTGCGTTACAAGAACCAACAAAACCCAAAATTTTAGACGATAAACCAACACTAAACAACTTGCTTATTATCTCGCCACCACCTCAATTCCCACGTGGGTTTGACTCAGCAGAAGAAGAAGCACAACAAGTTACATTCTTAGATGCTGACTTATTAGAGTTTGATGACTTAGCACAGGATTTATTAGCAGACGATAGTTTAGAGCAAAATGACTTGGATCAGGATAGACTAGAAGGTGAATTCTTGGATGATATGTTAATGATGTTATTGGATCCTGGACTAGATGACGCATTAAAAGAACGCGACGGCGTATTGCCAACATTAGCAGATTATCCTTGGGTAAAAGGTTATTACAACGAACAAGAAATTACAGTTTATTCAGAACGTCCACCGCATATTGCGGAAGTTAAAACACCTCGCGACACAGACGCAGACGTTATCATTTCGCAAGATGGTGTAAAAGCAACTATTATTGAGAATGGAGGTGGCAATGTTGTTATTAACATTACGCAAAGTCAGTAGTATACTGCTTGTTTGCTGTTTACAAATAGCAAATGCTGGAGAGATAATCGGTAGTGTAACTGGTATTGATAATATTCTAAACATTACACAAACAGGTAATGCAGCACATTATGCTGATATTAATCTTGACGGTAATGGACACGAAGTAAGTGTAACACAGTCAGGATCAACAGCTCATTATGCAGAAGGCAACTTTGTAAACGACGGAGGTGCCTGGGATTTTACATTGAATCAGTCTGAAACTGGCGGGTCAAGTTGGACAGGCGGCGGAACATGCTATGTACCTGCAGGATGTTTTGCTACAGTCATACAAGCTGACTAAATATCTGCATGAAAAAACTGATGAGCCCGTGGTGGGCATTGATTACATTATTTGTCCTTACGGCTGTATTCGTGCAACGTCCTAACTTCACAGAATCCGTAAAGTTAAATTACTTTGATACACTGATTACTTCACGTGAACCTATAGAAAATAACATCTATACAGTAAACATTGATGAAGCAGCACTAGAAAAGTACGGTCAGTATCCGTTCCCTCGCAACATTTACGGCGACATCATAAAAGAAATTTATGACCGCGGTGCTGGAATTGTTGTATGGAATATCATGATGCCAGAAGTGGATCGTTTTGGCGGTGACGAACAGTTAGCAAAAGTAATGGCCGAATACCCAGTTATCTTAGCAAGTCGTCCAGCCGCAGCAAACAAGAACACGCCCATGCAGCCAGCATCAAACACAGTTAATGCACAGTATGTGGATCAGTTATTTCCTTATCCAGGTATCATTTCTAACATTCCAGAACTAGAGCAAGCGGCAGTGGGCTCTGGTATTGTTAGCACTGAACCAGAAATCGATGGTGTTAACAGACGTTTACCAGCACTAGCAGCAGTGGGCGAATTAGTTTATCCTGGTATTGCACTGGAAACACTTCGTGTTATTGCAGGACAACCCAGTTTTGATGTTAAACTAGCACCAAACGGTATTGATAAATTCAGAGTACGTGACCATGGACCTGTTGCCACAGACGAAATGGGACGTATTTGGATTGATTGGGCACAGCGTAGCAAACAGGTTAGCGTAACAGACATGCCTGCAGACTTTGGCGGTGCTGTTGTAATCGTAGATGTAACAGCAGCAGGCATTGCTAACCCTGTTCCTACAGCACTAGGAGCGAAATTCCCTGGAGAAATCCACGCAGCAATGTTGGGAACAATGTTTAACAAAACAAACATTCAACGTCCATACTGGGCGGATACATTTGAAATCCCGGCAGCATTTTTAGCAGGATTGTTGTTAATCCTTGTATCACGTTGGACTTGGGTTGGACTAGGGTTAACTGTTGTTGTAGGTGGTGCAATTGTGCCGGCTAGCATGTATATGTTCAACACAGAACTATTCTTACTAGATGCTACAGGACCACTTGCTATTATTATTCTAGTAGCACTACACACATATGGTATCAAGTTTGTGCGTGAGTTCTTAGAGAAGCAAGCAATTAAGAAACAGTTTGCTGGTTATTGCTCGCCAGAAGTTGTGCGCTTGCTACAAGAAAACCCAGACTTAATCAAGAAGGGCGTAAAGAAAGATGTGAGTGTTATGTTCTCAGACTTGCGTGGATTTACACCAATTGGCGAACACTTTGGGCACGATGTAAAAGGCTTGGGCGATTACATGAATGGTTACATGGATGCTATTACACAGCCTATTCTAAATCACAATGGTATGGTTATTAAGTATGTGGGCGATGCTAGCATGCACATTCAAGGTGCTCCACTAGAAGACGACAACCACGCATATAATATTGTTGAAACAGGCTTACAAATGCTAGACGCAGTTGACGCTTATACTAAGGAAGCAGAAGCACGCGGTTTACCGCCAGCAGCAATGGGTTTTGGTATTAACTCAGGCGAAGGTTTTATTGGAGAAATGGGCAGCACAGCACGCCACTCATACGATATCTTAGGTGACATGGTGAGCACAGCAGCACGTCTAGAGGCACGTTGTAAGGCATATGGTGTGTTATGTATTATAGGTGCGGAAACCTATAACAGAACCGCAGATGATTTCTTCTATCTATACCTAGATAACTTACAGCCAAAGGGTAAATCAACGCCAGACTTTATCTATACTGCATTGCGTATACCCGATGCAGGTGCCGCAGCAGAATACCTAATGGCTAAAGAAATGCACGACGAAATGCATGAATTGTATCGTAACAAGCAATTTAAGAAGGCTGCTATACTATGCGAAACTCTCAAAGACGAATTTGATGGACAAATGGCGAAGTATTATAAAATGTGGATTGAACGCTGCGAATTTATGCTTACACAGAAGTTACCAGATGATTGGACTGGGGCTTGGATCGCTAACGAAAAATAATTAAGGATGAAATGCGCCCTGAAAACAGTGGCGTATTTCGTGTCCTAATATTTCGTGCGATGTGTGTTTATTTGTGTAGATAACACAGGATTTACCATCAACTGATACGGTAGCACAAGCCTGCCATCCATCATATCTATAAGGCAACCCAACGCCTTCGCACGCTTTGGTAATATCACCTGCTGTAATCCAGGTAATAGTAATTGAATGCGAATCCGGTTTTTGAACAAACTGAACATCCTGTCCCGCAAAAGCAACCGGACTTAACAAAGACAATAACGCTAATTTTCTCATCTAAAATATTTATTTTTTAGGTAGAGGATTATTAACTGCTGCTTTTTCTGCTTGTCTATGTAGGTTACGTTCTTTTACTTTGGTTTGATCAAACTGCTTGCTCACTGATGTATACAAGTCTGTGATTTCTTCGACGTCTTTTGGATCTAAATTACCATGCTTGCCATAGTATTCTAATACCATGCTTAACTTGGTGTTAAGGCGAATCATGTCATTGTCCAACATGCGAATACGATCCACTAGCGCAATAAGTGTTTTCTTTGTGTCGCCAATGACCGGATCAATTTCGTCAGTTACCCACTTCCAAATAAAGTACACAAAGTATCCAAGACCCATTGCGGCAATAATGGGAAAGCCATATTGATTAATCGCATCTACGATTGGATTTGCTACTTCGTTCATTCCTTACACTTGCAGCCACCGCCGCCTCCGGTTGATTTAGGACCAGTGTCAAACAACTTGTCTGCTACTTTGTAAACAATTGCTTTTAAACCAAAAATAACTAGCACAAGAATACTAACTACTGTTTGGTACCATTCTGGTGCTTTTGCTAGATTTTCCCATGCCATTGCGATAGTAAATGTTGAATCCCACAATGGTACAAGAAAGTTAATGATAATTGGCAGCATGAACACAGCAACAATAAACTCGTCCTTCCAGGACTTGTCCATGCTTTCTTCACTCATAGCATGTTGTGCTTGAGCAACTTCTAAATAATCTTCAATATTGTTGTCATTAGCCATAGATAACTCCTGCTAAAAAGCCAACTATTAGGCCAGCAACAAATCCGGTTGCTAATAGTAATGTAAAATCACAGCACTCTCTATTCATCGTCCTAGCATGGTTCCAATGAAAATACCAAGCATGATACCCACAGTAAACCCAATCCCAGCATATGTTCTGCGCAATGGTGCTTCAAGTTTATTTTGTGCTTCCAAATAAGCAACCGTTGCCCGATGTTTAATCACGACGTGCATCCTCTTTGCCTTCATTAGCAGCAATACGATCCACGTTTGGGCGAACACCAACAATATGGCTTAGTAATGCGTCAATTTTGACAAGATCGTTGTTCATGGTTTGAACACGATTATCTAATGCGTGAATAATGCCTTTAACGCCATTGACATCGCCGGTTACGCCAGCGAGAATAAACTTAACTGTAAGTAATACAAAGTACCCTGCGGCCAAAGCACCTGCGATTGGAAAGCCAACTTCGCCAACTATTGCTAAAAAATCCATATAAACTCCCGTTATATGCTATGTTAACTTTATTTATGTGCGTAGATTAAAAAAGGTGCGGATAGGTTTTGGTGATTTGCGTTGCAACAAGAGGGTAACTTTGTTTTATATATGTGACAATTTCTGTAGATATTTCACGGTGTGTAGGCACACATTTTTTATCGTTTCTGTAAAATGCTTCGTTATAATATTTAAATAACGGACCGCCGGGCTCGGTAAAGAATTGTTCTTTTTGTATGTTTATTGCGTTATTTAAATTATCATGCAGCTCATTTAATAGAATTTTTTGGAACTTTTCGCTGAAGAAATGTTTTCTATTATATTCTGCGATTAATAATGCTTGGTCCATAAGCTGTCTAAACTCATAATCTCCTAAAGAATTTATTGATTTAATTAATTTAATGATATTTTCAAACCTTTCATCGTGGCCTAAAATAGTATCGTAAGATTCATCCCACAACCTGTTGAATGTTTTGAATCCGTATTGTTTAATGTAACTCAAACTATTTGGACTGGAAAATAATATAAACGGTTGCCCCATCACAATAGGTTTTAAAATTTTTTCGGTCAAATGTGTTTTTTTGGTATTAAAAATTGTTTCGGCTACTAGATGTATGTTAAAACGTTCGGTATCGTTCCAATCAATTACAGCACTTGAATCGCTTGAGTAATATGTACTAGATAACGGCCATTTCTGTTGTATTTCTTGGTCACAAACTTGAAAAATTTCGGGTTGGAATTCAAAATGTACATTTTCGTTTAAATTGGATAACCGTTTTAATAAAGCAACTCTATATGTTCGAGATCCTGTAGCATCCCGTGCGTAAAGACCAAACCGTTTTTTATTTTTTACATTTTGAATTTTATAGTATTTAAAGTTTCTAAACCAATCTTGCGAGATAATACCGTGCCACCAGTAATGAACGTCTAAGAAGCCTGCGTTGCGAAATAGGGAAATTTCTTCACTTTTTAACTCACTGTGACAAATGATCGGAGTGTATATTCTGCTTAGATTGTTTAGTATATTCTCTTGGTGCGTAAACAAATGGTGACTAGGATAATTGTAATGTTTATAGTTAAACGAATAGTAATCGAAGAAAAACGGTTCCTGGTCAAATTGAAATAATGCTCCTAAAGATTGTGGTCGTACATCGGCAGGTAGATTAGTACTAGGTCGCAAGGTACTTAAATCTCTACTGCCGTCTATTTGAAATTTATATACTAGATTATTACTTTCTTGAGGCCAACTGTAATGATGTATTAAATAGTCATAAAAGTTATTCACGGAGAACATATTTTGAAACCTACTATTGGATTTATTGGCCTTGGTAAATTGGGTCTAGATTGTGCCGAAGTTTTTGCCAAATACTACGAAGTATTTGGTTATGATATTTACCCACGCACAAGCGATACGGTAAAAGTTTGTGAAACAGTCGAAGAAACTGTAAACAACTCAAATTGGATTTTTATTGCAGTTCCAACCCCACATTCAATGTGTTATGATGGTTCAGTGCCAAGCGCACACATGGAACCAAAAGATTTTGGGTACGATGATGTTAAAAATGTACTTAAACAGATTAATGAATTTGCTGATGCTAGTAAAAACATTGTATTAATTTCAACAGTTTTGCCCGGCACAACACGTAGAGAATTTGATAGCCTGCTAGACAATCACACACTAATTTACAACCCATATTTAATTGCAATGGGTTCGGTAAAATGGGATATGGTAAATCCAGAAATGGTTATTATTGGCAGCAAAGACGGCAACGATTCACGTGTACAAGAATTAATTGAAATTTATAAACCTCTCATGGAAAACAATCCCCGCTACGAAACGGGCACATGGGAGGAAGCAGAAGGTATTAAGATTTTCTATAATACCTATATTAGTGCTAAGATTGGTATCGCTAATATGATTCAGGATTTTGCCATGAAGATTGGCAACATGAATGTAGATGTTGTAACTGAAGCACTTGCTAACGCTAAGATTCGTTTACAATCACCAAAATATATGAAGGCAGGCATGGGAGACGCAGGTGCATGCCATCCACGTGATAACATTGCGCTACGTTGGTTAGCACAGGAATACGACTTAGGTTATGATATGTTCTCAACTATCATGGGTGCCCGCGAGATTCAAGCAAAGAATATGGCTAACTTTTTGGTAGCACAAGCCGAATCGGAAGGTATTGATAAAATTTGTATTCACGGAAAGGCGTACAAGCCTAATGTTGAATATACAATCGGTTCATATTCAACACTAGTCGGGCATTACGTAGCAGCAGCAGGCTTGCCGGTTGTTTACTTAGACCCACTTGCCGATAATAAAGCAGACGTAGTAGATACACTAGACGAACCAGTTGTAATGCTACTGGCACATAATCGCAAAGTAACATATGGTTATGTCACAGAATTTTCCAACGATGATTTAACTGACGGATTCTACACACAAATTCCAGCAGGGTCGGTAATTGTTGACCCTTGGAGAGAAATGGATACTAATAACGAGGACTACAAAGTAGTACACTATGGCAATACCAGAAATCAGTAAAGGATATATGTGGATTGCGGGCCATGTTGATCCATGGTGGGATAAAATGCACCGCGGATTAGACTATCATCGCGAACCATTTAATAATCCGGCAGATACAGAACACTGGCGCAAAATGGGATTTACACATGAACATTTTACCGGCGAAATGTATGACATGAAGAATCCAGAACCGCCTTGGATGAATATGAAAAAATTCCAAGAAGTGTTTAATTTTGAGCATCTATCTTGGAGTTTTTATAAAATGACACCAGGTGTAATTTTACCAGAGCATGTAGATACATTTAATAGATTTAAGAAGATTCATAATACAAAAGGCAAAACCATTGTTCGTGCGTTAGTAATGATGGAAGATTGGCAGCAAGGGCATTATTTAGACATGGCTGGCAAAGCAATTACAAATTGGAAAGCTGGCGATTACGCTATTTGGACAGAACGCTGTCCACATACCGCCGCTAACATTGGCAGTACAGATCGTTATACATTACAATTAACCGGACTAGTACAATTATGATTAACTCTCGTAACGAATGGGATCCTCTAAAGAAAGTTATTGTTGGTGTTGCTACAAATGCTAATTGGCCCGGACACGATCCTGTGTTTGCAAAAGAAATGCAGGATGCACCGTGGAAGGAAACACCCGCACCAAGCGGGCCAGTTGAACAATGGATCATAGACGAAGCAAACGAAGATTTACAAGGATTGGCAGATATTTTAACACAATCTGGAGCAGAAGTTGCACGACCTACAGATATGCCCTTTCAAGAACTTGGTGGCATGTATAACTATTGTCCCAGAGATCGCTGGCTAGTTGCAGGAGATACTGTAGTTGATCCTGTAATGATGTATCCAGCACGTGATATGGAACGCGAAGCATATGCGGATATTATTCCCAATTGTATGCCTTGCCGTTTGCGTATGCCACGAGGAAGGGGCATGGTGCTAGATGCTGCTAATATTACACGTCTTGGCGATACCTGGTTAATGCTAGAATCTGCGTCAGGAAATCGTGCTGCATATGATTGGCTAACGGTGCAGTTTCCAGAAATTAATATTGAACTGGTAAACTTCTATGCCGGTGTACATATTGACAGCACTATTTCGCCAGTGCGTGAAGGACTTGCTATTGTTAACGGACATCGTGTGGCACGCGATGATTTGCCTAATGCATTAAAAGACTGGGATATTATTTGGGTAGACGACTGTGTTCCGCAATCATTCCACAATTACCCTTATGCAAGTAAGTGGATTGCAATAAATACACTAAGTATTGACCCTAACACAATCATCGTAGATGCTGCCCAAACAGATTTACATAAAGAACTTGAAAAACGTGGGGTTACAGTTGTTCCGCATACGCTGCGTCATAGTAGAACACTAGGCGGCGGATTTCATTGCGTGACACTAGATTTATGGAGAGACCATGCTTAATACAGCAGAACTAGAAAAATTAGTTCGCGATCAAGTTGCTACATCAGTAAACAATGAAATTATTGGGCTTTTAGATAGTGCCGATTGGCTAAACACGGTCGAAGAATCAATTATTGATTATGCACAACAACGTGTGGTTGCAAAATTTAGCAACGATGAGTCTATGGCTCAGATACTCGCAACCGTTGAAAATTCTGTTAAAACATTGTTTGAAAATGGCTCAATTACAAATATTAAAGATTTAGTTAGCGATGATGATATCCAATCGGTTATTAACAGTGAATTAAACAATGTTATTGGCTTGTATATAGAAAAATTGTTTGATGATAAAGAATGGATTGCTAATGTTAGAAGTCATGCAGTTGCTCATCTATTACGCGGCTTAGAAAAAGAACTAAGATCAATTAATGTTAATCAAACTGTTTTGGAATCTATTGAAAAATTATTCAAAGAGCATGCGAAAACTATAGAATTTAACGGCATTGATGACCAATCAAGCGTAACTGAATTAACTGTAATGAATGGTGCTGTAATTGTTGAACACGATTTTGTTGCCACTGATATCCAAGCAGTTGAATCTATTGCTACCAAAACTCTGACAGTTCAGGGCGACCTAATTGTTAAAGGCAATGTTAACACCGACGGGCGTGCTTGGGATAATTTAAAAACAGCAATCGAGCAACGAGTTACAGCAAATTTTGAAATCACATCAAAAGATCAATTGGTTGATAGCGTACTTGACCGTGCAAAAAACAGCGGAATTAGTTTTGATCAAGTTAAAATTGATGGCAAGTTGCTAGTAGCAGATAATACATTAAGTAGTGCAATTACCGAAAGTTCTTTACAAAAAGTAGGCTCACTCAAAGAATTAACTGTTTTAGGCGAAGCAGATTTTAATAATACAGCATTTGTTGCTAACAAGCGTCTAGGTGTTAACACACGCGAACCAAGTAGTGCTCTAAGTGTTTGGGATGAAGAAGTTGAAATTGCAGTAGGTAAACGCAAAGAACGCACAGGTTTTATTGGCACTAATCGCAAGCAACACTTAGAAATTGGTGTTAACGGCAAAGGCGATATCACAATCAAAGACGATGGACTAGTTGTAATTAACCAACTTCAAGTAGGTAAACAACGTATTAGTCACGGATCAGAAGTTCCAGGATATTCTGGCAGCAAAGGTGATATAGTGTTTAATATTAACGTTTCACCTAAAAATCCTGTGTTTGCTTGGATGTGTGTCGGCGGGTTTAACTGGGTAGCCCTCGCTGCGAGCATTTCTTAATGAATGTTTGCTGGGTATTATCGCAGGATATTCCAGCAGGCTTTGTAAAGCACGAAGTTCTCACAAGTGTAGGCCCTATTTGGGGACCATTATCTAAATGGCGCGAGTATCAATCAGACAACACAGTTTGCTATGATTTACGCGAAGCCAAGCAAATGATCAATCGTGCGTTTCACGCAGTTACACATTTTTATGTCCCAAAAGATCAATATATTGATCTAGGTCGCCCGGTGGGTGTACGTTTGTTTGAAGGCGAATTTAAAGATAATGCAGTGGCCAACAAAGAAGATATTATTCTAATGAATCTAGTATCTTCATCCAACGACATTGTATTAATGTTAGGCTTTGATCTAACTCCAGTGAGCAAAAATTTAGATGCTATAGAACAACGTTTTGAAAAAGCCTACAGACATAATATTAAAACTATTATTAAAGATAATCCCAACACACAATTTGTTCTTGTAAATTACGAAAATGAACTTGCAGAAAATTTTGAAGGGTTAGAAAACTTAACTATTGACACTGTTGAATCTGTAGTCGATTTACTCATATAAAAAGCGGGCATATAGCCCGCTTTGTTCTTGAAATAATTTTTAAAATTACTTCTTAGGTGCAGTCTTCTTAGCAACTGCCTTCTTCTTAGGTGCTACTTTCTTTTTAGGTTGTGCCTTTTTAACAGCAGCCTTAGCAGCACTGGCAGCCTTAGCAGCAGTCTTCTTCGCAGCAGTTTTTGCCTTGGTAGCAGCTACTTTAGCATCGTTAGCAGTTACCTTGCCGTCGCCGTCAACATCTGCCACCTTAGTTGCAGCAGCGGTTGCTTTAGCAGCAACAGTTTCGACCTTGGCCTTGGCTTCTGTGCCAAGTACCTTAAGATCAGCGGCATCAATTTTGCCATCATTGTTGAGATCCAGGCCAGTGCCTTTTTCACGAACAATTGAGTAAACCAAATATGCTGCGATAACCACAGCAACAATAGTAATAATTTCCATTTTTAATCTCCGTTATAACGAGCAAATATTTATATTCATTATATACATATATTAAAAAAATATTTGAAACATTTAAATATTTTAATAGATTCTGGATAGATTTAACAAAAGTTATCCACAGATGTTGTAAAAATACAACAAAAAATCCTAAGATTTGCGGATTGACAATCCTAAGGTTTTTGTTATAATGTTAGGCATGAAAGTAAATGAACTAGCACGTACGATGAGCAAGCCAATACCGGCTAAAACCGACTATTGGCGAAACCTATACATACCTAGTCAACACAAAATCACACGTACATACAATGCATTAAACAAGTTAATTTTTAACAATAAGTTGCAACCTTGTAAGATACTAACCAAAACAACATTTAATGCCTGGGCTTTTGCTTATCAAGAACCCGGATTCAAGACAGAAATACACCTTAACGGTCGCTATCCGTGCGAGCAGTTTTTCATTGCTGTACTAGGACACGAAATGGTACACCAATGGCAATGGGACATCGAAGCACCTATACGATACAAGCAAGGTAAACGAGAACGTACCGGACACGGCGCTAACTTTTACGAATGGAAAGATATTTTTGAATACTACGATATTCATTTTGGCCTGTCGATTCCGCACTACTATAAATGAGTTGGATTGCACGACCAAGTCCAGTTATGGCACATTGCTATAACTGCAAGCAAGTAGAATTGTCAGAAGAATGGCGGGTGTGTTATCCGTGGGAAGTTAATCTAGGGCACGCTAGCCATTCGCAAGGTGCATTTTTAAAATGGCCCAGCAATGCCAAATGTAATATTCACCGTGATATTACAACAAATGCATTAACTTGTATGGACTTTGAACACAAATCTGGATACACTCATTGGAGTCTGCATCAAAAATACAAAAGGTAGCGTAGAATACAATATATAATATTGTGTTTGCAATAGGCGATATATACATGGATCAAGATCCGCCAAAAAAGCCCAATATGGAACGAGACATTAGACGCTCTTTCCATATTTGTGACAAGATAGAACAAAATCCTGAATACGCACAAAAAATGTATGCTGCATTATGCAACACACAATGGGGCAAACAAGACGTGTTTGAGAGACTTAAAGGAACCACCTGGAGTTGTAGTTGGCGATATGCTGGAGAAATGGTGGCTAACATTGGCAACCGAAACGAAAGCTATATGGACTATTATTGCTCCGGTGGCGAATCACACATTGACGACGAAATACGAGAAGATTTAAGATCCATCGGCTGGATCTGTTTAGAAGATTATCAATCAGAATAAGGAAAACAATGCCACATTTAGTACCAATTGTAGTAGAAAACACTAGCAAAGGCGAGCGCAGTTATGACATTTACAGTCGTTTGCTTAAAGAACGAATTGTAATGCTGGATACAGAAGTTAATCAACATTCAGCAAGTCTAATTGTAGCACAACTGCTATTCTTAGAATCAGAAGACCCAGACAAGGATATTAATTTTTATATCAACAGTCCAGGCGGGTCAGTAACAGCAGGACTTTCAATTTATGATACCATGCAGTACATCAAATGCGATGTGCGTACTATTGTAATGGGACAAGCAGCAAGTATGGGTTCGTTCCTAGCACAAGCAGGCGCACCAGGCAAGCGTATTGTGTTACCAGAGTCACGCACAATGATTCATCGTGTAAGCTCAGGAACCCCAGGAACTTCGGGATCGGTTCATGTTCAAGAATTGGAATTTGAAGATATGAAGCGCAGTTTAGAAGAAGCAAAACGTTTAAACAAGCGGCTAGTTGAGCTGTATGTAAAACACAATAGCAAGAACAAGGGCTATGACGAACTCTACGAAACCATGAAATTTGACACTTTTTTGAGTGCGCAGGATGCCGTAGATTTTGGGTTAGCAGACGAAGTAGCAGCACCTCGCACGTAAGTTATTGATTTTAAAAATTAAAAAAATGTAAAAACCGGTTGACGCAGCGAAGATTTGAGCATATAATACACATATTGCTTAAGGAAATCCTGTAGCAAAATTTTTGAAAAATTGTCAAAAAATGGTTGACAGTGCTTCAAAAATGCGTATAATACGCATCGTGCTTAGGCACAAATTGTAACTTTAACTTTAACCTTTATATAAAGGACTTTTAATTATGGCATTTACTAAGCTCTCAACTTCACAGAACCGTTTCCTCCACGACTATCTGCGTGGTACCGGTCGCTCACTTACCGCAGCACAGGCTCGTGCAACTTACGGTATCCAGAACATTCGCGCACGCATGACTGAACTGCGTCAGAAGGGTCTGGTTGTACGTACCGATGTTGTTAACGAACACGGTCGTGTTGCTTACTCCATCTCAGCACGTGACGTCGTAGGCTCCCGTGCTAAGGCATCGGTCTAATCATTGTCGATAGTTGACATACCTCCTTTGTTAGGTTAGACCAACTAAAAAGGGCTCCGCAATGGAGCCCTTTTTCTTTCAAGTTTAGGAGATACATATGGAATTTTCTCTTACCTGGGCAGATCTGTTAAGCATTTTTGCAGGCTATATTGCTGTACGTTGGCTGATGAAATCAGTCAAAGTAGACGTAGTGTACAAGTACGGTGCAGATGATATCAAGGAGATCGAAGGTGAAATCATCGAAGCAGTAGACGCAAAGCATATTCGTATGCGTGTTGAACGTGAGTGTGGAACATTGCTCGCTTATGATGTACACACAAATGCATTTGTAGCACAAGGGCATACCTGGGACGAACTTGGTGAAAATTTCCAAGATCGTTACCCAGAACGTATCGGTTGGATCATGCCCGAGCGCGACGGTGATCCACATCGTATGATTCCAAACAACAAATAAGGAGACCAAAATGGACCTACGTAATCTTGCACCCGAGCAGAAAATTGCAATTAAGATTGGTAATTTGACACACAAGACTACGGTCCGTGACTACGCTAACGTAGTTACAGATCCACGTAAAGCAGACTCGGTGGCACAAGCATTGCAGAGTCTAGACGACGGGCTTGAAGATACCATTAATCTAGCAGGAGTTACGGGTTGGTGGAACGGTGTTGACACTACTATTGATCTAGTGTAAAATCAAGCATATAATGAAACTTTACGACATTCTAATGCTGCCTGTAAGAATACTAGGTGTTGCTATTGCATACACTGGAACAGCCATTAGTTGTATTGGGGTTTACATTATTAATTTTTCGTGGAAAGATGTTGAAGAACAATGGCAGTATTCAGTACACGGATGCCCGGAATGTGGAGCTCCGCATTCGTATAGTCCGGAAGATGAAATTGTTCTTCGAATTAAAGAACCAGAGTAAGGAAATTTTATGTATCAAGATACACTTGAGTTAACTAACACAGTAGTTGATGTACCAGAAATTGTAAACAAAAAGGAGCCTACCGTGATTGAATATCGTGTGCCGGCATACCAAGAAGTAGAAAAGCGCGAACCAAAAATGCGCAAGGCTAACCCTCTTGCACAATACGATGCAAAGGTAGTTGGTCTAGATGATCGTCTTAAGAAGATTTCTTCTAATTACGATTTCAAAGCACAGCTCAAGAAGTATATCAAAGACGGTGTAACTTTTGAAACTGATCGCTTGGTAAAAACCAAGATGGTTAAACTCAAGTATATTTTGCTAGATGAAGATATCCAGCGCAGCCTTGATGTTGCGCATGCAGTAAAAATTTATAAGCAGTTTGATCCTGCAAAAGCACAAGGTGTACACTGCATTAAGATTCCGGGAAAGGAAGAATATCACGCAATCAATGGTCAGCACACACTAACAGTAATTGCAGCAGTTGCTCAAAGCGGAGGTTTTGCGGGCATCGATGATTGGCAGGAACTGGAGGTAACTGTTAATTATGTTGAGACTTCTGACAAAGCATTTGCACGCGAAGCATTTGCTGCTATTAATACCGGTGCAAAACCTCTTACTGGATACGACAAGCATCGTATCCGCGTAATGTCGCGTCGTATTGACAAGAGTGAAAAGCGTGAGCACAAAGAAGCAGAAGTTAAGCAAACTATTTGCGAAAAACATGATTGCTATCCGGTGTCCGGAGACACTAATAATCCGTTAAAGGATTTACCAGGCACTTTTACCCACATGAAGCCGTTTAATTTTACCAACGAGCTACTTGAAGTTGCGTGTGATTTTCACAATCGCTATTTCCATTTTGGACCAATTGACGGCGGCTACTGGTTTATGATTGAATACATGTACAATGAATTCCATGCTGCACGCATTCCGCTGTCCGGTACATTCTTAGAAGAGATTGCAGGGATTATTCAAAATGTATTTGCAGATCCTACTGAACTGCAAGTTGAAATGAAATCCGTATATCGAGACTGGCACGAGCATCGTTATGGTTATGCAACTCCAAGTACTTGGAGTCCAAATGCATTGTCAGTAATTCTAGTTCAGCTCTACAAAAAGCTAGGCGGCACTCATGCTGTTCCAGCAGCAATGGTTGACGAGTTTGAAGATCTAATTGATTTCTTGCCAGATTATATCAAGGATGCAGTAGATAATCTACCAACCCGCGCATAATGGATTATTACTTTTACATTCTAGAAAAGAATCCCAACGGTCGTGTAGGGTTTGGAGTTACAGGATCTCCAAACGCACGATTAGAGGATTATATTTCGCACAACGGCAGAGAAATGACATTTCCTTTTGTATACAAAGGACCTGCTCCGCATGTGCGTAAACTAGAAAAAGTAATTAAACGCCAATATCACGATAGGCTTTGGCATCCTTTTGGCCGACTTAAGGAATGGTTTTTAGAAGAATATTCCGTTGAAGACGTAAACATGCTAGTTAAAGAAATTATTGTTCATCAACATCTTCCAGTAGAACTCTATTGCGAAAACTTTGAATTTACAATATAATAACAATATGAACGGTAAAATTGGCTTTGCGTGCAAATACATGCACCCAGATCAAACACAAAAGAAGAAAATCTTGGAGGAGATTCAGCGTCCGTTAAACACACGTGCAACTACTGTTGCATGGCTTAACAAACAAACAAGAGAGGTCGCCGAGGAACGCATGTGGGACATTATGGTCCACAATCTTGAATCAATACGGAGACTTGTAGAATATGTTGGAAGTTTACCCGAACAATACCGAATGGTCCGCCTTGGCTCAGATATACTCCCTATGTATACTGAGCCTACTTGGAGTTACTTTTGGCGCAAAGGTGATGTCCTTGAATACCTCGCTAGAGCGTTTAGTACAGTGGGCAATACAGCACGGAACCTTTGTGTTCGTCTCTCATTTCATCCTGGTCAGTTTACTGTTTTGGCAAGCGATCGCGACGATGTTGTAAATAAGAGTATAGACGAGTTTGAATATCATGTAGACATGGCTCGTTGGATGGGTTATGGACAACAGTGGCAAGACTTTAAGATTAATGTACATATCGCAGGCAAGCGAGGCCCACAAGGTATTATTGATGTCTTACCCAGACTATCAACTGAAGCACGAAACACTCTCACTATCGAAAATGACGAAATGTCCTGGGGAATCGATGCAAGCCTTGAGTTACAAAAACACGTTGCTCTGGTGCTCGACATACACCACCACTGGATCGCTACAGGTGAATATATTTTACCAACCGATGATCGATACCTGCGCATAATTGATTCGTGGCGTGGTGTTCGTCCTGTAATCCATTATTCGGTTTCTCGTGAAGATTTGCTAGTAGATCACAATCCTGATACTTTGCCTGATTTGGAGGCACTATTAGCTCAGGGCTACAAAAAAGCGAAATTGCGGGCACACTCGGATATGATGTGGAATCGTGCTGCAAATCAGTGGGCTGCCTCTTTTTTAGACACAGCAGATATCATGGTAGAAAGCAAATTCAAGAACTTAGCGTCCCTAACCCTATTAGAAAATCAATAACTTACGTCATAAATTTTTCTAATACGCCCATAAAAAATTTCGTCAAAAAAACCGGTTTTTTTGGTTGACCAAAACAGCCAAATCGGCTACTATATGCTTACTGTAAACAACAGCAACAAGGAGCACATAGCATGGACTACTACAACTTTGATGACGAAAACCAAATTGTTGACACCCTAGACTACGTAGATGTTGACAACTACTTTGTTGAAGACTACAATACCGATGAAGTAGAATGGTCTGACAATGACCTAGAACTTCTTTCATTTGACGCTTAATAGGAGCACAACATGTCACAAGAACTTTTCGTAACCGTAGAAGTGTACAAGCAGGACCGTCGCACCAAGCAGGGCGAGCAACTGATTGCTAAACAAGATCATCAAGGCTTGGACAAGGAGTGGCTCACTGCGCTGTATGAAAAGGAATTCGCAGCACCTAAGTTCCGCATCGTAGCACAGGACACTTATGTTACCAAGCGCAACATGATGAGCAACAAAGAGTTTACAGAGCGTTATGATACTCCGCACTACTGCTCACCAAGCTCAGAAAGCTACTGGAGCATGTAAGATGATTATTCAAGAATACGAAATGGGCGAAACTGTAGAATACATGGGTCGCATTTGGGAAGTTGCTCAGTATGTTGAAGAGCAGCATTTGGTAGAACTTGTAAACTGGGACAGCCAAACCACAGAATGGGCACCAGCAGAACAGATTGCAGCATGTGATTTTGGATACTAAGGAGCACAGCATGGAAACTTACACTGAAACTTTTAACGGCAAAGAATACACTGCATACCACGGCTCACCATTTGATCGTGGTGCAGCCGACTCATACTACGGACGCGGACGTGATCCGCACTATTACCCAAATGGCTCATACAATGGCGAGCCCGTAGTAAACCTCACAGCGGAAGAACTTGAAGCATACAATGCTGGTTTTGATCACAACGAATACTTGCGCAACTTCAAGGACTGGGGTTGATATGAACATAACTCTGCATTGTACAGACAAAAATCAAAACGTTGAAGCAGATATTCTTAATCGTCGTGATGGTGAATTTCTAGAAGTTGTGATTAACCAATCCGTTAAGGTGCGACTACAGTACAATAAGGCTAACCGTGTGTATGTAGGATCTGCTGCCGGACTAGAATTCACTGTTAAAGAAGATCAGGTGCCAGAGCAACCGACTTTCAAAGAATTTAAACGTCGGAGATAAACTGTGAACGCTAACGAAGCAGCTCAGTACTTACGTGACGTTTATCTAGAAAACGATTATGCAACGTACCCGGGCTGGGATTTTCAAGAATTTTTAAACTCAATTTACGACGCCGGACTGGATGACTATTCAGAAACCGTTGTCGAATGCTACCAAACTCTACAAGGAGATGACAAATATGAAGTGGTTTCTCTCACGCTGGAATCATCCGGAATACAAGACTTGGATGAAGGCTTTTGATCTAGTATTGACTGTACTTGTGGTTAGTGCTATAATCACTGTAATTAATCACACAGGAGCATAATGTGGCTACAGTAGAAGAACAAGAAGCTCTAGTAGAGCACCTAAAGTTTACACCTCGCACCTACACATTCAGTTTGTGGGGATACGGTGGCGAAGTTGTAATGGGTCGTGTGGATCGTAAGGTTTATGATTATTTCAAAGAAAATCAAATTGATCTAGACGAATACGCATACGACTGGGACAACGAAACCGAAGTACCTGAAGATGTGCAACCGTTTACACCAGGTGAGTGGCACGATTGCGATCATATCCTACACGAGTCGGGTGTAGAAATGTCCGGCGCATGCCACATTACTGTATACGACGAAAACGGCAAAGAAGTTTGGGACCATCGATTGGATCCTGCAGACCTGGACGAAGATGAAATCACAGTAATTGAATCAGAAGAATATTTTGCTCATTTTGAAGCACCCGGTACTGTTGTGTTCTATGGACAAAGTCTAGAAAAGGGTACGTTTATGGGCGGAGAGCTAGAGCTTACTAGCCCGTTTGATCCTACCAAGTTCAAGTTCTACTACAACGACATCGAAGGGTGGCCGCTGTGCGGCAATGTTGAGTACGACGATCAAGAGATCGATAGTTTGTTTGACAACTACGACACTGTGGGCAAGAGTTCAAGTTTTTATATGTGGTTGGTAAAAGAAGACGGCGAACTAGAAGGTGTTGACGAATGAGTACAACAGCATTTGAGTGGCCCAGAATGCACAAGTGGGAAGAAAACATTCTGCGCGACATTGATGAAACTGTTGAACAGTATGTGTTTGAACACTACGGTGTTGACGAAGTAGGCGAGCTCACCGAAGAACAAGTCAATGAACTGCAAAACTTTGTGGAAGGTGGGCCAGCTGATGGCAGCATTCTAAGTTCTGGTTTCTACACACTGATTAACTGGTGGGAAAACGAACAATGAGTGACTGGACACTGTATACCAAATCAGAAGTAGAACGCATGCTCAACGCAGAGCGTGAGCAATGCGCACGCTGCTGTGACCGTAGACACTTTGAATACGACCATCCATCAGACGCATTAGAAGCAGCAGCAAACAAAATCAGAGAGCGCATTTCACAGTGAGTAGAAAAATCTACTACGTAAAACAAGGCCGTAAGTATGTTCCTGTACAGGAATACGATTCGGATATTATGGATGCTATGCCCTATGGCACGCATCTTGTGCAGGTGCGCGAAGGTGGCATGAGCCGTCGCTACAATGTAAATGCTGATACAGCACCATTCGCAGCGGCTGCTCTTGCACTGGAAGAAAAACTAACGCAGATTGTGTCAGAAGCAATGGATGCACGCCCAACTAAGAGACCTCCGCTTACGCCCGAACAAATGACAGCATGGACGCAGTTTAGAGATGCCATGGGCGATCAGTTGGGCAAGTTGGAATACCCAAGCCTGCGTGAAGTAGCAGAACGTTTTCTAAAAACTCTGCAGGAAACAGCAGAGGAGCAGATGAACAATCCTGCCGTTCGCAAAGCATACGAACAGTATTTGATGTTGGCAACACTATCAAAGGAAAAGGCATGAGTATTAAGATAGCAGACGACTCTGGTCTTACAGTACAAACTGACCCTGTTATACAGTTAGATAACGGCATTTGCATTTGGTTGGGAGAAAAGGGCGAACAGGTACAAATTGATCCTGCTGCCTGGGCATTTATTTCGGCTGCGATTAATCACCTACGAAATATTAAGGTAAAGAACACATGACTATCAAAGCAACGTGCGGACACACACTAACTGAAGTTGAAGGACTAGGTGTTACTTGCACTCGCAAAGGCACAGATCGCAAGGGCGAAAAGTGCTTGAGACACGAAACACTGTGCTTTCGATGTTATCGAGAAGCAGTACAGCGTGACGAAGTATTGTTAACCGAAGAAGCAGAAACGGCATGGCTAGAATCAGAATCCTGGGACGGGCGAGAGGACTTGACATTGGACTTGCCCAACAGTACAATATACGAGTTGATGAAGCAAGCACACGAGCTTGATATTACCTTTAATCAACTGGTTGAAAACATTTTACGTGAAGAAATAAAAAATGAAATGGCTACAGAGATGGTTTGATAGTAGACTAGAAAACTCGTGGAATCGAGCGCATGAACGTAAAATGTCAACATCCAGTGGAATTCAAATTCAAGAAGATCCATTTAATTTTAAAGATGGATTGCGAATTGAAATAAAGAATGCTACTGGCGGCAAAGTAGTACAGATTGGTGTCTACGATAAAAAGCAGCACGAGCATCGCTATGCTACATACATTATAACAGACGAACAGGATTTTACTCAGGAACTTGCAAAAGCAATCACCGCAGAATCACTAAAGGCTTTGTAATGGACACCGACAAAATTGATACTGTTGAAGACGTACCACTCGTAAATCGTGTAGAAGTAATTGACGAAACCGGGCGTGCGTATGTTAATATGAATGTCGAACACGTTCGATACAGTTTGCAAGACGGTGGGCGCACACTTAAACTTTTTGTAACGAGTAAGGAAAAGAACACATGAGCATTGAAGAAGTTGAATACAGGGTACTCGATTCATTGAGAGATTCTTGTGAATCTTATGATTACGATTATATTTACGATAGAGATCCTCGTAAGATTTTGGAAAATGTAAGCAGAGAAGATTTACTGTACTACCTCAGTAGTGCCATTAAAGAATATGTGGAAGAAGTTGTCGATGCCAAGCTAAAGGAAAAGAACACATGACAGAGTTACAGCAGTGTGTCCGTGAGTTCTTTGATATGTTAGATCATCAAGAAGAGAGTGATGAGGGTAGATTGTTTCATCCCATCACTATCCATTGCTCTCGTGTTATGATGATTGAACCAATGAACAAACTATTGGATCGTATGAAGAAATTATCTAATGAACATCAAGCATAATCCAATCTTTAACACGGATGAGATTGCCAAACATTACTCAAAGCAAGACGGTGTTGAGATTAAGTATGTCTGCACCTCTGCTCTCGGCAGTGAAGCATCTGCGATGGACATCTTCTACCGTGAGACTCCGCATCCTGAGTTTGGTAATCGTTACTTTGGAATCTTCCCAAAGGGTGATTACAGTGGCAACAATGCAGCGATGACGATGATCACCAATGCTGATGCGATTGAGGGTCAGACCATTGCGATGATTGAAGACATAAATGGTAATTTGGTTTATTCTCAGCATCGCCATGACTTCAGAATGATGAACAATGGTAATATGATTGATGGTGGTCGTGCCTATGTTCGTGCAAATGGTATGATTCGTTCCTTTGAAGTGAAGGACGGTGAGTTTGTGGAGATTGAAGAATAATGGCAACAATTACAGCAACCCGGTATCATGACTTTTCAACCGGACATCGAGTATATGGGCATGAGTGCAAGTGCGCACACCTGCACGGACACAATTACAGGATTCATTTTACAATTGAAGCCGACACCCTTGATGCAGTGGGTCGTGTAATGGACTTCTCGGTTATTAAATCTCTGCTTTGTGAATGGTTAGAAACGAACTGGGATCATAAATTCTTGGTATTTAAAGACGATCCATTTGCCCCAACCCTTAAGGAAATGGATCCAGATGGTGTGGTGATTGTTGACTTCAATCCTACTGCTGAGAATATGGGAGAATATTTAGTAAATATAGTCGGCCCTAAGCAATTGAAAGATACAAACACAAAGTTAGTAGCGGTTAACATTGAAGAGACACGAAAGTGCAATGTGACTGTTACAGCATAATAAAAATAATATCTATATTGGAGGAAGTATTATGGATAAAGATTATAGATTTAAAGATGGAAAATATGAGTTTTGCGGAGATAAGCAATGCGACTTACAGTCGCAGTTGATCAACGGCGACCCTCCGCACCTAGTGTGTTGTAACTGTATTGAAGAATACGAAGGTAGTCCTCCTGATCTCAACGATCTTTGTTCGACCGTTAAACTCAGAAAATTGCGCAAATAGTAGATAAAAAATGAAACTAATGCTTGCATATATTGCTTACTACTTAGGACACTGGATTAGTTTTCCAATGTACTGGTTTGATTGGGGTTGGCTGTATCCAGCATATAACCGATTAATGATCTGGTCAGCAGAGCTCGACGACGAAGGAGTTATTTGGAGTGCACCTGTATCTACACAAAGCAGCGAAGAAACTAAACATTCATCCTAGGCTGCTCAAAGCAGACGTTAAGCAAGGAAGGTTGCATCTCAATGATGATGGCTGTGTCGACTGCGAAGAACTGAAAGAACTGTATCCAGATCATTGGCAGCGTGCTTACGAGTCTAATCTGGACTATTACGAAGGCATGAAAGAAACTGCCAAACAGTTAATCATGCCCGACGCAACAGATCTTGAAGCAAAACGTCTTTATCGTGCTATACGTAAACTAGAAGCGGAGAACTACAGTTTGCGTAAACGAGTAGCAGAATTGGAAAAGAGACTGTGTTCATAGTGAGCCCGTATGTAGAATATTCGGATAAGTTTGAACGGTTTGCAGCCGAAAACTTTCCGCATCAAATTGACATCACTCTTGCGCTAGGATTGCTCGATGAATGCATAGATTGGTGCAGGGACAATTTGGAATATGAATGGAGAATCAATCAAACTTCATTCAGTCTGCAAGATTGTGAATATCATTTCTACTTTGAAGATTCACATGATGCAGTGGCATTTAGTTTGAGGTGGAAAAACAAGTAAATTCTGTTAAATAGTGTTGAACTGTAGGAGGTTCGACATGGCAGAGTTTATTATTGACCAGTTATACAATTACTGGATGTTTACCGCTGTTGCGGTTTTAATTATTATTGGCTGGATTATCGACCTTTTTGGTGTTGATCAAGACGAAGATATTGTAGGGTTTCGCTATAACGAAATGCCACACATGAAACCAATTCGTATTCCAACTGCTGGAAGAGGCTTTTGGAAATCAATTTGGTGCTGGTTCTGGGAAGTACGCAACTGGGAAATAGCGCAAGATTGGCATTTTGAAGTTAATAACCAACAATACGTTATTCCAAAGGGGTTTGTATTTGACGGAGCGTCTGTACCAAAGTTTCTTGCTTCGTGGTTATCGCCGGTAGGTATCTTGCTAATGGGTGGATTAATTCACGATTATGTTTACAAATATACTGTTCTACTCAAGAAAGGCAAAAAAGGTGTTTCAGACACGTACACACAAAAACAAGCAGATCAATTGTTTCGCGATATTAACATTGAACAAAATGGAATTCACGTACTAAACTGGGCAGCGTACTTAGCATTGCGTGCCGGTGGATTTGTAGCATGGAATGGCCACCGCAAGAATAATTGTAATTGGCAAGAGTCAGTTAAGTAAATAATACGTATGAGTTGCAATAATGGAAAATCGTGCTCTAGCAAGTGGTGCGGTTGGCTGCAAAGTTTCGCACAACTTGCTGTGGCATTAGTGATTGTTTACGCAGGATATACAGTAAACCGTCATATGGAAGCCTGGACAGCAGCATTTAATCAAGGTTCACAAGACCTGCACAACATCAGTCGTGCAATGACTGAAATCGAAACTGATATGCGTATTATTAAGGTGCAGATGGACGGCATGAACATTAACACTGCTGGATTAAATCAGAACTTTGCTAGGCTAAATCAGCAGATGGATGCTATGAACTACCAGGTACATGGAATTCGAGACCGCTTTACTCCAATGGGCATAATGCGTGGAATGATGCCGTGGTAGTATGTAAATGTAGGGATATTAAAGAAGAAGATTACCCTACAGAAGAAGCATTACGAGAACGTATTATGCAGACTGATTTTAATTGTGGACAATGTCAAATTCGCTACATAATGCAGGTTGACAACGCTGTGCCAGTACAGTACACTACAAAAAATAACAACACCCTGTAAGCCTCTGGAAACACATGCTCAAATAACGGGGTTACTTTATTAAATATAGCAAATAATTAGGTAACCAAAATGACCAACTATCCGACAACGGGATATCCTCTGTTAGACTGGGTTTTGTTTATGCTCGCAGGCATAGGCATTATGTTTTTGTTAAGAATTGGAGGCTGTCCAGAACCAGTCGAGGAAAAATGGGATGAAAAAGAAGACAAAAAATCGTAATCCAGTTGCACGTTTTATAAACGATTTTAATAAGCCTGCAACTCATCGAGACAAAACCAAATATTCGCGCAAAACCAAGCATACAAAGGCTCCAAATGAGCCTTTTTTAATGGCCGCATAATCAATGACTTACCACTCCAAAATTTGTGGTATTTTTACCACAAAATTCGCTTATAACTCCATAAAAAATTGTTGGAAAAACTCGCAAAATACGGTTGACCTTTTTGACTAGATCGGCTACAATACTAGTATGAGCTAAGGGAAATAGGTCCCGCTCACTAACAGGAGAACTGTAATGAACGATGCACTGTATGAAGGTTTAGTCGAAATCAAAATGGGCGGAACCAAACAGGTTGTTGCCAAGCAGGTCCGTGCTAGCAGCTCACATGAAGCTCGCGGTATCCTCGAAGCGATGTATGGCAAGGTAATGGGTGCTCCTCGTTGGGCAGGCAAGTAACATGGAAGTACTATTTGTACTACCGCTTGCTTTAATTTTTTACTATGGAAATATTGTATAAGGAGAATGTATTGTGAATAAGGAAATTGCAAAAATTATGTTAAAGACTGTTAGCAAATATACTGCTATCTTTGTTGGTTTTGTAGCATTTACAATTGGAGTTAACAACTTCATTCAATGGTTGTTTGGGGTAAACAGCATGGAAGCAACTATTATTGTGTTGTTTGCTTCGCTGTTTGGTATTGGTGTATGGGCAGCGTACGATGACGCTAAATTTAAAATTCAAATGCGCAACATCCGCAAATAAGGAGAATGTCATGGTTGATTACGACAAGCAAAAAGAGATTGAACAGTTAATTGATGATTGGATGAATGCTTCAAAAGCATTTCACGGAGATTATACTTTTGTTGTTGCACGTCTTGCTGGAATGCTTGGCAGTGTATTGGGCCGACTTTCTGAAAAAGACCGTGATTCATACATTGAGCGTCTTGATGATGACACCAGCTGGTATCAGAAAAAGCTAGTCGAGGAAATCCTCGAAAAGAAGGCAGCATGATTACTGTAAGCAAACAAGCAGCAGAACTTCTTCGCTATATGCAGGACGCACAGCGTTATGGATTGCGTGAAGAAGCAGCAGGGCAGTATGCACATTTACAAGCACTAGCACATGAAATGCGTGTAGCACGCATGGAGCGTAGCTATGCGCACACGGATGTGTTATAATGCAGCGGCGTACTAAATGGATTGTGATTCACGTAATTGCAGCACTATTGTTTATTCCGCTGCTGTTTATTACGTTAGGTATGCACATTATCTCTAACCAAATTGCTGAAAAGCAGGAGTCGTAAAATGGAATATGTAAGCGAAGCAACTGATTTTGACACTATTGCTTATGGACTTGAGCCCTGGCAAGCAAACGCACTCGAAACACTTTGGTTTGAAAGTTTGCGTGATTTTGAGGACAGCCCAGAAGAGCTAGTAGAAGCAGCAAATGTTCTGCTAGCAGTTTGCGGCAGCCCAAGCCGTGTAGCAAATGTGGTATTTGATGAAGGGGAACGAGCATATAGCTGGCAAATTTCCCATACACTGCACTAATTTGTTGCAAAAATACCACAAAATTTTGGCAGAAAAAGGTCGACCTTTTTGGCTAAATTGGGTATAATTTAAACAAGAGTTAGGGCAAAGGGCTCAACTCATTTTAACTTAGATAGGAGCGCATCATGAAGATGACTAAAGATGAAGTAAAGAAGGTTCTCGCAGAAGGCGTAGCAACTGTAACCTTTACTAAGAAGGACGGCACCAAGCGTGTTATGAAGGCTACACTGGATCCCAAGAATCTTCCAGCAGTAGAAGCTCGTGTAAACGCAGCACCACGTAAGGAAAATCCAGATGTAGTAGCGGTATACGATATGGAAAAGAGTGCATGGCGTTCATTCCGCATCGATAGCGTTAACAGCATCGAAACTGCGTAATGGGTATTCGAGTACATCACGCCAAGACAGAAGCGGGTGCGTGGGACGATTTTGCTGGACCAACTATTGTTGAAGCAGATCACGACATCTTTGCATACTACTTGGCAAACACCGATTACTTAACAGAGGCAGACCGCCCTGCAAGTGTTCAGTGGAACGATGTGCTCATGGGAAACGATGACGATGTGGTCACTCCTAGTGAGGACCACATCGAACTCGCCCAAAACATCAAGCGGTTTTATCGAGATCGCATTATGATGCGTCGATTGACTGGAAAGACCACAAGTCATTTCCAGAACAGCGTGTACCAATTTGCCACAAGCGAAACACCTAATCGAATCGACGTTGAAAAGATGGGGTTGATGATTAAACTGCCTGAGTTTTATGAATACGATCGTAAAATTGACCACTTAGCTGAAACATACAATTCAAAAATTGAAACAGCTAACAATCAACAGATATTACGTGATCCAGAAACACACACCTTAACCTTAGTAGAGCGTACACAACGCAAAACTAAAACTACAAAAGATCACGAATTTTGGTTTACGGATGAAAATAATCATGTCAATAAACTAACTGTTGAAATAGCAAATCCGTTGGTACATTTGTTAGAAAGATATATCAAAATGAAAAACAATGTGCTAGATGTTAATGCGTATTACTATTACACACAGCATCAAGGATACGACAATTTTCATTATTATGATCTAGCACATTGGACCATACAATAATAAACTTAAACTTTAACAATCATCTAATCGCAAGCTAGAGGGAAACATGGAAAAGAAATTCACCGTAGTTGGTACAGCAGTAAATCCCGATGGGACCTGCAAGGTTCGCTACGCAAACGATTTTGTATCGCGTATCAAGACACTGGATAAAGCAGGCTGTACTGATATTAAACTTTATGAACTGCAGGCACCAATGACCAAATTACAAGCATGCCGTTGGCTGCGTGAACAGGATTTTGGCTGGACTGAACAAGAGCGCGAAGCTATTGACATGAAACTTGCTGACAAAACTCGCGAAGACAATCGACGTGTAGCACGCACTACACTAACTGATAATATTAATAATGCTGTTGTTACTAACAAGGAAACAGATCCTCGTGTAGCAGCCTTTATTGAAAAACATCTGGACAAGCTCGCAGGCTAATAAATAATTCGCATGTTTTATAACGACAATTTAGAAACTATCATTCACGAATCAATCATTCGTGTAATGGGTGTGCTATATGAAAGCCAAATTGTTGAAGGTGCTAACATGGGCGCCATGATGCGGTTATTTCAGGTTGGTGAAGAAGTATGTTCTAAATATGACGATGTGCTTGTTGCATTCGATGACGACTTTTTTCGTGACTACGAAGACATAACAGGAGTTGATCTGCGAGACGCAGATCGTACGGTGCATTAATGGAACGAGCAGTACACTTTTTAAAACGAAGCTATCACAGTGATCGAATTGCGTTCTATTTTGAAATGCTTTCGTTTATCTTTACAGTAGGCGCCAGTCTAAGTCTAGCATTCACAGCAGCAAACCCGGATATGCGATACATTTATCCCGGATTTTTTGTTGGCAGTCTGTTTGGAATTTATGGGTACTATCGTAGAGAACTTGCATGGCCTATGATGTTAACCTTATACTTTGCATGTGTCAATGTATTTGGTTTTGGCGTGGCTATGTTATGGTGGTAAAACAGGAGATTATTGTGAAAAGTTTTTTGTAGCAGCTCTAATGGCAGTTAGTTTTAGCGTAAGTGCAACTGATCTTGGACAAACCAAGTACACCACTATGTGTTCTGGTTGTCACGGTGCAACAGCACAAGGTATTGTTGGTCCTAAACTTACAGGACAAACAGCTGAAGAACTTACAGCAAAGTTGAATACATATCGCAATCGCGGTAATGTTGGCCCACGTTCAGCAATGATGTGGGGAGTTGCATCGCAGTTAGGTGACGGCGATGTTGAAGTACTAGTAAACCATATTACTAATTTAAAGGAAAAATAATGACAACTCACGAACAGATTGTTGCAGCGTACGAAGCGTACCTGACGGAAAACGAAAAGTTTGAAGATAAGAAAGTTAAAGCAGCAGCAACTCGCGCACGCTCGGCTCTAGGTGACCTGGGCAAGCTGGCAAAAGAACGTCGCAAGGAAATCATTGACGCTAAAAACGCAATGTAATGAAAGAAGGTTCCCTTCCTTACGCCGAATTTTATATTACAAATATTTGTAATTTTAATTGTTCAGGATGTAATAGATTTAATAATTATAATTTTTCAGGGTTTCAACGCTGGGAAGATTTTAAAGACATATACGCTCGTTGGGCAGATAGACTTGACCTTGGCCGCTGGGGTATCCTAGGAGGGGAACCTTTTATTAATCCAACATATATTGATTGGCTTGACGGGATTAGTGACCTTTGGCCAGGAGTGCCTGGAAGTTTAATAACCAATGGAT
>Ga0208019_1000255_pt1 | contig 29363 bp, 13 predicted proteins | sample CB_VirMetaG_5_FD_184540 | JGI IMG/M metagenome (GOLD analysis project Ga0208019, IMG submission 184540) | Freshwater to marine saline gradient viral communities from Chesapeake Bay - CB_1508_1D Viral MetaG (SPAdes) (version 4) | ecosystem: Environmental > Aquatic > Marine > Coastal | place: USA... | reverse complement strand
ACAATAGCCCATCTTCCACCAAACAATATCTTGCTTTGTGATGCCGCGCTTTCGTAGATAGTTTCGGGCAGCAAATCCGGTAGGTGGAATATCTTTATTTGCCAAAGATACGAAGCCTTCTGGCATATCAAGTATTTGTTTTTCTTCTACTTTCTCGGCAAAAAGATCTTCAAGCTTCTCATAATCAACGGTGCCTGTGATATCGCGCCATTGAGACTTGTGATTGTGGGTTCCATACTTCCGTATTATCCTGTAAAGATTTTTACCTCGTGTATCGCATGCCCAACATTTGAAATATCCCTTATCAATGTTGATAGACATTTTCTTTTTATGATGATTACAATAAGGGCAGTGAAAAAGAAACTCATCGTTCGAGCGATAAGATGGTCCGAGAACATTAGTTAGGATTTTGAGCTTCTTGTCTTTCATTTATATACCCCGCTTTTGCTATCACGTAACTGTCGGCGCGGTCAGCATAACCGGGCTTTGGATTGCCGTGACGGGTATACTCTACAGTAAAGTCTTCCACGTTGTCAATAACAAACTTCATAACGACTTCTTTCGCTTTCTGGCCATTGGGTACTTTGATGCCGACCAACTTTCTAGCAGATATGGCTGCGAGATATTGAGGCTGTAAGCCAAAGATCTTATAACATTGCCAAGAAACTATACCATTGATCTTTGATAAAAGCGAAAGCGTTTGTGCTGATGAGAACCCTGAACGAAATGATTGAAGCGATTGCTCTATGTAAACTTTGCTTACGTGAAAACGATATGAGATATAATCAAGTTTCTTCTCAATCATTTCGGCTTTCTTAAAGAGGTTCTTTTCTTTGCGCATATCAACATGATCGCAGTAAAGAATGTCGCCAGTTTCGGGGTCCAATATTGTTAAGCCAGTAATACTGGTTGAGATGTCAAGTCCGCAGATCATATCCGAATAATATCAGATGTCAAGCTTGATCTTAAATGTGAAATCTCGCTCTACGGTTTTCTTTACTGGTGTTGCGACCTTAGCGATGCCAATAAGATTTTTATCTTCATCGTAGATACCGATCTTTGAGATGTATGTTGTTTTCTCGAATGATCCGGTCGGGTCTGCGTAAGCGGAGCTAACGACGTTTTTAACTTTTCTTGTCGTCAATTCCAAATAAGATTGTGAACTTGTGGCCGCATAGTTGCCTGCTGCATACTCCAAGTATGTTGGGTTGTTTGAGTGATTTAAATCGCCCTTCTGCGCAGTCGCAAACATTGTAAGAGTTTGTGTATAAGATGTACCACTCAACTGCATAATGTATGATGAACTCGGGGCTGTGATGGATCCAGAAATTGATTGAGCAAAATATACCCACTTTGGATTATCTGTCGCTGGCTTATAAGCGTCAGTACCGGCATTTAAAGCCGTAGCACCAGTTAATACCATGAGACCTTCATTGTAAAGCGCTAATCCAATCGCACTTCCGGACCCCACCCCGTATGTGGAATACAAAACTCCGTCCCTATTTGTATCCTGTGCTCTTCCGATCAAGGTTCCTGTGAAATAATATTCAAGATTAATTGATCCTTTTTTGATTTGCGATCCGTAAAACACAGTTGGGATGTTGATCAGACCTACCTCTACTGTATCGAGATCTCTTTGGTACAAAGAGGAGGAATAAGCAAAGTGCGGATTTACATAACTATAATGATTGATGGTGTTCTTGAGAGCACGAAGATGAGAAACGTAACCATCCGTTAACGTTGAGACCGTTCCTATTCTAGGCGTTGTAGTATCGTAATATTCTTTTGCTATACTTGATGTGTAAGGGTAAGAGCTTGCAAGGACATCTCCATAGGATGCTGAATTAAAAGAGGGCGCCGTAGATGTTCTAAAATCTATTCTTGTGCCATTCTTGACCACAAAAGGAAAAATTAAGCCATTGTCATTGACTTGCCCAATGGATCTCCCCGTAGAAGAAGAAACTCTATCAATGTTTAATTCGTATAACGATACATTTCCGGCATCTGTTAACCTGATGGGATCAGCAAATGCACCGGATATGTTAGGGGTGTTATTGTAATACGCAGAGCCAGAGTAAACTACAAACTTAACGCTTGGATAAGTCTTTAAAGTATTTTTGAATACTTCATTTCGTTTAAACTTGTAGTAAGGCATAACATAACCGTTTAACTACTTTAGTAATCAAGTCTTACTCTGATTGTAAACTCGGTGCTTGGATCTTTCTTAAGAGGCTCGGACAACTTCGCGACCGCAAGCAACTCGTTGTCTGGCGAGTAAAGACCAACCGAAGTCACATAAGATACTGGAAGATCCTGTGAGTTTGTCTTAACAACCATCTTACTTGATGAGAGATAAGTTTGGTTTGCAGAGTAATTGAAATCAGTGTTGTTCGCTCTGCAGAAGTAAACTGTGGAGTTTAGTTCGGTTGTATTATTGAAAGACACATTCTGAACTCTATGGCGAATACCATCAGCGTTACCAGAGATTGCGGTGCCACTCAAGAACTGATCGATTCCACTTGGGTCTGCTGTACTCATGCTTACCGGAGTTGTCAATAGTGAACCAAATACAGAAGCTGTCACTACAGCTATGCCTGCTTGGTAGTAAAGTAAGCCAGCCGGTACTCTACCAGAACCGTCTACTGCAGACGCTGTCAATGCAGAGCCAGTAGCATATAGGATACCGTATTCACCAGCAGGGGAGTTTACTTTGTAGCCGTTAGAGCCGCTGGAGTCAACCAAGTCGATCGTTGTTCCGCCGCCAAACGGGGTGCCATAGGCACCACTGACACCCAATGTTAGTGTAAACGAACCTTTCTTGATCTCGTCCTTAACAAGAAGTCTTGTAAAGTTAAAGAAATAAGCTTCATTTATCTTTGTTCCGCCAGACAAATCACCGTCTTCATCAAAGCGACGGACGGCGCCGTTCTCATCAAATCCAACTAGAACCTGTGCCATCTGATTGTAAATATTAATCTTTTTAGCATTCTGCGTAGATGTGGCGCCGGAAAGACCAGAGACTGCGGCATAACCACAAGTCAAATCAATAATGTGGTTTGCTGAAGAGCTTAAGTAAGGATAATCGTAAACTGACTGAAACATTCCGTGAGCGAAATTTTTGATGTTTCCATCTGCATAAGTTCCTGAAAGTATAGATCCAGTAATTGGAATCGCTTCGTGGAGGAGGTTCCTCGTAACAACGGAATCTCTTGATGATTCTAATTCTTTAAATGAAGTTGCCATTATAATATCCTTTTATTAACTAGTCTTCTTAACAAATCTTACTGGAACATCCAGAGTATAACCCGTAGAGACACCCGAGATTCTTACTGTTGAATCAATAAATCTGTAGTTTGCAGCCAGCAAAGTATTGGTGCCACTAGTGATGTTAGAGGTTCCGGCAGAACCCAACTGATTAAATAAGAATGTACTTGTTCTTAAGTCTAATGATGCCGCAATCTTAAATTGAACTCTAGTTCCTAGAGGTCCGTTTATGGATGATGCAGCGCCGGCGCCCGGAGAACTGATGACTCCCGTATTATCATTTATGGAAAAAATGTAAGTTGCGATGTTGTCATCATCTATAGAAGAAGGCTGAATTCTGGCGTTCTGCCCTTCAGCACCTCTACTTTGTAGCCGACCTAGACGGTTGTCGATCTGGACAAAATATTGTGTCTCAACAAGAGTGGAGTCAATATCTGCTAGCGTCTGCTGATTGCTTACCTCTGTAGTATCCAGCCCCTGGTCTGCTGCTACGTAGCGCGCACCCTGATCTGGTCTGTAACCGTTAAGAATGCCATCGTCCAATGAAGAGCCGTTTGTAGGTGTTAGGGCATCAACCGTAGTCTCGTCAACTAACACAACGTAGGAACTTAGTCCCGATAAGAATGGTTGAAGGTCGGTATTGGTTAGAATCACCGGCAAGTAAAGAAGGTCACTTCTAGAATAAGAAAGCAATCGGGACTTCATGCTTGACATGTTATTGGTGAATGATTCCAAAACAGGAGTTTGTAGAATGTTTAGATCGTAGTAAGATGAGCCACTTGGATGGTTTTTATCGTATAGACCGTAATCTATCTCATCATCTCCTAAAGCAAACTTTGTAATTTTAAATCTGCCATTTCCTTCTGCTAGGCGCTTTCTACCTAAATCGGTTAAAACAGCATCTAAAATAATATCACCTGAATTGTCTAAGAATCCCATACTATTGTCCTCTTCATATAAATAGTGTTAAAATTTGTTATTAACTTGGATTTGTAACCCCTGAATTTTTGAAGGTAATATTTAAATCCATTTTCCTGCCGGTCTTTTTGCTTGTAACTCTAATTTTAAACTTTTGCTGCCAGCATTTACTTTCAGCAACTCCCAACAAACTGTCCTGCGGTATTTCGTCTAAATCTGATGGAGCCGGTATTGTTGTGTTTGGATCCAAAGCGACTTGTTGGAAACTTGGCTCTATGTAAATAAATCTTCTACCTTGCTTGGTGTAAGTCGGCTTTTTAGCTTTAAAAGTAAATACCTGCTGTCTTAAATAGATTTGACCTTCGTTATTAAACATCTCTATCTCAAAAATATAAGTTGGGTTAGAAATATTCCCATGAACGTCTACAGATCTAGCGCAGTAATAATACTTTCTATTTGGGATGATAATATCCTCAAAATAGCCTGGAGTGCCAACATCTGGGTCTATCTCGACAAAGTTGTTGTTAAAGTCCTCGTAAGAAGTTGGTTCTGCATTGATTCTAAATAACTGATATTTGTCGACCGGATCATCGGATGTATATCTAATTTTAGATCCCGACGATCTTATTTCTTCGTATGTCTTATCGATGCCTGTTTGTCCAGAATATTCCTCTTCAATAAACTGTTTATCAGAGTCTAGGATGGCAATCGGCTTATCCATGTAGTCTCCGGTGCTAGAATTCAAGAGCACCTTTACTCTCGTATCCACGCCCTTCAGGGGGTAAAAAGAGAGTTCTGGGGACACAGGTGGCTTATCAATGACTGAAGCTTGAATTCCCTCAAAAGAATAGGGAACCAGCAAAGCCTTTATAGACAAATCGTTTTTGTAATCAGCGATAACCCCACTATCAAAAATATTGTTTATACCTCGGTATACTTCCACATTGTCGAACTCATAGCGGTTTCCAAACACAAGAACAACTTTCTTGAAGTCGTAACGATATTTTTGATTATATTTTACTTGTGAATCATAATAAACGGTGTCAAGTGGTGCTGATGGCGTAAGTTTTGGAGATATGTAAAAGGTTTGAACTTTCTCTTCTGTGTTGCCGGTTACTCTATATTTTTCTATAACATAAAGCAATGTCTCTGTATGGCACGGGTCTCCGCTATAAACCTGCTCTAATGTCCTTTTAAACTTTGAAAGATCGCCAGCACCATAATCGACCGATGCCTCAACCGCTGAAAGCGGATCTAAATCAAGATCGGCTTTGCCAAAGTAATCTCTTAAATATTTAACGTTTGGAAGTGTGTTGTCTTCAACATCGCTGGCAATGACGGTCGGAAGCGTATAAATAGTCGGGCCTGACGGGTTTAGCAGATCTGCTAAATCAAACAATATTGGATAGTTTCTTTCTTGTGAATTAAGAGATACGTTGGGTTGTGAAACTAATCTTGTTACTTCCTTTGTGAAAAATTGATATCCAGAGTTACTGTCAAAATTCACATCTGAAATTGCTCTAACACATATAGCTTGCAGAATATCGACAAAATCTTTAGTTAGAGGGTCATTAATCAAAGTCTGTAGATATGAATCTGGCTCAGGTCCCGGCTGGACCGATTCGGCTTCGTAACCAATGGTTATCTTATTATAAAATGGTATCGTTTCTGTCGCGATAGAATCTTCATTTAAAACTGCGAGATCTGAATGCAAGACTGCCAAGTCCCCATTATTTGATTTCATGAGAGGGAGAGTGGCTGCATTTCCACCCAGGTTAAGAATGTTATCGGAATACCTGTTGTAGTAGCTATCATTGTCAATTTCACTATTTGTATCAGCGCTAAACCATTGCACATTGTTATTAACGGTCAAGGCTACATTGTGGTATTGATCTAGATAGGTAGAAGAGGTGTTTCGCAATTCTAGTTGCAAATAATAGGAATTTGGAATCAAATACTCTTCAACACTTGGATCCGCAATCACGTCTTCGTAATCCGGATTTGAAGCAACATAAAAATTATAAACCGGTTCAATATCGGTTGTTATACCCGAGTCTTGTCTGATCGATCGATCAGAAGAAATCAAGTAATGTAAAGAGGTATGATCAAATTTGCCTTTCTTAATAAAATTGTCATTGTTTAGAAGACCGGGCCATGTTGTTTGAGCGCCTGTTATGAGATCGGCTATTGTTGCAGAGCCCTGAACATACTGAACAAAATTATTTTCGAACCAGCCCGGCACCAGGAGGGCGGCGCCATATGAATCCCACCCCTCTTCGGACAAAACAAAAGTTAACTGTCCCTGTGCCTCATCGAAATTAACATTTTGAAATATAATGTTCGTTCCATTGTTGTTGCCAGCTAACTGCCTGGGCAACTTACCAGTTCGTGCTGTTCCATTCTCATTTCGATCAAAGGCGCCAATACTAGGGTCGCGACCATCTCTTAGTTCCTGCAGGGTAACAGAATAATTTATTAACGTTTCACCCAGTAGCCCTCTATATTGTGTGTAGTAGCTTCCCAATGCTCCTCTTAAGGGGTCGTCCGTGCCCCAATTTTCCCTAACCATTGGATGGAAAGTAAACGGACTAATACCATCAACTATGGCATTGTTCGGTGTATAAGGCTCCACGCCACGGTCTCTATTACCAATTTGAGAGGCGTCTACAATTAGAAGTTGGTTTTTAAAGTTCTTATTTTGTGTAATAGCCATATCTTAATAGCCCGTGCTTGATGGAGTTGTCGTTGTTATATTAAATAGCGCTGTATTCAAATTGTTAGTTTCTAAAGCCTGTTGCGTTGTGGTCTGGGAACTCACCATACTCATTGGCAAACTCTTGGAATATAGAATATTAACATTATTCAAATCACCCGAAACAGCTGATTCTCTAATGTCTTGCTTTGTTGATCGAACCAAATCGTTTATTTTTATCAATGGTGCGCCGCTTCTTACTTCAGGATTACCCAAAACAAATAAACTAGACATTGGTTCAACGTCTAAAATATCATTTGTTCCTATGGCATCAGAAACTTTAACAAGTTTGCAAACCAAGGCTTGTGATTTTTGTTGAACATCGTTGTATTTCTGCTCTGTGAGAAGCTTCCAATTTTGCTTTCCCACTCCATTTAGAGAGTCGTAAGAATCCAAGTAGTGTACTCGTGCGACAGAATTGAAGTTTATTGCTTTAGTAGCAGCGGTTGAAGTTTCCAAGAAATCGCTCTGCTCATTTAACTTTTGAGATGCCGGGGAGCCTTCAAGCATTTCTTTGTTTGTAATCACGGTTGGCTCGTTGAATAGCGTGATTGTGTTATCAATTATCTTGCTGGACAAAGAACTGTTAAAAATAGAACTTATTTTTTCAAACTCTATATTGCCTTGCTTGGAGCCAGACACAGCCTCACTAGGCTTCGTTTCATATACAAATTCAGATGTGGCCGATAAATACTCTTCCGAATCAAGAGTTCTGTAAAGTCTTTTTCTTCTCGCCAGATTATCTTTCAATGAGATTTGATTTTTTCTAAATCCCACGCCAAGAGAGCTAAAAATATCTCTTTTTTGGTTTTCGTTTGTCAAGCTCTTATTGACTTCAAAACTTTTTCTGTTGCTAACCTTATTAGAAACAATTGATAAAACGCTATCGTTAGCGATTGATGAGCTAGCAGCACTCACCATCATAGGATTTGGAGTCATATTCAATGTTGCAGGAGACAAAAATCCATAAGGGTTAAGTGTAGCAATTTGAGTATTAACAATTTCATACTTAGATACTTCAGTGGATACTCTCTCGCCGTAAGCGCCAAATGAAATACTTGGAACCACCTTTACACTTTCGCCTATTGTCTGATCAACATAATCAAAACCGTAGTTTTTTGTGCCCACAAATTGATATATTTCCTTAAATTCTTTCATGGCTCTAAGGAGTCTATCTTTCTTTGAGCGATATATCTTGGAGTCATTTTTGATCTTTGATTCGGACGGAGCATACTGCGCCACTATGTCCTCCAGTTTGGAGACATAATCTCTCATAATAGATAGAAATAGATACTTATCTGAATCGTAGTTTGGGTTGAACTGGTTTACGAGAGATAGTAAGTTTTTTCTCCAGAACAAAGTTGAAAATGTAGAAAACGGTAAATTACCAAATATGCTTCTCACAGAAGCAAGATAATCAACAATTATGTCATCATAAACATCTGGATCATCAGCAATCTGCTTTACATCGCTGATCATTTTAAGGTTTCGCTTAAGAGGATTTATGGAGTCTATTACTAGTTTGTCCGTGTTATCGTCCAAAATAATTTCTGCCTCATATTCAGCTTGACCTGAATTAATTTCTTCAGTTGTCTCATCTAGGAAGAATATTTCATAATACTCTGCCTGATTCTCATTGATATTTCGAACTATTTGACAATTGGAATTTAAACTTGCCACTTTTTTAAAGGGATTAGCTTCTTTTAAGCCACACAATTCACTTGTGCCGGGTGTTAATGAATTACCTCTCGCATCTCTACCAACTATTCTCTGGTAAATGATAATATCTTTTATGGATACCGACGCCAACAAAGAAGTTCGATTTTGTATTAGCCCGCCAAGTTTAGAATTGTTTTTAGTAAAATTAAATAAATTAAACGTAAAAGATCCATTTATTGCACCGGACTTACCTCTTGATAGAGTTAGCGGAGAAAAATAAGACTCTTGCACCGTTGTGAAATCAAAATTCAGTCCTCGTGCTGCCTGAACAACTCTTAAATCTTTCAACCTTACGTTTAATACGCCAGTCCTAGACAAGTTCGGATGCTGCTGTGCTACGTGAGTGTTGCCAGCCATAATTTGATCGTTTTGGATGTGAGCAGAGCCGGGCCACACAGAATTTATTGAACCATACGACTGAATGGTTTCTGCCAGGGAGTACACGTCAGCAGTAACAGGGCTCAAACTATTGTTTAGTATTGTTTCCTTGATAATGTTTCCAATAACAAAGTTGTTTGATCTTTCAATAAAAATGCACGCCAAGACATACAAATTTGTAGTTTGCTCTAGTTTGAACTCCTTTTGGTGAAAAAAGTTATAAATCTTTCTGCCGCCCTCGGCGTCTGCTTTGTATTTGAAGTCTTTTTTGCCAACGTTGAAAAAGTATTTGTTTTTCGGGTTTCGCTTTATCGTTTCTATCAATGCGGGCAGATCGGAAGCTATGGCATCTATTTCTGACTTATCCGAAGAGAAATAAATAAAATTACCAAAAGCCATTTCTCTCTGCTTTTTGCCAGTTTTTACGATTTTCTCATTAGATAACCCAACAGTGAGCAGATAATCATTTTCTTTATTGATATCAAAACGAATATCTTGAATTGTGAGAAATGGAAGCCCTCTCAGGTAAGGTCCAAGTGAAACAGTCATTAGCAAGGCTCCTCATTTTCTGTAGAGTATAGATCTCTATTAAGTTTGATTCTGCTGGCATTCGTAGAGACAGCATTATCGTTAATATCTAGTTCCCTGATAACCTCTTGTGGGATTTCATTATCCACCAAAACATTCATCCAATATTCAATGTTACCCTCTGTGGGTGCAATGAATTCGGTATCGCTCTGCGGGGTAGAGCTTAATTGAACATACTGCCCATCGGAGCCAGATAGAAAAACTTCAATTTCAAAGTTTTCTTTTTCAAAAGGCGTATTACTCTCTAAAAGCTCTATCATTAAATAATTTTCTTTCAAAGCTAAAAAGAAGTTACCCGGAGGGTCACCGAGATATCCAGTAATAGAATCAGATGTTATCTCTCCCTGCTTGAAAAATGTCTCGTAATCAATTGTTATATTGATTTGTGGGATAGGCTGTATGAAATCATCTTCGTTTAGAAATCTCTGCCCCAAAGATGAGGTAGGGTTAGAAAGTATTTCCATCTGCCAAGCAGGGGCATTTTGTGTGTTATAAGACGAACGACCGAGCGGGTATGCGTCTAACTTACCTTTATCGCCATAAGTTTGTTCTTGAAAGATCTCAACGTTATTGGCTGGGTCTGATGTGTGCCCGCCAATCACGGCATTGAAAGAAGAAGAAACATTATCAACAAATCTATTGACTCTTGTTTCGGCGCCCTCTCTGGTCGGGATAATCTTTATCTTTGGAGTGTCGCTTTGGATTCTGGATTCAGCGAGGTTCTGATCCTCGGTGTATCCAGAGCCACTTACATCATACAGAATATCATCATCAAAGAAGGCATAAAAGGTTGGGTTAAATTGACCGGCAGCTAACTTGTCTCTTCCATAGTTTGTAAGTACAACTTCCAAGACTTCTTCTTTTTTGTTAAAGAATTCCATTATTCGAGATCCCCGATATCAGGTGTTATTGTATTGTCCGGCAATACATCGCTAGATGCGTACTGCACTGTTTCGTCAATCTTAACTAGTTCTACGAGCGAGAAGTAATCGTATGGCCAGTTGTAAGAGTATGCCCCCACAGTGTCTGGGAAAGCACTTGTATCCTCTGTGACTAGAGACCTTCTGTACTTCTCGAAAGATTTCTTGGCGCGCTTCTTGACCTTGAAGACCATCCACTGAATATCTTCTGAGTTGTTGATTAATAGGTCAAGAACTTGCTTGTCGTCTACAATGACTTCTTTTTGCTCAAACTTTTCATTGATATCGGGTGGTAAGTTTTGCCACATATCAGCAATATCCTGCTGTGTGACCTTTGCCGAGAACTCAAATGCATACATCAGAATTGGATCTACCGTATTGTTTGTTAGGAAGTCAAACTTTGGCGGGAATACATACTTCTCAAGATTTCTCTTAATGTTATTGTATTCCGAATTGTTTTTGTTAATACCAAAGAACTTTCTTCTGTTATTGACAGTCTTGAATGGAACTGCAACAACTGCCTCTTCAAGAAGATTCTGCTTCTTCACGGAACCAACTCTGAATATTGCATTTTTAGGCATTCCAACTACGTCTGCTAGTGATTCTCCGCTAGCATCTTCAATAGTTACAAAGAATCCAGCATCTGATGCTGTTGGAACAGAGCCATATTGATGCCATAGTCCTCTCAAAGAAATTTCATCGGCACTACTTGTTCCAGCGCTCACTGTCGTTGCTGGTGGAGTCGTAAAGTCAACGCCAGCAAGATTTAGAACAGGAGTTTCAAACTTAGATTGAATTAGCCATCTCTTCTTTTGTGTAACAGTATTATCTGGAACATCGGAGTAGAAATCCAAAAGATTAAAGCAACTATCCATTTGCATTCTTGGGTCGTGATCTGGCGCTGCCGCTGTAGAAACGACATAGCCGACTGTTTCATCTCTAGAGAAGCTTAATGTTGTATCAGCAAATATCTGATCTAGTGGAGGCTGTCCGTTTGCAGATGCTGTATATGTAAACGTGACCTGGCCCCTTCCGGCGTATGCAGGACTTGTTAGATGTGTGAAACTACCCGAGCGAGCGTTGCCGGTGCCTCGTGGACCTGATGCTAGAGGCCAACCAAACGCAGAAACTCTTGTATACATATCAAACTTAGCTCTATCGACTTCTGGATTAGTGATAGCAGACCCGGTGGTAAGAGGGCGATAAAACTTCATTCTCATTTGATACACGTTGCCGCTTACGACGGAAGCAAACTCGTCTTCTCTTCTAGATTTTATTGAAGTCAATTTATCATTGAAGAACTCAACTGTTTCGCACAAGAAGTTATCGATAGCAAACTCGTAAAGTTTAGTGCCTCTTAGATCCGGCGTGAGGGGTCCGGTAGAAACGCTAATGCTTGGACTTCCGGCTTGTGCCGTAAGCTGGTAGAATTTATCATACAAGAGACCGCCAGTGATATACCCTGTGTTGAAGTATGCAGATGGTTTATACAGTGCCTCGAAAGGAAGTTTTTGTGGCGTGTAGCCCAATGAATCAACCGAGGAAGTTGTTACGTTTAAAAGCCTCTTAAATACTATATTGCCTTCTGGTAATACAGTCGCACTTCCAGTTTCATATACAGGACTCGGGAGTGAGCCGGCTGAGGATGTATTCGTCAAAACCCAGTTGCCAACAGCGATTCCAGATTTGATCGTGTTATACATAATTCCCGGGGCAAAAAGTGGTTGGCTTATTATTCTAGAAGCCAATGTGTAATCATTTGTTTCTGCATCTAACTTGTCAGTAAAGTAAGATTGTGAAAGTAACGTTGCTAACTCTAGAGTACGCTCAGCGGGATAGAATCCCTTATATGGAAGGAACTTAAGAAGTGCGTTACAACGAAGTGATACTTTATCTCTTTGGATCTTAAGATCTCCCGAACGCTGATTATTAAGATCCTCGTCAACAACGGAGAAGTATTTCAAGAAATCAGAGTTTGAGTAAGTTTTGTAAAAATCTGTCTGAGAGCTATCGCTGATTGCTGCACCAGTTAGATTAAATACATTATCAATATCAGCTAAGAAATCGCCTTCATTGTCCTCTACGTATGTCTCTATGAGTTCACTTATTCTAAACTCTGGAACGATAGAATGATCCTTGCCTACGAGAGCAATCTTTTCAGCATATGTAGAGTAGTTTTCATATGGTTTCTTGCCTGATTGTGTGCCAGCTTCCCATAGAGCATCGCCAGCATATACATCATTTGATCCTGTTCGACCAGCCGCAACACGCAGTGCATAAGTTGCGCCTACGTTGATTCTCGATGCTCCAGCAACACTACCTGAGTAAGAAGTGTAGAAGTTCATTAGCTCACCAGCGCCATCATCGATTCTGACTGATGAAGTGGAGGCAAAGTTTAGGTGTCCATCAAGGGGCCATGTAGAAGCAGTGCCGAATGTTAGTCCCTGAGAGTTTGCGTTGCCACCGTATGTGACAGAGCGCTTTGTTCTATTATCGTCCCAAATATTTGTGATCGAGTAGTTAGTTCTTCTACGAACTGTATTAGAAAACATATTAATATCTGATGGATATAAGTTTTCTGTGTATAGGATCGCCACACTCATGCTACTGCTTAATGTGTAGTCAAGTATGGAGCGATAAGATTTAAGTCTATCTACGTTGGATTTCAATCCATAGAAGTTGTTTAATTCGTTGTGCGAGAAGTAATCGATTTGGTTTCTGAATGGGGCAGAAACCTCAATGTTATTTTTGGTCTCCGATTCTTCTGTGTTATCCTCAAAGATAAATGTAATTGGAGAAGAATTCTTTGAATAAGGAGCCTCAAAGAAATCAACAAAAGAATTTGGTCGTTTAGGAATTACTGCTCCATTGTCGTTTATCAATCTCTTTGGCGGAACAGCGTAACCAATCTTATTTGTTTCTCTCAGCTTTCTTGCGATCTTTGTCTCACCGGCGCGGATTTGTTTCCAAGTTGGGTATCCGTATGGTCCATTGCGGTTTGTATTCAGAACATTTAGATAATCTTCGTCATTATCAAATGCTGGTGATTCCCAGTAGTCTGCATTGATGTAAGAGGAAATAGCGTTTGCTGATAGCGGGAATCCTACAATGTGAGAAGACGCTGTAACAGGATCTATCAACGCAGTTGTTAAGCCTACGAATGTTGTATCTCCATAAGTGCCTGAAACAATAAGTTGACTTAAAACACTTGCGCTAAAGCAAGATGGTCTATCGTTGCCGTAAATAATCTGGCCCTCAGCCAACGATGCAGTCACCCAAGAGTATTGTTGTGTGGAGCCCGGGATGGCGTGCTGAATAAAGAGATTATCGTATACGGAAGCCGTAATGTATGCTGCTCCAGACAACTCTATTCTGCGACGGCGGTTTCTGTTTGTCTTGTGCCAGGATGGTACTGTAACGTATGTCAACTCTGGAACCGAACCATATGCAGCATCAGAACCAAACGGTCCAGCGTGGAGTGCTGCTCTTTGGTTTAGACCCCGATTCTTATTAATCTGGTCTACTACTGCAATCGTATTAGCTTCTACAGGATCCAAAGAGGCAGATTCCTGCTGTCCTCTAGTGATTACACCGAGATTGCGATATGGCGAAGCGTTGTAAACTGAAAGCTCTTCGTGAGCCGGGTCCCTGTAGCCTCTCGATAATACCTCGTATGAACCAGGGGATGAGAACAAGCTAACAAACACTGTTTCATTAGAGTTGGGACCCGATCTATCTGGGAGCGCGTAGTCTAAATCCCCACCAACATTTTGCGTTGAAGACGTAAGCGGCAATCTGCCTCTAGTAGCCAAGGTTTCTGGGTTTGGCGCGAAATTAAACGTTTGCTCACGGAAGAAGAGGTCATTAGTAGTTCTACCAGCTGTCTGGACAACCTGATAGTTCTTTTGGTAGTTGCCGATTTGGTTATGAACAACTGTCCCTGAAAGGCGCGTTCCAACCGAAGCTGTGGTCATCAAAATGTTCTTGATGTTCACGGGACGCTTTGCTGTTTCATCGCGGAAGCGCTGTGCTGTAGGAAGCGCTGGGAGCCACCCTAAAGGCGCGGAGCCAGCCGGTGAGTCAAGGAACGGGTAGTTTGGCGGAACCACTCCCAGAGCACCAGAAGCGCCAGCAGGGATATTAGAGCTACTTGGGTTAAGTCCAAGCGCCAATCGGAAACCTTCTGCTCTAGTTTCTCTCGTATCATTTCCATCATTCAATTCTGTGTGTCGGTAGTATCTGCCGCCAACAAACTTCTCTGTAAATGGACCCTGTACCGGAATTCCTGTATCAAAAACCAAATCATGGTGAAGGTTGGTAACCATCGTTCCAGATTTGTAATTCTGGGCAACCTCACTGTTGTACCCTGTTGTTACAGATGAGCTATAAAGGCTAAATGGACCATAGCTTTTACCATAGTAGTTTAGATCTTCTGATCCAGACTTGTTTATAGAGGGGTTAATCCCGTAAGAAAGTTTCGTTTTTCCTCTCGGGTTTCTAATATCTGTGGTGTTTAAGAGTTCTTCGACATCAATATCGAATGACAACATAATGTTTTTAGGAATATTTGTTGCCGCGATTGTAGGACCGTAAGGCTGCGTTGCTTGGAAAACAAAATTAGGATCATAATTTGAATTCTTTGTTACGCCGTCGTAGGGGAAAGAATAATTTGTCTTAAGTTTGCCAGTAGATTTAGTGTATCTGTTATACGTTGACTTTACTACTTCAAAAATACCCTCTCTATCACCAGTCTTTTCTCTTCTGTATTTTTGCCATGGTCTGTTTTCAGTATCAGAGCCATCCGTAGGAGGAGCCTCATAAGGGCCCGATTCTATTTCTGAACTAGCGTTAGTGTCGCCACCATAGTTGGATCCCCCGGGCACTTCAGGACCGCCAGGAATTGCCTCTTCAGAAGGCGGAATGGGGTGTATCACAGTTCCCTCTATATCAGTCGCCCCGACGCGCTCCAAGAATGGGAAGATATTTCTATATTTTGGTCTCTCTAGGACGTGATTCTCAATAACTGTTTTTACGTTGTCGGAGAAGTCAGCAGAAGCTGGTACCAATTGTCCCAACATAAGTGATAAAGAAGAATCAAACCACTTGTAGAACTCGTAGAACTTATCGAAATCTAGTTCGTCATTGCCGACCTTCTCAAAGAATTTCTGGCGCATGAACTTCATTTGTTTGTATTCAGGTCGCCAGCGTTCTACAGGGTCACCTATAAGGTTGTGTAGATCCTTTAAGGTAGCAAAGTAATTCACCATCTCTTCCGAAATGGTCTGGTACATGCTCTTTTCAAATGCGAAGAAGTAATTTATTGGGCGCGTCTCTATCGTAAATACATCTTGATCTTCCGTGGACAAAACCCTAACCATATCTTCTGCTTGGATATTCTCGGGAAGATTCAACTTTGAAGAAACAACAAAATCTTTATCAATGGCATTTGTAGAAGATGCTTGGAAGAAGTCTCCTCTAGCAGTGTACTGCTTGTTTAGGATGTTTCCTAGATCTCCAAATCTTGTTAATGCAGCAGAACCAGAGCTTATATCATCAACAACAAACTGTCCGCTAGCGTTGGAGCCTGTATTGTTCAAAAACTCCCAGTTAAACACTAGGGTGTCAAGTTTTGTTATATCTCCGTAAGACGCAGTTGTATCAAATGGGTAAGCATAAAGATGCGGCTGTGCAGCGCCATGATTCTCAGTATCAAGTAAGTGTCCTGTTAAGGCTCCATCTTCAATGTAATCTAGCCAGTAACGACAAGCATTTACCTTAACGTCTGATGTCTGAAGCAAGGTGCCCGTAAAGTTAGTTCTGTGCGCGCCAACAAATACTCTCTTGCTGCCAGTCACAAAGCCAGCGGGAGGGTTCGTTATGGTGCCAGATACTGTGAACTCCTGCAGAACCTCCCCAGCTTCTACTTGAACACCGTGAAGCTCAACGATGTAGTCAGAGTCTGTGCCTGTTACGAGTCCCTTTAGTGGGAACTGTTCTGGTTTAATTCGTACCGCCAAATTCCATCTGGTGTTATCGTACACTTCCTCATACAAGGAGGAAGAAATTTCTGGGACATAGCCACCAGCGGTACCGGTCAACACAAACTTAACATTTGTTGATCTTAATTCATCTCTGACGGCAAAAACTTGGAAGTTTACTGCGTCCGAGGAGGCCCAAGTTGTATCAGTTCCCGAATCTACTGTGCCGTGGACACCGAATAGAGATGCGCTAATTGTATTTGTATCAACATAAACAATAGAGGTTTCATCTAACTTTTTGGGGAATAAAATCTCAGCTTCTAGCGTTGTAGCATAGCCATCTGTTAGACCGGAACTTGATGTGATAAAGCCAACAGAATTAGCGTTTGATGCGTCAGTGTAGTTGTAAACTACAGCACTCTGCCCTGTAGCTGTATTAAAGTTGACAAACTTATCACCAACAATAATATTTCTTCTATTGTTTCGCATCTCATATTCAACATTGTTTGCATAAATGTTGAATTTGACTAATTCATCGTCAATACCAAAACAGCGGATAAGGTTTCTAAATGCTTTTTCAGTGCCTTTAGCCTTATAGATGTAGTTTAAGTTATTGTAAATGTTCTGGTAAATAATATTTTTGATATCGTGAAGGGATTTCTCGTAAACCCTATCTTCACTTCTATCAGCTAACTTCTCTAAAACATCAGCATCTAGGAAAATCTCTGGCGCTACAAACCCATAAGAAGAAAGAAGTTTCTCTGCAAATGGAAGCGGTTTATCGCTACCACTAGGGTATTGGATATCCTTTAAGTGGTTTAGGCTGTCGATTTGTAGATGCAGAGTATCAAAGTAGCTTGAAATAATCTGTGTTAGATACTTAGTGTTCTTCTCACCTTCTGAATCTTCCTCTGTAATCCACGAAGGAATAGAGTTGTAAACAGCAGCATTGTTATTAACATCGTGAGCTGAACCAGATGTTTGCAACTCAGATGCTAACGAAACAACGTCTGGATGGAAAGAGTAAATGATTGGATCTTGGTATTCGCTAATGGCAGCATTAGACAATACAATCGCTGATCCTGTGTTTCTTGAGTTGGTCGTGTATCCAGTCCACGAACCGTTAGAGAAGCGACCAGAGTAATCAAGAACAGTGCTATCTGTTGATGCTCTTCCCGTGATGCCTTCATTAAACTTGAAGTAAACACCTAGGTCTACGTTTGCAGATTCCTCGGTTGTTGTAAATGGAGTTGGATCCGTATTTACACCACCGCCAACTTGCGTAAACCAGAAGCGTCCGATTTCCTTAGAAGATCTTTGTGTCTTCCAATATCTCAACTCATCAAGAGAACCAGAGAGTTTACCTGCACCAGCAGAGGCAGAAGATCCAGATGGAGCCGTTATGAGGGCACCAATGTACGCACGTAGGCTTGAAGAGTCTGTGTCGTCTATACCGGCAGAGCCCAATGTGGTCTCGTTGTTGAGATCACCATCAACATAGAATCTTGTGGTAACGCCAGCAGATGCAGATTTAACTGTTACAGCATAGTGGTGCCAGTTGGAATCTGCTACAGAAGAAGTCGTGAATGTCGTGGCAGCGATTGGCTGCTGGAAAAACCCTGTTGAGCCTGAGAAAACCGTAAGCAAGAATGGGTCTGTTCCGTCAGCGGTACCTGAAAGCTCTAACGTAAAACGAACATAATCTGCTGACGATGAGTTCTCGCCATTCCAAAGATCAAATAGAACTTCTTTTTCTGTTGAAGCAGTAACAAACTCGGTCTTGTTTAACCAAAACTCAATAGAAGCACCTTGCGATGCTAGATCAAACTCTAGGTTCGACCCTCTGTTCTTAGATGGCTCGTAATAGTTAGAGCCTGTAAAGTTAACTGATTTTGGCGACATGCCATTTGGATTGACATTTGGACCGCCTTTTACAAAAATGTATTCTAAATCATCTGGTAAGCCGTACCCATCAGTTATAGATGCTTGAGTTCCCCATCCATCTGCGGAAACGATTGCGTACCCATTAGTTCTAGGGTATCGGTTGTTGTAGATGTATAAGTCGATATAAGTGGATTCATTCTCCCACTGCAATCTTTCTCTTAGAGAACCATCGTAAGGATATTCGTTGTAGATTCTCTTGATGGCTTGATCATAGTATTCTTCGGCTGATCCATAGCGAGCAAAGTTTTCGGGCTTAGAAAAGTCTACTCTTGGAATAAACCTTTCTTCTTCGATTATGTCTTCTTCGTGATATCCAACAGACTCTACTTGAGAGCCTATTTCATCTGCTGTCTTACCGGAGAGCGCTTTGATGTTCTCGGTAATTTCAAAATACTTTTTAAGACTCATACTTTAATTATTCTTCAACTCTAAATTTGAACGTCTGAGGTTGCTCTTGCCAGTCGCCAATACTGTCGTTGTAATAAGACAATCTTATCTCATACATATAATCTGGCTCTAGAAGTGACATATCTAAATCAAAGAAGTTACCTTCTTTATCATATGACAAATAAGTGCTCAAATCCGACCCAGTACCATATGGGATAGCTGCCAAATTATCTGTGACACGATAGATGCTGTATGAAGCACTCTCGATAATATCAGTTGGATTGTTTGCTGTTGCAACTGTGTAGATGGTAGGGGACCAATCTCTGTCGCGAACAAAGAATCTAAACCTTGCTGTATCTTGTGTGGAGTATTTTTTCTTAAGATTCTTGCAAGATGTGATTCGATTAAACGTTGGAGCGCTGTCATAAGTCGGCATCAACTCAGGGAAGAACGAACCGGTAAAGTATTCAACTCCTCCAGAATGCCACACATCGTGTATCTCCTGTAAGGGCGTAGCAGCCGCTGTAAGAGCTACATCGCAGGAATAGATGCCAGTGCTCACATAACTGCCGGTAGCGTTTGTATCGCCCGTAGAGACGACGCTACCACCACTCTGAAGGGATAGCTTCGAGCCGGTGGGGGATCCATTGGAGCTTGAGTAGAAAGAAACAAGTATATTATTCGTCCCAACAGCCGGAACATTGCTAAGGCCGCGTCTTCCATAATTGTAGAATTGTAGCGTGTTTAGATTATCTGCCGCAGTTGCCGCAGAAGAAGAGAAATAAAAGTTTTCTCTGTCATCCATTGTGCGAGAATCCCATCGAGCCTCAAGCACCGGACGCTTAAAAAAGAACTCTGTTGAGCGAGCAAAGAACTTCTTTGTGTAATACGACTGTGTTGCGCCTCCTGTGTTCTGGATTACAGAGCCAGAATCGGTTCCTAATGACGAAGAGAAATAAGCTTCCTGTGAGGCAGTTAGTCGTATACCAAAACCGTAGTTGTTGTACCCGCCGCCAGCTGCACCCGTAATCCAGTTTTCTACAACAGTTGTAACATCGACTTCTAGGTTCTCATAACCTTTTTCAAATCTAACATTATAATTGTCTTGAGATAGATAATCACCTCCGACGCTGGACCAAGACGTGCTCGAATCAGACTTTAACCAATTGGAAACACCTATATCTTGATAGTTATCCATATCAAGTCCCGTACCTTCTGACCAAGATCGCGATATCGGAGCAACAACCAAATTAAAATCTTGCGGAAGCGTGAATGGATGCTCTGCATTGAACATCTTAAGGTAGAACGATACGGAACCAGATGCTGGGATTGTGCCTGCAGTTCTGTCAGTAGAGATCTGATTTACTGGAAATTGAATCAGAATTCTTGAAAGCTCTTGTGATTGGCCATTAGAGCCTGACTCTTGTCCATAGATTGAGAAAACTTCAAGAGAATCGGCATATCCCATATTGGAGCCAGTGCCTCTTGTGACCAAATCGGCTTCAAAAGCATTTGTGATCGTATTATCTGCACTGGCAGTGTATCTTAAAATTGCCATTACTGGATAGCTCCCTTAATATCCACATTTGGAAACTTAAGTTCAAAGATTGCGTTATTTTCGCCTTCTATTCTACGTCCATCAGCCGACAACCGTTCCTCAAAATCGAATGAAGAAGAAGCGTAGGAGACGCCAGATTTTCCAACTATCTCCAAATCAATAACATCGATAATTCCGTTGACCTTCTGGAGAACCTTGTAAAACTCTGTTATCAAAATCGATTCGCCAATATCATATTGATTTCTTAATAGATAATCTCTCAAAGCTGCATTAGCTCTGTTGATAACCGTAAAACGATTTGTGTTTAGATCAATTGCAACAACGTAATTAATTCCAAAGTTAACAATTTGAGCATCTAGAATATCAATTGTATCATTTACTACTTTATATTGTAAAAGCCAATTTCTTAAGTTATTTTTGAGAGTTATGTTAGCTGGAAGTAGTTTTCCACTTGTGTCCTCTGAAATAACATAGACATTTAAGTTTCTTCTGAACTCATCAAAGTCCCTCACAACTGCCGCTCTTTTAATAGATCCAAACTTCGCAGGCATGCCATAGCAGATAGACTGGTAATCCTGAATTGTCACAGCCCTGTTCTGTGTTGCGTAGAATCCAAAGACTCTTTGCTTAATCTCGTCTGAAGAGGGTAGTGAAATATCGCCAACAAATGGCTCTTCGTTCAAAACCTCTATTGAGGAAATGACCGTATTTCTAATAGCCTGCGACAAGGATCCTTGGGATGCGAATCTAAATAGCGGTCTATCAACTCCAACAATTGTATTAACAGCGGCATTTACATCGTTATTTAAATTGACTCTGTAACCAATTCTCAAAGTTGTGTTTGCTGGGGCAATACCAAACTTATCTGTGCTGATCAACTTGGTTGGATCAAAATCCAAGTCCGTAACATAATCACGCCCATTCAAATCTAAAACTAGATTTGTTGGGTCTACAACAGAATTTGACAGCAATTCAGAATCCGAACCGTATCCAAATTGTAAGTAAGTCGCTTGTCCTTCTCTCTCCACAACAAATCGTCTTGCTACCGGGACAGCTTTTAAAAGGTTCCGAACTGTTGAATTTGTTGATGTATTGGTGTTACGAATCGCTTTGTAAATAACATTTTGCGAAAGATGGTCGACTTCAACATACTCATGACCCTCAGTATCAGTGACCGATAAAACCTCAGCAACCCTTGAAGTTTCTAAATCTACTCTTAAGAATCTTTGAAAGTTTCCAACCTCAACTTCTTTAAACAAAGTTCTTCCCGAAACAGCACGACCTTGTGCTCTAATAACAAAGTTTGTTGGGTTTCCTGTGGTGGAATCGACAGTGCCCACGACCACTTGGTTTGTTGATATGGAAAAATCCACATCTTCTATCAGGGTATATAAACCACCACCTGTTGAGGAGAAGACGGATCCCGCACGAAGAACAGGAGCATAATCTAAATTAGGTCCAGCTGTGTTGTTGTCAGAAGGAACCTGAATGTAGAATGTTAAAATGCCATATGAAGAGGGGCTTGTATTTAGCTTGAACCCCATCTGTCGCGCTAAGCGAATGACATTGTTATACTCAATCGATGTTTCTAAAAACGATTCGTTTGTTTGGTAATCCAAGTAAAATGATAGAATGTCTCCAATATAAGAGACAGTATCCAGCATCAAGGAGCCAAAGGATGCCTTGTTAAAGTCTTTGTAAGTATCAGGATAGTATCTTTTCGCGTAGTTCTCTAAATCTCTGCGGATAGAATCAAAGTCGCGACTGGTGTAATCGATAGGTTGTAGTTTTTTGGCCATAATTTATTTCTCTAAATAGGTTGGTCAACATCAATTTGTAGCAATGTCGATAATTGAAGTGGCAATATTGTGAAAGATATTGAAACAGAAAGATTGTGCGGAAACAAATCAGGGTTTCCTTCGGGTATTTGAAATTGTATATCGTCTATCTGAATGTAACTCAAGTATCTTTGAACCTGCTCATTAATTTTTGAGGAGATGGCAGAATAAGTATTGCTATCGTTTAGTTCGAATAGATACCTTCTTAATCCAACACCGAAATTAGGATCCATTATCCTTTCGCCCGGGATGGTCAAAATAAGCATTTTAAGATTTTGTCTTGCTAAATCCTCAAAATTTGTATTTAAGTTATAAGCACCAAATACTTCACTTACGACAAGCGGCAGCTGCGGCGATAATCCAGAGGCCATTTAAAAGACTCTCCCTTTATTCTGTGTCGTCACAAGGTTCTGGCAATAAGTTCTGCGGTTCCGGAGTGCATTCGACTGCATCAGCACTTTCTGTATTAGCGTTCGAAATATTTTCAGTTTGGTTTGTGACATCATTCTTAAGTAGTTCCAACAACAGATAAATTAACCCAAGAGGTGATGGCGGCATCATAAGCATTCCAGATACAGTGCCAGTGAAATCTACACCATCTATAGAAACTCTCGGGAAGAAGTTTTCTGGTATTGGTGGCGGTCCAGAGCGCGTGCTGTTAGCTGCTTCTGCTCCTTTTTTCATCGCGGCGTCGACAATACAAAGTAACAAACTTACTAAGTCTTCCCCATTAAGGTTTGACTGAATAGCTGTTTCTTGCGCTATCCGTTCATTTAGCGTTGGTGTAACAGTGTCAATGACCCCCGCTAACTCGTTAAATGCAAGCCCTGTACCTGTTTTAATAACTTTTGATATAGCAACGTGCGGGTCAACCAATTCTACCAAGCCCTTTAGAATATCAATTGGGGTTTTGATTAACATCTTTAGAATAAAGTCGCGAGCGGCTGAATTAAATGCTGCTTGTTGATCTTGGCCGGTAGCATTAGAGATTGTGGAATTGGCTGTAGGACGACGAAGATCCGGAGTGGAATCAAAATTATTATCATTCGCTATCGTAGAAATAATAATGTCCAATACTCTATCTTTTGGATTTTGGAATGCCTCATCAATTCCTGAAAAATATTCAGATGTTAAGTAGAAATTATAAATCAAAGGCACCATTGCGATGAGTTCGCTGTTAAACGTATTTGAAAAAAATCTATTTGCAGCATTGTTTTGATCAGAAAGTATTTGCTCTTTAACACTCCTTGGTAGGCTAATAACTGTGAATCCTGCAGCTGCTGCTTCTTCTACTTCTTGCTGTTGAGCCGCTAGTTCGCCGGCAACGAAGGCTTCTTGAGCCAAATTAGTTTGATTTACTCTATCATCGTGCAAGCCTCCGGGGGAATCGATTCCACGAACAATGTTTATAAATAATCTTGCTGCCGTTACCGGGTTTCCGGATGGTCGGGGGTTAGCGTCGAAGCCATTAACAACCATCGGCATGCGATCGTAGCCACTTCCAACGTTGTGCCCATACAAGGAGGTATGGAGCGCGACCAGTCTAGACCAAACAGCATAAATGTACCAATCGGTGTTGTCACTCGGGTATAGCTTGAACTGGCCGCCGCCGTTGGGGACCAAAAGTTCAGCATCAATGAATTGCTCAATTTGGCTGGCGTATATTGGCTCTCCAAAGTAAGACTTGGAAAAGCCAGTTTCAGAATTTAAGGCTGGGCCCATTACAGGTCGCATAGGGAGTCCTTCGACGCGGCTCCGGCGCTGACCAAAAACTTGCTGACCTGTTCCCCATGGGTCGCGCACATTTGAGTCTGCAATTTTATCTCTAGCTTCGTCCCAGTTAATATAATAGGCGTTCAATATTTGTTCGCCCCGGTCCCGGACTGTCGGAGCGATTGGAAACCGAAGAACTGGTACTCCATTCCCATCACGTTCATATATTTCAAGATGCCTAACATCCAAATATTGACTACCGTCATAACTTATGACTGAACTGGGACCTGTTCCAAGGTCCTCTTCGAAATCTACGGTGCCGGTGTTTCCGCGAAGATAGTTGTTAAAGTGTATTAATACTTTTGCCCACAGTTTCCTAACACGAGTGTTGGGACCTTGGAGCGTAGACTCAATTTTAACATTGTTGTCCGGACTAAGGTCGGCATCGCCGCGATTAAATTTATCTGTTATGTTCCCTTGTGCCAGATCATCAAAAAGCAATCCCTCGCTTACGAGGGAATCAATTTGTTCTTTAGTTAAAATATAATTTCCGTAGTTTGCCATATCTTTTCCTTATGAGATCTCCTCGGCAATTTCAGTGCTTTCAACTTCCGTAGCTATTTGTTTGATTACATTGAAAAGGATTTCTTTTTCAGAATTTTGATTAATATAACACCATAAAGAATATACCTTTAGATTAGACACCGTGAAGGCTGATGTACTGCTGGATTTTAAGATGTAAAATCCTTCTCTACTATCAAATAAGTCTCCAATAACTTCTTTTTTAAGATTGGTCTCCCAATTGTCTCGTTCAGGCGCGTCTATCGCTGGGATGGCACTGTCATATTTAATAACTGGAATTTGGCTCAACAGCGCTTCAGCAAAGGAAGCCCTTTTCTTGCCCGGTATTGCTTTTTGCAATGCATTATTAATAGACTGTCGGCTTCTTTGCAATCTATCATTAACCAAATAATCAATGATATCATCAAATCCAACAAAAGTATCCTCGTCAGTCACAGAGAACTCGGTTCCAGTTGGGAACGCAACAGTTCCATCGGCATAAGTTATTCCACCTTTATTAATGACAGATTGTCTTTGTATTTTAAGATTGAAGTAACTTACTAAATCTTGTCTTATCAGGCTGTTCTGGAACTGCTCAATACTGTCAAAATACCTTGTTAATGAGGACAGCATTTGTGTCTTTACAAATCTAAAGTAGAAACTGTCCGGACTTAAAATATTGTTCAAGTTAAATGCGGTCATTACAAATATGTTTTTTATTATTGTTTCAGCAATATGAATTTGAGCCAAAAGCAAATACATACCAAATTTTATAACGTTCCTAATCTTTGATGCCAAAGGAATATCATCGCCGTTACAAGCCGCTTCCTTATATTCCTCTAACATCTGCTCTATAATGCCGTCTATATCAAGAAAGTCCGCTAATTCGGATGGTGGACATCCTTCGTTTAGAGTAAATAAATTTAAGGATTGTAAGGTGGCAGCATCAAACACACCATTACGCAAAATGTAATTGATCATCTCTTGGACTTGAATTCCAAAGATATAAGCATAATCTTGGTAATATGCCTCTTTATATTCCTCTAATACATCGCCGCCAACGCCGGCCTCAACAAGTCTTTTCTGTGCCAAAGGAGCAGCAAATTTTGATACATACAAATTGCCTTGTTCAAAGTTTTCGCTAACTTCGCTGTTAAGATTTTCATACTGATTAGATTGATAGAAAGACAATTCTGACTCTGAAACAGAAGAATTAAACGTAGCAGCCGCTAGGTCCTCCGGACTTGCAAACCGGTCTACAATAACCAACTCCTGGGTTCCGGCAGACTGACCCTCGGAGAATAATCCCAGATTAAGAAGAACTCTTAATTGTTCATTACTTGAAGATTGATTAATATACTTTGGATAAACCAACGTCATATTGTTATTTTGCGTATTACTATTAAACCCAAAATTCAATAATAGGTCTTGATATGTATCAGACTCTACAGCAGTTAATAGTGCTTCGCTTGTCTCTGTCGTTATTAGCTGCTGTGATGGTAGAAGTTCAAAAGTTCCTTGATTGTATATTTTTGTAAGTGGATGCTCGTGCTGAACATATTCTCCATCTGGCATCGTTACTTCGTGAATTGAGTCATTGGCAATATCAGCGGGTGCTTCCGTATTGCTGTGGACTACCGGATCTAGATCGGGAAAATTCACAAACCCATGAGTGTGTTCCGTAGATGAGATCGTCGTAAACGTGTAAGAAGACCCAGCTGTCGATGTGTAGAATTTTTCTGTTCGCGTGTTGTGCGGTGTGTCATCATCGAATGTTGTCATATCAATATAATTTCTGAAGTTGTTCAGAAACGCTTGATTGAATTGATATGTTGTAAAGACGGGATTCCCAGCGGTTTCGGAACCACTTAATTGATTAATCTTTTCTCCGATGCCGTTTATTGCGTTGGCAAAGTTCGGATCACTAAGTGTTCCGGCAACAACTTCCAAAGCTTTACTTACTGCCCCCGGACCAGCTGCAGCATCAAAACCTAAAAGTTCTGGTATGTCAACTGTAGGGCACGACTCTGTAAGGTTTGTGATATTTGATACGCTCTGAAGCGCTGCAACCAACTTCTCCAAGAATTTTGGATCTATGGATGGACCGATGGAACCAGTGATGCCGGCGTTTTTAAGATCATTCAGTACCCTAGAATCATTCTTCAACACAGGTTCCAACAAAATCTCTTTTGCCGATTCAGCTGAAGATATAAATTGAAGCTGGACCGACTCAGCTAGAGCATTGAAAGTTTCAGGAATTGACTTTTGAATTGTTGGATCTAAAAACTTCGAGTCCGGACAATCTAAGTCAAAGCTTGGCGGATCGACTACCAGACCATTCTCAATTAAATCTAAAAGCTCTTGAATATTTTCGTCTTGGAGATCCCCTTCTGTTAAGCAAACGTTATCTTGATTAATGTTATAAAGTTCGTTTGCTATCTGATTACAGAGATCTGTGACATCTACTATCGCTGACAAGTCGGCAAAGACTCCCATTATTGCCGATCTAGAAACCAAATTTCTTCTTACAACCTCTAAACTATAGTCTTGATTAAATTCAATGATTCTGTCAATCAAATCATCAGAAGCGTCTTCTCTGTTCAAGAAGAGGATGCAGATATCTATTGAACTTAAGATAGTAGACAAAGAACTTAAATAATCAAGTATTTGCTGATTTGACATTCCATTCTTTGATGCTATTTGATCCAATCCAGAACCGGCTCCTACTATTGGAAGTAGAGAATTTTCTGGATTGGGGTTATTCTCAATAAAGTCAGTTAGATCATTGCTGCCATAGTCAGTAGAGCGTGGAGTATTTAAATTACAATTCTCTCTTAAAAGCTCTGCCAGTTTCTTAATGACCTCCAGAACAATTTGCTGAAGAGCATCAATAATTGCTTTTTCTATTTCTGGCCACAGAGGTCCTGAAATTGAAAAAGGCTTAAATAATTCTAAATCTATCTTTGGCTTGCTAATTGGAGCAGATTTTGGTTTATCAGGAGGATAGTAGATGGATGACGAAGCACGAACAAGAGAATTCTGAACGGCTTGGTTGATTCTTCCCGCTTCGACATTAAATCCAAATGTTAAACAAAGGAATGCTTCTTTTGCTAACTCATCTATTCCCAATTGTCTAAAAAGATATGCAAGTTGCGAATTGTTATCAATAAACCCGAAGGGGCCCTGCTCTAATATTCCCCCTATGGCTCTCGTAACATCTACGCCGGTGTTAAGTACCTTTGCTGTTTGGGCTGCTTTAACTCTCTTATAAACGTCGGGGTTTTCAGCTACTTGTTGTCTTATTTTCTGTATCTCTTCGGATGTAAAGAATGTTGTAAATCCTTTTTCTAGTGCTTCTGTGTTGTTTATATCAATAAGTCCCTGCTCGGAGGCAACTCTTAGTAATTCATTATCTAAATCTTTTTTTGGTTGAGGGTTGAAGTTATTAAACAAGGATCCGGTTGCTGGAAGTGCTAGTGAATCCTTAACATCATCATCATCTAAGAATTCAAAAAATGAATAATTGGATCTATTGTCTTTAGTTGTCTGAATAGAATCCAACAACTGCCGATAGTTTCTCAGTATGGCCAAAGTTAAAGGATCTTGAAGTAACTTGTTGTACTTTGCTATTGAAAAATAGCCAATCTTTAACGGTTGGCTTTGGATTGATTCTTCAATCAAAAGATAATCCATCCCATAAATCGCTAGTTTATTATTTTTCTTACCAAATAACAAGGTGATCGTGTCAGCCTCGGAGAAGTCGTAGCTTGGAGTTTGGATTCGTAGTTGCTTTGTTAGTTCTGTGACTATAATGTTGAGTATCTTTGTCGCGGCAATGCTCATATATCCAAAGTCAACATTTAGATCTATCTGTCCTTCAAAGCCTTTATATTGCGAGTCAAATGTTCTTAACCCGTTGTTTAACAACTTATTCTCAGAGCCAATTGTTCCTACCGTCAAAGTAGTTTCTGCCACTGGTCCCAAAATGTTCTGCTGTTCATTAAAAAACAGTAAATTAGGCTCATAGAGAGGCATGTTTTTATCTGCCTCTAGCTGTTCCCTTTTGGAGTCAAAATCAAAAGACGTTCTTAAGATGACAATACTCTTTGAACTTGGTGGGCTAGTATCAAACCAAGATTCAATTGAGATTTGCTCTTTTAGTTCATTTTCAAGATTTCTTGCTACATCAAGTATGTTGTCTCCACAAGTCTCGTCGGGGTCACAATTATCTTCAAAATAATCTTCATCGAACAAATACGAATAGAATTCGGGTAGAAAAGATGTTATGAACTCTCGAAAGCCCAAAGAAGTTATACTATCTCTTCTTTCATTTAGCTCATCATTTGAGTTGATTTTATCAACCTTAATTTTTACTTTATACGTCTGAGTCTGGCTTTCGTAAAAAGGTATATTGAAGTCTTTGCTTTGATATTTTTGAGTTAGAAGTATTTCAGCCATGATTAGTTTGTACTATTGTATTTGCTTAATATAAATAGACCTTTACCATTTTCTGTTGCTTCTGCGCCGCCAGGAGTGTCCAAATAATTTTGTTTAATGCCGCTCATCTTTTGCATGTGTAGCATTAGCTGTGCCTCTACGTTTGTTAGAGTGTTGATGAGAACGTCAACGCCTTTAGGCAGAAGATTTTCAAAATCAGGGGATGTTAATTGTCCATAGAACGGTGATCGGTGTGTGTGATTTAAGAGAGCTTGCGTTAAGGTTCTATTGTATTCTAAAAAGTTCTTAAACAACTCTCTTAGGTCATGCACAGCATCGATTGTTTCAGTCAGGCATTTCTGCAAGTTCGTTCCCTTAACAAGTGGCTGTAGGTCTGAGTCGTCGTTC
>Ga0208019_1000254_pt1 | contig 29364 bp, 42 predicted proteins | sample CB_VirMetaG_5_FD_184540 | JGI IMG/M metagenome (GOLD analysis project Ga0208019, IMG submission 184540) | Freshwater to marine saline gradient viral communities from Chesapeake Bay - CB_1508_1D Viral MetaG (SPAdes) (version 4) | ecosystem: Environmental > Aquatic > Marine > Coastal | place: USA... | reverse complement strand
CATAGTGCACACCGCCGCGAGTGTTGTACGAGGTCTGCCGGTACACATCCCCGGTGCGGTCGCACAGTTCCTGCTCCTTGCCGTCGTCCTCCTGACGGCCCACCGTCACGAAAGTGACAATGTTGTTCTCGTCCAGTTTCGCAAAGTGACTCATGAGAATACTACCGTTTCGCTAGTTGTTGATGTTGCCGTGATCGTGGCGACCGTGAAGCCGCCACTCGTGGATGTTGATGAGGTGACGCCAGCGGAGAACGTTGCCGTGTAGGAGTCGGGGTATTTGAGGATGACTACGCCGCTGCCGCCAGCGCCGCCACGGTTTGCGGCGTTATCTTGACCACCACCGCCACCGCCACCACCAGTGTTCTGAACTCCAGCGACACCAGACCCAGTGGCTTTCGTACCAGCACCACCACCACCGGAACCACCAGAACCGACAGCGCCCGTGGAGTTGTTTCCGATACCTCCACCACCACCGCCGCCACGAGTAACGCTCGATCCAGAAATTGACGAAGCAACGCCGTTGCCGCCGTTGCCACCGTTATCAAGATTGGCTGCGTCCGCACCAACTTGTCCTGCACCACCGCCACCGCCGCCGCTGGCGCGACCCGCTGAAACAGTTGTTGAACCGTCGCCGCCGTCATAACCCTGATCGGTCGTGCCGTTCGCGCCAGTCATCAAATAGGAGCCGCCGCCACCCGATCCGCCGCTTGTGGCTCCAGTTCCGTTATTACCATTTCCTCCGCCGCCGCCACCGCCTGTTGATGTGATCGTGCTAAAAACGGAGTTGCTGCCTGACCCACCTGTTGCGCTACTTGTCGTAGGGGCTGCACCACCGCCGCCAACTGTGACCGTGTATGCGACGCCTTTGCTTAAACTGAACGCTGATTCTGCTGATGCACCGCCGCCAGAGTTTTCACCGCTGACGTTGCAACGGTAGCCACCCGCACCACCACCGCCAGCAAATGCGCCACCACCAGCGCCACCGCCGGCGACAACGAGGAACTCCACAAGGAACGCCTCATCGAAATCAAACTCGACAGTCTCATCCGTAGTAGACGTAGCAGTAACAGTAGACACCTTGAAATCACCATCAAGGATCGTTGTTTGTGTTACCCCAGCGGAGAATGTGGCAGCGAACGCCTTCGGGTAGCGAAGGATGACGACACCAGAACCGCCGTTTGCGCCATTTGTGTCGTTTGCTGCTGCGCCACCACCACCAGAACCAGTATTTGTAGAACCTGCAACGGGATTAGCACCGTTGCGAATGCCACCATCACCCCCGCCACCAGTGCCACCTAAACCATTTGTTCCAACGGAAACGCTTGTTCCGGCAAAGGGAGCAGAGCCACCACCTCCGCCAGCGCGGGTGACACTGGAGCCAGTGATGGAAGAAGCGACGCCGTTACCACCATCGCCGCCATCATAAATACCGGGAGCATTTTGACCAGCAGCACCAGCGCCACCACCGCCGCCAGAAGCACCAGAATAACTGCCACTTCCCGCACTATTGCCACCGGCATAGCCTTGATTTGCCGTACCCGAACCACCAGTTCCCGTGTTACTGTCAACAGCACTCGCACCGCTACCGCTACCACCCAATATGCCGTTTCTAGGTGATGTTTGCGCTCCCGGCGCACCCGCGCCAGCAACACTTTCAATAACGGAAAAAACACTCTTAGAACCCGAACAGGTGGACGCTGCTGTTGCATTAGTTGTTGCACCAGACCCGCCACCCCCAACCGTGACTGTGTAGGTAACGCCTTTATTTAGGGATAGTGCCGCTTCCGCTGACGCACCTCCACCCGAGTTCTCGCCACTGACATTGGTTCGATAACCGCCTGCACCTCCACCGCCGCCGCGTTCGCGACCGCCACCCCCACCACCAGCGATAACTAGGAACTCCACAAGGAAACTGGAATCCAAACCAAACTCAACAGTCTCACTCGTTGTCGAAGTCGCCGTAACCGTCGTCACCTTCTCATCACCATCAACGACCGTTGACGCTGTGACACCGGCAGAGAACGTGGGGGCGTAGAACTTGTTGTAGCGGAGGATGACTACGCCGGAGCCGCCTGCCTGAAACCCAGAAAAACCATTACCGCCCCCGCCGCCGCCCGTGTTTACTCCGCCAGCGGTTGATCCCGAACCGTTCTTTCCGCCAGCACCTCCACCTCCGCTTCCTGCCAACCCAGCGGTAGCCGTACTTGCTTCAGCACCGCCACCGCCACCGCCACCGCGCGTAACGCTAGAGCCTGAAATTGAACTGGCTACGCCGTTGCCGCCGTTACCGCCAAACTCACCCGATGTGGTGTTGTTACCGCCACCATCGGCTCCTACTGAACCAGCACCACCGCCGCCACCTGCACCTCTGTAATAACCAGTAGGAGATGACTTGCCACCGTCATATCCTTGGTTTGCCGTACCAGTTCCAGCGGGTCCATTATCACGACCACCGCCGCCACCTGCACCGCCAGTGCTTCCTGTTTGGCTCAGGCGTCCACCGCCGCCGCCGCCGTCAGAAGAAATTGAACCCAAGACGCTGCTACTACCGTTACTGCCGTTCGCTCCGTTGTAAGAGCCGCTTGCTGCACCTCCGCCACCAACCGTGACCGTGTAAGTGGTAAACGGAGCCAGAGACAGTGCTGCTTCAGCAGATGCGCCGCCACCGGAGGTTTCACCACTGACGTTGGTTCGGTAGCCACCAGCACCGCCTCCACCTTGGCAAGCACCGCCGCCACCAGCGATGACCAGATACTCAATCCCGAACGGCACCTTCTTGAACGACTCAATAAGCGACCGGGTGCGCCCATCCAAACCAAGAGTCGCAGCGGAAACGCTCACAACACCCATCAGGAAATCTCGCTTCCAAACAACTGAAACGACTGATCAGCACTAGACGCATACACCACCACGACATCCCCCGCACCCAGCGTCGCACCGAACGTCAACAGCAGCGTGTCCTTCGCGGCAATAGGCGCGTCATACATCACAAACTGCTTATCGTCATCAGCGGCGTTATTGATCTTGATACGCACCCTGAACGACCCAGCGGCGGCGTTCTTGTTGCACACTGACAGCGTGGAACACACCGCCTCCGTTGCGGAGGGGACCGTGTAGAGGGTTGTTTCCGTCGTCGCTGACGGCTCCAACTGGCCCAGAACTTTATAAACCGTCGCCATGATTAGGCTCCCATCAACATTAGAACGTCAACAACACTTCCGCCACCAGTACCCGCAGGACCAGTAGCACCCGTCGCACCAGTAGGTCCCTCCGGTCCCGTGGCACCAGTGGGTCCGGTAGCACCAGCGGGGCCAGTAGCCCCAGTCGGGCCGGGAACCGTAGACGCTGCACCCTCAGGTCCAGACGGACCAGTAGGCCCAGTCGCACCCGTAGGACCAGGAACCGTGGAAGCATCACCCGTCGGACCCGTGGCCCCCGTTGGGCCGGTAGGACCAGTCGGACCAGGAACGGTTGATTGCGGCCCTGTAGGGCCAGTAGGACCCGTTGGACCAGTAACCCCAATAGGTCCACTAGGCCCCGTGGGTCCAGTGGCTCCAGTGGCCCCCTGAGGCCCGCTAGGGCCAGTCGCACCAGTAGGCCCAGACACACCCTGCTGACCTTGCACACCCTGAACACCCTGCAAACCCTGAGCACCAGAAGCACCAGCAGGACCCGCAGAACCAGTAGGACCTACCGGACCCGTAGCACCCGTAGGGCCAACCGGTCCAGCAACCGGAAGGACAGCAGCAAGTTCACCAAGTTTAGCATTAATAGCATTATGGTCATCAATATGACCATCATCACCAACATCACGATTCGGGGGGATAACAGCCACACTCACTCCTCATACTGATACAACATCGTGTTGGTGTACTCATCAAGATTCTCGAAATAGGAGCCGTACCCGGCTGCAACCAATTCGATATAGTAATTCTCGGGAACGATCTTACGGTACCCGCCACGCAGGACAAACACGTAATCGTTCGTTAAAACCTCATCAACAGGATACGTCAACTCAACCCAATTACCGGCAGCATCACGCACAACATCAATGCCCTCATCCCAGCCAACCCACCACAAACGGTGATCCCGACCAGCCTTACGAACATTCGTAGGGCCACCAGTCCACAAACGACGCATCCAGAAAAACCTTCCCATTGAAAGTGAGAGGCCGCACCCGCAATATGATGCGGCCCCCCACACCATCAACTAAGCGATAGACGAAGTTGACTCAATCCGGTACAAGGAAGCCTCGCGGTAGCGAGCCCAACCCTGCAACGAGTACCAGCCGACAGGCCGGAACCGCATCAACTTGTCAACAACCGGGCCGATAACGACACCCGGCTCAACAGCAGTCGCCTCAGCGAGAGCCTGCTGACCAGCGATGATCGTGCGGTACACCTTCGCAGACGAAGTGCCATCCGTGGCAGTGTATGCACGCGGAGTCTCCACCACGTAAGCGCCACCGTACACGCCAGTCACAGCGTTCAAGATGTTACCCACGTTCGGGTCCGTGTACTTACGGACATCCTCAAACGCGAGAGCACCAGTCTCCGAACGCAGATCATGCGCGACCTCAGGGTGCATGTAGCAGGCGTACAGCATGCCGTCACGGGGGACAGCGTTAGCGGCACGCAACTTAGCGACAGCCTGACGGATCAAGCCACCCTCAATGTCGTCACCAGCAGCCACACCAGAAGTGGCGGTGTTGCCGCTACCGGCGTACAGGACGTTCGTGCCACCGATCAAGGTGTTGACAACGATCTTATCAATCGAGTCAGCCATGTTGTAGGCAACGATGTTCGCCACGGCGGGATCAACGTCACTGAACGCGAACTCACCCAACTTGCGGGTGTTCAGTACGGTGTTGCCGTACTCGTTCAGGGTGACAGTGACAGTGTTCACGTCCGAGATCGCTACAGCGTTCGGATCAACAGTCTCAGTGAGAGTGCCGGTCGCGGCTGCGAGGTCTTGGTACAGCGAGAACACCACCGAAGAACCCGGCATAGCCTGCTGCACAGGACGCTTGTCCGCGAGGTTGCGGAACAGCGGCTGCGAACGCAGAGCGAACTCAACGTAACGGTCATAGGCTGCCTTGACAAGTCCAGCCATAGCAGAAGTGCCAGTGTAAGCGTTACTCATAGTAGTGTTTCACCTCCTTAGGTGAATAGTAGTTATTGTTACTTGTGCGAGGCTTAGTAAGCCTGCGGCCCCGTCGTGGAACCGAACAGGAGTTTGTTTAATTCCTCCATGTCCTGCGCCCCACTGATTAGACTTGCTAACTGGTCGGGGTCATTAGTGAAAGGTTGACCGCTGCTCTGGGTTTCAGATATGCGGTTCAACGCAGCCAAGTCAGGGTTAGCCTGGCGTGGCTGTTCAGGCTCGTTAGCCTCAGAGGATTCTTCGTATTCAAGACCCAGGACATCGCCATAGGTTTGAATCCATTCCTCTACCTCCTCAGCGGAGGTTGCATCCTTAGGGATCAACGCGGCAACCTTGTCCGGCAAACCATAAGATGCAATAACGTCCTTGACAGAGCGTTCACGAAGCGACGACTGCATAGTTTCCAACTGCTCAGAAAGTTCTTTCTTCTCAGCCTGCAACTTCTTGTAGGCTTTCCGAAGTTCTTTCATTGCGTTTGGTTCATTCGACGCGCCGAAATCGTCGTCGTCCCACTCGTACTCAGACATAGTAACTCCCTTACTATTCATTAGGTGAATCGCTACCCACATCATCAACCGGGGAAGAAGATGATGGCTGTAACTACCGGACTCTCAACACCACCAGGGCCGGTCGGTCTGGTTGGGAGTGGACGTGCCAGGAATTGCACCTGGGTTAGAAAAACACGGGGCTGGGGGCACCAGTAAACCGCGTTAATCTCTCACTTGTCACGCCCGTATTCAGTTATATGCTAGGACCCGCCGAGAGGCTGCCCGTCGTGATACCCGCACGACCAGAGAACCTGGCCCGTTCACGAGACTGCAACGTGCGGACACGTTCACGAGCCTCACGATCCAAGTCAAGGGCGGCAAGGGCGGACGTTTCCGCACTCAACTCACCCTGCTCAATCTCAGCCAGACGTTGCGTAGACCGTTGAATGTCAGCGATCTCCGTCAACTGTGGCTCAATCTGGGTGCCACGGATGTCCCGCTCACCACCCAGGAACTCACCGATACGTTCCGACACACCAGCACCAAGGTCAAGGCCAGCACGGGCAGCGTAGCCACCCACGATAGCGGCGTTAGCCCTGCGTTGAATCTCGCTTGTGGTGCGCTGCGGGTCAAGGACATACTGCGTGAGTGTGGCGGGATCAATGTTGTAGAACCGTTGCAAGGAGTCACGCACCTCTTGTGGTGTTTCTGCGACGACACGCTGCGCGTCCGTTACACGGTCACGTACTTCGTTCACTGATAGGGAGAAGTCACTGACGAGACGGGCAATCGAATCATACTCTGATTGTGTGCCGGATGTTCCCAGGTAGTCACGCAATCCAGCCTCACGGAATACCTGACGGTATTGTGATTCCAGGTTCAGATATTCTGCTTCGTTACGGATGTCGGGGATGCCGCGTTGCTGCAAACCAAGCAGACCCTTGAAGCGGTCCCTGTACTGTTGCGTCTCACGCAACCGCTGCGCGATAACCAACTCGTTAGTTGTCTCACCCACAAGTCGATCAACTTCGCCCGAGAGTGAACCAAGGCCGTACTGTTCTAGCAGTCCACGAAGGAATGCACGGGCACCCTGACGGTTCTGTTCGGCAAGGTTCTCGTAATACAAATCCTCCGCAGTTTTGCGAGTAGTCTCCTCCTCCTCTTGGGATTGCCGTGCAGCCATAGCGTCAGCACTCCGCTGCACTGCACCAGCGAAACCCTCACTAATCTGACCAAGAGTACGACCACCAAGAGCACGCTCAGTTGCCTGGACCGCCTCACGAGCACCAGCGAACTCAGGTCCGCTCAGATCATAGTTAACGCTCATCGGAATCCAAAGGTTCGCAACAGATTCTCCCCAACACGAGAGTAAACATCATAAGCATTATCCGTAAACTCCCAACGAGGGTCCTTACGAATCTCCTGCTCAAACTCATACAACGGAACCACGCGAGGCTTACCATCCGGACCAACACCTTGCATGCCACGCTGAAGAAGATTATCGTTCAAGTTAATCTCAGTCTCATCAATCTCCAGCAAAGCAGCCATACGTTCAATGTAAGGCTGAGCGATATCAGCAGGATCAAAACCCTGAGCGATACGATCAGACCAACCAGGATACTGACCAAGAAGGTAAGTATTGCGAAGATCGTTCTTAACATCCTCAATAGTGGAGCGGCCCTCAGTGGCGGCCTGAACATAACGAGCAACAGTCTGACCAGTCAACTGCAAACCATTACGACGCGACCATTGAAGAATCTCACGCTCAGCCTCAGCAGCCCTACCACCAAGATCAGCGCCCTGGGCAATAGCACGCTCCAGGATGGGAGAGAATCGTTCACGAATCTCAACATCCGTCAACTTATTCAAACGGACATCAGTAGCGAGAGTACGAATCTCATCCTGCGTTAACTCAACACCGAAGTTGGTTGCGAGTGCTCGAACATTCTGCTCAGCAAGTTCAATACTGCGTTCCCAGTCAGCGCGGAAACGAGGATCAGCCTGCTGCCTACGGGCAAGTTCCTGGTCAGCATTGTAACGCTCAAACCAATCAACACCCTGCTTTAGTTCATCAAGTTCACGATCCGTAGGAGTGCGACCCTTATTGGTCTCCATGTAATTCTTTAAACGACCAACGAACTCTTGCAAAGAAGGATCAGAGTTCAGCAATTCCATCGCGTAGCCAGCCTCTAAGAGATACTGGCGTGCAGTAACTTTGCGTTCCTTCTTGCCCTTGCCGGTCTTTTTAGTATCCTCAGCCATAGATGATCTCCTGACCGGCCTTAATGTCATCAAGAAGCATGTCCATTATTGTGGTGTCAATTTGAAAATCTTGATAGTCGGGGTTTTCGGAAATAATCTGTCGAAGCAACTCACCCTTATCAGCAGCAGTCACGGTTTCCGTTGAACGAGTAGAAACACCAGGAGTCGTAGTAGTAACCTGAGGTGACTCCATCTCAGCGGTACGGAACTGACGCAGATACTTCTGTGTCTCCTTCGGTGTGAGACTACGACCCAGTAGATCACGGGCAACACCATCAATAAGAGCCTCGGCAGTTACCTCATCAGTGATATTGATGGTAGTAGTTGTTACCGGGCCAGCGTAGCCACCGCGACCACCACCCGCTTCTTCTTTTTCAACGCCGGGTGCCGTGCGGGTGTAATCACCCCACCAGTCAGTAAAACTTTTCTCACCACCAGTAGCAGAATATGCCTGATACAAACCTACAGCGTCCTCTAAGCCATTCACCACATAATCAATGACATTTTTGCCCGACTCTGACAGCAAGTTCACTTTAACAAGATCGTCAGCAAGAGTTGAGAAATACGGGTCACGGTTAGCGGCAGCGGCCTTAACGCTTTGCGTCATCTGCGAAAGAGTCATCTGGTTACGACCCATGGTTATGCCACGCTTGGGAATCCTTCTTCCGGTGCCTGTTCCGGAAATCCAGATTAACGGATCGTCTTGATCGGGAGGCGTCGCACTAACAATATCATCTATGCCCCTTTTAGATTCAGCAACAATATCGTCAGCCATTATACCTTCCTGAAATCATCACGCGACAAATACTGGTCATAGAAATCAGCAAAACCAATATCTCTTTGCCGCAAATCAAAGGCGGCCTTGTAGCCAATCTGCCGAAGAGCCTCACGCTGGTCACGGTCAGTCACACCATCAAGGGCGTTAACGATCTCTTCACGCACTTGCAAGTAGTCAGCCAAAGCAGCGAGAGTGGAATCCTCACCGACAAGTTCTGCGTTCTGAACCATTGTTCGCGCACCAACAATGAAAGCCTCCAGTTTGCTTTCATAGATGCGGCGCTCCTCGCCCCACGCTGGGTAGCGTTCAGATATCTTAGCCTCAGCCTTTTCCAACTCGTCACGAAGAGGTTGGGCATCTTGAACCTGGATACTACTGTAACCAAGTTGGATAGCCTTATCCTCAACGTAATCCTTAACAGCCCAATAGTCAGCCCAGCCATCCTTGATCTCGTTGTTCCGAACGATCTCGTCAGGAGTCAAGCGACGACGGACAGGAACCTGATTAGGTCCAAGTTTCAACTTACCGAACTCACCATAAACAGCGTAAGAGAACGGATCATCGAACCTGCCCATGTTACCGAACATGCCAACAAGTTCTGGATCAATCGAATACAACTTATCAACAAGTTCCTTGTTGCCGGTAATCCGCTGCCAAGTGCGAAGATTTGGGCTAAGACCAGTCTCGCTCTCTGAAGTTGAACGAGTAATAGCCTCAAAGCCAGGAAACTGCTCGTTGAAAACCCGCAGTTTTTCCTGATACGGCATTGATTCGTCATCAATTAACTTGTTCCAAGCATCACGTTCAACCTGGAACTCCGAACGGATGCCACCTTGCGCTGGCAAAGCGACAGCAGCCTGCCACTGCCAAGCCCAGAAGCGATCAGCCTTACGCTTGATCCGCTTCATATCTGCATCAGTCAGCGTTCGATTCTCCAACTGAGCCTTAATGTACTCATCCTCAATGATCTGATTCCAAGTACGAACAAATGCACTGTCCGTTGACTCACCGTTCAACCATTGACGGACACGACGGACAGAGGTTGGCAATAACGCATCAAACAAATCCACGTTTGGGCTGGCACCGGGAACGATCTGACGGAACATCTCGTCGCCAACAGCGTTCCGAAGAACCTCGGCATCTTCCGGTTTGCCACGCAAGAACCACGCAGTCGGGATAGTTGCTGCTGGTCCAAGACCAGAGAACCACCATTCAGCACCAGGAAGAACCACGTTGAAAGCCTGCTGGCGTGTGGAGATTCGCTGACCCGGAGTAATCGGAATTGGGCCAAGGTTAAGTTCCTTCTCGGCAAACCTTTGAATAACCTCAGGCCATACAATAAAGTAGCCTTCATCCTTCAACATGTTGCTGCGATCAACCGGATCGCCGTTCTCGTCAACAACCATGCCAAGGTTATTCGGAATGTTCCACATCAGGTTGCCGTATCCAATAACCGCTGGATTGTTCCACGCTATACGACCCCAAGTACGGATGCTGTTCTCCCATGCCGGGAAGAACGGTGACACGAAGCGAAGCATCTGTGCTGCGTTTGACAGTCGATCAATCGTGTACATCGTCTCACGGGTAGCCTTCAACGCTTCCCTATGTGCAGACTTAGCAATACGACTTTGAACGGTCGGGCTCATCATATCTACGCCTTGATCCGCTGCAAGCCTCCACATGTTCCGCTGCTCAGCATCAAAAATAGTGCGGTAAAATGGATGACGAAGCATCTTGGTTTCAGGCACACTACCAAGCCAGCGCATCAACTTACCCGTGACAGTGTTCACGCCACGGAAAGTTGTTGACAAAATGCCAGAATCCATGTCGTCAGCAATGCGACCGACCAGCACCGGAAGATCACGACCACTCAAAGCAGCCATAATTTCGCCAGGGCTGACATCGTTTTGCAACGCAAGTGAACGAAGTGGGGTATCACGAGGCATCTCGTAATCTAGGCGACGAACAACATTGTCAATGTATTCATCAATGGCCTGCTCACTATCAAGCATTCGACCACGCTGCGATAACTGCTGCCGATACAACGTACCTTCAGGTGTACGCAACCAAGCCTTTATATCATCAACAGGTTCATTTGCAAGTATCCTCTTGCCAATAGGATCGTTACGGTACCTGTTGTTAATGCGAACGGCGTACTCGTCCCAGTACAACTGCATCTGTTCAGTCGTCAACTTCTTAGGATCAAGCCTGCGGAAATCAGCAGAACGCTCCAGAGCCTCAATGCGCTTACCAACAGCGGCATCAAATGTCATGTAGGCAGTGCGGTCAGCGGAAGATGCTAGTAAAGCAATCGCGCCGTCTTGACCAGTGAACGCTCCCTCAACTTCAATGCCGTCAATAATGTTCTTGCGGCGACCACCAATGCGACGCTTAGCACTCGCTGCACGCGCCTCAGCAGAAGCGGTAAGAACCTTCTGGCTAAGATCGTCAACTTCTGTTTGAATAAGGTTACGGGCACGCTCCGCAGCCTGAACCTCAACGATTGAAGGCTCATACTGCTCAGTTCGGATAGTGCGTATCTTTTCCTGAAGTTTCTTTTGACGCTTATCAAGTTTAGCGATCTGTGCTTCTTGCTTTTTTGTCAGAGGTTTGCCGGGAAGTTGCGGACCAGCAGGGCCACGACCACGAATCTTAGTGATCTCGCTTCTAACGGCAACAAGTTCTTCTTGCAGTTTTTCCATCTGCCGTATACCAGACACAGAAAGCGCATCGTCGTAAACCGATTGTGCGCGACGCAAATCCTCATACACACCAGCAAGACGCTGCTCCTGCTGACGCAAACCCTTGATACCCTTACGAGCCTTAGCGTAGTAAACAGCATTCGCAGGAAGGTCAACCCAAGCACGAGGGTTCGCTGCGATCAAACCAAGAACCGCAAACGAACGCATAGCACCCTCAGCAAGGTTACGCTGCGTGTAGCCAAGGCGAAGCAGAACGCTAACCTTCCACAGGCTGTTCAAGTAGTCGGCGGCAAGGGAAACATCCTCACCGTACCGTAGCCAGGGCTTCCCGCTGATAACCCGATCAAACATCTTCAAATCAACCATCGGGTATGCTTGGTCAAGTTCCGCGTAAAAGTCAGGAACCTTAACCAACTTGCCAGTATCGGGATCGGCGTAAAACTTTGTTTCGCTTTTGCCGATAGTTTCCAGAGCCGCCGCACGCCTTTGTGCATATTTGTTATAGATTTTTTCCGCTTCAAGTCTACTCAAACCGCGACGTGCAGCGAGAGCGGTAATCGCGTCCATCTCAATGCGTCGAATAATATCTGTACGCTCAGCGACAGTGCGAGCAGCAGCAAACTCATTCAAGTAACGAGCGGAAGTATCCTGATCCAAAGGTGATTTGCGAAGGAACGCACTAACTTCATCCAAAGACGATGCCCCATCAGCACCATCCTTAACGAAAACAATACCCGTCGGTGTCCCGCGACCAAGCCAGCGGATAACCTCAACCGGCCTAGAACCAGAAATACTCTCAATCGTATCGTAGACGAAATGACCTTTGCCGGGTGATGCTGAAGAAGAAGACTTTTTGAAAGCATTGTTTACGAACTGTGATTGTGTTGCTCCTGCACGCCATGCATTAGCGGCACGAACCGAACGAGGGCCAATGCGTGAACCACCACGCTTAATTAAACTACCGGCAGCAATTAACTCTGGTCGTGCGGAAATAATTTCATAAACAAGATCGTCACCTAAACGAATTTGGTCATCGCTTAAACGAACACCAGCAGTAGCGAAATCAGTAATATCATCACCAACGGCAGCAAAAATCTCTACGCCCACCGCACGGGCAGCGGCATCATACAATTCAACGCTACGTTCACGGAGTTTCGTCCATGACGCTGCGCGACCAGCCAAAGCACCCGCAACAGCGGCAGCAGTCTCAGGGTCATCAATCGAAGTTGCACCAAGAATCGCACGAGTGTCGCGCTTGTTCGGGGATGAACTAACCCAGACGTGATTCGCTAACTCGTCAGCGTTCTGTTCCATGGCGCGAATCAGGTTCTCGCCCTCGGCGGCCAATCGACCACTAGAACGGGCACCATCAACACCAAGGTCTTTAATCAATAAGGCTTGCTCATCAAGAGTTGAACCAAAACGCTCAACCTGCCTAGCATTACGAAGAGCCTGATTAGTTAAACCACCAAACTCGCCCGTCTTCGTGCCAAGACGAATAATAGACGTAGCCTTACCACCAAGGATCGTCGGGTCTGCTGCAACCATCCAGATCGCGTCAGCAAAACCTGACGAGAACTGACCCATACCGCCAGACTCAAACGCTTCCTTGCGTTGCTCAGCGTCAAGGATGTCAAAGTCTTTAGAGTAAAGAACATTCTCAGGGTCCTGCGCTTTTCCAATTTGGACAGCAGGAACAGCAAGAATACCGCCAGTAGCAGCATTAATTAACCAGCCAGTTGCACCATTACGTGAGTTGATAGCAGCGTTCGCTGTAACAACCTGACCAAGACTAATATCTTGCGACTGCTCCCAGTCAAGAGTTTGAATGCCACCAGGAAGAGCAGACATGAGGGCAGCACCCAAATGATTCATTTGCTCGCTACCCCAGTTGATAGCGTTAATAACAGCAGAACCACCAGAAAGAGCGCCGCCAGCAACAGTGCCAACAGTTTCCTGATAGCCGGGAACCTTAGCCAACCAGCCGGAAGTACCGCGGATCATGCCACCCATGTCGTCAGGAACAATGTTGTCCATAACGTTAAAGAAGCCACTAATCAGTGAACCGTCACTGGCTTCTGGTGGTAGTTGCTCCTCAATGTCTGGAACATCAGGACGCTCAACAGGAAACTCCTGCGAAAAAGTCCTAGGGTCAAGACCCCGCTCAGCCATCGGGTCAACTTGACCAGGCTGCGTGTCCCTTCCCCTGTACCGGGAAAACAAACCCGGTAGACCTTGCTCATTTTCCATAACTGACATCAGGCACCCGCCTGCGGCCTGGTAAGCATTTCAAGGAAGCCGTCGCGTTCAGCGTCATTTTCCCAAGGAATGTTTGCCAAACCCCAAACTAGACCAACATTAGATGTTCCCAGTTTGGTAACAACAGCGTCAACATTATCCACAAATCGCGGCACTAGAAACCAGCCTGCATGTTGCGAAGATGCCGAACGAAACGCTTAAACCCATCAGGAGTGTCTGGGGACTCAGCCATACGCATCATGCTAGGAAGATACTTAGCGAGAGTTTCTGCGTCAGTCCGGTTAACATTCATCATACCGGGCTTAGGTGGTGGGTCATCACCGGGACCAAAAGGTGCCCCAGCGGTAACCGGCTCGTCAGGTCGTTGCGTAGGAGACATGAGAGGAGTAGCGCCCATGCCAGCACCGCCGCGAGCGGAACCACCACCACGGCGAGTGGCGCGAGCAGTAGACTGACCCGCTGCGCTCATGGGAGCAGATGACTGAATAGCCTCAAACTCCATGTTCTCCCCATACGGCATGCCAGACATTTCCGCCTGAACCTGCTGCGGACCACCATCGGTACGACGAGACAACTGACCAGGACCCGACACTGGTGCAGGACTACCGGGAGTTCTACGACCACCCCACTGACGTTCAGCCATCTTCGTCCTCCACAAACACTACACGAGGATCAACCAGTTCCCGGTCAGGAACCGGACCGAACTCGTCTTCCTCTTCTTCAGTGTCAAGCAAACCATACTCCGCTAGACGCATAAGCGACTCGTCAAGTAATTTGCTCATTCGACCGATCATGTCATCAGCGACATCAGGTGAATACGCGACACCCTGCGCGACAATAGCAAGATGCAAGTCAAGGTAGGCAAGATGAACACTCATATCCCTATTTGGAACTCTCACCATCTTACCTTTCCCTTAAACCTACTTGTTGCCCTTACCCTTAGTACCCTTAGTGTGTACACCAAACTTGATCTTGTCGGTGTGGTCAGCCTTGCTGCCTGCTGCGCCCTTGATCGGTGCGGAGGTGTGCGGCTTACCGTGCGTGCCCTTGTTAGGCTGCGGCATTATTTTCTCCTTCTACCATTTAACGCGGTCGGCCCAGTAAGCCGCCGACATCTTTCCCTTTTTGATATTTGCTGCGTGACGTGCCTTGAAAGACGCTTGACGCTTCGTAGGCTTCTTATCGCCCGTAACGCCTTGCTGCCCGAAACGAATCGTCTTAACCTTGTCACCTTCCTTAGCCACAACAACATGGCTCTTGGTGGGGTGACTGGGTGTGCGCTTCGGCTTGTTATAACCAGAAACACCGGCACGCTTTAAACGAAAGTCAGGCTTCGCTGCCATTAGTACGGCTTATTCTCTTGCTGACTTTTAATTCGCCGGTTAAGTTGACCCGCCTTGGCATCCTGCTTTTTTGCGGTACCAGAACTTGTGCGCTTAGGCTTACCAGCCTTAATTCGTTCGGCATTAACCTTACGCATACGCGCACCGCGAGAGTCGTCTTTGTTAATGGCCTGCTTTGCCTTAACCATTTTAGATTTAGCGTTAGACTTACGCATCATTTGAGCCATTACTTTTTTTCTTTCGACTTATGCCAGCCTCGCTCATAGCGATAGCGACGGCTTGCTTACGGGACTTAACTTTCGGACCCTTCTTGGAACCTGAACGAAGTTCGCCCTTCTTATACTCACGCATAACCGTGGCAACTTTCTTAGCAGCCACAACTAATCCTTAGACGGCTTCGCCAGTGGAGACACCTCAGTCTTCACGTTAGGCATCTTCGTTGAATCCTCAGGATGATTACCGTCCCCACCCATCTTCTGAGAAGGGTCCATCCAGCAGCCACACGAAACACACATGCTACTTACCACTCTTCTTCTTGTAACGACCCTTTTTATAGTCAACCATCTCGCCAGCCTTACCGCGCTTAGTATCCTCTACAAGTTTAACTGAAGCAGTAACGCGCTTCTCTGGCTTACCATACTGAGCAAGATAACCCTTCTTGACTTCTTTGCCGTTAACCATTGTTCCTTTTCTAACCCACATAGTGCGTGATTGGGAAACCGGAACTGAAGCCTTCTTAGCAACCTTCTTAGCCTTCGGCTTTGCGGAAGAAGAACTCGCTGAAGTATTTGACTTTGTAGTTGGTGTAGAGGTTGGTTTTGTTATCTTAGTCTTTTTTTCTTCCGGCTTATCCGTTGGCTTAGGCGTCTTAGGCTTTACTTTTGGAACCTGAGAAGCAACCGTTGATGCCGGTACTCGCGAGCCACGCTTACGCAATTTTCTGCGCCTAGCCATAGCGCCTCTAGCAGTATCCTTACCGCGAGCAACAATATCAAGCCTCTTGCTTTTTGCTTCTCTGGCTAGTTGAGTAGCAGATTTACTCATTACGTATTTGCCAACCGATTGGCTCCAAACGTAAAGATTACCCTGCTCATCATACCTGTAATTTGGCTTATCTTCAGGCAAAGGTCGTGCCATAATTTATTTCCTTAAATTGGTAGACGACGGCTAATACCAACGCCAAGATTAGGTTCACCGCCAGCGCCAAGTGACGCCATGAGCATTTGCAAATCAGGGCGACCACCAGCAGCCATACCAGCCTGCCCAGCGGCAACACCACGCAACAAACCACTAGAAGACAAACCCTCTAGATTCTCCCCGCCACCACCAGGGGGAACCTCACCAGGGGCACCGACCATCCCTGCGGCTTCCTCACCTGCGGGTTCAACCCCCGGTGGTGTGGGCATCTCCTCAGGCATAAACGCCTCCGACACCACTTCCTCAATGGCTCGGCCCTTTTGACGCCCAAGGATTATCTGCGACAAGCGAGCGAGAATATCGCCGGGGTCCTGCCCTGCCTGAGCCAAAACTGGAATAGCCTGGGCGTACCCTGCAACCGCTTGCTTCAGCGCGTCCCGCATCTCTTCAATATCGACACGCTGCTCTTCCTCTGAAGCGTTCAACGCGAACGGCATCTGCCGCCTAAGGAAATCGCGGGAGATCAAACGATCACCGCGAGCCTGCAAACCGAACACAAGTGCCCGGTTCGGGTCCAGTCCAGCCATCAGACCGTACTGAACATCCACTGTGTAATCGCCCTTAATGTCCTTCTCAGGGCGGTACTTAATCTCATAAGGTGTTCCGTCGCTGTTACCACGAATCGTCTTGTTCTCCGACCCGAACAGCATCTCATCAACCATGAGAGATTTACGCACAAGATTCTGGAACGTCTTAGCGAACATCGCCTGACCCGTGCGAATCTGCGTATCAAACCCAGACATGAGGGCCTGCACACCGCGACCAGTCACGATGCTGCCCTCAACGTTACCCGTCCGTGCATCCGGGTAGCGGGAACCCTGACGCAACTCTTGATCTAGGACGCCTTGCTGCGCGAACGCAGCCTGAGGCACCTCAATCGGGACACGACGCACCTTCTCACCGTTAGCGGTACGGATAACACTATCCGGACCCAGGGCGAGTTCCTGCGCGTCAGGGGGGAGAACGATGGGAGCCTGCACGGACTTTTGCGCCGCCTCCAGACTCAGCAACGCAAAGCGTGCCTTAGCCACCTGTACAGCCAGAACATCATCGAACTGACCGTGCGAGTCCTCATCCACGCCGGGACGTTGAGTCCATTCAATCAAACACTCACCGACAGGGTTTTTCACCGACTCCAACACGACAGCGTTACGGGTCGGCAAGAACAGCATGTCCACTTTAGAGTCGTGGTAGCGGACAACCTCAATCAACTCGTTACCCGTAGACGACTCCTTGATGGAGCCTTCCGCCTGCGGGTACATGGCGAGCAGTTCGTCACGGGTCTTGAAGAAGGAGAAGAAGCCTGCTTCGATCTGATGCCAACGGTTGAACACCGGGTACGCGCCGATGGAGTCCATGAACGTGATGCGTGGCATCATGTTCTTCACGTCAATCTCCACCATCGCGGGAACGAACCCGTAAGTGAAGTAACGGTCCGTGGCGGTGTACATTTGACGCTGCACATCGGAGAAGTCCAGGTATCCGTTGACGATGCGGGTGCGCTTCTCAGCGAACTCACGGGCACTGTCGGACACCATTTTCGCGGACGCGCAGTTGAACGCCGGGAGCGGTGCCATAACCTCCGACAGGTCACGGGCAGCGACATCCACCATGTTCGCTACGATGCCCCTATCGAACGGGCCTTCGGGGAATAACTCTGGGTACACGTCACGCATGCGGCCTTGCCGGACAGCGAGCACATCTTGCATTCGCTTGTCACGTTCAGCCCAGCGGGACTTCATGCGATCATACTGTGACTTGATCTGACGCAACGTGGAGTTGTTGCCAGGTTCGTCCCGGTAGTTCGCTTCCGTGAATGGCATGCTCAAAAGAATCCTCCTACGCCCCGATAGGGGTCCAAGCCCCTGATGCTTCTGCTTCTAGGAGGCTCACTGTTGTTTGCTGCTTCTTATCCCACGGTGTCAGGAAACTGTTCCGTACATGCGAGCGTGTGTAGTTTGATGCGAGAGTGATGCGGTCCCGGCATGACAACTCTGCGAACCAGAGCGCCATCACGATGTCGGTTTTCTGGTTCTTCGGTGCGTCCGGATGCCACGTCACCAGTTGCTCAATCAGTTGCTTGCATGATTCCTGACCGTGGGTGGAGGGCAGTTCAATCAGGTGGTATCCGTCTTGCCAGCCGTTCCACAGCACCGTCATGGATGCGACACCGAAATCAGTGTCATGCTTATTCTGACCAGTGAAATGCGGCTTAATCACACTACCCCGGCTGGAGCAGTATTCGTTCAGTTCCCGGTCATGGACGAGGAAACCTTGGAAGCCGTTCCGTTCGATACGCCACTCACTGATCTTGTACTTCTCTGTCCATTCCTTAATCAGGTTCCGCATAGCCTCAGGTGTGATACCGGGCTTGTTGAACACATCCAGCACGTACCGTTTTTGGCTTTTGATATCAAGACCTATCACGACAGCGGCGGTGTGCCCGGAGGTGGCGGGGTCAAGACCGGCTATAATAATCAACCCGTCCATACCTTGCGGTCGATTGTTCACCATACCTTTCGGTATTGGTCCTGCCATTCTATTACCATTGATGGAAGCCTTGATCGCTTCAGCGGAGAACACGGCATCATCAGCGACTTGCTGCTGCTGGTACACCATAGCCCACGCACGAGGCGAAACCCTACGCCGCTTCTGGGCAAGCCGTGGCCCGTCCCACTTCGGGTACAAACCATTCTCGTCAGCGGTCTGAGTTTCCACCTTCGACCCAGGTTCCGGCTGATTAGACCTAGGCCACAGGGTCACCCAGTCTCGCGGGTCATCCTTGAACTCTAGTACCGCTGGCATGGACAGGTACGACCACGGTGACTCCTCATCCGGGTACCTGTGCGGGTCACGAAGTTCAGAATACAAATCCTTCGCCGCCAGTCGGGTACCCACCACGAGCATAGAACCGGAGGCACTCACGCGGGAGATAACTTCAGACTGAAGCCAATCAATCTGCTTATCATACTCGTGAGCGTTCGTTAAGTCAACGGTGTCGTCTAGGATGATCAGGTCAGCACGGGCACCGTAAATATGCCCACGGATACCCAACGCCTGCACGGTCGGGTCCTTCTCACCCGAATCCCTAGCATCATCAGACACATAAATCATGGTCTGGTTCCACGCCTCAGAGTTCTTATCGAACCCCCCGATAGGCGCGTAGGCGGAGATCATCTCATCATACCTAGGATGCGTGAGGCGGGTTTTGATGGCGTACAGCATCTTCTTCGCCATCTCAGCCGTCTTCGACACGAGGATCACCCGAATGTTCGGGTCCATGCAAATCCGGTAGCACACGTAGTTGATCGTGATGGAGGTCGTCTTTGCATGCTCGGGGGGCATGTTCACCATGACCAGGTCACGTTCACCCGGCTCATGCACCATACCAGGGTGCGTCCAGGACGGGTCGCGGCCCTCAATCATGTCCACCACATTCAACATGTGAGGGAACACACGGGCACCCAAATACTTCTCTGAGAAGTCCGGGAAGGAGATATAGTCTCGTTCTTTCGGCCCGGATATCTTCTCCAGGTTCTTGATCCGGTCCACGGCAACCATGAACTCAGGATCAGTGGAACGCCAGCGTTCGTAGGTGGATCGGTTTCTGCCGACGATCTCTAGGGCCTGGTTGATGTTGAGGCCACGGTGCATTTGGGAGAGGAACTCTTGTTTCACTCGCGCTACATCTTGACCGGCCTTACGACCTGCCTTAGTAGCCATAACCCTCAACCTTACCTTTAGAGTGGAATATTATCCCTCGGCAATTAAACTTTCCAAACCTGTACTATAATACCCTGCGGCGCCCTGTGAGCAGGGCACCTTATTCAGGGGGAGGGAGGGACGGACCATGAGGGGAGTCCCGACCGACCCCGCCTCGGGGCCACGAAGCCCCTCAGCGCAGTGGCCCCCCACCGTCCGCCTCCGCTCAGGCTCCGGCTCCCGGTGAGGAGCCACGGGTGGGGGGATTAAAAATCCCCCTACTATATATATCCCTGTCCAGAAGGGTATTTTCGGACACCAAAAATACGATCGTTACCAAATCGTTACACAATATCCTACCAAAACCGGACAAACCAGAACACCACAAACAACAATATCACGCACGATCAAGACCCCTATATATATATACCTACCGTACCGCCTATTTATAAATGCCCCGGGTCAAGATGGTTGAACCTTCAACCTTTTGACATCAAGATATCCAACATTCAACCACCTATTCCCTACCAATCTACTAGGAAAAGGGGGGATAGGGTGGGCTAACCTTGCCAAGTTTGTATGGTTAGCGGACATATTAGAGAGACTAGTGCGACATATGCATATGTGCATGATTCGTACAGGTGTTCGATTGGGGATTGTCTCATGACTGTGCTCGATTGTCAAGGGTTTCGAGTGTGGGATACGTCACATGAAGTTGTCCGTTTTGTCCGTTGACATGGGCTGGCCTAGGGTGTACAGTGGGAACACAAGTCAATAGAGCAGACATCGATGGATGCGCCGTTAGTAGCAGCCCAAGGGGTGACGGACATTACATGGAAAGTCTGCCGGAAGACTTGACAGCACGGCAGTAAGGGTGTAAGGTAGTATCAGTAAGGCTAGGACAGACAAGGACGAAAGGGGATACGATCATGGCACGCGCAACGAGCGCGAGCCTGTACGGAAGCGGAACACCGACTGACCTTAGCAGGGTACCGTGGACGCGCCCAGCGCGTGCCTATGGACTGCGTAGTGGCTCGTCTTCGACCGGCTACTATCCTGCCTATGGTACTCGTCCGCGCCGGAAGGTTCGCAAGGATATCGTAGACAAGCAGACTAATCTCGTGGCTCCGGTCGCGCAGTATGACGACGACGCTCCAGCGCCTAGGTTCGTCCGTGAAGTGTCCGCAGTGGTGGCGTTCGATCGGGAGAATCGACCGGCATACAACTAGGCTTGACAAGTGGTGCCAGGGTATGCTAGTCTGGTGCCAGGACGAAAGGATAGGACAGTGACGAATTACAGGGTGGTAACCCGTTACTACGGGCCGACAAGTTTCAAGGGTTCATATATCACGGTACGGTTACGTGGTGGCAGAGTGGCGCGTATCCCATACGATCACGCTGCCGATAATGCCCACCAATCGGCAGTGCGTGAGGCTTTCGGTAGGTGGGGCATGGTGGTGCAGGGTATTGACTTCGTGGACTCTGCGCGTGGTGGTCGTGGTAACGTGTACACAGTGACAGTAGAAGGGTAGGACGATGGATATCGCAATGGTGGCAGTGCTGATCTTGTTCGGCACACTGGTAGGATGGCTCATACATGAAGCGCAAGACCTGATTGATGAAGCACGCGAGGACAGGACGGAGGACCAATGGTAACTTGTTTCGATTGTGGGATTGAGACTGATTGGACGATACCAATAGAATCTCGTGGTGGATTACTGTGTTCGGATTGTTTCGCAGAGTTTGTCAGCGAAGTCGCTAAGGCTTGGACCCCACCGATAAGGACGAAAGGATAGGATGATGGCACTGACTGAACGAAACGTGAGACGATACGAACGAGCATTCGCCCGTGTCATCCGTGGGCACACTGCCTACGATGTGGTGCAGGCGGCACACTGGTACCGTGATGCGGAATTGTACTGCCGCTACCTTGCAAGCAACTTCGGCGTGACATTGGAGCAAGCGTGTGGTGTCATGTCCGCATTCTCGCCACGAGTCCACTGGTCACGTAACAAGGTACTAGCGGAATTGTATCTGGCGGGTGAGCCTACGCCTGGACTGTCGCAGTCTCGCCGTAACGCCGACGCCGTCATGGTGCATGGCATGGATGCGCTACGTGGTGCGAAAACGAATGCATTCGCACGGAATATGTACGGTGACACCGACGCGGTAACGATTGATGTACACATGATGAGGGCCGCTGGTTTCGATGACCGGGACGCACCTACGATAGTGCAGTACCGTGAGATGTCGGTCGCTATCCGTAGACTGGCGCGGAAGCACCGGATGCAGCCGCGTGACATGCAAGCACTGGTCTGGATCAAGCAGAGGGGAAGGGCAGAGTGATGGTAGATACTGAAGTGCATCACGAGGAATTAGTAACGAAGTACCTAGGCTATATCGCTTACGCTACGATGTGGAAGGATGGTAAGTGGACACTTGAAGTGTACGAAGTGACACCATTGGGTAAGCATTGGATTATAACGGATGCTGACGGTGCCTATGATGATCGTCCTGATGAGGACATGGTGCAAGACATGATCGATGACCATATTGCTGGATACTAGGGAAGGATGGAACGATGCAAGGTGTATACCCACGATTGAAGAGCAAGTCCGCACTGAAGGTAGCGGTGAAGATGCAAGACGAGGTGTCACTGGAAGCCACGTCGATGTTTGGTAACGAGTATGATGGTGACTTGTACAGTGCGCCGGATGGTACCTACTATGTGGTTGGTCCGGACCCGTACACGAATCGTAAGTGGTACGCGACGATCACGAAGTCTGGTGACACGATCAAGGTGTCTTAGGAGAGGAAAGATCATGGAGAAGTTGGATAACGGCAAGTACCGGATCGGTGGTAGCGAGTATTATGGTGATGACTACACGAACCTTGCCTTGGCTGAGTGCGCGTGTGGTTGGCGCAAGATCGACAACGAGATGATGGTGTATCTGGCCTTTCAGGAGCATGAGTGTTTGACGAAGGCTGGTAAGCCACGGAAGCGTAAGTTGGATGGTCGCATGCGTGCGGCTACGTTTGATGAAGTATTCAAGGACGATCAGGAGAAGGAGGAAGTGTGATGAAGGATGTGAAGTGGGAAGACAGGCCACTGATGCATGACTGGGTGCGGGTAAGAGCATGGCGTGGTAACAAGATGCATGCTATCGACTGGCCCCGATCCGAACCGTGGATGCAGCAGTCGTACTGTGGGCAAGCATTGCAGTCAGGCCAGAGTTTGGTCAGTGACTACTCACTACCAATGATGGTTCGCAACCTTACATGCTGCGGTGAGTGTGTGAATGTTATTAGAGAAGATCTATTGGAGGAAGTGTGATGACAACTAAGACTGATATTGTCAATTCATATAAGGTTACCTTTGTATTCCAATATTCTACTATCTCTGTTTGTGTCTTTGCAATGAGTGAAGATGCAGCAAAAGATATGGCCCCTGACTACATCTATGATGATCTTGGCTATTCTACCTTGTCTAGCATTCTAGATGGTGCTCAGGATATTACTGTCGAACTTCTAGATGAGGACGTATTGTGATCAAACTAACTAGGCGTGGCAGGGTAGTGGTAACTATCGTCGTGACGCTTGTGTTCCTTGCGTTGCTTGGCTACGCTGGACATATCGAAACACTCGGACTGTAGGAAAGGAAAGATGATGGTGACGACGATTATCACGACAAGGAACGGACGCTACACCAAGACACACGAAACAACCGAGTACGCATGGAAATACATTCAAGCGTTCGTGTGTGTCACGAATGATGCCGAGTGGGAAATGGTGGTGGACTGATGCACGATACGTTACGCTGCCTAGACTGCGAAGCACTACTATCAAACATGACTAGCATCAAGCGTGGTACGTGCGACGACTGCGAAACATACTGGAAAGCAATACTCAACAACCATAAGACGATCAAGGAATGGAGAGAACAGCAATGATGCAACACATAGAAGAGAACTACGTGCGTAGCCTGGTAGGTCGCGTCATCTACCACCGCCTAGCGGAATGGAAAGGGTTCACACCGAACGACTACCCGTACCAGGATAAGCAGTGCATCGACTACGCGAACGCCGTCGTGGATGCTATCGGCTACGACGACGACATGATCCTCTCACTGGAGGACTACTTGCAGGTAAGAGGTGATGTGCTGTGAGGTATCAACTGGTGATTCATGGTGGCTACAACCCGCAGTATTACCACTTCAGTGACCCTAACGAACTGGTGCGTTGGCTGGTGCAGGAGGAAGGGATCGTGGAGGTGACGGTTCGTGAGGTACCATAGTGTGGATTGGGGGCAGGCGGCATGCCGTGGTATCGACACGGACCTGTTCTACTCTGACGATCATGTGCAGTCGTGGATGCTGGCCCCAACGATGCGGCGCATGTGTCACGCTTGCCCTATCTTCGATGACTGCCTGGAGTATGCGTTATGGAATGAGGTTCATGGTTTCTGGGCTGGGTTGACGGAGAAGCAGCGTCAAACGATGCGCGGTAGGTTACGGAGGGGTGAGCATGCGGCCTAGAGTGGCTGAAATACGGGCTGTGACGGCCCTCCTGGACGCCGAATGGCAGGATGTGGAGGACTTATCGAGGGCGGTGATCCAAGCCGTGTATGACGGGCTGAGTGAACGCGAGTTGTGGGTGGTGGTCGCCACCGATAAGCGTCTAGGCACGTTCGCTTACGGTCCTTACGATACGAGAACACAAGCAACGAAAGCGATAGGGAAGGAGATCGTTAGCCCTGGCCCTGAGCCTATGTCAGCGTTGATTCGACCGTTACTGAAAGGTGACCCGGCATGATTGAGTTACTGTTCATGGTACCAAACACGGACATACCAGAGTATACCGTACCGAAAGTGTATGAAAGGTACGAGAGGTGTGTTGCGGAGCGTGAATCAAACAGCCGCCCAGGTGCAGTGAACCCATCAGGTAAGTACCGTGGCATGTACCAGTTCGATAAGGCACTCGCCCGTGGCACCACCTGGCACATCATCGACTGGCTGGATACATGGCACAGCAAACCGAAAGCCTACGCTGCATGGTTGCGTAAGACACCGATGAACCTGTGGCCTGAGGAAGTGCAGACCGCTGCGTTCGTCGCCGTGTTGGATGGTCACGACAAGAACATCAGGTGGTATGGTAAGAGTCACTTCGCTGGAGGCCGGTGGTCATGTTGAAGAAACGCAAAAAGTCCAATAAAATCAAGGGTTTTTCGCACCCTCTACCATGGATGCATCACCTGTTGAATGTGGAAACCCGCGCCGATTACCGTGGTGTACCCACCTACGTGTGCATGTGCGGGTATGACATGTTCCTGATCGCTGCCATCTTCGATGGTGACACTCAGGAACCAGGCATGTACATGCTGGATGGTGTGTGCTGCCACTGTGGTGCCCTTGTTACTGTCCCGTGCCCCGCTGATGGGCCTGACCCTTTGGAGAAGTTCGATGATATGCAAGCCCTGTAAGACTGGTGGAGAGTTGAATAAGCGTGGCCTTGGGTTGAAGGCTGACGATAAGTTGAGGGATGCTGAGGCTGCGTTCAAGCAGGCTGAGTTCTTCCACGATGATTGTAATGGTTGTGACTGTCAACACATGGTGGGGATGAGGTTGCATGACTGAGGTGAAGATGACTGGGACTGTGACTGCCAGCATGGAGGCACGCACAGTGGAGGACTTGCGCACTCTCGTGGCTTGGTTGAATAGGTACAGTGTCCCGAACAGTACGGAGATTGATTGGGGTTCGGGTATGGTGTATGTGGAGTTGACGTATGGTGCTGCCCCTGCTCAGTGGATTGAGTGCGGTGACCACATGCCACCCGTGTCACGGTTCGACATTCTGATTGATACGCATACGCATGATGATGACGGGAACGCACCGAAGAAGCCAGCGAAATATGACTGGCCTACGATTGACCGTTACGGTAGTGAAGGGATGCCAGGATGATAGGTGGCATGAGTGACTTGACCATTCCCGAGTTCGACCCGCATGAATGCACGTATGCCGAGTGGCGTGGTCGTGAAGTGTGCGAGTTGTGTGGCTTGGAAAAGCAACCGTGAGGATAGCGTTCATAGCAGACGACTTCCTCCTAGACCGTGACATACTACGACCAGGGGGGTGCTCCTACTACCGCTGCATGCTGCCCATGAACACGCTACGTGGACACAAAGTAGCGTTCGGGCCACCAGCATTCACGAGCGAGTTCGGGTTCGGTGTCCGCACCAGCAAAACCACGGCAGATTTCGGGTTCGATGTTGTCGTGTTGAAGATGATGATGGACCGTTGGGTTCCGAAACATATGCAGATAGCGCAAAACCTAGGGCAGCGGTTGATCGTGGATGTGGACGACCATTATGACGGCATCCATGAGGACAACATTGCAGCCACATACACGGACCCGAACGTGAACAAGGTCAGGAACCGTGAACATTACCGTGCAGTGGTTCAGACCGCTGACTTGCTCACCGTATCCACGCCATTCTTGCACGACTACTATGCCCCTCTCGTGCGGGACGTTGTGACCGTGAAGAACAGCATCAACCCGAACCAGTTCGGTAAACGTGAAATGAGAAACAAGAAACCTGTACTGGGTTGGGCTGCTGCCATGAACTGGCGGTCCAGCGACGCTGACACTGCCGTGCCGTGGCTGGGTGAGTTCCTGGAGGAGCACGACTTGATGTTCCATCATGCCGGTCACATGCCGGATGCTCCCGTGTTCGCTGAGAAAGCCGGTGTGAACCCTGACCGGATGATCCTCACCCCGATGAGGCCACTGTACCGTTACCACGAGATGCTTGACTTCGACATCGGGCTTGTGCTGTTGAGTGAGATTGACTTCAACCGTGCCAAGTCCAACATCAAAGGCTTAGAATACGCTGCCTCTAACATTCCGTTCGTCGCCCAGGGCTTACCGGAGTATGAGACGTTAGCGTTGCAGGGTGTCGGTAGGGTGGCGTACACCCCTGAAGGGTGGAAGCAGAACCTCACTGAACTACTGGACTATAAGACCCGTAAACGTGAGGCCGCTATCCAACGCAGCAAAGTATTACAGGAGCACAGTATCACTGCCCGTGCAGCAGAGTGGGTGGATGTGTACTCCAGGTTCGCTGATATTCGTACAAGTATACCCGACATGAAGGTGAGGTATCAGACAGTATGAGCGTCTACTATGTTCTCGGTTCGGGGCCAACACTTGACCACATTGACCCTGACTTCTTTATCGGATCGAATGTGATAGCGGTGAACGAGGCTGCGGAAAGACTGAAACTGTACGACCGGGACATTAACTTGCACACGTTCAGTCACTACCACGGGCTACTGAACCTAGCCACCCAACACCCCAACCATCAGTTCCATCTACCTGAAGGTGACCGGGGCTTCGAAGGTAAGCCATCGTTATCGTTGAGCAACGTCACTTTCTACCCACACTACCCGACCGTGTTTGAGTTCGACGCTTCACGCAGGTGGCCTGAGGGTGGGATTCTTGTGGGTTCCACGAGTGCCCACGGTGCGATGCATCTGGCCTGCAAACTAGGTGCGACCAGTATTATTCTCGTGGGTGTGGATTGTGGTTTGCTGGATGGGAAAACGAATCACGGCGAGTACGTGTCAGGTAACCTTGCCGATGGTGATGTGTTGGCGTGGCTTGCCAGGTGGGATCAGCATTTGCGTGACGTGAAACGGGTGCTTATTGAAGAGTACGGGGTGAGGGTGTATTCGTTGAACCCGTTCGTGAACTTGAACCTTGAAGGTCACGAGTGGGTTGGGGTTACTTCTTCCACGGTGGCTCACCACCCAATCGTTCCACCAGTTTCTCCATGATCCTATCGTCACGACGACGCACCGTGCGTTCCGTCACCTCCAGGCTCGCCGCTAGTACATCAGCGGACACGCCACCGTCACGGTAGAAATCCTCCAGAAACGCCTGGTCTTTCTTCGACAGTGTGAAGAACGCTGAACGTATGTCAGCGATCATAGCCAACCTGTTGTTCCCTTCTGCTGGCCTGGATGGGGAGCGTATCTCTTCAGCACCCGTCATGCTGCTGTTCGTCCAGTCGTCCTCATCCCAAATATCGGGCAAGAGTTCACGGACCATCGCCGCCGTGTAGTAGAAGATGTCACCTGGCTGCAACCCGGATCGTTTCATGCGCTGCTCTGCGATGATGGTGAGGCAGCGTTGACGGCATGCGTTACGCAGTTTATTTTGCCCATGCCTACCTTGATCCCGCCATAAGCGCACCTTATCGACATGCTTCACGAGCCACAGGTTCGCTTCACCCACCATGTCATCAGAGGTGACGATGCCACGACCGGAGCGGTACGCTGACAGTGCCCCTTGCTTCGCTATCTTCAACTCGTTCGGGGTGAACGCATCATCTACCACGAGTACACGGTTCCTTCCACAATAAAGGACCGCTTCTCAATCGGCACCGGCTGCGGGTACACGTTCTTCCCATCCACGTACAGGATGCCGAAACCTTGCTGCCAGTTATGCGTCTTCGCATACAGTGCTTGCCGCATGTCCATGAGGTTGCCGACTTCGAAACCGTACAGGGTGCGGGTGATGCGACCGTTCACGCTGGTCGTGTACGGCTGCAACCCTAGCCGGTGCGTGTGACCACACACCACAGACATGCCTACCTTTTTGGTTAGGTTCGCTGCCGTCTGCCCCGCTATCTGCGAGACACCAGCCTCATCACCGTGCATCGCCACCCAGCCGGGTGCCACCTGGAACGCTTCACTGTGGTAGGTGATACCTAGTTCGGGTAGGCGTAGGAAGTTCTCTATCTCAATCTCAGGCAACCCAAGCAGGCCAGGTAGCCGTCGCATTATCTGGATGTAGAGCCTGTCCGTGTGGTTGGATCGGATAACGTGCTGTACTTGAAGGTCCCGCAGGACTTGCACGGTCGTGTCACGGTCGCGCCCAATGCTACGTTCATGCTCCAGGGGCGTGCCCTGTGACCAGCGTGACACTGTTTGCAGGTCGATCTCGTCCCCGATGGTGAGAACAATATCATCTTTCTCCTTCATGTCAGTGATGCACTGCGCCAACGCATCGACTGCACGCTTATCGTGGAACGGTACCTGTAAATCTGACACGACCCATACTCGTTTCACAATCGTTCCTCCAACGTGGATTTCCACCTAGATAACTGGATATCAAGGAAGGTCAGGTAGTTCACGGCGTCAGCCAACTCGTCCCTCAGTTCATCAATTAACCGATGGTAGGACATGTCTTCAAAGGTTTGCTTACCGCCACGACCGTACTCACGGTGACCCGTGCCCATGATCCGCAAGCGTGCATAGTTCGTGAACCTGCGCTGCGACTCAGCCAGTTCCTCCGTTGTCACACCGTACCCTTTATGGATTGGCGGGGCAATGGGTATACCGCCAGCGTTATCTTCCCGGTCTGACGGTTGTGGCTTTCGACCCGTATACCCAAGGAAGTCAGAGAGCGCA
>Ga0208019_1000253_pt1 | contig 29458 bp, 40 predicted proteins | sample CB_VirMetaG_5_FD_184540 | JGI IMG/M metagenome (GOLD analysis project Ga0208019, IMG submission 184540) | Freshwater to marine saline gradient viral communities from Chesapeake Bay - CB_1508_1D Viral MetaG (SPAdes) (version 4) | ecosystem: Environmental > Aquatic > Marine > Coastal | place: USA... | reverse complement strand
AAGTCATAAAAGGTTGCGCCAGATGTGCTGCTCAGAACGGCATTAATTCGGCTCGTAGAAGAAGACACAAATTCTTTTCTGACGGTAAAGGCTTCGTGACCAATAGCTACGCCGTGGAATGAACTTGGGACAAACGGCAGGCCGCCTATTTGAATTGATGTCCCGTCATTTCTTGCTTTAAAATAGGCAACAGCATGGACGATTGATCCGACCTTTACATAGTTTGCAGATATATCAGTAAACCCAGCGGGGAAGCCAACAGTTGAGGCAGGCACCCAAGTCCCCTCCTCATAGTCATCCAGCTTATTAGCCGAACCAGTACCGCCAAGGTAGACACCGCCAGAGAGGTAGAGGTCTTTCCAACGTAAGACTGTATTTCCTAAATCAACAGTAGCATCAGACGCCGACCCACCTGTTGTTGCAGGTAGAACCCCATTATCATTAAGGTAAATGCCCTTTGTGCTTCCTGTTCCACCTGCGAAGTAAACATCATCAGTGGCAGCAACTCCAATACCCCCAATAGAGGAGCCATTCTTCTGAACATCAATGATTGCCCCATCGGTTGACGCACGGTCAACAGTGAGGACGGTTGCACCATCGTTGTCTACAGTTAGGCCAGCACTAGCCGTAACTGCCCCAGAAAAAGTTCCACCAGTAGACGCTGGAACCATGTCAGCAGTCGTGAAAGACTTAAAGGCAACAATGTTTAGCTCGTCACCCGTAGCCGCACCAGAGGCCAGCACAATGCTTGTCCCATTGTTTGCAGTGTAATCTGTGCCATCTTCTAAAGTTATGCCATTTAATGTAACAATCAGATTTTGCTGAGTATATGATAACGTAGCTGCATTATCATCAGCGCCAGAAAATGTTGTTTGTCCCGATGTGGCTGTGTAATTATAATTTAACAAAGACACGTTGCCAGCCGATGTTGCTGCAATCCAGTTCGCACCATCGTACACACGCATCTCATTGGCAGTGCTGTTGAAATACAGATCGCCAGCATTTAGCGGATCACCATCATTGTCCGTTGTTGGATCAGATGTTTTGCTGCCAAGGTAAGTATCATCAAAGTTATCAAAAGCAGACGCCGCAGATGCAGCCGATGCAGCCGCCGCAGTCTGTGATGCTGCCGCAGCCGATGCAGAAGTCGCCGCATTTGTTGCCGATGTTGCCGCATTTGTTTCTGACGTTGCAGCATTAGTTGCAGATGTTGCCGCCTCCGCAGCTTTTGTTGTTGCTGTTGCGGCATTTGTTGAAGCGTTTTGAATGTCAGTAATATTTGTTGCGTTGGTATTTATAGAAGCAATGTTTGTTGCATTTGTGTTTACGCTTGCAATGTTTGTTGCCACTGTTCCAATATCTGTAGAATCACCAGCTACAGTCGTTACATCACTAGAAATCCCAGCAACCGTTGTGACATTACTTGAAATGCCAGCAACTGTCGTAACATTACTTGATATTCCAGCAACAGTTTGAATAGCATCCGTTGCATCTGTGCCATCTTCAATGTCTGCAAGTGTGGCAATATCAGATGTGATTGCAGCAAGTGCTGTGACATCAGTTTCATCTGGCCCGGCTTCAGGATCTCCGGTCGTAGAATTAAACGCTAGGTATTTACCCTTACGATCATCAAGCAAAGGCATCTCAAGATCTGTAAACACATCTCCGGGATTTACTTTGAAAGAGCGTGTCATCTTTTCGTCTAGCTGTTGCGCCATAATTACCAGGCTATCAAGCTGTTCATTCAAGCTTGAAGCCAGTAGATCACCAGCCGTTACAAAATCTGTTGTTCTTTCGAGATTGCGGCCACCAATGATTGTTAAAACATCAGACGCAATAAGCGCAGTACCGTTGCCGGATCCAGTAAGAGTTATAGATCCAGTACCATTTACATTTGTGGAAACCGTATAATCAGTTGTTAAAGTAAGCAGCGTTGTGTTTTTATACACAGCGATATCGGCATCTGCCAGAATATTAAAAGTAAAGGCAAATGGACCTAAACCGGTGTTGCCGGTGAATTGAACCCTACGGGTTACGGGATTAATTGCGATATCGGCCATTCACACGCTCCGCTTATTTGATCGATCTATAGCAGATCTAAACTTAATTTCCAAACACATTATCGAACTCCGGCCCTTTTGAAGGTAAAGTTTGACCTGGCGACCACCAGTAATCCTGACCATACTCTCTCTGATATTTGCGAATATTACGCCGGATCTTATTGCCAGCATCAGGATCAGCCCACAGTTTTGCTTGGTCAAAGACCATCCGTTCCAAGCCAAGACGCATATACCAAAGCGATGCACCCGGCGTATATCTTTGAGCAAAGTTAATCATTTCACTTGCCACCTTTGTATCTTCACCTTGTATTGCTTCGACAATATTACCAAAAGTAAGCTTTCGAACATCGTTAGCAAACCCCACAACCGGACCAGCAATAGTTTCAGCCAAACCCCGATCAAATCTGTTTAAGTCTGCAAAGAGAAAATCTCCATATATTCCTAAGCCGCCGCCTTGCAAAAACGCAGCGCCCCAAAACTCAGGGTCTTCGACAGATCTAGGATCACGACCTTTAGACATTTCTTTTAGCTGAAGAGCTAATGCACCCATGAGTGTCGTGCTAATAAGTAGATCAGCAAAGTATCGACCCTTACCTTTAACACCGGGCGTACCAGCACCGCGCATGATGTGGGTGTTTACCAGCGTAACGCCAAAGTTTTTGTACATGGCAAATGATCGTACCATCTCACCGGCAAGTGTGCCTGGAGGAATATCACCAGTAAGTGCAGCGCGGCCGCGGATTGATGTTGATGGGACTGCAAAATTTGTTTCAGTCTCAACCATCCGCATTATATCGGTTGCTAATTCTCTAGCCAATCTAGGATCAATGTCATCACGAAACTCTATATCCTCAGCCCGTAAAAACTTTGCGCCCTTGTAATCGTATAGCTCGGTGGTCCTGATGATGTCCCAGCGATCACTATTGATATTATAACGCTCCATAGCCTTGCGGAACATTGGGTCTAATTCATCAAAAGATTTGCCTACGTTATCAGCTAGACTTCCCAGAAACTCCATGCCAAACGCCCAGCGCCCAGCTTGTGTCATTGGCGATAGAAGCGATGCTCTCATTACAAAATCAGCGATCCGCCGCGTCACCTCTGGCCCAGAGATATCCCCGGTATAGCGCATCTGTGCCGCCGCCAGGGTAGACCAACCCTCCGCCGTTAGCCCCAGGCGAATTGCAAGCTTACCCTTTTCCTCAGCACCTAAAGGCTGCAATAACTTTACATACTGCATAAGCGTCTTTGTTTGCGGCAAGCCATTCATGCGCCTTGCAATGCGGTTAAAGTTTACATCTGTAATTGCAGATATGGCCGCAGCACCAAGCTGTGCAGATTGCAAGATCTGTCTAGTTCCCGCAAATGTCGTTGCCCAAAATCTATTAACCGGAGTGTTATGTGTGCCTTGAAGAATATTATATAATTCATCGACTTTTCTGCTTGCGGATCTTGCCGCGCTTTCTGCCTTATCTTCACCAGCCGCAGATTTCTGCAAAGTCTGTTTGATAAAGTTTTTAGTCGCCATCGGGTTTGGCCCCAGGCGCTCCATGAATGCGATGTCCCTGGACATATTGCTGATATGCCCCATCATCACATCGAAGGGATTATCATTGCCAAACTTTTGCTGATACTCCATCCAAGAATCTGCGTTTTTAAACACCAAGAAACGATGGTCTGCATTTCTATTTGCCAAAGACTTGCCGCCAGTTGGCCGACCACTTGGCTTAATCTTACTCATGCCATCGGTGCGGATTGTTTCGTAAACATCTCTCAGAGCAAGTTCAAGCTTTTGCGGAGAAAAATGTAACCCGGTTTCCATGTCTTTCATTTTGTCCAGATCAAGACGCGCTGAGATAAAGTCACGCCATTCTTCGAAGCTTGCCTCGCGTACTTTTATGGTGCTGTGTTGCTGGGGTAATCCCCAATCAGAACGCTTTGGGATAGCGCCCCCCGCCGCATTGAAACGCTTGCGCAAATATTCAGACGCTTCTTTCCATGCCAATGATAATTCTCTTGCAGAAGCATCGCCAGTGCTTTCACCAAAAACTTCCTTTATCATATTTCCAAGTTGCGCTTTGTTTCGCACTCGCCCAACCAGATCCCGGCGGAATGTTGCCAAGAACTTGTCCATCTTCCGAGTTGCGCTGCGCTCAATGGTTGCCTGTAGCTGTACAATGCTTGAATACTTAGACGTTGCGTCTTGTTCAAAAAAGGCCAAGGCCGCTTTGTTCATATCCTGTTGCCCGGTAATGGTGCGATAATTCTCCATATCCAGTTTAATCTTTTTCCACGTCTGTGCTTGCAACATTCTTTGACGCTTACGTTCAATTGATTTTTTGCGCACCGCCGCCGCTGCATCGATCCCAGCTTTTGTTTGCGCTGGGCCTGGGCCTAGTTGTTGGTTGTATTGCTCAACCAATTCATCGAACAAATTACCATATTCATCCGCTTGTGCTTGTGTAATCTCACCAGCCCTTACACCATCCTCAACACACTGTCTAAACGTACTCATAAACCACATACCCCCAAACGGTTAATCAGTGCATCCTCTGCATCGATATCAGCCTTAATATCACGCAATGTTTTTGTTTCTGCCAAAAGCTCGCCAGTTTCTTCATCAAATCTAGTTGTCAGCGGTATCTCTAAATCAAAATCATCAGGCTTGATATCTATTGTAATATCGCTTATATCTTCAGTAGGAGGTTCGCCAATGTCTGACACTTTTCTAGTTTCTTGGGATGGGCGTCCCGCTATATCTTTTTCAGCCTCTAAAGCTCTAGCCATACTAACACCAGGCGGCCCTTGGACAGCCGTAGATGGTCTGGATGTTCGTAATTCTGGCCGGGTGATTGCGGATGAAGCTGCTTTTATGTCTGCATTTGAAAGCACTTTTGGATCTTTTTCCATACCGACAAGCTTTGAAAATGACGGATCTTCTTCCGATAATGCCTGAGTATAAAGCTCTCGTTGCTGTGCTTCTAATGCGTCAATTTCTTCTGGATCTTTAGACATACGCTGTTTTTCATACAGCTTATGACCTTTTGCATTCTTAGCTTCAATCAGCTTAGGCGACCAGATCTGTATCTCTGAAATAATTCCATTAGGAGTACGGACTAAAATTTTACGATCAAAGTATCCCGCTGGAGTAACAGCCCATCCTTCATCTAATATTTCTGCATTCTGCGCTAGGCGTTCTGTAATCGCATCAGCATCCGAAGCTTTATTAATAACAAAACCAGCCCGAGAAATATCTGTCATTTCCCTGGCAGATGCATAACTCTTGCGCTGCATCTTTTCTTTTGCAGTTTCAATTTTTTTCAAGCCAGGGTTTTTAAAATTAATACCCAAATCTCTTGCAAGACCACGGCCAATCCCATCAATAAAGTCTTGTGACGCTTGTGCAATTTTAAAAATATCATCAACAGTTTCTACCGGTTGACGATCTTTCAAGGATCTTTCGATAGCTTTTACATCTTCTTTAACAGGTACTTCCTCAAGTGCGCGAAAAGTATCAAGAACCATCTGATTAACCTGGGCCTCTACCGCTGGGCCGGTGGGTTCATCAAATCCCTCTAGGGTTGGCTCTTCTTCGATCGCAGCCTCGCGGCTTTGCGGCGCAACATCGACAGCGCGTCCAACATCGCCAGTTGACGCCCCATCAAAATCGCCTCGTTCAATTCCTCGTCTGACAGCATCGGCGAAGTTTCGGGCTGCTTCTGCATAGTTTCCTGTTTCTCTAGCTGTTCTTGCTGCCGCTGAGAGGTCATCGCTGAGGACGCCTTTTCGGTTTGCAAGCGCTTGGAGGAGCGTGATCGCTTGGGCATCTTGGTCGGCCCTCCTTTGGTTTTGCTCTTTGGCAAGCTTATTGCCTTCTGCTTCAATACGTTCAGCGTTTTTACTTAGGCTTTCAAACGCCGCCTTATCACCACGCAAAAGCTTAGTTGTTCTATCAAGAACCCGTGCGCGTTCTGTAAATAAACTATCTGTGATAATCTCTTCGCCAAACAAAGACACTTGCGTTTCTTGCACAGTGTCCATTTCCCGCACCTGACGAACTATTGCCTCTGCTTGGAAAAGGTTTGCCGGATCTGACTTTGCCAAAACCCCGATAGCAGCATCTTGCAAATCAGGATCATCAATCAACCGACCAACTATCGCACCATAGTTTGCTGGGATAACCTCATTTACAACAGCACCAAATGCTTTGTTATTTAGATTGACCAGATCTCTAGCCTGTCTTACCAAAACAGATTGAGGCGGTAACTCTGCAATGCGCCCAGGCTCCACACGAAGCACTTTAGCGGCATCAATTGCTGTGCCAGTGCCTTGTGCGATATTTGTCATTGCCGCTATTACACGGGCCTTCTCTGCGCTTACACCGTCTGTTTCACGCAATTTATAACCAATGATTTCTATTTTCTCATCGGGCTTCTGTGCTTGGATACGCCGGGCTAAACCAACACGCTGATGGCCATCGGCCACAAATATCTTACTATCAACATCTTCCCAGAAGATAACAGTCCCAGCTTTAATAGGATCCCACTCAGTTACACCTTGCAACCGCTCAGTGACACCATACTCATCGCCGCCTTCTTTAAACTGAAAGCGTTTAGCATCAACATTCACATCTCTTGGATTTACAGAAAACATAACGCCATTAAGATTATCGGTAGCGGCTTCAATCATCTCAGGCGTTGGCTGAATAGTAGCCTCATTTGGTATCATAGGCGCAGTATTATTTTCAACCGCCGCTTCTGCGCTTACTGTTCTGGAAGTATGTTCTGCCTGTGCCGGGGGCAAATTTGCATCTGTAAATGGATTATCAGCTTCTAACTCTTCTCTTGCTTCTGCCGCATCTGCTAAAGCTTGACTGTCTTTATTTGCCTTGCCGGAGTTACTAATTACATTCCAGCCACTTTTTGCGGCATCCGCTGATACTCGAATACCCACGCCAAATGCTGCACTGCCAACCGTATTATATGCGACATTGCGAAGAAAATCTTGATATGTATAATCATATCCTAATTCTTCATACCAATCTGCAACACCGGCCTCTGCTATTGCGCCAGTACCCGCACCAATCGCAGCTTCGGTAAATGCCAATCTCCATAAATTTTTTGCACTTGAACCCATAAGACCAAACGCATTAACCGGATCATCAATTAGACCACTAACACCACCAGTAAATTGACCAAGTGTTCCGCTAAACGTAAAGTTTCTTGCACCAACTTCTTCAGCATATTTTCTTGCAGCTTGCGCACGTTCCTTTGCAATATCTTCTAAGCTTTGAACCGTAATTCCTTTTAAATGATCCGGTAAGCTTTCCTGATTTTCGTTCATAAAATTCAGGAGAGTATTTACAGCAAAGTTATATCTGTCCTGTGGACCACCGGCTGAACTATAAACACCTAGTCCGATCCCTAAGAAGTCTGCCGGGTTTTCAAAATCACGACCACCAAATCCTTGGTTGGGAAATGTCTCGCGCATCTCTTCAACGATAGGTGTCCACAAATCTTTAAGAATAAGCTCTTTGCTTTGAGATTGATCGTTAAGACGCATATTATCTTGTGCAGCAAAAAAGTTTTCTGCAAAGTCAGATACCGGCTCAGAAATACCAACCATGCCAGGAAAATCATATACATCTGATCGATCAAACTGTATCATTGTGTTTTCAGCCAATCATCATAAGACATAAAGAATGTTGGGTTTTTCTCTATTTCCTTACTTATCATAGCATCATATGCTTTAATATTTTTTCTATCTCTAACCCCTCTAGTTGATGCTAGCATTTTTTTAATGTTTTTAAGCGCGATTTCTTTTCTAGGGCTTTCAGAAATGCCTGAGATTGTTCTTTTCAATTCACGGGTTTCTTTAGACCCAGGCACAAATTCAAGCTCTTCTGGAAGATCCTCTAGGATTTGACCAGGAGGCGCTGGGGCTGCTGCCGGAGATATTTCAGTGATCTGTTCTAAGCCTGTTTTTCTAAGTTTTCTTTTGAAAGAAAGTTCTTCACTTATTATACCAAAAATCCTTTCAGTTGATTTAGTTTCCGTTGTCATTGCACCAACATCTGGCAGCATTAAACCAAAAGATTTTTGTAATTGTGTAATATCAATAATAACTGGCCGACCATCTGCATCCGAAACAAATGCCTCACCCTTATCGCCATATTCTATTGAGTATTTATTGCCGCCAACATTACGGAAATTGTAATTATCATTTTCTTTAATTTGTTCAGCTAAGTCGCCACTAATTTGTTGACCCGTTGCCAATTGAATAACATCAACATTTATTTCATTTAAAAATGTTTCTAAATCATTAGCAGTCATTTCCGGCATTACAAAGGTTTGTATGCCGCGAACCTCTTGAATACCGCCATATACTTTACCATTGCGCGTAGTTTGACCCGCCGCCATTTGATAGGCTTGCTCATAAAGTTCATCACTCCATGCAAAAACACCCTTACTTGCAGCCATTTCTGTATAAATTGCTTTAGCAACATCTTTGATTGCCGCATGATGTTTTGGCGTTGTAATTGCTCTGCCAAATCGATTATGAACCAATTCTATATTTGTTGGAGTAAAATCAATAGGCTTTTCACCCGCCTTAATTCGGTCCATACCCTGCACGGCAAGCAATGCTGTTTCTGTATTTCCAGCATTTACCAATGCACCAACCAATGCCATTTCAGGATTATATTCTGCAATATCTTCTAAGACCTGACCCGCTGCCGCATCGAACGATGATAAAGCACCAAGGATGTCTAATTTAGCAGCACCCTCTGCTTGATTTAATAACAACCCAATCCGCCGGGCTTCATCAGCAAATAAAAATTTAGGCGTTTGCAATCCATACTGAGCAGCAACTTGCATAGCTTGCTTTTGTCTTTTTTGTAAAGCATTTTGATTAACTTGTATTTTATTATCTTCATCAACCGATAATATGGATTGTCTTTGAATTATGCCCTGACGATCAGCATATCCCATAGGATCCTGGCTAATTTGTGTTTTCATGTTTGTCAAAAATTTCTGAGCGCGATCTAATCGATCAACCTCAAGTGTTGTATCAATGCCCTCTTTACCAGCGCCTTTAATACCATTTTGCAAACTTAGAACATTTTCTTCCATGTCTGATAAAGAAGTTCCGCGCATAGAAGCATAAAAGCCTTCTAATTCTGATAAATCGTTGACCGCTTTAACTGCCGGTGATCCAATTGTTCCATCTTGCTCTGAAACATCTACCGCTGCGCTGCGTAAAGTTTCCAAGTCCTCAGCAGATATACGACCACCGCTTTCTAAAATATCTTCTAATTCATCAACTTTATTTACTAAAAAGTCAGCTTCGGCCTTCACTGCCGTTACACTTCGATTATATTCTGGCCGCAACAATCCATTTACAAATCGAATACTATCTTCAAAATCCATACCTGGTAAACTCTCTTTACCAGATAGAATGGCTTCAATTTGTTCTTTTTGTTCTGTTATTGGTTTTTGATAAAAATCAAATACCGTTTTTTCCTTAATAGCTTTTTCACGAACACCTTTAGCCCATGCCGTAATATTCTCTGCTTTTACACCAAGATCCTCTAAATTCGTAGAAGCTTTTTCAATATCTGATTCTATTGCTTCTATAGTGTAGCCAGCAACAGTTGCATTGCCGATAATAATCTCAGCTTCATTGGCCGATACACGATTTTGTTTTTCTTTGCGCAATCCAGCCTGGTAAGTAGTGTACCATTTAGAATAACGCATTTCCGCCTTACCAGTTGTTTCGGTAAGTCTGGCGCGAAGCAATCCAGCTGATACGGGATCAATGTCAGACAAAGATGCGGCAAAGCCATCTGTTATATCTTTCAGTTGCGTTTGCACTGTAGAAAACGATGTTTTATTATTTTGCCCTTGTGTCAGTATTTTGGTAATTTCTAAATCAGCTTCACTTTGCAATTCAGCAACAGCAATACGATTAGCTGCTTCATATGCTGTCTTTTCTTCAATGCCTCTAGGACCACCCTGCATACGCAGTTCTTCCAAAATAGGTTGCGCACCCTCTGTGCGAACACGCTCAAGACCGCGTTGCTGCGCTTCTTCTCCGGCACGCTCATATAGAAACTTAGACATCTGATCGAATGTTTGAGACATCGCCATCCCAACATTCGCTTCTTCTCTAAATCCAGCAAAATCTATGCTTCGAGGTTGTCGCGCTGTAACACCAAGTCTTTGATATCTAGGAAGTCTTGCCATTTATAAGCTCCCCATGCGGAATAAGCCTGTGGTAATCGTTCCAAATGCTTGCATATTTGCAGCACGACGAGCGTTATCACCAGCTAATCTATATTGATATGCTTGTGTTGCGGCCTGACCCTCTGCCAAAATAGCATTGTCAGCTGCAATATTTTTCTCACGCAAACCTTCACTCATTGCATATACTTGCATCACAGCAGCAGATCCGCTTGTTGGGTCAACACCTCCGGCTCCGGCCCTAGCAATAATTGCAGCCAGGTTTTCATTTAAGTTTCTAAGAACGTCAGCGCCTTGTTGTCTATATGCTAATGCTTCAGACCGGCCCCGCATTTCTTCTTGCGCAGCTTTTGCATCATATTCTTGTTCTCTAGCGCGACCGGTTTGCATCTGTCCCATTGCACTCATTGCCGTAGACGCAAACATCAAACCCGTTGACATCCCGCCGCCCATTGCTGCCCCTGCTAATGCTGCCATATCAAGACCCCACGCTTAATTTATATTCCAAGCCCAAGACTGTCATCGAGAGCGGAACGGTTTGACCAATTGTGATTTGCCCGGTTGCACTATAACCAAGTATCCCGTGCGCTGTTTTTACACCGGTAAATGGTTGGACCGCAGTATCCAGAACACTTTCACCAAAGTTTCTAAACGAAATTTGTTTGCCATTGATTGTCAGATCTTTTGTTTCAGAAACAATTGCATCAACCTGAACAATTCGTTTCTTTACGCCTTGAACACTACCAGAAGCAAGCACCGGTTCAGTTGGCATTGTTTTTGCCTGGACCGTATAATTCAAACCAACCTGATAGCTTGAAGTTGCCGCAGTTTCAAATGTTATAGTATATGGAGACGCTCCGACCGTCTGAGAAGGCTCCACAACACCATCTCGCACAATCTCGACCTCTTTACCCTCAAGGTGCGACATAGCCACTGACGATGCCGCTGTGCCGCTCTTAGCACTATCCAGCGTCAAAGAATTATCAAATTTCTCAAGATAGTACACAGTCGCAGAATTTACTGTACGCTTTACAATAGCGTACACATCCGCAATCTCTACAGCTATAGCTAAAAATTCACCGTCCGTTGTGAACTTACTAGGCGCAATTACGTTCTGACCGACCAATATAGAATACACTGATATTGATCCATCATCACCATTTACAACAAATAATCGATCTGCTTCATCAGTTGACGTTGATCGACGTGCCGCTAGGTCAACGGGATTTTTAATTAAGTGAGATGATAAAACAGAGATCTGTTGGATCTGATATGATGAAGTTGTATTTCCAAATTGAAACGCATTAAGGGATTTACCTTGGCGTTGCACAAATACTGACGCGCCATTTAAATCTTCAATAGGAACACCGGGTTTTGATCCAAGTCGAGTTTGTGGGCGTATTAAGAAATTATTAGGGGTTATTGGTGTATCTTCTGATTGAACAACAACGAACTCACCTCCGGTTGAGAAGATCCGCATATCTGCACCAGATATAACATTCACAATACTATTTAATTGATTTGTGTTGATCGTTGCTTCAACGCTTTCATCATCCAATCCAGTACCAGGATCAAAGTTGAAATAATCAATTACACGGGATCCCCATATTGTATTGGGTCTGGATTTTGATCCACCAAAATATAAACGACCTTCATGGAAAGTTGCAGATCGAGGCCATCCTCTAGTGCTAGACCAAACATCTTCATAACCATGTTCACTTTCCCAATTACCAGCAACAACCGCGCTAGTATCAAAGAAAGGAACTTCCACATATGCTTTCATTTGTGTGGCGCTTACATATTCAACATATCGCGCCCGGCCAAATGTACTTGTAACCTGAAGATATTCACCAACGGCTGCGGGAGCATATGCTTCAACTTTATATCCAGTAGTGTTATTGGGCTGAGTATCCCATGCTGGATAAACTGTAAGAACCTTTGTAGATGCAACATAATCTTCAACGTGTCGAGTTTGGCCAGAGCCAGCGCCAGATGTTAAAGTAATGAACATTCCATTTGGATCATCATCAGATGTAAAGCTACTAGCCGCTTTTAAAGTAATTGTATCGCTGCCACCGGCTTGAGCCGTACCAGTATCAGTTGTTACACTAGATGCTGTAACAGTAATATTTCCAGATGTTGCGCTGGGCGTAATATCAAAATTAGGACTATGCGTATCAAAAGCATAGGCATACTTTGGAAGATTAGTGATGGGCAAATTCTCAAGTGTCCAAGACGTATCTGTATTTCTTACAAGTCTTTTAGTTTGCAAATCTTCATGGCAAAGAATTAAAGTATCTACCGCTTGAGTATATTGCAATTCGTCCAGCATAGCAGCCGTGATAGCCGATGCTGTAATATAATCATTACCGGAACCATTTATATTTGTTTGAAGCGTCCCATCTTTAAAAACATAAATACGTCCAGAAACAATTACCAATATATAACTATCATTCACACTGAACTCAAAAGGTATAAGTTTAAAGTCTGTGAATGAAGATCCAAAGTTATGGATAAACTTTAGTCCATCTCTGCGCTTAATTCCGCCTTGTGGTTGCACAAGTACATTTGTCGCTTCCTCAAGCGCGTTCTGATATTGCTGAAGATCTGTTCTAGCCCTGAGTAAAGGATCCAACTCTCCGACAGAAAAGTTAGTTTGGAACTGCGTAATTCTCATCAGTACCTCGCCTGTATAAGCGCGTAATCCTCTATTACCTGACTTGATTGGCCACGACCGTCAATATTCATTGCCTTGCGCATTTCACCACCTCGACCGTTTTCAGCCGGGGATCCAAATGCTAAAGCATGAAAAAAATCTGCCTTCGCCGCTTGGTCTGTAATAACTATTGCAAGCTCTGCCGCCAAAGCCAAACGAAGCAATCTCACAAAGTATGATGGCATTTTACTTTCAGAAACAGTTGCCTGATAATCAATGTATAATGTTTCAAGGTTGGTATATATTTGATCTCCATAAATCTCCCATCCATATCGCAATGGACGCTCTGTCGTACCACTTGTTTCAAAAACCGCTAAAACACCGGAAAGCATATCGCCGGGAAGTTGATACGCATATTTCCACTCATTTACAGGATTTGTTGATAACCTTGCCAACTGCAACTTTTTTAAAGTCCAGGACCATTGATAAGTGCTAAGAATTGTATCTCTGAGATCAGGATAAAGTCGATCACATGCTTGGGCGCTATCCGTTCCCTCTGTAAACGACGAAAGAGGCGCAGCCCCTAAGAGAATTAAAGCATCCGAACAAATAGATAGATCCGTATCTCCAGCAGCCATGATAATCCTCCAATGTGATTAAAGGGGCCAGTTACCCAGCCCCTCATTATTTTAGTCACCGTCCGTTGCGGCCAGTGTCGTACCGTCTGCAACGTCAACAACACCGCCAGTATTGGACAGAACTTGCGTAAGTGTGCTTACGCGAGTGCCGCCAGTAGATGACACAACATAAATCAAATCGCCAACCGCCAGAGTATCTGACAGATCATTGAAATAGCCCTCTGTATTTACAGTCGCTATCGTGTCAGCGGTTTGATATGTATAGATGCAAGGGGCATTACCTTTTTTAGATGGACCCCCGGTTCCAAAACCAGTGCTAGAAAAAGCCATGTATCAGTCTCCTTATTCAGTACAGCTGATTTTAACGATGCCCTCATCGTCAATTGCAACCGCACCCGCTGAGAACATAGAACTTACAAGGAACGATGTTTTCTCTGGGATGTAGTTTACTTCTGACTTCTGAGAGATGCTTTCGGCATAACCCATGCTATCTTGATGCCAAGCAAAGCATGTGCGGGTTGATGGCTTAGGAACACCGCCTTCATCACGATCACCCATTGTGATAATGTTGAAGCCCATGAATGATGTAACTTCTCCACGAACCAACGCTTTGACGGTAGCAAAATCACTTGATGTGATTTCAGTTTCACCTAGCATTGCGTCAAGTTGTGATGAGTGCATCAACAGGTGACGGCCTTCCGCTGGAACGTTGTTGTCGTTCAGTGCTTTTGCAGCTGCACGAAGTTTTTCAATGTTCATGTTTGAAGCCGCACCACCAACAGATGTTGCAACAGTTGATGGCGAAGATGCCGCATCAAGTGCATCGATGCAAAGCTGATCCATACGACGAGCAATCGCCTTTGAAACAACTTGTACCAATTCACGGCGCTCATCAAAGTTGACGTGTGATTGATGGAAAATATCTGAATATTCAGCTGCGATATAATCAGACATTGTGGCAGTAACCTGGCTATAGGTTACGTTCAATGGAGTTACGTCAGTTTGTGGAACACGAACTGTTGCAACACCTTTACCGATTTTTGGGAACTTTACTGTGTTACCCTGGACACCTGTGCGTGTCCGCATTGTGCCGCGAAGCAATGCTTCGCCTTGGTATGCCTGTTTAACTTCCTCATCGAAAAGCGTTACAAAGGCATTAGTAATACTCTGCGCCATAGCAGAAGCCTCCTATTAGGTTTCAACTCAAAACGCTTACTGTTAGCCGATGTAATTCGGGCAGTCGCTTGCGCGAAAATGGTCGCGCCATCCAGCGGTTTACCGCATCAAGGGGCCGCGCAACGGTTAGCCCTTAATCTGCCTATACACGCAAAATGTGGTGATTGCAACAAAATCTAGCTATTTGCTGCCGCCCATTGTTTTTCAATCTTTGTTCGCCAGACTGCGTCTGTCTGCCATCGAGGATCTGAAATTGCTTGAGCAAGATCTTCTCTAGTCATTTCCGGGCTATCCACAACCGGCGTTGTCGGTATGCCTTCATTCGTATAACCCTGAATAAACTTGGTCATTGCATTGATAGCGTCAGCATTATTAAGACTATATGCTAAAGCTTCACGCTCTGAATTAGTTAGTGCTGCTTTAGTTATGTGTCGCTCGAGATATGCAATTTTTTCTTGACCGCGCTCACCGAGCTTATCCATTTCTTGCTTACGATCATAGTCAGCAAATTCAGCCGCTTCCATTGATGCCCCAAGAATATCACCGGCCAACTCTTCAAAGGCTTGTTGCGATATACCGTATTTTTGCGCCCAATCATTATATACCTGGAAGGTCGGATCCTCCGGGTCGAGGCCATTATCCACCAGATTTTTAATTTCATAATCACCATCTGGCGCTTTGTGTTTGCCTTGCTTAAATGCCTTTTCAAGTTCAGCATAACTTTTTGCCAACTTTTCAACATCAGGTCCATCATCATCCCAAAACTTTTCTGGATAAAAATCAGGACGCTCGATAGGCTCATTGTCAATTTCAACTTCTTCATTTTCTTCTGGCCGTAATTGAAATGGCTGTTCTTGTTCTTGATGTTGTTCCTCTGGCTTTTGAAAATTAACCAGGGGCGCATCTTCAGATGTTTCGATTACTTCAGCTTGTTCAGACATTGTTACTCCTATCAACCCGCTTTTCAATCAGGCGTACCAATTCAGCCATACCGGTTCTAACAAAACCATGACTTGCATCTTCACCTGGATACCAAGAAGGTTGTTCAATAGTTATCTGTCGTAGGTGATGTAACACCTTTTGACCTTCCTCAGATTTAAAGACCCTTCCATAAAGAATATCAAGGTCGTCCGCTTTTGGCGGCTCAACAAACGCTTGGCTTATACCTTCCCAACCGTCTGGAGAACTCATTGCATTACCTCTGCTATTGTTTGGTCAGTTGGCATAGGTTGCTGTTCTTGCATCATAGCTTGTTGCATTTGTTGCATCATAGCCTGTTGTTCCTCTGGGGTATTTAGTACCCGTTGATCAATACCCATTTTCTCGGCAATAAATGATATACTTTCCTCGATGTTAAGGAAAGATTGACCCATTGGTCCCATTGCATTGGCGATCTGCATAAAGCTTAGAAGTTGATTAACTTCCTCCATCTTTGGCGCTTCCGCCAACGGCGATATCGGAGCAACTTTAACTTGGACGCCATTGACTTTCAATGGCATATCAATCAAGCCCTGGCGATCTAGGACAAACAAGATCCTGGAAACAAGTGGGTTCATAATTTCAGTCATCAAACGACCGAAAGCAGATCCAAGGTTTGTTGCCAGTTCACGTTGGCGTTGCGCTATTTCCGTTGCAGATCGAGCCGACATTGTGTCCGGCGGCAATGTATCATCCATTAGGATCTTTTTGATGTTTACTCTTAGATCCTGAATAATGATTTGACTTGTGTTAAAATCTCCGGCTTTGGGCAATGGGGCCAAAGATGCGCCTTGTGGCCCACCATTTCTTGCTACGGGGATGATTGATCCGGGCTGTATTTTAATGTTCTGTGGATTAAGAACACCATCATCTGCCGCAAGATATACGCCGGATATTGCAAGACTTGCATTCTTCAAAACAAGCTCGAGCGTTTTGTTAAGCGTTTTAATATCAGCGATCGCATCAACCAAAGGACCACGACCATAAATTTCACCAGCGGTTTTGCTGAACCGGGCAACAATAAATGGGCTGGATGGCATTTCACGATAAACAATTTCTTGTGACTTGGCTGGCCAAACAACGTGATAATGATACCGGCCAGTTTCCTGATCGAAGATAATTGCATCAAAGAGATCTAACTCTTCAGATCCGCGTCGATCAATTGCATCCTCTAACTCTGGCGTCAACTGAACGTCTGAAAACTCTCTGGTAATTGACTCTGCTTTGATGCGCAGCTTTCGATAAACATTATCGACAATGCCATATGCGCCCTCTTCAATGGCAACCAAATACTGAGGCACAGCCAAAAATCTAACAGGCGTAACTTCATCACCGGGCATTACCATCATTACAGCTGTGCCAACACAAAGATCTAAGAGAAACTCACCCATCGCTAGATCAAAGCTGGTCTGGCGCAATTGGTCAAACATTATATCAACATAAGCATCCAAGATCTGTTGCGCTCGTTCCCGATCCCGTGGAGGAACAGCAGAACCGGGTTCGAGACGACACCATTTGCGGTTGGGGGGGAACAACCCAGATTGCAAACGATTGGCAAATCTCTTAGTGGAAGCCATTGCAGTGCTATCAAAAACTCTTTGCATCTTCCCCTTGCCGGGAGTTTTGCCTTCATAATATCCATTGTAAAGATTGCGCTGGGGCAGGGCAAATTCATAACAATCTTCATAGATTGTGCGCCATTCATCCTTTCGAGCCTGTGCCTTAGCCTCTCGAGCCATGACTTCTCTGATCGATAGTTTAGGCATTTGCTTCATTCCTTTTACTTATCGCCGCCGCTTTCTTTCTAGCATCTGCTTTGGAGGAAGCACCCCAGGCGCGGAGGGACAACAGTAGGCGAGTAGGACGACCTTTGCTATCACGCTCCGGCCCGGAGTTCCCCGCCATGCGAGAAAGGAAGGACGCTCTGCGGGGATTATCGCCGGATTTGACGGGAGGCTTTAGATTAGATCCCTCTTTGCGCTTAAAGTAAGCACGTCCGGCAGCGTTCAGTCCACCTTTAGGATTTTGATGCGCTTTTTTTACCACCAGATTTTGCTTTCTTTTTAGGCGCTGATTTCTTTTGAGGTTCTGGCTTAGGCTCTTCAACAGCCATTACCTTGCGATAAACTCTTTCATCATTCTTGATTTTAGTCATTCATAATATTCCTCAACAGCGCACGGCGTTTCGCAACAAATTTACCGCGCTTTTGTTCAAATTTCTTACGGCGCTCTTGACCTTCTGCCCGTTCTTTTTCTTTGGCTATTTGCTCCGGTGTTTTTTGCGGAGCAACTTTTTTTGCTGGCTTTCTATCGCCTCCACCACTGGCTTTTTTTCTTTCTCTTTCAGCAGCCATACGATCTCTAGTGCGGCGAGTTCTTGCTTGATAGTCAGATGTTTTTTCTTTGAAGCCCAGCCCCATTTGAATGTCTGACAAAATGTTAGAACCAAGCGTTTTTAGATCTTTTGCTGGTTTTCTTGTAATGGCATCTGTGTAAGACCTGGGGCGAGTAACCATCTTAATCACCGCCTAGTTTGGTTTTCATCTGGCCACCCGGCCCTTCTTGTCGCAATGGAGAGAACAACAATCGCATTCCGCCAGATCTACGGATCCGCCGCCGCTGTTGTGCTGCTTGTGATTCCGTCTTTTCTTGCGCTATTACACGCTCTTCCTGACGTTCTTGTGCTTTTTCAGCCGCCACTTCTTTCTCGACTACCGGAGCCGGTTTCGATTTCTTTTTTCCGCCAAACAGTCCGCCCATTAGTCAAACCTCGCCATAGAATAATAGTCGGCCCCCTCTGGACCGTACTTTCTTAGCTTGCACTCTACCTCAAACTGTAGTGCTTTAGCAAACCTTAATGCGGGTTGATTGTCTACTTTTACACAGATTTGCATACGTCTGATATCGTTATCAGACATCACATTGTTTAATATTGCTCTTGCGCCTATTAAAATCGATCTAACATGATCATTCATGCCTTCTCCTGGGAGAAACCAGGCTTCGACTACGCCTGGCCAAAAATCTCTTACTCCAAAACAGCAAACAACGCGACCACGTCCAATCCCGGTCCAAGACCATCCAAGTTCAGAGTGATCCCAAACATAATCCAAATAGTCTGGAATATGTTTGGCGTATTCTTGTTCGTGTGGTCCGAGTTTAATACTATAGAGATGATTGAGTGTCAGCGGAACAATTTGTTCATCCGTCCGCATTTTGAATGTTGGTAGCTGTATCAGGCCCATTAGAATACATTAAACTCCGTTTCAGCGGAGTAGCTTTGTGCTGAGAAGCCATTTCCATATGTTCCCCTGCGCAGTCGTCTTTGTTCACCGCCACCCAGCATAAGATATCCAAACGCATCCCCGCAGTGTGAATGATCGTTCTTCACCGGCGTATCTTTAAATCGATCTTGCCCAGCGCCCATGCTTTGACGCTTGAAAAAGTATCCACCGCTTAAAGATTTGCGCAGCCGCAAGCATTTCTTATCCACCATCAACCCAGGTTTGCCATTTATCAGCCGCCCCATAGGACTTGCCCCGGCTTCGCGTCTGACTTGAAACGCATTGCTTTCTGTTGGTTGTGCTTTGAAACCAAGTGATCTGAGATGGTCAAAGGCTGTAACCTCGTAAATCTCATCCCGTTTATTCCCCGCCGGATCGCCCCAGATCAGGATATCATGCTTAGAATATTTCTGAGCAATCAATGCCATCATTTCCTGACCAAACCGTTCAAGGCCCATGTCAAATGTTACAAGCTCATCGCAGATCCGCCACGCCCCTGCTTGTGTTCTCTGCCCAAAGATCGCTGCCGGTGTTAATCCAAAGTCAACGCCAATCTGCATAGGATAATACGGATCGACCTCAACATCCCCGCTCATCAATTCATCGTCATACTCCGGCCAGACCGGACGCCCCTCTTGCACAAACGTGTACATTCCCTGCGCATAGCACCTGATCCAATCCGCATTCTTTCCGCCGAGAAGCTGTTGATAATATCCGGGCGGCAGATTGTTTCTATTCTCCGCATCCTCATTGGTTTTCCACCATTTGCCCCCAGAAAACACATGGCCCTGCGCCTCTGGATTTTCCGGCACATCTTTCCCATCCACCGCCAAAACACCGCCGGGTTGTCTGAAGAATGTCCACGGGTAGGCACCACCAATCGGATTTTTCTCTGCTAACTCATGCCACCAATGGTCATTGTCAGGCGGGTTCGTATCCATCCAAATGCCGTACCATGTCGGAGAACCATCCGCTTTTGTCGGATATCGCCCAACTCTGTGCGTCAAACCATCAATCACCGCTTTCGGCAACTCTCTGGCCTCATTGACCCAAGCGCCCGTAAGCTCCAATGACAGCAGTTTCCGTACATCTTGCGGAGAAGAAAGGGCCATGAAGATAACTTCACAATCAATCCCAGGGATATCGCCCCGCGTTGGAATACGAATGTGGTGTGAAATCGGCGGCTGCCAGCGCATAGATCCCCAGGTGTCCTCGGGAAATAGCTCTTGCCAGGTCTTAATCGTGGTCGTGCGCAGCTCGGGATATGTATTACGAACGATAACAAATCGGGAATAGCGGATACCGTCGCGTGGACTAGGTTGTTGCCTCACTGCCCTAAGCATTATCTCGGCTGCACAGCCATAGGATTTACCCGATCCAACCGGACCCATCAAGCCCCTAACGAAGCTATCGTCATGTAAAAACTTCCAAACAGTCGGGCTGTTCTCAAAGTTCAAATCAAGACTTGGAATATCCATTTTTCATCACCCAAAGAATGCCAGCGGCCAAGATGCTAATTGCAAGCTTACCAAATATTTGCCCCTCGATATAGGCTAAAGACCCAAACGCAATGTAAAGAAACACAACGCTATCAAATATTGCTCCAACTAATCCTGAAACTGCTATCGCCAATTCACGGCTTTTTTGTCGAACTTTTGTATATGCAAAAAAATCTACAAGCTCCGACACTCCAAACGCTAATATACTTGCGATTGCAATAAATGGATCTGCCAGAATGTAAGACAGAACCGCACCAATAAAAATTGCAAACAAAGACCACTTGGTTCCAAGATGTTCTTGAACTTGATCGCGCAAAACAAGTGCCGCGCCCACCATTAACACACCGCTTGGCGCAGTCATTCCAAGCCCAACAGGTATCATACAAGGACCATCAGGAACACAAAACGTCCCGATATTGCCAATCATCCAGTTTGCCAGCGGTATCGTTGCGATATATCCGCCTAGATACGCCCAGGGAATTAACCCACCATTTCTAGCAACGGTTGTTGCTTTAGTTTCTGTAACCATTTTTCTATCTTTCCCTTCCTGTTATCCGGCTCAAACGCCAGGTAAGTCCCATCGACGCTATCGCATCCTATGGCCGCTGCCAATCTCATTCGTTTAAATGAGTTTACACGGCCCATATGAACCCACTTGCCGCGCTTTTTTGCTTCGGAAGCAATATCCGCTGCAATAGGACCAAGTTTCCATTCCGTAGATCCACCAATAAAAATCGCATCCAACTCATCCCATCGAATTTGATCCGGTGTTTCTCCGTCCTGAATTACAAACGCAGCCTTAAATCCAAGCCTCCTGATTTTTGGAAGCATCGGATAACTTCGCGCTCTCGTTTTTTCAGCATCCCCAACCACATCAGGCGCAGCCGCAAACAGACAAAATGTTCGATCCAATTTATCTAACCACGCTAGATAACCTTCATCGCTGTACTTTTCCGATTGAACAAAACACCCGTTATCTGCCGCAAACAAACTGTGGCCGCGAAGAGATTGTTTTCCTGCATTGAAGCTGAGCATAACCCCCAAGTCTTTAGTGCAACTAACCTTTTTCCCGCTCAGATAAATCATCCACCACCTCAGCATACTCTGTCGTTGCCGCCGGTCCACGCATGTTAATCCCAACAATCGATGGCTTATCATTCTCCTTCTCAGGATTATCTAAGAAACCAGCTGCCTTCGCCAAAATCCGCAAAACACTCACCTTATCAAACAACTCAATCGATACACGACCATCCGGCATCGGAACAATCTTCTTTATCGCCCGTAACGCATAATCCGGTATCTCGTCCAACGGACGCATAGAACCATCAAGATTTATAATCTCAGTAATCGAAGTGGTCCCAAGAGCAATCAACTCCTGGGCAACCGCTTCCTTGTTATTCTCCAATGTCTCACTGGTCCGAATACGCCGCTGCGCTAAACGTACCCCACCAAATCTACCAATCGGAGTTTGCCGGGTTCTCGCCATCAGAACGGTATAGCATCTTCTGTCTGAGAAGATCTCTGCATCTGTTGACCACCAGACTTAGGCTCGTCCTCAAACAAGTTTAACCAAATCTCTCCATTCTCATCAGGCAATGGCAACGCATTCAACTTAACTCGCATCCCGTTACTGTCGCTGAACGCAATACCCAATCTCACCCAATCCTTCTTATCAGGATCATTCCGCCGCTTCTGTCCCTGAACAACTCGATACATCTTCTTCATAACTCAATCCTTCCTAATTGATAAAAATAGGTATCGCACACAATCCAGAAAAAAACCAGAAAATATTTATGTGGGGGTATGCACAGTAACGCGCGGGGGTGGGGGGCAGGGGTGGTCGGTCGGGCGCTGGTCGATCCGAGGCAAGTCGCGCCGAAACTGCAATCTAAATCGATTACGGCGTATAATAGGTATTATGTTAAGTGACTTATCGTTTAATATCAAGGTCTTAGCTTTTTTACTACCGCATTGATTGTATTCTTGCTGCGTTTTGGTGCGTTTCCCAGCTTCTTTTGCACCGGAATTGCAAACCATCCGATGCCTCGAGGATAGTCCCGGCGGTTCGCATGGCACCATTTGGCATGATCTTCGAGGATCTCGCCCCATTGCCTAACCGTCAGCCCATCCTTTACCCAGCCTTCCATGACCTGATAATCACGATCATTGACCTGTCTTGGCGTTCCATAACTTTCAGCAATTTTTAAAAACAAAGAACAACACTGTCTACTGACATCACTTATACTGTTATATATACTGTTATATGGTCTGTTTAGTGAAACTTCTGGGGTTTCAGGGGGTGAAACTTCTGAGGTTGCACCCTGTGAAACTTCTGGGGTTGACACGTTAGACTTATCCACAGAGTTATCCACAGGCAAATTGATTACTTTTGATGGCTTGTTTTCCATTTGTTGACGTAGCTTTTCTCTGCGTTCTTCTAAGCCGATGCGCTCTGCCGGTGATAGGTTTGCGAGTGCTTCCTCTTCTGTTTTTACGTCGTCATAAATGACCTTGTACGTGGTGGTTGTCTGTCCTTTGTAACGCCGCTTGGCTCTGACAATGTATTCTAAGTCTCTCAGTTTTCTAAGCTGCTTGTTGACTGCCTGGCGTGAGATGCCGAGATCGCTTGCCAACCGAGCCTGTGAGACGAATGTACAGCCTGTTTCATCGCAATAAGAACAGAGAGCGGCCAGCACAGAGAGAGCGGTTGTTCTTGTGACTTGGGGATCTGTCACGGCTTTGATTGGGATGATGGCAAACTTTCTGAGATCCTTTGCTCTGATCGTGACCGGCTTCATGTTTCTGCCTCCACTTGTACCAACAACAACGGCTGACCGTACTTCTTGGTGATCTTTAACGTCTGAACAAGTTTATCATCCTCAAAGCAAACGCCGTTGAGAGCGTCCAGGACGAGCTTTGCCACGTTATCGATGTCCGGCTTGCCGGGAACCACTTCCCCACGTGTAGCGGCCTCTACGCGCTTCTTAGGCCATGATTTAGGAATCGGGAACTGTGCCAAGATATAAACCTTGCATGGAACAGTAAACGGATCAATCCCCAGAGACAGCATTTCATCCGATGCCTTGGCCGCAATCTTTAGCTCAAAGTCTTTCGTTTTCTTTGGCGTGAACACGCGCCCGGCTCTGGTAAACCGTGGGCGACCCTTACCGATTGGTGTATCAGCCAACCAGAAGCTAACTTTGTGTATGCTTTTACTCATGGTTTCTTAGCCATGTTTCTAAGTCTACCTGGTCATCGTTTTCTGTGAAAGTGACCGCTGATTTTGTGCTGGGCAGATGTTGGTCAACCAGATTTGATAAGACCCTGGCGGAACTTTCCCCAACCTTATCAGCATAAAGATCCAGCTTTTCCTTTGTTTCGGCTGGCATTCGAGTGTGAAAAACTACAATGTTTTCAGCTACTAAGCGTTTCTTGGACATTTTTTTTACCTTTCTGTGCATTTTTTTGCGATATCACTATTGACACATAAACCGATATCACTTATCTATCAAGTTGTGATTTGTTTTTTACAGGAAGGAAAAGACATGCAGTTTGATTTGTTTGACCAGCAAGACGCGCGGGGTGCCGGTGATCGGCAATGCGACTTGGAAGATATGATTGCCTACGAGGAAAGCTTGTTGGCAAAGGTTCAGGCCGGTGATCAGGCTGGTCAGGAAGATTGGATTGCCCGGGCGAAAGCCGGGGAAGTAATGCGGATCTGTTAAGGAGGAACAATGATGAAACAGAACTTTAGAAAAGCTTTTAACGCCTTGGAAAAAATCGGTGCGCCCGTGTTTGAAAACGAGGATGGTATGTTTATCAGCGGCGAAGATAACTGTGATGAAATCTGGGCTGATTATTATGACTGTATGCACTGGGCACATGATGGTTGGTTGTTTGGCGTCAACGGTAAGATCAACAAGATCTTGGACAAATACGGTTTGTTTGCTGAATGGGTAAACCCTGGGTTGCTTGGGGTTTACGAAGCTTGATTACGCAGTGCGCCTCACGGGGCGCATCACCTAGTCAAGAAGGAGGAAAGATAATGGCTAAATCAGTACAAGCACGGGCAGCGGCCCAGATCAAAGCAAAGTTAAAAGACATTGGGGTCAAGGCTCAAGTCAAAAGCTTTCAGGCTGCGGGTTGTAATGGTGTTTATGTTTATTGCGATCAAGCAGACATGGCTAAAAAAGATGATATCGATGCCGCCGCGTATGTTCACCAGTACGGCCACTTCAACGGCATGGAAGATATCTATGAGTTCAGCAACATTGATGACAACATCCCCCAGGTTATGTTCGTGAATGTTTCTTACTGTTGATCTTGTTTAGCGCCCTACGGGGCGCATTGCTGGTTCAATGAGGTAAACGATGGAGGATCTTTACAGAATGTTAGATGTTCACAGCATGATTGCAGATGGCATTGTTGAAACCTGCGAGCGGGACGGTAAGGTTTATTACCGGTGGGAGAAGCCCGTCACGGAAAACCAGAACAGCCTTGAAGAGTTTTTCATTGACTATCTTTGGGGTTTGCCTGGTTGGAAAAGTAAAGTGATCGGCAACGTAATCTTGTTTTGGGAGGCTTAACGATGAAAGACTTTATCGGTGATGTAGTGGGTGCGGTTTGTTTGTTTGCAATCTTTTATGGTTGCATGGTGATCGCGGGGATCTTGCAATGATCTGCCCATATTGTGACGGGGATGGCCAGGTTGAATACGAAATCCCCCGGCCCCAAAGCTTCACACGGGATATCGGGTATATCGATACAAAGTGGGATGATTGTTTGATTTGTAAGGGAAGCGGAGAAGTGGAAGGAAGCGACGATGAAGATTGATGATGTTCAGATCAAAAAAATGCACCACCGCGATGGACCAGATACGGAACGTGCGGCAGCGCATAAGGTGGCCCGGCGTGTCAAGGGGAGGAGATTGCAGGTACTTAGTGCGCTGTTCTCCTTGAGGCGTGGTGGGACCAGCGAGGACATAAGCACCTGCTCCGGGCTGTCTGTTCTCAGTGTACGTCCAAGACTGACCGAATTGCAAGAAATGAATTTGATTGCAGACAGTTTAGTCAGATCAAAAAACACATGGGGAAACTCAGAGATTGTTTGGAAGATCACAGAGGAAGGAGAAAAAATTGTACGTGAACTTTGAAGAGATCAAACGCATGGCCGACAGTATCCGAGAGATCTGCGGCGATGATGAGGACACACTTCTGGACACACTGGACGGTGAGACAGACGCAATGGACGTCTTGGGCAAGCTGATTGAGCAAAGACAGTGGGCCAAGGCAAGCCAGCAAGCAGCCAAGGAGACGGCCGCACAGTACACGGAACGTGCAAAGCGATACGATGCCAGAGTAGACGCCACAACGCAAGTCATAGGGCATTTGCTGGACGCTATGGGCGTGAAGAAAGCGGATCATCCGCTCGGTACAGTCTCGCGCACCAAGCCCAGACAGAAAGTTGTCATTGAAGATCCGAGCGAGATACCTTCTCAGCTTATGAGGATCACAGAAACACCGGATCTGACAGCAATCAAACAACAATTAGAGGCTGGGGAATTTGTTCCCGGCGCAACCGTAGAAGTCGGCAACCCCGGCGTAACAGTGAGGATAAAATGAGTAATCTAATCGATGCAATGAAAGCTGTGAACGATCTGAACAGAACGCACGGCGTCACCCAGCGCGGGGGCAAGAAATACACAGAGGTTTTTGTTCGCGTTGAACAATTCCGTATGGCCTTTGGTGAGCACATGGGGATTGATACCGAGATACTGGTTGATGATGGAAAGCGTGTTGTTGTGAAGGCCATCGTAACACACAAGGGCCAGACCATCGGAAGCGGCATGGCCGAGGAGATCAGAGGCTCCAGCAACGTCAACAAAACATCGGCACTAGAAAACTGCGAAACATCTGCTATCGGTCGCGCCCTGGCGTCACTTGGTTTGCATGGTGGATCTTACGCAAGTGCTAATGAAATCGCGGCAGTTTCCCGGAAAGAAAAAGCAATGGAAGAACAGAAAGCCGCGCCGGATATCAGCGTTCAACCTCTTGAGCCGGAGAATGTTTCACATGAAACAGAGATATCACAAGTACCGCCTTGGACAGTATTCTATCACAACGGTCAAGAGAAACAGAAATGCCAGACGGATGAAGAATACCGCGAGGCAGTTATCAATCTTGCCCGGTCATATGGAGCGCAGAAGAGATCAAAGAAACAGTTTGAGGAATTGTGGGAAGTCAACTTCGCGCACATCGATATGCTATCAGATGAAAGCATGAAGCAGGTCGAGAAAACATTCAGGTTACAATCACAATGACTTGGCGCGATAAATGGAACGATATTAATAATCGTATGCACCTCGAGCGCAGAGCCTTGTTGCAAGAAATGATCGACCAAAAGATAAGCCGATCCCAGGCAGCTTTGGCATTGGGCAAGGCAACCGCATCAGTGTCCAATATGGTAAATCTTTATGATCTAAACTGGCCGCTGTTCGATGGTCGGAAAGGTGGTCGTCGAGGCTATACCCCAGAGCAATATAGATCTTTCGCGGAGGCTGGATTTACTAAACTTGAAACGGCGAAAGCAATGGGTGTTACCTGGAACAATGTTGATGGTGTAGCTAGGCGCAATAAAATCACATTTAAAGATGGGAGACGCAAGGATGATTGAGTTTTTTACTGTGTTAATGATCGACTATGAAATGGCGTCATTCAATGCAGCGCCGCTTGCAAGCATAGTCTACGCCACAGAAAGCCACTGCCAGCAAGTTATGGATCAGGGGTTGGCTGACTCGATCTACGATCATATCGTGAAGCTGTACGGCAATGACATTTTTATGACCTGCGTGGAAACAGACGTTGTGTCATCCGTAATTAGACCAAGGAGTAGACCATGACTGAGAAATGTATGTACTGCGATAGGGATGCTCTGGTAAAATCCGACCATGACACAATGTGTCCCGAATGTTACATGAGCAGAGTGGTAGAGAATGCTAAAACTCACATCCCAAGATCACGCACTTTTACGTCATCTCAAGCGGGAGGAAGAACGCTGTCTGGACGCATACCTTCGCACCGGTACAAAACATCCTAATGTTCAACAGGATTTATGGCGAGCGCGAAAAGAATTGGAAAAGTTTGTTCGAAGTTTGCGCGTAGAAGGTAAGCAGATATAATCGTGAGGGTGACGGTTACTGCGAGTAACAAAACCACAAACTGATTTAAGCAGTTTACACAAAAAGATTCGTTAATGGAATGCCACCCTCGAAAAGAATAAAGCAAATTAAGACCGTAACTTCAAGCGGTCTTTTTCTTTTTTGCCTTCATTTTTTTCATAGCCATCTTCTTCAAAGTCGGGTTCATCTTGTCAGCCTTTGACGGTCTGCCAACTTTAGAACCATATGTACCTTTACCATAGGGCATTATGCTTTTCCTTTCTTCAGCATACGCTTCTTAGCAACAGCCTTGAGATCCTCAGCTGTTATCTTCTTTCGATCACCGGCCATCGCCGCCAATCTTTTTTGCTTGGGAGAATACTTTGAGTACGGCATTAGCTTTTTCCTTTTAAAATATCAGCATCCGCTTTCCTGGCTCCGCCTTTGCCAGATACAAAAGACTTTACACGTCCCATCGCCCATTGATGAGCCGATACCTTTGGCCGGGATCCGCTACTGTAATAAGCACCAAGACCGCGCTTGTAAACTTTATTCAAGGTCGCAGAACTGTATCGATCCGCCCCAGGTATGCCGCTAAACTTTGCCATTACCGCTTGCTCCGCTGCTTGCTGATCTTATCCATCATTTCCGGTGTAAGCTTGCCCATGCGATACAGCGCCCTGGTACGCAGAATTTCACGCCGGGTTGCATCAGGATCTTTCGATCCCTTCACATACTTCTTGGGAATACCAGACTTTTTATCTTTGGGAACTGGATCGAACTTGCGTTTCATCAATACCAGCTTTCAACCCAGAAGCACGGACACGCTTTATTTGCAAAATCATTGTGTCCCCTTACCCATTCAATTGGATAATCTTCATGCCAATTTGCAAGCAATTGGCGCAATGATGTTTGTTGTGCTTCAGTATAATTATCTAAAAACTCATCATCTTTACAGCCGCCCCTGCCACCAACAAGTGCAACCCCCAAAGTTGATTTGTTAAACCCGCGTGTATGCGCCCCAGGGTTTTCAATTGGACGCCCCATTGCAATGTCTCCATTACGATGAATCACCGCATGATAACCTATATCTGACCAGCCCCTTTCGGTCATGTGCCACCGGCGAATTTCCTCAACCACATCTTCAGCTGATCGATCTGCATACCAGCTTGGATTTGTGGCCGTGCTGTGAATTACAACGCCATTTATCTTACGCATTATTTTGTCCTCATATATTTACCGATTGCGCGATTGCCAAACCAGAATGCGAGAACGGCGCTCAGGAGTCCTTTTGTTTCTTGGTCAAACATAAGCTCAACACCCTGCATCCAATTGCCACCATCTTCCAGAACCTTGAGCATGATTACAACCTTAGTTGCTACGAACAATAGGAAGAAGGCATAAGTAATAACAGGACGAACACTACCCCGGAGAGCGTTGATAAATCCTCCAGCGTCAATAGACTTATCATGTTCATACAGTCCTTTGGTTTCTTCGATGTCTGCTTGTTTGTCCATGATACTGAGTTTTAATTCAGCACGTTTAGACATCAGATCCATTTCAAGCTGCGCTCTTTCAAGCTCATGCTTGTGCGCTTGGTTTGCTTTAAAATAATTTAAAACCTCTGGCAAAAACGATGTGCCAAAACCAAGCAAGCTGCCAAGAAGCGTAATCATTATGTGCTCCTATCAGTCTTTGCTTCTTTGCCCATCCAAATACCAAAGCAACCTGTAAGCGCACCCATGCAAACAGATACTAAGCCAGATTGTTGTAT
>Ga0208019_1000252_pt1 | contig 29575 bp, 45 predicted proteins | sample CB_VirMetaG_5_FD_184540 | JGI IMG/M metagenome (GOLD analysis project Ga0208019, IMG submission 184540) | Freshwater to marine saline gradient viral communities from Chesapeake Bay - CB_1508_1D Viral MetaG (SPAdes) (version 4) | ecosystem: Environmental > Aquatic > Marine > Coastal | place: USA... | reverse complement strand
TTTATCTGGGCCATCTAAACCAATTCTTAAATTTTCACTTTCTTCAAAACTGTTTTTAAATTGTTCTGGTTTTCCATGTCTATGAAAATTAATAATATTATTAATCATTTTTTCCCTGGAAGTTGTGGCCATATCATCATCTGATCCATAAACATAATAAGCATCTGAAGTCATAAGTGTTTTTAAATTATCTTTTAAACTCACTCCAGGCATCATAACATTTTCATAATATTCTGGAGATACATAATTTGTAGCTTCTTCTAAAACATCTTTAGGTAATACAGAAAAATCTCCATTAATTAATTTTTTATAATCATTGTATTGATCTCTACTCAATGGAATTCTTTGTCCTCTAATAGATAAATAAGATGGATGATTACTTGGCCCAAAACTTAATCTTTCAAATTCTCCTGCAATTCCAACTTTATCTAATACTGTACCAAAAATAGATTTACCATCCTCTGTTCTGAAATTTGCAATTTCATCAAACTTTTGATTTCTATACAATAAAGGTACTGTTTTCTTTAAATCATCTTCAGTAAATAAACCTGTATCAATTAGATCTTGTTGTTGCCAAGGCATATCTCTATATTTAATTGGAGAATAAAGAACACCATTAGGCCCCACTCTTGGATCTTCTGTTCCTTCTCGGCCCCACCAATCAATAGCTATTGGTAAGTCTTTTCTATCCATCCTTTTTTTAACTTCATTACCTAGTTCAGTATTAAAAGTATTTAAGACATCATCTGCAAGCCCTGTAGCTTTTTCAACCATAGCATAAGTACCATCTCCATTATCTATAAAAGTTTTTATTTTACCATCATTGGCATCTTCTACAGTAAATATATCTGGTAGATTTCCTGTTCTAGCAATAATGTTTCCATTTTCATCAATATCTCCTAGCTTCTCAATATTCATTCTCATTCTTGATGATCCAGGTACAAAATTAGAAACGTTCCTTGCACCCCATTTAATTAATTTTTTAGTGAATTGTTTTGGATCTCCTGCTCCATAATCGCTTGAGAATATTTCTATGGTATCAGCAATATTTACTGCAAAGGATGATGATAATGTTTTTTCTCCTACAGATAATGTAGCTTTTAAAACAGCCTCTGCTAATTCTTGTTCAGATTTAACTTCTCCAACTGCAGCAATATTATAACCTAAAGCCAACCATTGTCCTACAGGATCTAATCTATTAATTTGATATGATGTATCTTTACCATCATGAAGCACACCTTTATATTCTCCATCTGGATCTAATCTTGACCAAGGTATTAAGATTGAATATTCATCTGGCCCAGTTTTCATAAATCTTAAAGTATCATTATCTCTTTGATTTCCATAAATAGGATCTCCTCCTTTTTGATAACCATTAGCTGCCATAAGTGTACTCATAAAAACCATAGTATGAGATGCAATTAAATGACCTTGAGCCATATCTCTTTGTATTGGATCTGTAGAATGTAGCATTTCATAAAGCCTGCTACCTTTCATTTTTGTTGCCATGGCAATATTTATGCCTGGAGTAAGCTCAACACCTACTTTCGTTAAATTATAAAGTGTACCAAAGAATGGAACAATAATTTTTGATAATGTTCCCCATACTGCAGATCCTGGAATATTTGTTTGTTCTTTTAAAACTGCATTAATAGCAGCTCCAAATTTATCTAATTTTCTTTGTAATACAGTTTCTCTTGCAGCTTCAATAGATTTCAATCTAATATCTGGAGCTTGGTTAATGGGATCATTAATGATTTGTTTTACTCTTAATGAAAAATCTTTATCTGCAATTATTCCATTTTCAACTTCATCCATAGCTTTTGTATATGCGTAAGTGTGCATCTCTGATCTATAAAACATAAACTTCAACATATCATCTGCTGCCTTCATAAACCTTGGAGCATATCTTGTTGAAATATCTAAAACTGCATCTGCACCTTTAAAAAATACGTTATCTGCTAAATAAGATGGATCTTGTTCAATTCGTTCTCTTAATCTTTTACTTACTTTTCCTGCAGTATTATAAGTTAAATTTCTAACATTAATTTTTCCACCAGAAATACTATCATCTATTGGCACTTTGCTAAATGTATCAATGGATTGTCCAGTTAATAATGATGATGAGAATACTCTAAAGCCATCTACCATAGATTGCATATATCCATAATATCCTGCTAGAGCAGCTTTAAAGGTTAAACCTTTGTGTTGTTTATCTAGCATTTTATGAATAGATCCCTTAGTACCTCCTGCAAATCTAGCTAAATGGTGGAAGTGTTGTAATACAATTCCTGCTCCCATATTAACCATGTGAGTATCAACACCAGATAAAAGATTGTTATAATATACCTGGAATAACATTTCTCTATTTGAAGCTAAATTAATTTGCCTAATAGCTCTTGCAGCAGATCCTTCATTAGAATTGATAATTCCATAAATAGCTTCTAATTTCTGTTCATTAAATTCTTTACCACCTGTGTTATCCATAATTGCTGTTAATGCTTGTTCTTCATTAACAGAAATATCTGAAGCTTTTTTCATTTCTCTTAAAATTCTAAAAGATCTACCAAGCTCTGCTCTAGCTCCCATAACTTGGTTTAATACTGAAGCATAAGTTTGCGTCATTTGCATAGCAAAAGCTTTTTCTTTAGTTCCTGCATTTTCTGATACAGCTTTTTTAAGAGCTATCTTTAAATGTACTTTAAAATCTTTTAATAGATTAATTGCACCTAACATCTGTTCAACATTATAAACAGATCCTATTTTTCTGTTTTGCAAGGTTTCAATAGAAATATTTAATTCATCTGCAAGATCTTTAACAACTGCATCTTTTAATACTCCGCCTTCTCCTCTACGATATTTCTGGACATTTTTTTGATATTTTTTACCTAATACTTCAATAAGAGCTTCAATATCATTCTCATCTTTTACTTTATACCAAAGTGAATTTTTGTAACTATCAAAATCTTTAGGAAATAACTCTGGTGGTAATCTGTTTTCAGATACAGCTTTTTCTAAATTTTTTATAAATTTATTATCTATTAATTGTGCAGGAGCTTTTCCTGCACCTTCTCCAGTAATCTCCTGGGCTTTAGCTTGTGTCTTAACTACCTTCTCTGTACCAGTTTGTAATTCTGGTATATCTTTAGTTAACCATTTTTTAATTTCTGCTGCTATTTCTGAAGCTTTAAATTTTCCAAATCTTGCCATTATTATTTACCTTTATTAAAATTATCTATTTCCTCTGCACTAATTCCATAAACATCTCCAGTATCTAAATCTAAATCTTCTTTAACCATATATCTTTTTTTAGATTTTTTTTCTTGCTTAACAATATCTTTTTCTAATTTAATCTCTCCTCTATAAATAAAATTCATTTCTTCTACAGTTAAAAATACTTTATCTCTATATGGTTCATAATATTTTATATGATGCTTCTCTATAATATTATCTAATTCGCTTGGTCTTACTTGTATTTCAAAAGTAAAATTATCTGCTTCATTCATTTTAACTTGATAGTGTGTAGTTCTTAATTTGTTCTTATAATCTTTTTCTAATATAACAAAATTTTGTTCTACATATTGCTCCATTTTAGACACATTTCCAAAATTATCTAATAATTTAGCACCTAAATAATCTCCTATTCTATAAGGTTCTGCTGTTTTTCTTTTTAATTTTTGTGTTATTTTTTCTTGATCTTTAACTCTAACTTTTACTGATCCACTTTCATAACCTTCTAATATTTTTTGTGCTTCTGGAAGTGTATTTTTAGCTTGATTTATATTTAGATTTATATCATTATTACCTTGATACACTTTATTAGTAACATCAATGACAGATAAATTATTATTATTTCCTAGATCTTTAGACAATGAAGTTGTTTCCATTTCTCCTTTAACTGGTAAAGCAGTTTCTTGGGATGGTACTTCATTTACAGAAACAGAAGATTTTTCAGCAGGAGAAGTATTAACTGCAACTCCTGTATCATCTAAAGAGCTTGCGGATAAAGGAATTTCTGAAACTTCTTTTGAGCTTGCAGCTCCTGCAGCAACTGGTTCTTCAAAATTAGAAGCTAAATAACTTTTAGCTTTAGCTACCCATTCTGGAGATTGTTTCATATATCTCATAGAATTAATTGCAATATCAAAAACTGAACCAATTATTCCACCTTCTAAAACTTGTTTTCCTCTAGCTTTTAATTTTTGTTCTAAATCATCTGCATTTTCTGGCCTACTATCTAACCAATTTACAAATTCATTTTGCACTCCAAGCTCAACGAGTAAGCTTGCAAAATTTCCATTTTCTGGAGAAAACATAAAATCAGCTACAGCTCCAGATCCATAAAATTTTAATGCTGTAACTGCAGCATTACCGCCTTTAAAAGCTTTTGTAGCTTTTAACATACTGGTAAATGGGATCATAAATTCTATTAACCCAGTTCCCATATTAAAAAGTATGCCATCTGGATTATTTACAAATTCAAAAGGCCTTATTGCAGCATTTTCTGGTCTTTGAGTATAAACTTTAAACTCTCCATTATCTACACCAAAATATGCATTACGTAATCCAAATTTTTCTAATCCTCTAACCCAGTCATCTGTAACTTCATAAACATTATTTGCAAAACTTTCTATTGCACTAGCAACCATTCTTCCTGTATTAATAAGAAATTTTCCTAATCCACTTTCTTTTTCTACTTTTTCAGAAATATATTCATCATCTAAAATATCTTTATTACTTTCATAAATAGCAGCAGCCGCTTCTAAATTTCCTTCGTTATAAGCAGTTTTAATATTATTAAAAGCACTGTCTTTATCTTCATTAAGACGAACATTGGTAGGATGTAATTTTTCATTTTCGTAAGCTCGCAAAGCCATTAGTCTTTCAACATCTCCTTGGCCTTCTGTATTTTCAATCTCAATAATTTTATCTTTTCTATTCATTAATTACTTCCTGTTAATGCAAATAAAGATTTATATTCTGCTTCTCGTTTATCATTAATAATATTAAATGGATCATTTGCCAAATAATTATAAATATCTCTAGGTGTTAATTCTAATAGATTACCTGTATCATCTTTATAATAAACTTTTGTTTTGTCCATTTTCATAGCTTTATTTTCTATATCAGCAATTCCTCCTGGAATACTATCTTCAATATCTTTCATTAAAGTTTTTATTCTTTCTATTTCAGCAGTGCTAGTTTTTATTTTTTTACTATCTTTTTCTTTTGTTAATCCAAGCTCCAGGTTATTTTTTTGTTTCTTCAATATATTATATTGTTCTAATTTTGGATTTCCTGTAGCTTGATCTTTACCACTAATAGCTTTTTTATAATCACTTTCTGTAATAATAATTTTTCCTTGTTGATCTAGTCTTTGAATAACTCCTGCTACATCTAAAGGATTAACTCTATCTCCAGATCTACCCAGGCCCACTCCTTTAAGATCAATTAAATCTTCAAAAGTTTTTCTATAAACTAATGTAAGCTTATCTTGTTTTTCTTGGTTTTGATTAGATCCCATACTAAATAAAGCTCCTGCAGTAGAAGTAGCTTCTAAACCATTAATAATGTTTTGACCTTTTTTGTATAAATTATGATCTGTCCAATGTTTATCTCCAACATCATAAGATGCGTTCATATTTAAAATTTCTGTTTTAGTTTTGCCAGTTAATCTATTATCTTTTAATAATTCATTTTTATTCAACATACCAAGTCTAACATCTTCTTCATAAATATTTTTAACACCTGGAGTATCATCATCTGAATTGTATCTATTGAAATATGTTGCTCTTAAATCTTTAGCAAAATCTTGGCCTTTGTTATCTGGGAAAGTTTTTTCAAATAAGTTAATATCGTTTTCAATTTCTTTTTCTAAACCAGAAGTATCTGTTCCTGGATCAACATCTTGTAGATTAATTATTTTTTTATAAATTTTACTTTGTGCAGCCCATCCTTGATGTTCAATATGTTTCTTATCATTTTCATAAAATTTATTAACTCTATCTGTTTCATTATTAAAGATTGTAAATAAATCATTAGCTAGTTTTTCTCTATCTTCTACATTTAGAATTTCAGCAACTGTTGTGTCTTGCACACCTAGAATAGCTCCATCTTTAGATCTAATAGGAGCAAAGAAATCTTTTGTTTTAAAACTACCATCTCTTACACTGTCAATAGCTTTTACTAAAGCAGGAGTATTACCTTTATATTGTTTAAATGTTTCTTCTAAAAATATTTTTTGAAAATTTTGTCTTGCATAAATAATATCTTTTCCAAGTGCATCTGTTTTTTTAATACCTAATCTTGTGTTATCAGCAGGTACAAATATATTTCCTGCAGTAAAACCTTCTTTGGGGCCAAGATTAAGATAATCTCCTACCATATTATTAACAAATTGACCTGCTTTAGCTAAACCTTCATCTCCTTTAGCAGCTCCTTTTATAATATTAGCTGCATGACCAGAGTTCATGTAGCCCTGGAATGTAGAAGTTTCTATATCTAGTTTAGTGCTAGACCAATTTGTATAAACAGATTTAGCATAAGGAATAGTTGATTGCTCAAAGTCATAAGTAAAATAATTATAAAGTTGAGGATTTTTTTCTCTTAAAGCTTCTAATAATCCATCTTTAATATCCTGGGATGCTTTATTAAAACCAGATATATCTGATCTATTAGAAGTATAAGCATCATATAATTTTTTCTCAAATAAAGATTTGATTTGTAATTTAGCTGCAGTTTGTGCAGATTTATAATATGCCTGGCTATAAGGATCTGTTCCTTGTTCTGGCATATCAGCAAAACTAACATTTGTATTTCCAAGCTCATCTGTTTCAACTTTATAAGCTTTGAAAGTTTCTCCCTCTTTAGCTCCTTGGATAGTTTGTTTTTCTCCAAAATCTTTAAAAGCTTGAGCAGATATTTGATCTAATTTTTGTGATAGAGTTAATAAACCTCGTCTTTGTTCAGCAAGTTGTGTTTGCTCAACTTGTGGTAAAGATCTTAATCTAACACCTAAAGGTTTATATTCTATTTTTCTTGTAGCCATATTAAGTCGTCATTAATGGTTTTCCAGTAAATGGATTTGATCCACCTAGTTTTGCATAACTATAAACACCTTGACCAAGAGTAGCAAAAGCATTTGCATAGCCAAGTTTCTTAGCTGTCTTACCTGCAGATCTATCAATCGCTGCTTGGTATTCTCCCATGTTATAAGCAATACGAGAGTTTATTTGAGTAATATCATATTCTTCAATTCCTTTAGATGCCATTTTAGTTCCAACACCTAATTTACTTCCACTAAAAACATCTGTGTTTCCTTTTGCACCAAAAGCATTATTATAAGCCATCTGTTCAATCGTACTATTTAAAACTGCTACTCCTTCTTCTCTTGCCTGGACAGCAGCTATTCTGCCCTTCAAGATTTCCATATTAGCTTTTGCTTTATATTGAGCTTCTGTTGCTTGTGCAGCTTTGTACTGCATTACTGCTGAAGTTACTGCTGCTGCTGCTGCTACGTATTGAACCATATTTTTTCTCCTATATGCTTACTTTGTACTCTATTCCTAACAACGTAAAGAATAAAGGTTTTGTTTGTGTTAGTGTTATAGTGCTGTCTTGAGTAAATCCACTCAAAGGCTGCACTGTTTTAATTCCTGTAAAAAATTCAATTCCTGTACCCAAGCTTAAACTCTCCAAATTTCTAAAAGATACTTCTTCAGTATCTATTTTTAAACTTTGTGTATTATGTAATACCAGATTTACTTCGGTAATTCTCTTTAAAAATCCTTGTACGTTACCATTTGGAAGTCTTGTTTCTACAGGTAAGGTTTCAATTACTGGTACATAAGGTATTCCAACTTCAACATATTCTGTTGGTACTATATCTAAAGTTATTGTTCCAGAGCTAACTGTTTGTTTATTTAAAGCTAAATCATCTCTAACAATATCTACAGTTTCTCCTTCTAAATAATTTAATCCTGTTACACTTGTTGATCCAGGTAATGTTGCTCCAAAGAATTGTTTGCCTGCATCTGTAGTAAAATCATAATCAAATTTTTCTAAATGATAAACATCTGCTCCATTTATATTTCTTTTAACTACTGTATAAATTTCTTCAAAGTCATCACAAGCAGTTAAGAAAGTTCCATCTGTAGTCCATAAAGAAGGAGATACAACTTGTTGATACCTAATAAATGGATAAGCAGCTATAGTTCCATCTGAATTAACCAATATAATTGTATGGGGCCTACTTGTACTTGTTGGATTGATATGAGCCATATCTATAGGATCAACAACTAAATGAGATGATAATAATGAAAAATTTTGAGATCTATAATTAACATCTGTATCCTGGAATATATATTCAATTAATTGATTACCTTGTCTTTGAATAAAATAAGTAGCATTTTCTGTTGAGATAGGTTTTACAGCTTTAGATCCTGTTCTTGTTGTAACTTTAAAAATTATATTTGAAGGCTCAATAGGATCCAAACTTCCTTGAGGAACGAAAAATTCTCCACCAGAAGTAAATACTAATAAATCTCTATTTGATACAATAGAATTAATTGCATTAACTTCATCTGTATCTAAAGTAGCTTCAACAGCTTCATCTGGTAATTGTTGTCCTGGATCAAAATTAAAAACATCTCCTACTACAGATCCCCATACTGTTGCAGGCCTAGATTTAGATCCACCAAAAAATAATCTTCCTTCATGGAAAGTACATGATCTTGGCCATCCTTTTGAAACACTCCAGGCATTTTCATATCCACTTTCAAATTCCCAATCAGCTCTTGCTATATCATTATCAGAAGCTAAAGGTATTTCTACAAAACCTTCTAATTCATCATTTGATACTTTTTTAACAATTCTTACTCTGCCATAAGGATTGATATTTATATATTGATCTAAATAAAAACTTTCTGGTTGAGAAAAAATACCATTAGTTGGTTTATTGGTTAATCTAATTGTTTCATCAATTCCACTTGGTGTTAAATCTGTATGAGATGCAAAAGAAGTTCCTGGAGTAATACTAATTGTAAAAGCATATTTAGGGATATATTCAAAAGTTAAATTAGATACTGTCCAAGTGCTATGAGAACCTCCTCTAGTAATTGTAACTGGGTTCATATCTTCTTGGCAAATAATCATAGTATCTGCTGATTGAGCAAAATATAATTTAGATAAATTAGTTGAGCTTATGCCAGTGGAAGAAAGATCTAAATAATCATTACCAGATCCATTAATATTAGTTACAAGTTCTCCAAGTTTATAAATATATAATCTATTTGAAACAAATAAAAATACGTATTGTTGTGTAGTAGAAAATTCAAAAGATTGAAGTCGTACTCCATTTTGAGGATTAGCTGCAGAAGGAATAGTATCAATATATTGTAGTCCAGGCCTTCTAGTTACTCCACCTTGAGGTAAGCAAACTACATTAGTTAGTTCTTTAGCAGCAGCTCTATATTGTTCTAAATCTATTCTGGCCCTTAATAAAGGATCAAACTCCCCTGCAGTGAAGTTTGTTTGTATTCGTACAATATTATCATTATCTGCCATTATCTTATATTCGTTAAAATATAATCCTCAATGACATTTGGTGGCTGCCCTTGAGCATCAATTTGAGTTGCAGTTCTAAAATATCCACCTCTGCCTTGGTCAGAAATATTACCTAAAGCATGAGTTTTCCAATAATCAGCTTTTGTTGTTTGATCTGTAATAGGTTCAGCAAGATGCCAAGCTAATTGATATACCAACAAAGTTACAAAATAAGTTGGCATATTAGCTTCAGTTATATCATAAACATAATCAATATAAACTGTATTAGAATTAGTAACTAATTTGTTTCCATAAATTTCAAAATCTAATTGCTTGGGAGCATTAGCATTTCCAGTAAAAAAAACTGCAACAGGTAAAGAAGAAACTGCATCTGTTGGAAGTGTATATTGGTAATTCCATTCATTAACTGGAGTAGTGCTATCTTGAGCTAACTGTACTTTTTTTAATGCAAACTTCCAAGGATACATGGATAGAGTATGTTTTTTAACAAACTCATACATATTGTTTGCAATACCAGAAGCCTTAGTTCCATCTGTAAATGAAGAAATAGTATTGGCACCTAATAAAGTTAATGCGTTATTCGCTATAGAAACTGAAGTATCTCCTGCTGCCATACTACCTTTTACCTTAAAATTAAAAAAAATGGGAGGGGGAAATTAATCCCCCTCGCCACAGTTGTTAGTTATTAGTCAGCGTCAGCTACTGATAAAGCTGTTCCATCCGATACGTCAACCACTGATCCTGTATTTGATAATACAGTAACCAATGAAGAAGTAGGAACAGAAGCATCCCACACATGGATTAGATCGCCTGCTTTTAATACATCTGCGGCTCCATTAAAGTAACCTTCAGTATTAATATCAGCTAAAGCATCTGTACCTGGTGCAGTATAGCTCCACATTTGAGGAGCATTTCCTGCTTTAGATTGGCCACCGATTGCGTTCAAGTTTGCCTTTGTATAAGCCATAATTATCCTCCTCTATTAGCTTTCATCACAAGTGATTTTTACGATACCTTCGTCATCAATCGCAACAGCACCTGCCGAGAACATACTATTAACCAAGAAAGAAGTTTTCTCTGGTACATAGTTGATCTCTGTTTTGATCCCCATACCTTCTGCCATACCCATAGCATTTTTATGGAAAGCATAACAAGTTCTGTCGTTAGTTGATAATGGAAGTCCGCCTTCAGATCTATCTCCTAATACTAAGATCTTAAATCCTAGCATAGCAGTAATCTCTCCATTTAAGAGAGCTTTAACTGCAAAGTCGTTAGAGATAGCTCTTTCGTCAGATAATAATCCTGCAACGTTATTTGCATGAATTACCATGTATCTATCTTCACTTGGAACGTTATTTTTATCTAGCAACTTTTTAGCTGCAATCATTTTTCCAACGTTTAAGTTAGAAGCAGTTGCAGATCCAGAAGTTACTACTGTTTTAGCAACAGTTAATGAAGTTGATGAAGCATCAAGAGCATCAATAATTAATTGATCTTGTCTTCTTGCGATAGCTTTTGAAACTACCTCAACAAGCTCTCGTCTTTCATCAAAGTTAACTTTTGCTTGGTGGAATATATCGCTGTATTCTGCAGCATTATAGTCCGACATAGTCGCAGTTATTTGCGAATATGTTACATTTAGCGGAGTTACATCTGTTTGAGGTATTCTAGCTGTTGCTACACCTTTTCCAATTTTTGGAAATTTTACAGTGTTGGAGCCTTGGCCAGATTTAAGTCTAACAGCTTCTCTTAAGGCCGCAGAGCCTTGATAAGCTTGTTTGACTTCAGCATCAAACAAAGTAACAAACGCATTACTTATATTTATTGCCATGTTTTTCTCCTTTTTTAAACATAGTTTGTTTATTTACACATTTGCGTAGTTGTCTTTGGAAAAGGCTACAGCTAATTAAAACTGAAGGCCAAAAAAATTTCGGTTATCTTCTGATTTGCTTATATTAAACTTCTAGGGTTACATCAAGTATTTTGTGCAACCCTAGAGTTTCACGAGGCTAAAAAAAAAAATTACTACTATTAAGGTTTATACTCTCCTGGGAAAGCTTTTTCAAATAATTTTTCTACTTTTATTGTAAAAGCAGGATCTTTTCCATATTTTGGATCTCCAACCATGGCTCTAATTTCATCTTTAGACATACCTAATTCTTCTGTATCTCTAATAGGAGCAATAGGCTGCTCTCCATAGTAAGATCTAATTTTTTCAATAACTTTAATACCTAAAGCAGTTCCTGCCATATTATCAAATTCAGCAAGTTCTTGATCTGATAATACACCTCTACTCTTAAGTGTATCTCCAAATTTCATGACAGATCCAATTCTTTCTTCTGCTTTGTTACCAAGTAGTTTTTTTTCTTCTACAATGTTTGCCTGGGATCTTTGTACGAAATCTGCATTACTTTCCATAAAAGTTTTAGCAAGATCTTCATAAGCATCCTGGGTAATTCCATACTTCTTGGCCCAATCAGTATATCCTTTAACTAAAGGATCATTTTTAATATCAATGTTTTCTTTTTCTAAAAATTCAACATTGTAATCTTTTGGGGCCTTATGTCCTCCCTGGCTAAATTTTTTCTGTAGCTCATTATAAGATTTTACTAGAGCTTCAATATCTGGCCCTTCTTTCTCATCCCAAAATTTTTCTGGAAAATACTCTGGTCTTTCGTATTCATCTTTATCATCCGCAGCTTGTTCTTCCCCAAGCTTATCTTCTTCTGGTTTATCAGAAGCTAAATGAGAAATAGGCTCTTGATCTTCTGGAGCTATTTCTTCTTTCGGTATTGATTGTCTTGCTTCTCCTATCAAACTATTTGTTTGTTCTTCAGTAGCTTGATTTGTTTCTTGTGCTTGTGCTTCTTCAGCCATTTTTTCCTCCTGTTTAGTTTCGTTTAGCACGTTCTATCCTGGTAAGAATTTCTCTTACAACAGTATTCTGTCCTTCTCTAACATAACCAAAATGCTCATTAGCTCCTGGATACCAGGATGGAGCATCTAGTGTTCTTGATTTTAATTCAGCCAAAACTAATTTTCCTTCTGGTGTATTAAAAATTTTTGCAAATAATTTATCTTTGTCTTTCTGTTCATCAATAGCCTCCATCTTGTCAACGAAGTCTAAACCTTCCCAACCTACATCATCAAAAGTGTCCATGTTATCCTATTTGTGCTTGTGTATTTATTTCTTCTTCTTGTGTTTCTGGAGCTGCTTGTTGTTGCATTTGAGCTGCTTGTTGTTGAGCTTGTTCTATCATCTCTTGTCTTTCTTGCGGAGTAGTTCTTAGCTCTGCAGGTATGCCAAGTTTATCTGCAACAAAATCTGCAACCCTATCTATTCTAACAGCCATTTGGCCCATAGGCCCAAGTTGTTGAATGATTTGCATCCATCCCATAGCTGTTTGTACTTCTTCGTTAGATTGTGCAAGGGCCAATGGAGAAGTGGGCTGCAATTTAACTTCTAATCCATTAACCTTCAGAGGTAGGCTGATAATGTCTTTTTCATTCATTACAGCAAGTGTTCTTCTAACCAAAGGGAGTACAGCCTCTGAAATCAATCTACCAAAAGCAGAACCTAAATTTTGAGAAAGTTCTTTCATTCTTTCAACGATCTCGGTAGCTGATCTTGCACTCATATTATCTGGAGGCAAGCTCTCATCTAACATGATTTTTTTTACGTTCATTCGTAAATCGTTAATTACTAATTGAGATAAATTTATATCTCCAGATCTTTGTAAAGGTTTTAAACTAGGGCCTGTAGGGCCATCATTTCTTGCAACAGGAATAATTGCTCCTGGAGCTATTCTAACTGTTTGTGGATTTAATACTCCATCATCTGAAGCTGTATAAACACCTGCAATATTTAAGCTTGCATTTTTAAGTAGCAGCTCAACAGTTTTATTTAAAGTTTTAATATCTGGAAGGGCTGTAATAAGTGGGCCTCTACCATAAATCTCTCCTGCAACTTTCATGTATCTACTAATAATCCAAGGCATTGTTTCATAAGTTCTATGAACAATTTTTTCTGGCCCCTTTTTCCAAATTATACAATAATGATAAAATCCATCATCATCATGATACATTGTGCTTTCATAAAATTCTGTAAATTCTTCTGGCTTTTCATCTATAATTCTTTGAAGTTCTCCAGATATTTTTGCATCTGGATATTGTTTTTTAATTACATCATTTCTTAATCTTATTCTTCTATAAACATTTTCAATTACTCCATGAGGGCCTTCTTCAAAAGCAATTAGGTATTGTGGTACAGCAACAAATTTAACTGGTTCAACTTCATCCCCTGGCAGTACCAACATACAAGCTGTACCTACGCAAAGATCTAAAAGAAATTCTCCAATAGCTAAATCAAAATTTGTTTGTCTTAATACAGAAAACATTTTGTCATTCATCTTATCCAATTCAACTTGGATCTCTGATTTTCTATCTTCTGGTATTTCATTACCAGGCTGAAGTCTTACCCATTTTCTATATGGTGGAAATAAAGCTGATTGAATTCTATTTGCAAATCTTTGAGCTGAATGAATAGCTGTACTGTCAAAAACTTTAGACATTTTTCTTTGACCTGGAGTATTGCCTTCATAATAACCATCATAAAGATTTCTTTGTGGCAAAGCATATTCATAACACTCTTGATAAATATCTCTCCAAAGATCTTTTCTATTTTCTGCTTTTCTTATTCTGTCTAAAATTTTTTTAACGTCATGCATAATTAACTCTTTTTATTTTTATTTGCAAAATTTCTAGCAGCATCTACACTTCCAAATCCCCAGGCTTTTAATGCAAGAGCTTTTCTAGTTGGCCTTCCTTTATCATCTTTCATTGGCCCTTTCATTCCAGAAAACCTAGCTGCAAAAGATACCCTTCTGCCATCTGTTCCACTTTTTTGTGGTGGTTTTAAATTTGCTCCTTCTTTGTTTTTAAAATATTTTCTTCCCTTTTCATTTAATCCACCTTTAGGATTTTGATATTCTTTTGCAACCATTTAAAAAATTACTCCACCTAAAATAAAAACAATAACCAAAGAGCTAATAAACCATTTATGTTCTTTTGCTTTTCGTTTCCATTCTTTTGGAGTATGTCCAAATATAATCATTTCTTTTTTTTAAATCCTTCTTTCATTCTTTGATATGCTTCTTTAGAAATTGTTGATTTGGATTTTGGTCTTGAGATCCCTTTTTTCTTACGAGCATTTATATTTGCATATAATCCAGGCTTGTTCATTTTTTCTTTCCTATTTTTCTTTTCATAGCAGATTTCATATCCATTTCCATTTTGCCACCAGAAGCTTGAGCATAAGCTTTAGCTTGGGCAACACCTTTTTTAGAATATGAAAAATGCCTTACCTTGCCTTCTTTACTTGTTACCTTTGGCATTTCTTTTCTCCTTTAAAGTTTTCCTGGTTCCAGGATTACGTTTATATTTTTGTTTGCCTTTTTCTGTTTCTTTAGACATTTCTTGTGTAACCTAAAGTACCAGAAGAACCAAAAGGAACACCAAGCTCTGAATTTTGTCTAGCTTGAGAAATAAGTTGTCTTCTTCCTCCGCCTTGTCTTGCTCTAACTCGTCTTGACAGTTCTTGTGTGTTTCTTGCTTCTTGTGCTGCAATTCTTTTTTCTCTTGCAGATACATCTGCTTCCACTTGCGGTGGAGCTGCAGGTGCTGAAGGTTTTGATGTTAATCCACCCATATTATTTTCTCCTTATGTTGTTCTACTATACATAACGTAATCATGGCCATCTGGGCCAAATTTTTTCATTATGCCTTCTTTGGTAAATAGCATAGTTTCTATCCACTTCAAAGCATCTTTATTAGTTATATCTACTGTGCATTGTATGCGTTGTAAATCAAATAACCTAAAAGCATTGTTAAAAAAAGCTTTTGTAGCTTTATGAAAAGGTAAGGCAACTTTTAAATTATTTAGATCTTTACTAGGAATTAGCCAAGCTTCAGCTACTCCAGGAAAGATATTTAATAACCCAAAGGATACAACTGGCTTGCCAAAATAGAAACCAGTGTAAGAAGCATTATGAATTGTATTTTTAGCCAGGTAACTTTCATAGTTTGGAATATAATCAAAATACTTCTTCTCATGATCTCTTAAATTAATCAACCATAAATGTTTGGGGTGGAAGTGGGTAATTTTTTTGTTGACACCATCTAAGCCCATTAGCTTTTCAATCTCATCTAAATGTAAATCTACCATAAATCAAAATCTAATTTTGCCAAAGCAGCTCTTACAAATCCAGTTTGATTTGGTCTAGTTAATCTTTTAAATTCTCCACCACCAAGCAAAGCATATCCCAGGGCATCTCCAACGTGAGAATGTTGGTTTTTATTTGGCTGATCTTTAAATCTTTCTTGTCCAGAAATTTGTACTCGCTTGTAATGATAACCACCAGATAAAGATTTTCTAATTCTATTACATCTACTATCAATTAAAAATCCTGGCTTACCCTGGATCAATCTTGTCATAGGAGCTGCAACAGCTTCACGTCTAGTTTTGAAATCATTTGTTGCTGTAGGCTTTGCAAGTATCCCTAAAGATTTTAAATGTTCAAAAGCTGTAACTTCATAAATTTGATCCCTGGAGCTACCTGCAGGATCTCCCCATATAGATAAATCATATTTGGGAAATTTAATTTCTATTTCTGATTTTAATATTTGCCCAAATCGTTCCAGGCCCATATCAAAAGTTACAAGCTCATGAAGAATATGCCATCTACCATTACCAAGTCTTTGACAAAATACAGCAGCAGGAGTTAAACCAAAGTCTAATCCTATAATAATTGGATATGCAGGATCTGGTTCCAATCGTTCAACACACATTGAGCCATCATCATATTCACTCCACACAGGTTTTCCATCTTGAACAAAAGTATATTTTCCTTCAGCATAACATCTAATCCAATCTTTAGATTTTCCTGCAAGGATCTGCGTATAATATCCGCTTGGTAAATTATTTATATTTTCTGCAACTTCATTTTCTTTCCACCAAGTACCTGCGGAAAAAGTATAACCATTAGCTTCTGGCATATCAGGCAGCTCATCTTTGTTCACTTCTCTCACTCCGCCAGGCTGTTCAAAAAATTTCCATCCAAATTTTCCTTTTGGTAAATTTCCTTTTTTAGAAATATCATACCACCAGTGGTCATCTTCCATTGGGTTCGTATCCATCCAAACTCCTCTCCAGGATGGGCCACCATCTGCTTTAGAAGGATACCTTCCAACTCGGTGTGTTAATCCATCAATAACTTGTTTAGGTAATTCTCTAGCTTCATTTACCCAGGCACCAGTAAGTTCTAGTGATAAAAGTTTTCTAACATCTTTCGGCTGATCTAAAGCTAGGAATATAACTTCACAATCAATTCCTGCTGCACCTTCCCTGGCAGGTAATTTTATATGATGTGATATAGGGGGCGACCATCTCATTCCTCCCCAGATATTTTCTGGAAAGATCTCCTGCCAGGTTTTAATTGTAGTTGTTCTTAACTCTGGGTAAGAATTTCTAACTACAACAAATCGTGAATATTTAATTCCATCTTTTGGGCTAGGCTTTTGTTTTACAGCACGCATAAAAACTTCTGCAGCACAAGCATAAGATTTTCCAGATCCAACTGGCCCAACTATTCCTCGGACAAAACTATTGTCCTGGAGGAAATCATAAACTGTAGGAGATTTTTTAAAATTAAATTTTAGATCTTCCATTACCAATATCTAATAAGTTCAATAAGCTCTATAACCACAATAGCTAATAAAAGCAAAGCAAGGATACTGTGATAAACATTCCATAGCAGCCATTGATCTTTTTTTTTTATTTTTACGAATTTTTTTGTTCTACTATTTCTCCGCATGAATAAGCTATTATTAATTTATTATCATAAACGTAACCATTATCATCTTTGGCAGGAGTAGAAATTTGTTTTATAATTTCCATACAATCCCAATCATAAGGCTGATAGCTATTAAGTATCTCAACCTTTTCATAAGAGTAAGGATTGATAGCAAGCCATAAAACAATTAATACAGTTTTCATATTTTACTCTTTCGCATTTTATCTACCTGTTGTCTATGTTCTTCTCCTTGAAGATAATTAAACAAAGCTTGGATCCTAGTTTCGTCTTCAGTGCGTTGCCCATTAAAGAGCTTACGCAGCTCATGTTTCTGAAGGCCGATCCTGTTGGATAGTGTCTTGTCGTTCACTCTCGTTTTCAACATCAACACTGTCAACCTGTCCACTTCTTCTTTCGTTATCGTTCTTCGCATATCTTATTTCCTTAATTTCTACTTTTTCTGGCCCTTCAATCTTTATACCAATTACAGCAGGTTTATCATCATCTGATTTCTCTTGCTCTAATAATCCTGCTGCTTTAGCTACAGTTTGCAAAGTTCGGATCTTATCGTGCATCTCAACTTCAAAATTAGAATTATCTTTTCCATAAACTCTAATTTTTTTGATAGCTCGTAAAGCTTTCCTTGGTATTTCATGGATTTCTTTTAGCCTAATCTTACCTTCCTCCCAGTGAATAATATCGGTAATATCGGATAAGGATAGATCCACAAGTTCTTTAGCTACAGCATCCTTGTTATGATCTATAACTTCGCTGCGTCTAATTCTTTTTTGCAGCATCCTTACACCACCAAACTTAACTACTGGGTGTGATTTATCGCTTTTTAACTTCGCCATGTTTCTCCAAGTGTATGTTATCTAAATTAGTTCCTAAGATTTCCATAATATCAGCTTCATTCTCAACATAGAAGAAAACCGATTTTAAAGGCTCTGGAACCTGTTTCTTTTCATCTGTGGCCCTATACCCCCATTTGACGAGTTTTACCCTTGTAAGAAGCTCTATGCTCATTTAAAAGGGTATTTCATCATCCAGGTCATCTTTCGCATCAAAGCTATTCGTTACACCTGCCTTCATCTGGTTTAATGTTGGATCCGATGGTTTTTTCCAAGGTTCTTTGATCTCAACAGAAAGGTATGGTTGTTCCTTCTTGTTGCCTCTATCATCAACCTTTTTTTCCTGCCAATTTTCCCAAACATCAATATCATATTCGCCTGCTTCTAAAGTAATAGGCTGTTCTAGCTTAAACTTTTTCCATGAATATTTTGGGCCTTTTGGTTTATCGTTTTTGTAAGCTCGTAACTTTAAAAACGTCTTTTGCATTTATCCTCCTTGGTTTAAGTTCATAGATCTCTTTGATCCATGTTTTTTCAACAGTTAAATCTCCATCTACATCATCCTCATCATCTGGACTATCGCTTGGAGATATGGCGGCACACAGGGTTATTTTATCTGGTGTTTCGTCAATGATCCAACCTAATTGAAAACTCTTTGCTGCTTGCATATTTTTTACTTCAGAAACTTTTTTCCATCCGCTTTCAGCTACTGATACTGCATCATTCCACAAAATTAAAACCATTTTTTTTTCTTTTATGGAATTAGGAAAATTTTTGGAGATACCCCCATACGTACTTGCTTGGGCCAGGGGCCGATATGTGGCCTTTTTTAGACGCATCTTATTTTTGCCACCACCCTTATTTTTATTTTTTCTAGCTTTGCTCATGTTCAAAAACTAATTCAACGTTTGGATTTTATACAGCATTATAATTTCTTCCTATTGACCAGTTGTTTTATCATAGATTTGGTATCTATTGCAGCTTTATTCTGGCCCATTAAAAAGCTTTTAAAGAAGTTGATATGTCCAGGTGCATCTTTCATAGGTTCCTTGGTTCTGAACCATAGCAGAGCTTGCTTCATTCTATCATAGGTTTCATTATTCACTTCCAATCCTGCATCTATCATCTTTTGAGCTTCTTCCTCTTGCTTAAAGCTGTACTGAAAGTCTTTTCCATAGATCTCCATTATAGCTTTTTTCATATAAAGCATTACCATCCTTTTTAGCTTATTATCCTTAATATTATTATTAACGTTATATGATACGTTACGTGCAACATCAGAGGTTTCCCTGTCCGCAACATCAGAGGTTGCAGAACCTTTGCTATTGTTAACCTGTAGGTTTCCCTTCCTTTGTGGATTACTGTTAATAACTTTGGTATTGTTAATAACCTTGTTAATTGTTTCTTTAGCTGTTTCTTGCTCCTGGATAGGTATTTCATGCTTAGCTAATGATACGTTCTTACGTGCCATATCCTCTGTAGTTTTGGGATCATAAATCACGAAATAGCAGTTGCCCTTTTGGCCCTTAAATTCCTTCCTGGCATATTTAATATACTTCCACTGAATAAGCTTTCTAATATATCTGGACACAGCTTGCCTGGATACGTTCAGATCCTTGGCTAGTGTCGCCTGGTTCGGCCAACAAATGCCTCTGAAGTCAGTGTAGCTGCATAAAGCTGCGAGAACGAACATAGCTTGCCTGTGCTGCTGCAGGTTTGGATCTTTGTAAGCTCTAATCGGCAAATGAATATACAGCCTGTAATCAGTTGGACTTTTTTTCTTTGGCATCTAGTTCTTTCTTTAGCTGCTGATAAATGAATGATTTTGGCAATTCTTCTCCCTTGCAGTATTCCTTTGCTAAATCATAAATTCTGTCAGTAAGCCAATCAATGTTTTGTTTTGTTACTTTTATTAGCCAAACTGGCTTTCGGTAATTCATGCTTAATTTTTTCTAAATAAAGCAAAGTATCTACCAATTCTTCCTGGACATCTCGGATCCAGGTTCTTAATGGTTTCTTCCTGGCAGCCATAGTTATTCCAAACTTGGCCCTGGACTTTGCTTGTTGATCGCTAATGATTTTTCTTACTCTGGTATAAATAAGATCTGTCTTAAGCTGCTTTTTTTTTGCCATGCTTATGCCTCCAGGTTCTTTCAATTAGCTTCTCAATAAATTTAGATATTGATCTGCCATCCTGGGAGGCCAATTCTTTGAGCTGTTTTCTGGTATTTGCACTAAGCAATAATAGCTGTTGTTCCATTTTGTCGCACCTTTCTTTTACGTAATATTTTTTTAATTTAGTACTTGAAACTAGATATATAGTTGCTATATACATAATACAAGTGTTCAAAACTAAAACAGTTCAAAAAAAAACAATCAAACAAGGAGAGCAAATGAACAAACTTTATCAGAAGGTAAAGCAAGAGTACGATCAGAAAGTTGCTCAAGGAGAGAAAAATCCCTACATTGGAATTTCTGCTCCAGAGTTAGCAACTTTAATTATTGAAGGTGTTAAAAAGAAATGGCCTCAATACAAGTTTGCAAAAAGCAGTAAGTATTTTGCAGGAGGCTGCTCTGTAGATATTTATTTACAGGATGGATGGAAAAAAGGTGTTACCAAAGAACAAACAGATGAGATGAACAAATTTGTTGATACTTATTCTGGTGCAGGTTTTGATGGCATGGTTGATTACAAATACTATGAGGATATTTGGTTGATGCCAGATGGATCTGTTGCTGCTGCTGACAACTCTGGAGGTGGAGCTGTCACTGGTGGTGTTGTTCCTGGTTATGATTATCCAAAACCAGTTGAGCAGGCAGTTAAAGTTTCTTCTGGAGCTTGGGTAAGTTTCCATACAAGTCCAAAGTATGGCAGCAAAGACTATGCACCATACTGGGAGCAGAAGAAAAAAGAATACGAAGAAAAAGAAAAACAACAACAAGGAGCTGCGTAGTGTACCAAAGAAATCACAAACAAGCTTTTGAAAACGCAAAATCCCAGGGCATGAAAAACCCTGGGAGTTGGATGTATATGTATTCAAAAGACAACTATGATTTTTTCAAAAACATAAAATTTAGAAATTATGAAAAATATAAACAGGAGGTAAAACAATAATGGCAATACAAAATATAGCTAGTACAAACATAATGAAAAAACCTTTGGTAAAATATTTCAAAGATACTTTTTCAGCATCAAAAGTTACCAGTGTAAAATTTGATACCAAGAAAAATATTTTCACTGCAAACTGTTTTCAGAAATTTAATTTTATTGGAAATAAATCTGCAAATGCAGAGGATGTTTATAAACACATGGGAGTTACACAATGAAACATGAATACCTAGTACAAACAAAACCTAAAGGAGCCGAAGTTAAGGGCCTGCATACTGTGAGCATGAATGAGGACAAGCTCCAGGGCATAATCGGTAGCCCTTTAATGTATAAGCTTAACAAAGAAGGTCAGCTAAAAACTGTGGTTATAAATAATGGTAAGTCTTACGATTTACACGCAATCAAAATGAAAAATATTTTGTAACCGAGGGTTGACATATTATATATAATAATTATATACATAGTGTATGGTAAATAACTTTCAAAACAAGGAGGCTGCAAAAATGATAGTGAAATACCCAGATGGTTTTAAGGAATACAAGGTTCCAACTATCTCTAACAAAACTGACAAGGGCAAGTGGTTAAATGCTTATGTCAATAAATTTTTCACTGGATCTCACAATTACGAATTCAAAGGTAAGATCCATGTTAAATTAAAAAATGCTTACTTCAAAGTTAACAACGATCTAACTGTGATGATTAACTGGTTTAAGAATTTAAAAAAACTTAAGCAAGATCATTTCATTGGAGAAGTTTTTAATGCTCAACTTTATAAACAACAATACAAGGAGGCTGCTTAATGACCAAAGATTGGTTTGATAAACATATTATCGTTATGACTTTAGATGATAATAAAAAAAAAGAAAAAGCAATCAAATCTGCTTTAAAAAAAACAATGGTAAAAAAAATAATTAAAACAAAAAAGAAGGAGGCTGCATAGTGAAAAACATAACTGTCTATTACCAAAAAAAGTTTAGCCCAGATGTTAAATATTCAAATGACTTTAGTAAAACTCATACTAAAGTTTTTGAAGGTGTGATTAAAGATAATGAAGATAAAGAAAATGTATTCAGTGTTTTTAATGGATACTTTTCAAATCCTTTATCAGTGGCAAATAAATTTAACAAAGTTTGTTTGTTGGATGATGGCCAAGCTGTTACTGGAAAAGATTTTCAACAGGCCATGAAGGAAGGCAAGGTAAGCTGCGGACACACTTCAATGAGTGTTGGCGATATAGTTTCTGTTGATGGAACTGCTTATCTTTGCCAGGACTTCGGATGGAAACAATTAAAAAAGGAGGTTGCATGACCAAAGACATCAAATACGAGTACATAGATACTAGAGATCTAAAGTGGCTTAACAACAGAGCAAAAGCTGCTAACAAAAATCACTACATACCAGATGAAATAATAAAATATTTAGTTTGGAATTATAAAGCTGTGATTGTTACTTTCAAAATTCTTCACAACGAAGTTGAGTGGAGATTAGTAATTCATGGTGGAGATAAATACCAAACTTTAACTTTGGATGTTGATTTCAAAAACATGAAATACGTTAAAAAAGGTATATTAAAAAAGGAAGCTGCTTGACCAAAAAAACTTATAAGCCTGTGCTAGTTCAATCTAGCATAGGCCCAATTTTAAAATACAGTTTTGATACAGAGCAGGAGCTGCAGGATTTCTTCTTGCAATCACTTGCAACGTTTCAAAAAAATGATGCCAAAACAAAAGTTATTAGCAAATCAATTTATGTTTTTAAAAAAGCAAACCAGGAGGACACAAATGTTATTAACACCAGTAACTAAATTAAGTTACGATCAATTCATAGGTCGTAAGCTTTTCAAAAGAAGAAAACAATTAAAGTTAACCCAAACGAAAGTTGCAAAAATTATGGGCTTAACTTTTCAACAAGTACAGAAGTATGAAAAAGGAACTAATATTTTTTCAGCACCAAGGATTAGATCTTTATCTACTGCTTTAAGAATTCCAAAAAAAAATGTTGGATTTTTAATTTGGAAGTACAATAAAAAAAATAAAGGGAGGCTATAATGTTTAATAAGTTTGTTGCTTATTTAAGAACGAGTACGAAAAAGCAGCTCCTAGGTATTGCTGCTCAACAAGATAAGATCCAGGATTTTATTTCTAAAAGAGATGGAGCTGTCTTGCTTAATACTTTTACTGAACAGGAAAGTGGATTGAATAATAATAGGAAACAGCTCCAGGCTGCTATCCAATTTGCAAAAGATAATGATGCTAGATTATTAATTGCTACCATGGATAGGTTAACAAGGAAGGCAAGCTTCTTCCTACAGCTCCAGGAGGAAGGAGTTAAATTTACTATTTGTGATATGCCAGAGGCAGATGAAACTACTATTTCTATCCTGGCTGTGATTGCTCAAAGAGAAGTTAAGTTAATTAAGCAAAGAACTAAAAATGGTTTGGGCCAAATCAAAAAAAAATTATTACAAGATGGTCAATACAAAACCAAGGTATCCAACAGAGTAATTACTAAGCTTGGTAATACTACCAACTTAGCCCAGGCTGCAGCTCTAGCTGTCCAGGCTAAGAAGAAAGCTGCTGCAGAATTTGCAAAAAATATTTTGCCTGTTGTCCAGGAGATCAAGGACAAGGGCAGAGTTTATACCTACAGAGGTATAGCTGCTGCACTAAATGCCAGAGGAATTGTAACCAGATCCAATGGTAAATGGTATCCAAGCTCTGTAAGAAACTTAGAACTGTACCAGTAATAATCTTGTTTTGTACTATAAAATAACTTATAAGGAGAATTGTAATGAAAGTTACTGATGATTTAAAATATTTCACTTGTAGCAGATTACCGATTTTAATGGGAGCTGCACATCCTAAAGCTTTGTCTAAAAATGAATTGCTCCAGGAATTTATTGATAAAAAAAATGGAACCTGGGTAGAACCAGAGCAAAATAATTATTCAAAATATACAGATTACTTTGAACAAACTATTCAAAAGATTGTCAAAGATGATTTCCCAACTTTAAAATTTAAGAAGGGAGCCAACGAGAAACCATACCTTGCAGTTAACTCTCCGCTTGGAGCAAGCATAGATGATTGGGCCATAGCTAAAGATCCTATTCATGTAACAGATCCATTGGGCCAAACATTTACAATGCAAGGAGATATTCTAATTGAATATAAAACTACTTCAGTTGTTGAGGAGAACCTTCCATTATACAAAGGGCCTATTCAAGTACAAGGCCAGATGATTTGTTCTTTAACAAGTAAAGCTATTGTAGTTGTGTTTAATATTAGAACTTGGGAAGTACAGTACTGGCCCATCTTTGAACATAAAGAACTACAATCAGCTATCCAGGAAGCTGTTAGAAAATTTTGGAATAAAAGGGAGAAGGAAGAATATTATGATCCAGAAAAACCGAATGATTATAATCTAATTTACCCAAATCCCATAGAAAAAATTAAAGATCTTTCTGGTAATAACTTTATTGGAGATGCAATCAATGCCTGGCATGAAGGTAATCAGTTAATTAAATCTGGTAAAGAAAAGATAGAACAATCCCAGGATACAATCAAACAAGCTTTGGGAGATTATGCTTTTGGGCAGTACAATAATTTTAAAATATCCTGGCCTGTAAGAAACTATAAAGCTAAGCCAGAAAAAATTGTACCTGCACAGGCTGCATATTCAAAAAGACAATCAACCATTTCTATTAAGGAGGAGTAATGAAAAAGAAAAAAGTAACTAAACTTTGGCAAGGCAAGTTTGTTTCTGTCAGAGATTATGAAGTCCAAGCTGCCATTAAAAAAGGTGGATTAGAAATAGCTCATAATGGAAAGATTATGCAGCTAAACAAAGATGAGCTGCTGCACCTGCAGCCAAGCTCTAAAGTATTTCAATCTAAATTTAAAGGATCCTACAGATTGATTGATATTTTATTTAAACCATTAACCGAGGATCCAAGACAAGGAAAATTAGTATGAATGATTTAGTAAAAAAAGATCCAATGAAATTTGCAGAGCAAATATCAAGATCCAATTTGGTACCCAAACAATTCCAGGGTAAGCCTGCAGATATTTACCTGGCTATGAGTTGGGGAGATGAGCTTGGTTTAACACCTATTCAATCCCTTCAAAATATTGCAGTGATAAATGGCAAGCCTAGTATCTATGGAGATACCATGATGGCTCTTTGTAGAAAGCATCCAGAGTTTGAGGACATAAAAGAAAGTATATCTGGAGAAGGATCTGCAAGAACTGCAGTGTGTGAGATTAAAAGAAAAGGTCAATCCTGGTACAAAACTCAATTCACTATGGCAGATGCAGCTAGAGCAGGCCTATTAAATAGGCAAGGGCCATGGCAATCTTATCCAGATCGTATGCTTAAGATGAGAGCCAGAGGATTTGCTTTACGAGATGTATTTGCAGATGCTCTTGGTGGTGTGATTACTGTAGAAGAAGCTAATGATTATCCAAAGGAGCCTAAAGCTGTAGAAACAGTATTAGATAGGCTAGATACCATGTCAAAAACCGCCATAGAAGGCCCAGGATTAACGAAACAGGAGGTGGATAGTACTAACCCTAGCCAGGATACAGAAGTTAAAACTGATAGCTCTATTGCAGAGGAAATAGATATTCAACCAACAGTAGATAAATCTCCATGGGAGATGAGGAAACTTAAGGGGCCTGGCATATATTGTGAGGATCATAAATCTTTTGCTGAAGAATTCAGTAAGGCTATGAACAATATTAGAACTCATAAAAAATCTGATAACAAGGAGAAGCTTAAATTTTTAAGAAGTCTTTTCCAAATCAATGAGGATGTTATTAGAAATTTAGAAGAAGCAGATAGTGGATTACATACTTCCATTTACAATGAGTATCTAACTATTGCAGGAGATCTTAATGGATAAAAAAACTATGTGCTTAAGTTGTGATGGATCTGGATACATACATAAATCCATCTCCAATGTAACCCAGAAACAAATGAAGCTCTTTAAAAGTTTCAAAAAATTTTACAACGATAATGGGTATGCTCCTTCAGTGAGAACCCTAGCTGCTATTGAGATGGAAGCTCCAACATCTATCTACAATAAGATGATAGCTCTAGTTGAAAAAGGAATTCTTGGCAGAGAAAGTAATGGCAAACTCAAAGCTTGGAATAATTGGTACATTAAAAAAGATATAGAAAGGAGGTAAAAAAATTTTGAGCATACAATCAAAGGAACAGATTTCAAATACTAGATTAAAAATTAAAGATGATTTGAAATCTACCGAGAAAAGAATTGGATTTCTTGAGGAGCAAAAAAAGAAACTAGAAAATAAAAAAAGAGATCTTTCTTTTAACGATTTTATTTATGAAAATTTACTTATGAATTGGAAGTAACTTTTCTTTTGTAGGTTAATTCTTCAGCAGCTTCATCCATGCTGAACACAGGCTTAATAAACCTAATGGGATCCTCTTGCTTTGGATCTACCACAAAGGCCATGCTTTCAAAAATGTTATGCTCTCTTAATGATTTAGCTTCAGCATAATCATCCATCTCTTTATAACCTGCCACTCTAACTGCATGAGATATTCTTTGGCTCTCATGATTTTTAACTATCTGATAACCAGATACGTGCCTATGTCCTGCAACATAAATATCATCCACCCCAAACCTAGCTGCTTTACTCATAGCATGACTTTCATTCCATTGTGAATGACCTGCATAATCATGCCTACAATTTATTTTAATTGTTTTTCCTCCTGGTATATGGAGCTGCAATCTAACACCATGATTTCTATACACTCCTGCCTGGGATCTAAAAATAAATTTATTAATATCTCCACCTTCAGTATTCCAAACATCATGATTACCACCAATCACAGCAGCCCAATAAACTCCTGCTTCATTTAGGAACCATTCAATTAATTTCTCTGCTTGCTTCCTGGTAGTTTCCTGGTCAGCATACTTCTTCATTAATCTACCCACCCAGTTATTAGTAATATCTCCAACACAAATACCAATCATGCCTGGAGTATTAGCCATAAGATCCATATCTTTTTTTAATCTTACCCAGTTGCAGCCATCATCATCTATATGCGGATCTCCTACAAAACATAAAGCAAAAGGTTTTTTTTCTTTAAGCTCTATATCAATTACCTTTGTTGCATCATGGATTTCTGATTTTCTTTTATATCTTTTGATAGCTCTCTCTACTAATTCTTCTGCAGATAATTCTTCCTCTGGCATATCCTGGACAATGAAGGGAGCTTTTTCTACATTATCTATTTTATTATTTGATTTATATTTTTTATACATCCCATAAATTGTTTGATAATTTTTACCAAGCTTCTTCGCAGCTTCGTTATAGCCAAGCTTATCAACAGCATCTATAACTTTTCTAATTTCTGTAATACTAATTATCTTCGGCATCTTTCATAATAAGTGAAAGCTCCTCTGCCCTGGAGGGAGTTTGATCTGCCCATCTACTGTCTAACATTTCAATAGATGCACCTTCATAATCCTGCTCCTGGAGAGCTTCCAACATCCTTTTAAATTTTCTTACTCCTGTTGCACCTAGTTGATAGACCATCTCAATTAGTACTTCAGTTGCAGTTGCAGTAATATCTAAATCATAATCATGACAAATATTTTCTACTTGATCTACTGCGTTTTGGAAATCTTCTTCAAAAAATTTTTCCAAAAATTCTTTATCATATTCTTTATCATCTTCCCAAAAGTCTTCTACACATAGATGTCCAAATCCTACAGTTCTTTTTCCCAGGCTATCTAAGTACACCTTAGATCTAAAGCCTTCATGCTGCTTAATTCTTTCTTTTAATTCTTTCATTTATTTTTATTGGCTATTGTTCTTGCTATACTTTCTCCAGATCTTCCTACTACATATCCACCCAGGCCAATATTTAATAATGTCCAAACATCTCCTGGCAGCTCAAAGGTTATGATAGTTCCAGTAAAAAGTTTTATTACTGGCCCCAGGATATAATTCCATACCAGGATAAATATTAAAACATACATTAGTGTGGGCCTCCATCCTGCAACAAACCAGTTAGCTTTGGCTTCAGCTTCTACAATAGATGCAGCAGCTTTTAATTCTTCTGTACTGGATTGAATGAGTTGAGTATTGAGTTGAGCTTTTAATTTTTCTGCAAGATCTTTATCAGGGATCGCTTTATCAACAGTATTAAATAGCATCTTCGCAAGAGGAGCTATAACTTTTAAAGCAGGTAACATCATTAACCTTTATTAAATTATTGAATACAAAGCAACAGTTGAATTAAGGCTTGCCCTGGCCCCTGCTTGGTTTTTTATTGTAGCTTTTATTTGGACTTTTGCTATGCCTTCCTTTTCTTCTGATCCTTTTCTTCTCTAGCTTGTGTATTCCTAGTGTGTTTTTCTTCGCCATTCACACTCCTCATACTCTTGATTGTAATCGTATTCCTGGAAAGAACCTTCGTTAATTAATTCCATTACTTATCCTTACACCTACAATTCTTACTTCTTGAAACGTATAATGTTTTCCATAGTTTATTCTCAAGCCTAGAAACTATGGTAAGTAATTTTTTTAAAATCCATCTTTTCATAAAGATGGTTTATATCTTATTTTTATAAAGATTTCCAAAAATTAGAAACATCAGCAAAAGCATCTTTCCAAAATTTTACAATTTTTTTATTGTAATCATTGGCAGATTTTTTTACTTGTTCATAATCAAATGGATCAAAGTTATTTAACCAATTATTCCACATGATAATCTCCTCTGTTAAAGTTATGCTGCAGATATAGTGCGTTGCAACATAAGTCAAGGTATATTATTTTACAAATTTTAAGAGAGCTATAATTCCTGCCAAGATACCACCAAGATATGCAACAACTTTTAATCCACCTTTTCCCATAGCCATCTGTTCTTTAAGAGCTGCTATGTCTTTTGTATTTTGCTCTAATGTTTTTTGAATATTATTTATTTTAGTATGGATTAATACCAAGGTTACTGTTTGATTTGCTGTTCTTTTTTTCTTGGTAATCTTAGGCATTATTTTTTCTTACCTTCTGCTTTGTCTTCTTTAACTTTTTCTTCTTTAGGTAATTCAGCTTTTAATAAATCTGTATAATGCTTCTGCAATACTTCACAATCAGCATAATCCAAAGACAACTGATTTTTTCTTACAGAAATATTTTGTAACTTACCAAGATATAATTTACCTTGCT
>Ga0208019_1000250_pt1 | contig 29749 bp, 40 predicted proteins | sample CB_VirMetaG_5_FD_184540 | JGI IMG/M metagenome (GOLD analysis project Ga0208019, IMG submission 184540) | Freshwater to marine saline gradient viral communities from Chesapeake Bay - CB_1508_1D Viral MetaG (SPAdes) (version 4) | ecosystem: Environmental > Aquatic > Marine > Coastal | place: USA... | reverse complement strand
TTCGTCAATCGACGAGACAGGTTTTACAATTTCAGATGGGTCAGAGCTTCAATACGACCTCAACATAGGAACTGACAACGGCGATGGCTGGGGTGGGACTATTAAGCGATTCGCTGGCACTGGCGGGCCTATTAGTGGCGGTGCATCTACACCAGCGGCAGCGGTTCGACATACGAGGTTGAAGTGATATGGCATGGACAGATTTGACAGCCCTGACGGGTCTGGTTGCATGGTATAAGCCTGAGACTCTTGCGGCATCCTATGCCAACGGTGATCCCATCAGTACATGGGCAGACAGTAGTGGCAATGGCAGAGACTTGACCGGCACAACTACCACCAGACCACTTGCTCTAGCTAGTGCAATCAACGGCTATATGGCGGCTGACTTTGATGGGACTGATGATATTCTGTCCAGTGCGTCATATTCACACAGTGGGCAGGTAGTGGTGTCGGCTGTTTTTAATTTAGACACATTGAAGAATTACAATGCAATTATAAATATTGATGACTTATCTACTCCAGTGTACCCCGCAAACCTCTTGTCTAATCTAATCTACAGCGGCGGCAGATTTCTTAGTGGGATCGACTTATCTGGAAATAAATATACTTTTCAAGATTCTGCTTGCATTGCCTCCACTGACTACATCGTAACATATGGTTTTAACTCATCAGTTGGAGCTTTAATTTCAATCAATGGGAGAGGTAAAGTCGATTCGGCGCTTGGAACTGCACCATCGACTCCAACCGGAACTGCATATATACACCTTGGGTTCGGTGGTGCAACAAGCACGTATTTAAATGGAAAAGTGTCAGAGGTTATCATCTACACTGTGACAGATAGTTCCGAAGTTCCATGGGTTGAAGGCTACCTCGCTGATAAATACGCAATCACACTTGCCGATGGTCATCTATTCAAAAATGCCGCACCAGAAAACGCACCAACGACCTACAATGCCGCAGGCTCAACAAGCTACGCTCTTCCACCGAAACATACTCGCTTATAGGAATCGAGAATCATGGCAACATCCGGTGCCTATAAAAATTCAGCATACACGTTTAACTTTTCGTTCACGAAAGCGTCAGACCCGACAGCGTTTTTCACTGGGACGTTTTTAACGTCAGAAGTGAAAGTAGTCACACGAGATGGTGGTACAACTAATGCGGCAGTTAATATTGCATCGGCACCAAGCCATGAGGGGAATGGCGTTTACGAAATCAACCTGACAGCAAGTGAGATGAACCATGATGAAATCATGATTGTTCTCGTACCCTCGTCAGCCGATGTTGTTCCCGAGTCGATTAGCATCGTCACAGAGCCAACGCCGTCAGATGTTTTAGAAGTGCAGAAAACTGCGGTGACTGTTGCTGACTTCAAGGCTGATGTGTCAGCACTGGCAACCTCAGCATCAATCTCAGCTTTGAATGACTTTAACCCTGCTACTGATACGGTTGCCAATGTCACAACGGTGGGATCAGTCAGTGGGTCTGTTGGATCTGTTGTTGCGTCTGTGACTGCTGGGACTGTGACTGATAAGACGGGTTACTTCATCAGCGGCACATTAACAACTCTTGATGCGTTAGATACTCAGCAGGATGTACAACATAGCACGACTCAATCAGCTATCGGTGCACTCAATGATTTTGACCCTGCATCTGATGTGGTTGCCAGTGTGACCACTGTGAGCTCTGTGTCAGGATCTGTCACTGTGGGCAGCATTGCAGCCAATGCAGTCAATGCCTCGAGCCTGGCAGCTGATGCTGTGGCTGAGATACAAAGCGGCCTGGCAACAGCCTCTGCACAAAGCACTGCACAAGCTGACCTTGATGTGATCACTGGCACAGATGGTGTGACCCTGGCCAGCAGCCAGGCAAACTATGCACCGGCAACAGCCTCTGCACTCAGTTCTGTCTCAGCCAATGTTGATGCAGTGCTGACTGATACAGGCACCACACTGCCAGGCACACTGGCAACCATCAGTGGCAAGATCGACACAGTTGATGCCATCTGTGATCAGGTGCTCAACGATACCAGCACAGGTGTGGCAATCAGCACAGCTCAAGCACAAGCACTCGCAGATGAGGTGCTCAAGAGATCTGTGAGCAATGTTGAGAGTGGTGCAGCTGAGCACACCCTGGCCACTATTGTGCTGGCCATACTTGAGAGCTCGAGGGCAGCTGAGGTGTGGACGATCAAGCGCACAGATGGCCTCACCACACACAAGAGCAAGGTGCTCACACTCGATGACACTGCCAAGCCTGTTGTGGGAGTCAACTGATGTGGATCTTCGAGTGGGTCTTTGGCTGGGTCACACGGTCGACATTCTATGTGATCACATCACCTGGCAAGACATACCATGACACAGATGACCAGGCCAGGTTCTGCACTATGGCATCACAGGCACACTTTGCAGATGATACAAGCCAAGCCACCTATCACATCGAGGATGATTGATGGTCAAGACATTGCCACAGAAGCACAGCTTCTCGATTGGTGACACTGATGTTGTCTCTGTTGATTTCACCAAAAGGCTTGATGCCTCTGAGGTGATTGACAGTGCAGCTGTTGTTGGTGTTGATGATGACAGTGAGCTGAGCATCGGATCGGTGCAGGTCAACTCAGCAGCCTATGATGATGAGCTGCAACCAGATGCCAGAGGCAATGCAGCCACGGTCGCCATTGGCAAGGCTGTCCATTTTACTCTGAGCAGCTCTGCCACACTTGAAACTGAGTACACCATCAAGGTCACTGCCACAAGTGACAGATCACCAGCCAGGGTGCTGGTCAGATATCTCAAGTTGGTTTTCAAATAATGCTGGCAGATAAGTCAGAGCAATACCAAAAGCATCGAGAGAAGATGGCAGAGAGGATGAGAAACCTCTCAGCCCAGGCTCGAGATATAGGTGCTCTGCCTGAGATCTGTGACCCAGATCGGCGCGATGCCTGTGAGCATAATCTCAAAGAGTTTTGTGAGCAGTACAGGCCAAGTGCTTTTCACCTGGGTTGGTCAGAGGATCACCTGGTTGCCATCGAGAGGCTTGAGCGAGCAGTGCTGCATGGTGGCACCTTTGCACTCGCAATGCCTCGAGGCTCAGGCAAGAGCACTCTCACAATCACTGCAGCACTCTGGTCACTTCTTTACGGCCACAGAATGTGGGTGTGCCTGATCGGTGCCACAGGGCCAAAAGCGAGCAAGCTGCTCAAGGGCATCAAGACTGAGCTAAGGTTTAACCAGGCACTGCTTGATGACTTCCCAGAGGTATGCTGGCCCATTAAGTGCCTCGAGGGCAAAGCTGCCAGAGCAGCTGGCCAGACTTACCAGGGGCAGCACACCAACATCAGTTGGCTCACTGACTCAATCAAACTGCCCAACATTGAGGGCAGCAAAGCATCAGGCAGCTTGATCACAGTGGCTGGCATCACAGGTGACATCAGAGGCCAACAAGAGGTGCTCGAGGATGGCACCGTGATCAGGCCCAGCTTTGTGATTGCAGATGACCCACAGACCAGAGAGAGCTCAAAGAGCTCGAGCCAAACAGATGACAGACTCTCGATCATCCAGGGTGATGTGCTTGGCCTGGCTGGGCCAGGTTGCAAGATCGCTGGTGTGATCCCCTGCACTGTGGTAACTCGAGGTGATGTGGCTGACCAGCTGCTTGATCGAGAGCTCAACCCAGAGTTCAACGGCCACAGGACTCAGCTGGTCTATGGGTGGCCAAAGAAGATGAGCCTGTGGCACAAGTATCAAGAGATCAGAGAGGCAGAGCTCAGGAACAATGGCACAGGCCAAGAGGCCAACCAGTTTTATCTTGAGCACCAGGTTGAGATGGATGATGGCATTAAGGCAGCCTGGCCAGAGAGGCACAACCAAGATGAAGCCTCTGCAGTACAGCATGCGATGAATCTCTTCTTTCGCAGTGAGTCAGCCTTCTGGGCTGAGTACATGAACCAACCACTCGAGGCGGTTGATGATGAGACTCTGAGTGAGGATGAGATCACCAGGCGTATCAGCACAGTTGCTCGAGGGGTGGTGCCACTTGAGGCTGATCTGGTGACTGCTTTCGTCGATGTACAAAAGGAGATGCTTTTCTGGGTGGTCACTGCTTGGCGCAAAGACTTTACTGGCTGGGTGATTGATTACGGTGGTTGGCCCGATCAGGGCACAAACAACTTTCGATATAACCAAGCCAAGAAGACAATCAGCAAGCAATGGCCAGGTCAGGGCATCGAGGCCACTCTGAGGCTTGCACTTGAGGAGTGCATCAATGAGCTCTGTGGCAAGAGCTGGCTGACTGTTGACGGTGCAGAGCTCAATGTGAGCAAGCTCATGATTGATGCCAACTGGGGAATCAGTCGCAACATTGTGTACAGCTTTTGCAGAGAGAGCTCTCATCGAGCCGTGATCATGCCTTCTCATGGCAAGTATGTGGGTGCCTCGAGTGAGCCACTCAATGCTCACCATGCAAGAAAGGTGGGCATGCAGGTGGGCACTCACTGGCGAATTGACAAAGCCAAAGATGCCAGCGTGAGGCACTGCTTGTACGATACCAACCACTGGAAGTCTCAGATGTTTTCAAAGCTGGGCACACTGCCTGGCACACCAGGCAGCCTCACTCTCTTTGAGGCCAGGCCAGCACAGCACAAGACGTTTGCCAAGCATCTCAAGGCTGAGTACCCAGTGAGGACAGAGGGCAGAGGCAGAGAGGTTGATGAGTGGAAACTCAAGCCAGACAGACCTGACAACCACTGGCTTGACTGCCTGGTTGGTTGCTGTGTTGCTGGCAGCATGATGGGCTGTGATGTGCTGCAACCAAAGTCAGTGCATGGCAAGAAGGAAAAGAGAAGACGATCAGTTGAGGTACTGTGATGGCAAAGAAAGCGGCCAAGAGAAGACCAAAAGCAAAGCAGCCTGAGCCCACACTTGAGCTCAAGCCAGGTGCTTGCCCAACATGTGGCAGCTCAGACTTCTGGCATCAGCTGCTGGTGGCCAGGCAAGTGGTGCCAATGGGTGTGATGGTTGAGTGGCACAAGTGTGAGTGCAGGAAGTGTGGTCAGAGGTTCACGGCTCAGCATCGAGCTGCTGTTGATTAAATTGTGCAAAAGAGTGCACACAGAGGCTACTCGTGGCAACTATAGAAAGCAGAGGGGGGTGTATACACCATGAGCACAGACCAAACCAGAGAGCAGAAGTTGAGCTTTGCTCAGCAGATGGTTGATCAGCTTGAAGAGATGCTGATCACTGGTGCAGGTGTGGCCAGTGTGTCAGTTGATGGCACAGCTGTGACATACTCAAGAGCTCAGGCCCTCAAGGAGCTCGAGTGGTGGCGAAAGCAAGTACACCGATACTCAAGAACCAAATCAAGGACCACCACCATCAACCTGGGCAATGCCAATGATTGAGAGACTCAAGGGCCTCTTTGGTCGATATGTGGCAGCAGAGCCTGCTGATCGCAGGCGTGACCCAGGCACAATGATCAAGGCCAGTGATGAGCTGCTTGATCACACCAAGCGCAAGAGGGTGATCGAGGGTGCTCGAGATCTGCAGAGGAATTATGCAGTGGCCAGGTGGGCCATCAACAAGCACCTTGACTATGTGAGCAACTTTACCTTTCAGGCCAACACACCAGATGCAGCACTCAACCAGAGGCTTGAGGAGCTCATGGCCTGGTATGAGAGGCCACTGCATTGTGATGTGGCAGCCAGGCACACACTCAAGAGGATGATCAGACTGGCTGAGGCCAGGCGGCTCATTGATGGTGATGTGTTTGCAGTCAAGCTGGGTGATGGTCGCTTGCAGTTTGTTGAGGGTGATCGAGTCATCACACCAGGCCAGCTGGCTCGAGAGGAGCAAGAGCGTTGGGTGCATGGCGTCAAGACTGGGCCTGGTGGCAGCATGCGAAGCATTGCAGTGCATGCTCGAAATAGGCGCGGGGGTTACACCTTTGAGCGTGAGGTCAGGGCAGGCAATGTGCTGCACCTGGGGTACTTCGATGCCTTTGATCAGGTTCGGGGTGTGAGCCCTTTGGTCAGTGCCATTGCAGACTTTCAGGATGTGCTCGAGGTCAAAGAGTATGCCAGGGCCAAGGCAAAAGTCACTCAGCTCTTTGCGCTGGCCATCACCAGAGAGATGGCAGACTTCGATGATGAGGGTGATGCAGAGCCATACAAGGTTGACTTTGGCAAGGGGCCTGTGAAGCTCGAGCTTGACCCAGGTGATCGGGCAGAGTTTCTCGAGTCTAAGCACCCATCAACAGAGTTCCAGAGCTTTCTGACAGTGTGCCTGCAAGCTGCTCTCAAGAGCCTCGATATACCATGGAGCTTTTATGATGAAGCCTACACCAACTTTTTCGGCTCAAGGGCTGCACTCAATCACTACCTGCTCAGCGTGAAACACAAGAGAGCTGATCTCAAAGAGATGCTCGACAGGATCACACTTTGGCGGCTCAGTATGTGGGTTGCTCGAGGTGTGCTGCAGTTGCCACCTGGCATGACGGTCACTGACCTGGCGTGGGATTGGATTCCTGCAGGCCAGCCCTGGTGGAATCCTGAGCAAGAGATCAGGGCTGACATCATGGCCATCAACATGGGTCTCAGGACTCGGACAGAGATCAGGCGCGAGAGGTATGGCGATGACTGGAAGCAGGTAATTGTGAAACTGCAAGAAGAAGAGCAGTGGCTCAAAGAGCATGAGGTGATGGTGCAGCAAGGCTTGCCAGCTGGCTGGGTCTTGCCAACTGAGCCACCCGAGGAAGAAGACAACGACGACAACAGCCAGGAGGATGATGATGGCGCGTGATCTATTCAGAGTGGGTGCTCTGCGAGCACAGCCAACTGAGAGAGTTGATGCAGATCGTGGCATCATCTTTGGTGCCAAGGTCATACAGCTCGGGGCCATCAAGGATGATCGGCCCTGGCTGGTTGATGAGATAACACTGAAACAGGTGGTGAAGTACATCAATACACCCAACAAAGGGCTCAAGGCCAGGTTCACTCATCCCAACCTTTGTGACGATGGCATGGGCAAGTACCTGGGCAGGTGGAAGAACGCAAGGATTGAGGGTGATGCTGTTGTGGCTGATCTGCACCTGGCAGACAGTGCCAAAGATACACCAGCAGGCAACCTCTTCGACTATGTGCTGAGCCTGGCTCAAGAGGCACCTGATGCCTTTGGTGTGAGCGTGGCCAGCATACTTGCTGATGAGATGAGTGAGCAGCCTGATGAGGGTGAGCTCATGCCTTTGAGATTCCAAGGGTTGAGGGCAGCAGATGTGGTTGATGAGCCAGCTGCCTCGAGTGGCCTTTTTGATATAGGTGCACCGGATGCACTACCTGCTCACGCAACCTGGTTGCTCGAGCACTACTTTGGCCAGGCTGACTCTTCTGAGGTTGTTGCCAGGCTTTCTGAATTTCTCAGTTCCTACTATGGGGAGAAAGTGATGGTTGATGACATCACTGTTGATGCACCTCAAGAAGAGTTGAGCAACCAGGCAGAGCAGCAGGCAGATCAGCCAGCGGCTCAGGTTGCAGCTGATCTTGGTGTGCAGATCAATGCTGTTGAAGGTCAGCAGTACATCGAGTTCTTTGGTGATCGAGGTGCTCGGTGGTATCTCGAAGGCAAGAGCTTGCCTGAGTGCTTTGCTGAGCACAATGCAGAGCTCATTGAAACGGTCAAGCAGCTCGAGTTGCAGAACACTGAGTTGCAACAGCAGCTCGATGCAGCACTGCTATCTGGTGGCGAATCTGAGCCACTGAGTGTTGAGGCTGAGGTGCAGCTGAGTGATCGACAAAAGGCCAAGCTGCAAAAGCAAGAAGAGCTCCAGGCAAAGGGAGTCGATGAGAGCACCGCAAAATGGGCAGCCGCTTTTGCTGCCAGCAATGTTGATTGATAACCATGTGCACACCAGTGCACACAAACATACATGAGGTGAAAAATGGCTGATGCTTATTTGACAACCAGTGACGTTGCACACTTCAACAAGGTTGATATGGACCTGATGGTGAATGATGTGCTCAATGAGTCGCCCTTCTTGGCAGCTCTGGCTGCTCGGTCTGTGCGGGGCAATACCTTTGCTTACACTCGAGAAACTGCTGCACCGTCAGTTGGTTTTCGCGCAGTGAATGATGGTGTTGAAAACAAGAAAGCCACTCGAGAGAAAGTCAGCTTGTCTCTTGGTGTGCTTGATGCCAGCTTTGCAGTTGATGTTGCAGCTGCTCAATCTGATGAGCGTGGGTGGGATCACATCATGGCAGTTGAGGCCCTCTCTCATCTCAAGCAGGCAATGTTTGAGGTTGAGGAACAGATCATCAAGGGTACGGTGGGCAATGTTGCCAGCAATGCCTTTGATGGTTTTGCAGATCAAAGCAACCTTGATGGTGCATCTGACAGCATGGTTGTCAATGCTGGTGGCACCACTGCAAGCACTGGCTCGAGTGTGTACCTGGTACGCACAGGTGAGGCTGATGTGCAGGTGCTTTGGGGCCAAGAGGGTGAGATCTCGATTGGTGATCAACAGATTGTTGAGCGTGATGGCTCGGCCACTGGTCGCTTCCCTGCTTACTACCATCCAATCACGGGTTGGTGTGGCTTGAAGATTGGCAGCACTTACTCTGTTGCTCGTATCGCCAACCTCACTGAGGATTCTGGCAAAGGTTTGACGGACGATCTCATCTATGAGGCTCTGTCACTCTTCCCTGCATCGCGGCAGCCCAATCTGATCGTGATGAATCGCAGAAGCCTCAAGCAACTGCGAGCATCGCGCACGGCCACCAACCCATCGGGCAGCCCAGCTGAGCGACCTCAGAGTGTTGATGGCATCAGAATTGTGGCCTCCGATGCAATCAGCAGCACTGAGACTCTGTTGACCTAAGAGGTGATGAGATGACTGCACTGGGCAATGCTGTTGCTGCACAATTCAAAGCTCTGCAAGGTGTTGCTGGTGTGTCGATCACTTACACAGTGCCAGGCACAGGGTCAGTGACGTTGACTGCTGTGCCTGGCCAAAGTGATTCACAGGTTGAGCAAGATGGCCAGGTGATCTCGATCTTCAGGACTCGAGATTACTTGATCCTCTCTGCTGACCTGGTTGTTGGTGGCTCACAGGTTAAGCCTGACAGGCACCACACAATCACTGAGGGCGGTGAGACTCACAGGGTTCTGCATGAGGGTGGCAATGCTGCCTGGCGGTATACCGATCACACCAAGACTGTACTGAGAGTGAGCTGCAAAGAGAGATCATGAGCAGAATCATCAACCTGGCAGATGCAGTGGTGGCAAGGCTTAACACTGCAACACTTTCTCAGAGCTTCACAGCAGTCAAGGAGCTGATGCCTATTGATCAGCTTGATGATGTTGTGAGCCTTGAGGTGAGTGTGGCTGTGGGTGGTGAAAACTGGGATAAGATTGATCGCTCTGCAGTCTACTCAAAAGTTTATGACATCTTTGTTGTGATCAGGGCACCACTGACAAGTGACAACAACTCTGCCATTGAGCCATACATCTTGTTGAGCCAGGAGATCAAAGATGACCTGGTGCAGCAGAGGCTCACTGGCCTGCATGTGATCGAGGTGCAACAGGATGCACCCTTTGATCTGACTGACCTGGCAGACTCTGCCAAGTATTTCACTGTGATCACTTTCAAATACAAGGGACTATGAGATGGCACATGTGCTCGCTGAAGATGCCAAAGCATACTACAACCTGACCAGCACCTATGGTGGAACAGGTACATATGGCACACCAGACTGGGATGAGATGACTCTGCTCAAAGATGTCACGCTCAATCTCGACAAGGACGAAGTTGATCTGAGCGTGAGAGCCTCGGGTGGTTTCAAAGAGTTTGCTGATGGTTTGATTGATGGCAATGTTGAGCTCAGCATGCTGTATGACACCAGTGATGCTGCCTTCAATGATCTGCAAGAGGCCTTTCTCAACAAGACTGAGATTGAGGTTGCAATCATGGATGGCGACATCACAACCACTGGCAGTCAAGGGCTGAGAGTGACTTGCATGGTCAAGAGCTTCTCTCGGTCAGAGACTTTGGGTGAGGCACTGATGGCCAGCTTTACTTTGCGGCCTCGAAAGAATACCAATGCAGCACCAGCCTGGTACACAGTGCCCTAGTGAAAGGTAAAGCATGGCCAGTTTCAAGGATGCCAATGGTGACAGATGGCATGTGCCTGTGACTGTGGGCACACTCATGAGCATCAAAGATGAGCTTGAGCTCAACTTGCTCGATGAGCCAGACAAGATGCCACAAGATGTTGAGGGGATTCTCTCAATCATCTGGGTGTGTGTCAGAGCACAGGCAAAAGATAAAGGCCTCAGCCTCGATGACTTTGCAGAGCTGCTTGATGGTGAGAGCATCAATGCAGCCTGTGAGGCATGGATGCAGGGGTATGTTGATTTTTTTTGCCACCTGCAACCGGCAAGGGGTCAAGCGTTGAAAGCTATCTGGCTGAAGGGCAAGGAGATGCAAGCGGCTCAAGTCGATCAGATATCTCAGGCTTTGTCAGCTTGTACAGGCTTGCAGGTGTGAGTGGTGTTGACCCACACCACTTGAAGGGATGGCAGTTGATCGAGCTGGCTCGAGGTGCCAGGCCAGAGGCTTTTGACAACAAGCTCAAGAGTGCAGAGTCTGGCATCAAGATCAAAGCCAACAACATCCAAGCACTGAAGGCACTCGTAAGATGAGCAAGTATGGCACCAAGAACTTTCTCAACTACAGTGTGCAGCTCAAGGATATGTTCTTTGATCGTGAGATGGTTGAGCGCGCGCTTGATAGTTACCAGCATGGTGTGCTCAGGTGGTTTGGCGGCCAGGTCAGGAAAGATACGCGCAAGTATCTTGGCAAGCCCAACATCCAGGGCAGGCTGCAGATCATCAAGAGTGGAAAGAACAAAGGCAAGACAAAGAGAATCACACACAAGAGGCCAAGAGCACCAGGTAGGCCACCAATACCCAGGGTTGATGATTCAACCAAGGTGACATTGAGGAACATCCAGTATGTTGCTCAGGTTGACCTGGCCAAAGATGATGCCAGGGTGCAGATCTTTGGAATCAGATTTCCCAGGACATCGAGGTACACCAGGGCACAGCTGAGTGCACCAGAGCTGCATGAGTTTGGTGGCAGCATCAAGGCTCGAGCCAAGGTGGGCACCATCAAGGGCAAGACTGGAAAGCCGACAAAAAAGAAGATGTTGTATTTTAGTAGGAGCTTTCCATTCAAGAGCTTTGTGATACCCAAAAGGCCATATCTTTTGCCAAGCTTTGACAAGGTTGTTGTTGAGGCTGACAAGAGAGCAGAAGAAGGCAGAAAACCCTTCATCTTGAAAGGCATGTGATGGCAAGGCCAGCAGGCAGGGCAATAGTTGAGCTTGTGCTCAGAGGGCAGAATGATGTGAGGCGGCAGCTCAGCCAGCTCACTGATCGCTTTGCTGCCTTCGGTCTTAATGTTGCCAAGGCAGGTTCAGCACTCGCTGGTGCAGCTGTGCTGGCCTCTGCTGCTGCCATCGGTGTGCTTTCTGTCAAAGCAATACAGGCTGCCAAAGACTTTGGTGAGCTTAAGAACAAATTTGATACGGTCTTTGGCAATAAGGCAGCTGATATACAGCAATGGGCTGACAACTATGCCAGCGCCATGGGCAGATCACGCAAGTCAACCATGGAGTTCTTGGCAACCAGCAAGGGCTTTTTTGGTGGGCTTGGTTTCGGTGCTGACATGGCCAATGAGTATGCAATGAGCCTGACAGCATTGGCCAATGACTTTGCCAGCTTTAACAATATCACACCAGAGGAGGCTTTTGACAGGTTCAGAGCAGCACTGGCTGGCAGCTCTGAGGTGCTTGATACATTTGGCATCAATGTGCGTGATGTTGCGGTCAAAGCAGAGCTCTTGAGGCAGGGCCTTGACCCTAACAAAGCAACCGAGATGCAGAAGGTGATGGCCAGGTACAACATCATTCTGCAGTCATCCGCTGATGCACATGGTGATGCAGCGAGGACTGCAGACAGCTTTGCCAATCAGCTGGTCAGAGCTCGAGCAATGGCTGAGGATTTTTTGATACAGATCGGCAATGCTCTTCTGCCCATCATGCAGAAGCTGATGACCATTCTGTTGAGTGCTGCAACTTTGCTGCAAGAGCAATGGGGCCCAGCGTTGGCCACAGCTGCTGACAGTGCTGAGGACTGGGCCAGCAACAATGAAAAGCTGCTTGAGCAGATTGATGCAATGGTCAGGGTGATTGCAGCTGCAACTAGCTTTGTAACTTTCTGGGCCTCAGCATTCATTGGCCTGGCATCAGCAATGACCTATGCAACATCTGCTGCTTTGAAGTTGAGCGCGGCACAGCAGGCCATGCAGGGCAACTTTGGTAATGCTGCCAACCTCTACAAAGCTGGGCGTGATGCAAAGATGCTGGCTGAAGAGTTCGATAATGCTGCCATGGCTCTGGCAGGAATGACATTGAGCAGCATGCAGATGGCAGCTGAGGGCATCGGTGTTGATGTGATCAGAGAGAAGATGGCACAGCAACAACAAGCAGCACTTGATGCAGCTGTTGATGCAGCCAACAGATACACCACAGCCACGATTGAGGGTGACTCGATTGAGCAAGCTCAACAAGAGCAGATGAGAAACCTGGCAGCAGAGAAAGCAAAGGTTGATCGTGATGCTGCCATGGAAAGGCGACGAGCAGAAGAACAAGAGATTGCCAGGCTCAAGGAGCAGTATAGTGGCATGCACCAGCAGCTTGAGGCAAAGAGATCTGAGGCCATTGATGGCTTGACCAGGCTCGAGACAGGAGAAGGTGCATTGAGTGTGGGCAGCCTGGCATCAAACAGCGTTGAGGCTTTTAGGCAGTTTGCAACCAATGCACAGACAGCTGGCAACCTCGAACAAAAGAGAACAGAGCTGATGGCACAGTTGCTCAAGGTACAAGAGGAACAGAGAAAGCTGCTTGCTGACCGAGATATTGCTATAGCGAGGGTCAAGAGATAATGGCGCAAGTGCATGGCATTCGTTTTGGTGTGAGCTCAGATGAGTCATACGATGCAGGGCAAGGCAGGGTGCTTGCCTCACACCAGGCAACCTATGTGGTTGAGATGGACAGTGAGAGCCAGCGTGAGAGCACAGTGGCTCGCGTTGCAGGTGTGCCCTACATCGGGATGCCATCACCCATCCTGATCGGTGCTATCTGCACCAAAAGAAGCATCAGAGAGATTGGGCCAAAGACTTTTGAGGTTGATGCAACCTTCAGCAATGATGTGGGCTCAGCCACTGAGCCTGACAATGGCAACCCATGGGACCGAGTGCCAGAGTGGTCATGGTCTTTTGAGACTCGAGACAAGGTGCTCACAGCTGATGCACAGCTGGGAAGCAAAGCCATTGCCAACAGTGCTGGTGAGTTGCTCGAGCCGGTGACTGTGCAAGAGGCTCTGCCAGTGCTGACCATCAAGCGGTATGAGCTGAGTTTTAATGGCCAGACCATTCTTGACTATGTGAACAAAGTAAACAGCTCATCCTTCTGGGGTGCAGCAGCTGGCAAGGCACTGATGGCTGGCATCAATGCCTCACCCAAGCAGCTCGATGGCACCAGGGTCTGGCAGGTGCAGTATCAGATCAAGTTTGCTCTTGGTTCTGATGGCTGGAAACTCAAGCTCCTTGATCAGGGCTCATACTATTGGTCAGGGGCAGTCAATGCGTCAGACAAGCTGCACTTTGTAGATGACCAATTCAATAGGGTCACTGGCAACCTCAACGGCAGTGGCAATGAGAACACAACAAGCACTCCCAATTTTGTGCAATTCAATCAGTATAACAAGATCGACTTCAACAGTCTCAAGCTTGGCCCATGGGGTTAAGTTGAGCACAAGGATGAAGGTGTATACACATGGCAGATGAGATCACAGTCAGGGCATCATTGCGAGTCAGCAATGGCAACTTTGAGTTCAACTTTGACCCTGGTGCTCTGACCTTTGACCAGGCCACTGCTGGTGGTGGCAACCCTGGCAGTGTTGACATTGGCACTGTCGAGGAGACTGTCAGCCTGGGTGACATCAGCACCAATGGCTGGTGCATCGCGCGCAACCTCGACGCTGCCAACTATGTTGAAATAGGGTTCAGCACTGGTGTTTATGGCATCAGGCTCGAGGCAGGTGAGGTGATGCTTTTCAGGCTCAACCCAGGTGCCACAATTTATGCCAGGGCAAACACTGCCAGCTGCAAGGTGATCATCACTGTGATCGAGGACTGAGATGGCTGATGAGATTGTTGGCTTTGAGAGGGTTGATGCTGAGATCCTGCTTGGTGTTGCCAAGGCTGTGCAGGGTGGCAGCATCAAGCTGGGTGGTGGCATCAGTGCTGCACTCAAGAAGCCTCTTGGTGGCAGCGGACCTTGGTTGATGCAGGCCACAAGCAGCATCAGTGCTGCAAGTGGTACAACCTTTGGCACAGGCACAGCCAAGATCATCAAGGCAGGTGCAAGCTCCGTTAGTGCTCACACTGGTGGCAGTGGCAGCAACATGGAGCTCACAGTCTACAATCTCAATGCAGTGAGCATCTCAGCAAGTTGGTACTTTATGGCCACAGTCAGTGCTGATGGTGCTCTCTGGGTCACACATCTTTGGGGTGCTCAGCCTCTTGTGAGATTCACTCTCGGTGCAGCACTTACCACAACTGATGCAAGCACCAGTGCCACTATCACTGACCAGTATGGGCCAGGCATCGAGGCAGGCACATCAATCACAGTGCACAACCTACTCACCAGCACAGCTGGCACATACGTCTTTGAGGGCAGCTCAGGTGCAGCTGGCCTGGCCATGTGGGATCAGGGCACCGATTATCGAATCATCCAGATTGAGTGCACCACAGCTGATGCAGGCGGTGGTGGTGGTGGTGGTGGTGGCGATCCTGGTGGTGGAGGGTTGCCATAGTGGGCTGGTATCCTTGCTGTTGTGGTGCAGGGTGCAACCCCTGTGATTGCTTTCCTTGTGGCGTGAGATTTAAGCTCAGCGGCACACCATCATTCAAGTGCTCTGCAATTTATTTGACTGATGATGTTTTCAATGAAGGCTGGGTGTATGCCAGTGTGACAGACCAGGGCAACAGTTGCGTTGCAGAGTATGTGGTGCAGGTTGATACTCAACCTGATATCACTGTGCCACCTGGGCCAACAGCATCACCACCATACACATGCAATGCGTGTGTGATTTCACCAGGCATCATGACTGTCAGGTTTGTCATCACCATCTATGGCCAGGCAAACTGCCAACCACCTTGCAGTGATGCAGACTTCGGTGGTGCAAGTGTGTGCCAGTATTGTGGGTTCCAATATCATGTGCAGGTATTTGTTGAGCCTCTGATCACTGGCTCTGTCACACAAGATCATGAGAAGTGGGTGGCAATCGCTGAGCAAGAGATTGGGCCAGACAGGTGTGATGATTGGATTGCAGAAGCAATAAGCAGTGGCTCTGCAGTGTGCCCTATGGACCCTGCCACCACATACAAGCTGCAGCACACTAACCTTGAGCTCTGCCCTGGTGGGCCAATACTCGACTTTAGTGATATCACTGTTACTTTGCAGCCAGTCGAAGATGAGAGAAACTATCTCGGCCAAGACTGTGGTGGTGATGCAGGGTGTGCATGCTGGTGGCAATTCAACCCAGTCAGCCCACAGACACCACCATGTACCCCAACCACTGATCCCACCTTTGTCAACTGCATTGATGTGACTTTTGGCTCATCATGGCAGAACACTGACTGGGATGAGAATGGCACCATACCCTCAACAGATGGTTGGTGGTTCACTGGCCTTGACTGCACCGATCTCAACAACATCACAGTCAAAGCAACTGATGACACTGCTGGTGATTTTGTGCCTTGCTACTGGCACAACGAATACAACTTTACCAACGGCACTGATGAGTTGAGAGTGCTGACATTCCTGAGCCTTCGTGATGCTGGTCAACTTGTGATGGGCAACAGTGGCAGTTGCTTTGATTCCAAGGGTTATGGGTGCACAGCCATCAATTCTTGGGTGCAAGAAGATGTTGCACTTGCAACATTTACACAAAGCAAGTTTGAGCTTGTCATGCTGTGGAATCAAACTGCCTCTCCGGTCAATGCGTTTGGTGCTCAGTACCCAATACAAGGTGAGTATCGGTGGCTGAGTCAAAATGACTTTGCACTTGCTGACATCTGGACAAGTGGTGCAGTTGCGGCCAACCCTCTCAAGCCTTTCAGTGCTTATGCAGCCTATGACACCAATACCGGTTCAATTCAGGCATCAAGATGTAGCACCTGGGGCTACTCTCAGACCATGTGCATCTTCACACCAGTTGGCTCAATCACTTTCCCAACAACCAGGCCAGATGAGATGCACTGCAAGAGCCTGCACAACATCCCTGATGTGACCATTGGCCCAGTCATCTGCCCACCATAGGTGCACAATGAGTGATGAGCAAAGAAAGAAAGAGCTGCAAGAGCAGTATGATGCTTACAGAAAGCTGGTGAGCAAGCAGCGTGGCATCAAGCAAGATGGCCAAAGGCTTGTTAATGAGCTTGAGGTGATGGGCATCACCAACGACACAGATCTTGAGAAGGTTGAGGGCCTGGGTGATCTTGTGCACCAGGCACTGCAGAGCATTGGCATCACTGAGGAAAGGTTCAAGCAAGTGCTTGGGCTCAAAGAATGCAACTGCAGTGCCAGGCGTAAACTGCTCAACAAGCTGTGGCCATTCACTCAAACCGACAGTGCACGATAGTTGACAGCGTTGCGGCCCTTGCCTTTGGTATCAATCTCCTCAGCAATCAGCCTGCCATCAATGAGCACATGCAGCACCTCTTGCAAGTCTCTTGCTTTCCACTTGGTTGCTCTCAGCAGGTAGGTTCTTGAGCAAGCCTTCTTTCTCTTGGTTGTGTCTTTGATGAGGTTGAGCAACCTCTTGTACTTCTTTGAGAAGATGTCATCACCAACAATCTCATCACCAGCTTTGGTCAGGAAGGTCTTGGTGCACCAGGTTGCCAGGTCAGCTGCCCACTGTGCTGCATCAATGTCAATCAGTGGTGCCTCATGATCTTTGCTGCATGCGTACACAAGAGCCAGCCTCTTTGCTTTCTCGATCGCGCGTGACCAGATGGCTGACTCAATCTCACCTGTGATGCCATCAGTGGTTGCAACCAGGTCATCAAAGACAGCTCGAGCCTGGTCACTCTCTGGCACCACCAGGGCACTGGGGTTGATGCTTGCCAGGTTGCCACCTGGGCGATAGTCGCGCCAATAGGCTGCCACCTCGATCAATGACTGAGGTGGGTCTTGCTCCTCAACATCGTGCCTGGGCATCTTGGGGCCAGAATCAATGACCATGAGCCTGGCTGCAAAGCCATCATCAAGGTGGCCTTCCTCGAGGCCATCCCAAAATGAGCCAGGCACTGTCAGCCCCAGAAAAGAGCAGCAGGGCAGGTTGATCTCCTTGTTGAGCTTGCGGTCAGCAAAGCTCTTTTGCTTCCAAACTGTGCCTGTGCAGTTCCACAGCTCAAGCAAAGCCTCTTGCACAGCATGCAGGTGAGCACCACCAGTTCTGACTGCAGTCTTCTTGAGAAACCTGCCAAACTCATCCCACAAATACAGCTTGGCAGGTGACTCAACCAAATCAGCTGCAATGGCTGAGTCACTGGTCACTTTGCCACCAAAGAGCTCAGCCTGCTGGCTGTGCATCAGCACCTTCTGTATGCAGCTTTGTGGTGCTTGCTTGCCACCACCACTGGGGGCCAGTGCCACCAGGTACAGGTTTGTCCTATTGCCTCTACGATCTCTAACTTTGCGAGCACATAGCAGGGCCTGCAGTGAGATGCCTGCAACTAGGCTGAGAATGGGGTTGGCCACAGAGTTCTGGCTGGTGCACCACTCAGCAAAGTCACCCACAAAGCCTGGCACCTCAAGCAGATGCCTGGGCAGTGCCTGGTTCTTTGGTTTGAATCTCTGCAAGATCAGATCAAGATCAGGCTCAAGCTCCCCATCACTGACTGGCACAGCATGCCTGGCCATGTCATTCTCGAACATGTACCCAGCATCACCTGTGAGGCCTCTGTTGGCTGCATCATCAACCTTGTGCTTGAGCTCAGCCTCTGACCACTCAGGCATGCACCTGTGATTGTAGTGCTGCAACAAGATCTCAAGGGCCTTCTCAGGCCCAAGCTCAAAGCCATTGCAGAGCACACAGGCCAGCCTGAAAGTGGTGCCACTGCCATCATAACCCTCGACAGCAGCAGGGTACTCATCGACATAAGCCAGAGCCCTTCTCTCTCGCTCGCTCATGCCTGGTGTATACACCTTGGCCCTCTGTGTGCACTCTGGTGCACTCTTGGCACCAAACTCCCTGCAGAGCTCAGCAATGGCCTCATCAGCATCTGTGCAGGACTCGACCTGGCCAAGTATGTGACCAGTCACAGTGAAGTACCTGCCCTTGCTGTACAGCTCGATGGCACCACCATCAGCCCTCTTGTGCTTGATGCCTCGAGCCAGGCCCTTTGCCCTGGCAAACATCTTGCAGCCTGACCCTGATGGGCTCAGCTCTGTGTAAGTGCTCACACTCTTGATGATATCAACGGCCCAATCATGCACCTGGCCATCAGCATCAATGCAGAGATCGAGATCAATGCCAACCAGGTCATCTGCCTCAGAGAAGCAAAAGCCAATGCCAGAAAAGCCACCTCGGCCATAGGCGGTCAGCACATCATCAAAGCTGCCCCAGTGTGCTGGGTTGGTGCTTGATGCCAGGCTGCCACTGATCTGGTAAGGCACCTTGGTGGCTCTGGTTCCTCTCTTTTCATACTTCCACAGCACCCACTGCTTGAGTGCTCTCAGCTCTGCAGGCACATTGCCTTGCTTGATTGTGTCAATCACTTGTTGCTCCTTGCATAAGTCTCACCAGGGCCACAGGGCATGATCTCAAAAAAGGCTTGCACACCATCAATGACAATGCCACAGCCCAGCGTGGGCCTGTTAGGGAAGTCACGTCCATACTCAAAAGCATAGGCATCACAGTCAATGCCACAGCCAACATTGAGCCCAAAAATTCTATCTGTACGGTTGGCATGGTATCTCACACCACCACTGCTGTGAGTGTGCCCCATGACCAGGCTGCATCTGTTGTTGATGGCTCGAGTAATTGCAGCATTGGGGCCACTGCCACCTGTGCCATGCTCATACCTGACACCATCAATCTCATGGTGGAATGACCAGGACCAGTGAGGTGTGCCCCAGACTTTGCCATAGTCTTGCAGGAATCTCACAGGCAGCCCTGCCTTCTTGGCTCTGCGAAAGTGCAAAGCATCATGGTTGCCAATGCACACCAGTGACTTATTGAAAGTCACGCGCCAATCATCAAGCATCTGCAGTGCCAGGTCAGCCTCTCTCGAGGCACTGTGGCCATCAGGGTCAGCATCCCAAAAGCTGATGGCATGGTTGTCAACCACATCACCGATCATCACCACTCGCTCAACTGACCAGGCGTCAAAAACATCGGCACAAAAGTCAAGATAGCAAGGGTGTGCAAAAGGCAAGTGCAGATCACCAACAATACCAACTCTCATGAGTCATCTCCCCATGGCAAAAGTTGCTGAGCCAAGCGGTCAGTGGCCACTTGGCAATACTTCTCACTGAGCTCAATGCCAATGCACTTGCAGCCATAATCGCGCGCGGCAACCAGGGTGGTGCCTGACCCAGCAAAAGGGTCAAGGCTGGTCTTGAGCTCTGGCATCTGCTGCTGAGCCACATCAAAGCACCACCTCATGATCGGCACTGGCTTTTGTGTTGGGTGCCACCTCTGCTCTTTGTGCTTTCCCATGTGCTCTTGCACCATTCCATTCCAGGCATGCTGCCTGGCCCTCAGCGGTTGGTCAAAGCTCGACCAGGCAAGCTCACCATCAGAAAACTGGTTTTCACCTGTTACTTTGTCCCAAAACAACCAGCCTCTTGATCTTGGCAGCTCAAAATAGTTGCCACCCCAGATCACAGCATGAGTGCAAAGATCTCTGGCCAAGTAGATCACCCAGGAGTCAGGTGCTGCATCATCCCAGCCAGTGGCCTCGTAGTTTTTTTTTCTTGCCTCAGACTTGCCATACTGTGTGCCTGCTTCTTTGGCTGCTCTTCTGTCATACCCGATCCCATAAGGTGGGTCAGTGCAGAGCAGATCAAAGCTGTGGCCCTGCACACTGAGCCAGGGCATCACATGCTTGCAGTCACCATTGATGAGCGTGATGCCATCAGTGCACTTGCATGGCCAAGCCTGGCACCTGTAACACTCAAACATCAAGCAAGCCCTCCTTGACCAGTCTCTTGATGACCTTGGCAAGATCTCTTGCAGTGTGATCAACATCCTCCTCACTGATTGACCACAGGGCTGCATGCAGGCACTCATGCAGCACCACCTCAAGCATCTCATCTGGCTTGACTCGAGCACTCACCTTGATCTTTTTGTGTGACCTGGTTGGTGCATCACAAAGGCCTCTTGTGCCTGGTGGCAGGTCAGCATCAAGCTCAAGCTCATACCTCTTGCCATTGATCGTGAATCTCATGTGCTCACCTCTGCTCTCAATCACGCAAGAAAGCTCTCATCTCTTTGCCAGGCACATGCAGCCTGCGAGAGATCTGGTGCCATGGCCAACCATTCTCAAGCATGATCGTGGCATACTGCTGCCATGGCCCAGGATAGTGCTTGTGCTTTGGATCTCTCACACTTGGCCAGCCCAGTGGGTGTGGCACCATCGGCACACCAGCAGCCTCAGCTTTTCTGAGCTCAGCTCTCAGGTGATCTCGTCTGGTTGTGATCCAGGCATCGCAGAGAGCTTGCTCTTTTGCTGTGAGCTCTCTCTCTTCTGCCTCATACAACAACCTGAGCACATCAAACTCTTTTACCTGGTCAGCAAAGGTTGGCAGCCCACTTGGGTCAATCACTGTCATCTCATCAGAATGGCACATCATCTTGCTCCTCAACCAAAGTGGCAGCGAACAGGTCAACAGCCTCTCTCACAAAGTCATTTTCTTTGACCATCTCATCAAAGCTAGAAAAGCCACCTCGAGCAGCTAAGCTCTCGAGCTCAGGCTTCTTGCCCAGGCCATGCCTGGTCACTCGGTTGTACTCTTGCTTGTTTCTGGCCCATACAACATCAACCTCATCAGTGCTGCACAGTGCACCACCTTTGGCCAGAGCCACAGCCTCAGCAGCTGTGTCAGGCAGTGGCATGTGGGATCTCTTGGCCCACCACTGCTCTGCCTTTCTTCGAGCAAAGCCAGTGTGCTCAACACACACCCACTCACTCACTGACTCAGTGAGGCCAAGCACATAATCAACCCGCATGGTTTTTGGTGTATCAATATCAGCACCCTTCTTGGTGTGCACATGAAAAAAGACATCTCTCACATGCCTGGTCTGAGGCTCTGCAGGCTCATCAAGCACAGGTGCTTTGCTTGCCTTGATGGCATGCTTGATCTCAGGCTCAGGAAACTCAAAGCCGCATGCAGCACAGACTCGAGTGGCTGCCACGTTGAGCTCATCACACTCTGGACACTTCCTGGTGACTGGCTCACCTGTGCCTGTGGTCTTTGTCTGTGGCTTGACATCAATCTTGTCAATCGGCCCATGCCTCTCGACGTTGCCAGCAAAGTCAAGCACCAGGCAGTTCTCTTTGCTTTTGTCAATTCGAAAGCCTCGACCTGCCATCTGGTAATACAAGCCAGGACTTAGCGTGGGCCTCAGCATGGCCACACAGTCAACATTGGGTGCATCAAAGCCAGTGGTGAGCACATCAACATTGACCAGGAATCTCAGAGCTTGGCTCTTAAAGGCACCCAGCACCTCTGCTCGCATCGTTGCGGATGTTTCACCTGTGACCAGGCCAACTGCATCTGTGAGCTCACACAGGGCATCTCTGACCATCTCAGCATGAGGCACACCAGCACAGAAGATGATGATGCTGTGCCGATCAGCAGCCTTGAGCCAGATCTCATCAACAGCTGCATCAACCTTCTCTCGATCAGCCAGGTGATCAGCCAGCTCACTCTGCACCCACTCACCACCTCGCACATGCACACCCTCAGCATCTGCTTTGGCCACAGTGGCCTTGCTCGAGACTGGGCAAAGATACCCTTGCTCGATGAGCTCAGGCACACCCACTCGATAGCAGATCTCATCGAGGATGTGGCCATTGCCACAGACCAGGCCTTCCTTGAGTCTGTACGGTGTGGCAGTCAGGCCCACCACTCGCATCCTGGGGTTGATGGCCAGCAGATCCTTGATCAGTGTGAGGTACATACCCTCACCCTCAGCAGGTATCAGGTGAGCCTCATCAACAATCATGATGTCACGGTGGCCCAGCTCTGCTGCTTTATTCCAAACACTCTGCACACCAGCAATAAGTGCATCAGCATCTGCCTCTCTGCGTTTCAGGCCTGCAGAGTATACACCCACACCCAAGCCAGGCACCAAGCTCTTGAGCTTGTCTTCATTCTGCTCAAGCAGCTCTTTGCGGTGTGCCAGCATGATCACTCGGCAACCCCATGACTCAACCACATCGGCCATCAACTGTGCAATGACCAGGCTCTTGCCAGCCCCTGTTGGCAACTCAATGCAAGGGTTGCCCTGGTTGTTGGCACACCATTGCCAGGCAGCCTCTACAGCCTCTGCCTGATACCATCTCAACTGCATCACTCATACTCCTTTGTGAGCTTACTGATTGCCCTCTTTCTGATCTTGTTGATGGTGGTGGCTGATCGGCCAAAGAGAGTGCCGATGGCCCTGAGACTGCTGCCATGCAGCCACATCAGCAAGACCACCTGCTCTCTCTCGTTGAGCAGCTCCGCAATGGAGTCATCAAGCTCAAACTGGCTGAGCTGCTTGTTGTCGGTCACGGTTGCCATGTGCAACTCTGACCAAGCCTCACCAACCAGGTCAGTGAAAGTGCGGACAATAAATTGCTTGTCTTTTTGCCTGGCTGCTTGCTTGAAAACCTCAAGCCAGGCACTCATCTGCGACTCAAAACGTAAGAGGTTGAGTGCCAGGTCTTGGCGCACATCATCTCGATCAAGATGAGAAAAGATCGAGCACAAGTGCCTGGTTCTGAGATCGAGCCAGGCTTTGTGCTTTGAGATAATGTCATCCGATGACATAGCACTCACCTCCTTGCAGGCCTTGCTCATACCCAGGCAGGCTTGCCAGGTGCTTGCTTGGGTGCCTGTTGCACTGGTGGTGCAGCACCCTCTCGCTTGTACCCTTTGATGACGTTGGTGATCTCACCATTGTCTTGACGTTTACGATGGCCAACGATGATCACCATGGGTGCATCATGCAGCTCACTCGAGTCATCAGGGGTGGTGATGCCAATGGCCTTGCAGATAGCAGCCAGGCTCTCTCGGGCAATCTGCTCTGCAGTTTTGTTGGGGTTGTTGATGTTAAGCCTCTCCCAAAGTTGTCTGCCCTTGTGCTCACCATCAATCACCTGAAAAGTGAGCTCGAGGTATGAGCCTGTGCCAGCTCGAGTCCCCTTCTCAGTGCTCGCTGTGATCACAGCCAGGTACTCACCTGCAGGCAATGGGGAAAAGTCACGTTGCTCAGTTTGAAAGTCATCTGCATTGAATCCGGTCAGTTTCATATCAGTCATTCCTTTTGTGTATGTGTATGCCAAAGAGTGCACAAAGATCAGGCCACAGATTGTGACCACAAAGCATCCCAGCTCATCTCAATCTCATCAGGCAGCCCAATGCGATTCTTGGCGATGGCTGTAGGCTTTGCAGAGGTTCTCATCACTCGCTCACCAGAGCCCACTGCTTTGGTCTTGGTCTTGCGGTGCCCACTGTCAACCTCTTTGGTGTGGGTTCGATAGTTGCAGAACAGGACATCATCACACCACTCGATGAGCTTGGCTGTAAAGTCTCTGTGCATCTTGGGTGTGTAGCGATCATAGGCACTGTGATCAGGGTCTTCGAATCGCTCAGTTTTGGCATGTGCCAGGATGATCACACCCATGCCTTTGGTCTTGCGTACTGCATCGAGGCCAGTGAGCACCTCGCTGAGATATGCAACAGAAGCTGCATACCCTTTGCCCCAGTCAAAGTCAGAGATGCTCTGCTTGCCATGCTCAGCACAGATGTGCCTCCATATCAGCTGCTCGAGCCAGTCAGCAGTATCAATCACCAGGTGCTTAAAGTCATGCTGCTCGGTGTACAGCTCACTGATGTACTGCAGGACTTGCTCATAGTCTGTGGCCAAGGGAAACCTGGGCACATCAAGGCCAGTGAGCCCATCCTCTGTGGGAATGAATACAGCACCAGGTGCTGAGGCTGCCCACCAGGTCTTGCCTACACCAGGCACACCATATGTCATGATTCTGTGTGGCAGCTGCTCTGGGCTGCTTTCAATGCTCAAGCTCATCGTGTTGCTCCTTTCATTGCAAAGCTGATGGCATCACTCAGGTCAGTCAAGAAGCTGCTTGTCTGACCATCAGGCCAGGTGATCTTGCAGTGCACCTGCAAGAGCTCCTCAGTGCTGGCCTTTGTTGCTTTCCTGTTTTGCCTGGTGCTCAGTGCATCACAGGCTTTGACATCATCAAGATCAAACAGAAGCTGGTTGCTGTACTTGGTTGCAGGCTTGCCATCTCTGGTCTTGGCCTTGATCTTTCCTCTCAGCACATTGCCTCGCATCCAGCCAGTGCCTCGATCAACCTCTCTGCATGCTGTGTCAAAGTTCACATACATTACGTTGCTCCTTCAAAGCTCTCGCAGCATCTCATACCTTGTCGGCCAAGTGCTATGCTGCACACACTTGCCAAACTCACTCAGCAGATCTCTGACCTTGGCCCTCTCAATGGCCAGCGTTGCATCACTGATCTGCCACACACCCACTCGGTGTGGTTTTTTCTTTTCGACTGCAATGATGAAAACTGCAGGCAGCTTGCCCTCAAGGCTTTGCAGCATCAGCTGGTAGAAAGCCAGTTGCAGGCCATACCTGTACTTCTTGAAACTGTGCTCAAACCAGGCCAGGTCATCACAGGTCTTGAGGTCAACCAGGACAGCTGCTGCCTGGTCATACCAGTCAAGCCTGCTCTGGCAGTCAACCTTCTGCATCTCAGCTCTCACAGTCAGCTCTGGCTTGCCCTGAGCCAGCAGGCCCTTGGCAACCTCATGCTGATGCACATTGAGTGCAATCTGCTCGATCACCTGTGCATCTGCAGTGCTGATCACTTGGTGGCCAGAGCTTGTCATCTCTGCATACCAGTCAGCAAAAACCTTTGAGTCACTGCCATATGGCTTGCCAGTTCTTGCATTGATCGGCCCATCTGCCACTACATACTCATTCTCAAAGACAGCTCTGCCCTCGAGGGTTCTCATGTGGCATGCTGACCCAAAAGCAAAAGCAGCTGACTCTGAGCGCGGCTCAGGCTGTGTGACATGCTGAAAGTACAGGGCTGGTGACTTCTCGAAAGTCATCAGCTTGTGGCTGGTCATATAACCCGAATACTCTGAGAAGTATGCTTGAGCACTCATCTCGAGTGCCTGGCCATTTTGATCGAGCCAGGGTTGCAAGTAGGCGGCAGTCATCATTGTTTCCCCTGTGGCAGCAGGTTGAGCTCTGCAAGCAGCTGATCTCTGATGGCAAACATCTGAGCAGCAAGCCTCGAGCCATACAGCTCATGAAAGTCATCACGCTCAGCATCAGTCACAAAGCACTCCTCTTTGATCTCACACTGCAGGTCAGTGATCACACCAACCAAGACAGTGAGAATCATCACCAGGTTGTCAGGCTGGTCAGCGTGAAAATTTTCATTCTCAAAGTCAGTCAGCAGGTCAATCAGATCTGAGTGCAGATCGTTCATGGCCTGCTCATGCTCAAGCGGGATCTCGTTATTGTTTGCAATCATCTAATCTCCTTTTTGCACAGTTGTACCGAGTGCACAAGAGTGCACAAGGGTTTTGCTAGATATTGCCAGCAGCTCTCTCAGTCAGCAAGCCAGCACAGAGCACCATATAGTTGATGACATCGAGGCAAGCATCCTGCCAGCTCTCATCAGTCACTTTGAGATCACCTCGAGTCACAAAGCTCTGCAGTCTCTTGAGCTTGTCTTGCACCCTGATGAGCAGAGCCAGCTCTGGCTCAATGTCAAAAGTGAGTGAGGCTCGAAAGTTTGCAAAGGGGTCAGCTGTGTGCTCTGGGTTGGCATAGTCATCATTCTTGGCGGTCATGATGCCGCAGGCTTTTTGGCAGAGGTGCTGGTGCAGTTGCACCAGGTCAGCCTGTGTTAGTGACTGACCAGGCTCAAGATCAGGTGGTGTATACACCTTCTCTCTCTTTGTGCACCTGAGTGCACAAGGCTGTGCTGACAGGCCAAAGGCCTCTGGCCACCTCACACGGTGCTTGTCAGGGCAGCTCTCTGCACCCTGACACCAAAGGCCTTGGTTCTTGATCAGCTCACATGCCTGGTCAACATCCTCGAGCACCTGCACACCAACCAGGTCAGCCCTGATCTGCTCTTGAGCTGCACCCAGGCTTGAGCCTGGCAACCTTACCAAGACATCAGCAGAGTCAACCCAGGGCATGCAGCACTCAAGCCACTCAAAGTGACTGTGCTGCTCATGCTCTGGCAGTTTCATGGTCAACCCTGGGTTGAGCACTGCAAAGCCAGCACTCATCAGCTTGTGGTGGGCGGCGGCAAAACGCTCGAAATTCTCAGCCTCATCACCCTGTGTGATTGGCCCTGCAAGGTACAGTTTGGGCCTTGCCATTTTGATACTCCTTTGTGAGTTGTTTGATGTGATCCAGTGCAAGCTCCATGCTTGCAAAGTCAGTGCTCATGCCTCGACCATCCCAGACTGCAGTGCAGTGCTGAGAGATCTCAAGAGAGTGCTCTTGTCCTGATACTTCGTCAAGTACGGCAAGGGCATCAATTAAGTGGTCAAGTGTGTTTCTCATGGTCAGCATTCCTTTTTCTTTTGCTATTGTGACTTTCTATCACATCAGTCAAACTATGATGGCCTGTGTTCATAATTTTGCTTTTCTTCAAAGGGTGGGTGGCTCAATGCCAAAAATCGTACATGTGCAACAAGACATAAAAAGCCTAAGAGCGTTCGCGCGTGAGCTCGCCAGAGAAGAGCAGAGGCTCACAACCATCATCAATGCTCTGCAAGAGGATGACATCAATGAGCTGACCATTGGCAATGGCACTCTCGGCCCTCGGGGCCTTGGTTACGTCAGCAGGTACATTGATGCTATCAGGGAAGCACATATCACAGCTCTTTCTGAGCGAGGTGACTTTCAGGCTGAGGCCCCAAAGTCAAAAACAAAAAAACAAAAGTAACAGGCACAGCGTATACGCACAGAATGACACGTTAGGTCACTGCATGCAATTTTCTTTTTAGAGCGCCGTCTTCACACGGCGGAGGTCGCTGGTTCGAATCCTGCGTCGCCCACTTTGCTCACACATGAGCATCGCAAAGAAAAGTGCAGTTGCAGTGCATACCATCTACCAGATGGCAGATGTACAAGCAAGAGCACTGAGATGAGAGCACCTAAATACCGATACTGGAAAACAAGAGAGCAAGGCTTTGCTGAGCTGCATGGGAAACGGCAATACTTCCCAGGCCAGTACAACTCACCAGAGAGCCTGGCAGCCTATCAAGAGTGGCTTGATCTCAATGGGCTGATCGGCAGCAGCCCAACAGTTAGCAGGCTGAGCCAGGCGTACCTGACACACTGCAAGCACTTCTATGGAAACCATCGAACAAGCACCACTGGCAACATCAAGCTCAGCGTCGATGCACTCTGTGAGCTCTGTGGCCAGGTGCCTGGCGATCAGATCAAGCCTCAGCACATCAAGCAGCTGCAGCAGCACCTGATCAAGAGAGGTTTGGCCAGGTCAACCATTAACAGCAGGTGCATGTGGGTCAGATCTTTCTGCAAGTGGTGTGTCAGTGAGGGGCACTTTGGTGCTGAGGTGCTTGTGGGTGTGCAGGCGGTGCAAGCTCTTAAGCGCGGCCGGTCACAAGCTCGAGAGCCTGCCAGGAGGCAAGCAGTGGCCTGGTGTGACGTTGAGGCTGCTCTGCCTTTCATGAGCAAGGTGCTGCAAGGCATGGTGCAGCTGCAGTGGCACACTGGTGCCAGGTCAAGCTCTGTGTGCCTGGCTCAGACTCATCAGTTCTGCAGAGATGCTCAGTACCCTCAGCTGCTGCTGTGGCGGCCCAGGCACAAGACAGAGTACCTCGAGCATGAGCTGATCATTCCTGTTGGGCCAAAGTGCCAGGCACTGGTGGGCAAGTGGCTCGAGCGTGAGCCCTGGTGCTTTTCACCCAAAGAGAGCTGCACCAGAGGCAAGCCTGGTGAGCACTACACCAAAGACAGCTATCGCAGAGCAGTGCAGAGAGCCCAAGAGAAGGCTCTTGCTGCTGGTGTGGCTCTGCAGAGGTGGTGCCCTCATCAGATGCGTCACGCACGAGCTCAGGCAGTCAGAGAGGCTCATGGGCTCGAGGCAGCCCAGGCTGTGCTTGGTCACTCGAGCATACAGGCGACGCAGCTTTATGCTCAGAAAAGGCTCACACTTGCTTGCCAGGTGGCTCTCAGAGAGGGGTAGGCACTGAAAAGTGGCTCAACTTAATGCTCACAGGGTGAAAGAAGTGGGTGAAAGAAGTTGAGGCGGTAAAAACAAGGGTGAGAGAGAGAGAGAGTATATAAATACATATATATATATATATTCATTCTCTATACTCTCACCTCTCTCTCTGCCTCTATTTGGCTTCCCCTTTATACGTACGCGAGGGCAGGGGTGCACAAATCACCTGCAGTACCACTGATGGGGGTACTGGCATCATTGAGCCTCTAGGTGCACACTTGTGCTCAATCAAACCACCTCTGCAGGTCTTGGCTGGTTTTTGTTGCTCCTTTGACTGGCCAGGGCCTGCAGTTTTTCAAAGGGCAGCAGATGGGCAGGGCAAGCAAAGACAAGGGCAAGCGGGGTGAGCGTGAGGCAGCTGCTGCACTGAGCCAGGTGCTGGGCTGTGAGGCTCGCAGAGGGGTGCAGTACCAGGGTGGCCCTGACTCACCTGATGTGCAGCACTCGATTGATGGCCTGCACATTGAGGTCAAGCGGTGTGAGGCACTCAGGCTGTATGAGGCCCTCGAGCAAGCTGAGGCTGATGCTGGCCCTGATGTGCCTGTTGTGCTGCATCGTAGAAACCTCAAGCACTGGGTGGCCATCTGTGGCCTTGATGACCTGCCTGGCCTGGTTGAGTGCCTGGCACCTGGTCTTGGCTGGGTGAGGGCAAGGCAATGACCAGGCACAGTGATGAGAGAGCCCTGGTGGTGTCTCGCACAGGCTCATACTTTGAGGCTCGCTGCTCAGCAGGCAGCATCATTGAGAGGCTCAATGCTCAAGCTGAGGGGTGGTACGAGAACCAAGACCACTGGGGCAATGACCTGGTGGCCCTGCCTGATGGCAGCCTGGTTGATGCCAGCATGGTGCTCTGTGTCAGGCCAGTGCATGATGACACCAAGCCACCAAAAGTTGTGCCAGGAGGGCAGGGGCACATGACACCAGGGCTGTGATGGCCACCAGAGGCTCTGAGAGCCTCTCTGCTGCGTTGCAATGGGCAAAAGGGATGAGATGGCTCTTGTGCACAAGAGTGCGGCAGGGCGGCTCTGAGGGCCTCTGAGGGCGACGCTCGACCAGGGGGGGGTGGCCAAGGTACTTTCCCGATTCTTGTAGGGATGAC
>Ga0208019_1000249_pt1 | contig 29798 bp, 38 predicted proteins | sample CB_VirMetaG_5_FD_184540 | JGI IMG/M metagenome (GOLD analysis project Ga0208019, IMG submission 184540) | Freshwater to marine saline gradient viral communities from Chesapeake Bay - CB_1508_1D Viral MetaG (SPAdes) (version 4) | ecosystem: Environmental > Aquatic > Marine > Coastal | place: USA... | reverse complement strand
GTGTGGATCCGAGGCCGCACGGTCGCGGTCCCCCGATGGAAACCGGGGTAGGCCTCCAAACGACCCCCTAGAGCGTCCAGACGCGCCGCCAGAGCGTTGCGATAGCGCCAAACGCGAACCCTATGCTTGAGCATGGTCAATCGCCGCACAAGCCAACTCCGCGCCTGTAGCCGTCGATCATGGTTGGCACCTGTCCCGCCGTGAGGTCAGCGATCGTCCGCTGCCATCCGTCAGTGGGGATCCGCTTGCCATTGCACCACGCCGACACAACCGATTGCGTCACGCCGAGCCGCTCTGCCAGCTCACACTGCGTCTCAGTTTGTGCCTGCGTCCATTCCTTGAACATCTGCGCCCATGGGTGTCTGTCCATGCTCAACCTCCACGCCGCAGATATAGCGTGCGCGAAAATATCGCGCAAGGTGAAAAAAGTTCTTGACGGTCTTAGCGGGTGTCGCTATATCTAGGACATCAAGAACGGCACTGACGCCGCAACGCAGACAAGGACAGAACAATGAGCACCACCAAGACTACCAGCAAAATCACCTTCAGCCGCATGACCTACGAAGGCACGTACCACGGCAAACCAACCGACGGGATAAGCGAGGTTTACTGCAACGGTGAGCACGTTGGCACCATTCAGAGCTATATGTGTGAAGAGGATTTTGTTCGTGTTTACGGCATCGAAATCTGGGACAACGAGTACCTGAAGCCTGGAGAGAGCGGCTGGGATGACTACTGGCGCTGTGGCGAGCACCGCTATGGTGACTATTTCGTTCCACGCGAGCCACGCGCCGCCCTGAATCACCTCAAGAAAGAAATCGAAGCCTTGTTCATCTAGGCCGCAACCTCTGCCGCCCCGCCCCCAAGGTCCGTCCTGGGGGCTTTCGGGGTAAACGGCAATGACGCCGCAACGGAGAGAGACCATGAGACACATGAAAGACCGTCAGATGTTCCCCGTCTATGACTGCCACCCCAACGACCTAGACAGATACCTAGAGCCCATCGGCTGGGCCGGATGCCTCGACGAGGATGAGGCCGAAGTCATCCGTATGGGGATCGCTCAATACGAAGGCACTGGAGCATCCGCTGACATCGTTGGTTTCATTGATGACGCGTGGTTTGTTTATTCGGAGGGAGACTGATGCAACGCATGACAAACGCCGAGCTGGCCCGCCTACACTCTATCCGTCACGGCTACCACGATCCCGCCGCCGTGGAGTTTCGACGCCGCGCACGGTGGGACCGACGCCGCGAGCTCGCCGCCGAGGTTGCTACCGTGGCCGTGTGGCTCTTGGCTGGATACCTCTTCATCCTGCTGACGTGGCCGCAGATATGACGCAGGCATGACGCAGGGATGACGCACATGACACAAGCTAAACGTGATGCCGTGACGCACATGACGCAGATGACGCAGATCTTGAGGGTTAGCCTCGCACATGCGTGCGCGCGTGCGCATACGCGTAAACCATGAAAAAGTGCGTCATGTGCGTCACAGTGCGTCACGGTCTAGCGTTTAGAGTGTCAAGGCTGCGTCAAGGCTGCGTCACACTGCGTCACGGTCTAGCGGTTTCGCTTTGGCTTGACTATCGCGTCTCGTGCTCTTAAACGGAGAAACATGAACACGCTACGCATGATGCAGACACGGACGGTCAGAAGGTGGCTTGATGCGCTGGCTATCGACTATCGAGAGCCTCAAGTCTGGCAAGTGTTCGCAGACAGCAAGACGGCCAAGGTGCGGCCAACGCATCGCCATGCGCGCGCCCGTGATGTGCTGCCGTGGCTCAACGCGACACAACGCGCGGGTGGCGGCGTCTTCATGACGATCAATGAGTCGGCAGGGGGGAGACGCGCGCAAGATATCAAGCGCGTGCGTGCGCTGTTCGTAGACATCGACACACCGCAAGACGTCCCACAATGGCACTTAGATCCTGCGTGTGTCGTGGAGAGCTCGCCGCGGAAATATCACGCCTACTGGGTCGTCGCTGATGAGATGCCGCTCGATGCGTTCAAGACAGCACAAGAGCGCTTGGCGCGTCTATATGGCGGCGACACTGCCTGCAAGGATCTGTCTCGTGTGCTGCGTGTGCCGGGTGGTCTCAACCTCAAAGGCGAGCCTGAGCCGGTCAAGCTGTTGAGCGTTGGATCGTGGGGGATCTATCGCTGGCGCGATATTCTGGACGGTGTGCCCGAGCTGCCCAAGCCGCAGGCCGCGCCGAGCGCCGAGACGATCAAGCGTCTGGCGAAGACGTCACCGGGGGCGATGCGTCAGGGAATCGACGTCATGACGTTGGATATCGTCCGTCTGTTCTCTGATGCCGGGTTATTGCTAGACGCGCAACGCAGGGGCGGTTATGGGTCGATCTGTCCCTGGCAGAATGAGCACAGCGCCGAAAGCGCCGACACCGCGACAATGATCTGGCCAGCGAGCGCCGATCGTCAGCTCCCTGGGTTCAAGTGTATGCACGCGCACTGCGCCGATCGTGGATTGAAGGACGTGATGCGGTTATTCAGGGGATCACTGAGCGACTATGCCGAGCCCGCGCGATACGTGGGACCAGGGGTCAAGAGCGCCGCCGCCCGCTTGGAGCGGTTGAGGGGGAGACGATGAGTTACAAAGATGAAAGCCTCGACCTGACTGACATCGGGATCGGTGAGGTCATAGCAGGTCAGCACGGTGATGCGCTGCGATACATTGCCAGCGCCGATCAATGGCTGACGTGGAACGAGAGGGATCGTCGCTGGCGTGACGATGATGTGCTTGAGCGTTACGAACTCGCCAAGGTGACCGCTGACACGCTGATGGACGCCGCGGACAACGTTGAAGACGACAAAGCCCGGAAGGCCGCGGTTGCAGCCGCGATCAAGGCGCGCGCGTGGGGACGTATGACGAGCGCCCTGAGCTGCGCCAGTACCTTGCCGCGTATCGCGAGCCGTCGCGAATGGTGGGACGCGGATCCGTATCTTCTGCACACGGCAAGCGGGATCGTTGACCTGCGGTCGGGTCGTGTGCGTGAGGCGACTACCGATGACCTGATGAGGATCAGCACCGGCGTGAAGGTGGAGGGTGAATGCCCGCGGTGGGAGCGGTTTCTTGGTGAGATCTTCTGCGGTGACGCCGAGTTGATGGAGTACGTGAGGATCTGCTGCGGTATGTCGTTGTTTGGTGACCAGCGTGACCACGTCGCGTTGTTCTGTTTGGGTATCGGGTCAAACGGCAAGAGCACATTCCTGGGAACGCTGCGAAGCGTATTGGGCGAGCATGCGCGCTTGGCCGTGGCGAATCTCATCAGTTGGAAGGCCAATGAAGGACACAGCACAGACAGCGCGCACCTATTCGGCGCGCGTATGGTCTGCGTGGATGAGGTCAAGGCCAGCGCGCTGGATGAGAGCAAGATCAAACGTCTCACGGGCGGTGGTGAGATGACCGCGCGATTCATGCACTCAAACAACGTCACCGAGCGTCTGAAGATGACCCTATGGATTGACGGCAACGCGGCGCCCAAGATCGTAGGCACCGACAAGGGGATCTGGCGACGGATCAAGGTCATCCCGTTCAAAGCTCACTTTGACCCTGAGTCGGCAGACTGTGACAAGAACCTGCCCGAAACACTGCGCGCTGAGGCGCCGGGGATCTTGGCGTGGTGCGTGCGCGCGGCGCGTGACTACCTGCGCGACGGGCTGCCGCATTGCGCTGCCGTGACTCACGCGGTAGCCGAATATCAACGCGATCAAGACGTGCTGGCCGAATGGCTGGAGATCTGCTGCGACGTATCACCGAGTGTTGACGAGACGAGCGCGCAGCTCTGGTATTCGTGTCAGATGTACTTGGAGAGAGCCGGTCTTGATCGTGGGTGGCACCAACGACGCATGACTGAGGAGCTCAAGCGGCGCGGGATTGCCGAGCCGATCAGGAAAGAGGGAGCCCGGCGCCTGCGTGGTCTTTGCCTCGTGCCTAACTGGCGCGAAGAGCTCAACAAAATGATCGGGATCGACGGCGATGGCCCGCGACCGCTGACAAGGACCGCGGTCAACTGGAACGACTGAACGCGGCGCGCTCACATGACAAAGCGAGCGCCGCTAGTCACCGTGTGCGCCGTCCATGCTGCGCGCGTGGGGCCGCATGGTGGCGCTTAGGCAAGGAGTTGCGTCTATGAACCTACGCCCCTACCAACGCGAAGCCATCGACCGCGCGCGCTCTGCATATGTCCAGGGCGCGCGCGGCGTGGTCATCGTCGCCCCGACTGGCGCCGGGAAGACGGTGATCGCTGCTGAGGTCGTGCGCTTGACCATTGCCCGTGGTGGCCGTGTCCTGATCGTTGTGCCGCGCCGTGAGATCGTCGCTCAAACCGTGGGCAAGCTCCGCGGCGTGGGTATCTCACCGCGCGTCGTCGCCGCTGGTCAGGACACCGACGGTGATCGCCGCGTCGTGGTGGCCATGGCGCAAACGCTGGTGAGGCGCGCCGCCGACTGCATTGACGCGCCGTCGCTGGTCATCGTTGACGAGGCGCACCTCGCCGTGGCGGACACTTACTCCCGGATCTTGGAGCGCTGGCCGCGAGCCCGTCATATGCTCTTGACCGCGACACCCTGTCGCACCGATGGCCGCGGCCTTGGCGAGATAGCACAAGCGCTTGTAGAGGTCGCTAGCGTCCGCGAGCTGGTCACCACTGGTCACCTCGTGCCGCCTGTCGTCTACTCAGCTCAAGCGCCGGACCTGTCAGGCATTCGCAAGGGTGCAAGCGGTGAGCTCTCACCGTCGCAAGCTGGCGCGCGTTATCAAGTCGGCTGCATCATGGGTGACACCGTCCAGCAGATCCGCGACCGTTGCGAGGGGCGGCGCGTTCTGCTCTTTGCCTCCAGCGTCGAACATTCGCAAGCCCTCACCCAGACGTTGACCGCTCTGGGCTACCGCGCGGCGCACATCGACGGGAAGACGCCAGCCGGTCAGAGAGCGCAGACGCTCGCAGACCTGGGCGCTGGCCGTCTCGATGTGGTTAGCAACTACGGGTGTCTCTGTGAGGGTCTGGACGTGCCAGCCATCGGCGCAATCGTCGTGGCGCGTTCGACGCAAAGCGAGGCGCTGTGGCGTCAGATGGTAGGCCGCGGTCTGCGTCCGTATGACGGAAAAACTGACTGCATTGTCATCGATCAAGGTGGGAACGCCCACCGACACGGTCACCCGCTCGCCGGTCGTCTCTGGTCTCTGGACGGGCGCGCCAAGAGAGAGACCGACGCCGCGACGTGTCGGACCTGCCCGGCCTGCCTCGCCATTTATGAACCGGCGCCGGCTTGCCCGCGTTGTGGCGTCGCGCATGTGCCAGACGAGCGCAAAGGACCGCGCGAGCTCAAGCGAACTGAGCTGCGGCTTGTAGTGCCCGGTCCTGACGGCAAGCCCAAGCCCATTCGGCCCGCGCCCGAGGGGTGGCGCGACCGTCAGACCTGGGAGGCGATAGAGCGCGAGCGCATCGCTGGCGGTTATCATTGGCGATGGTCTCTCCATCGGCTACAAGGCGAGGGGTGGCAGATGAGCGAGCGATACAGAGTGAGATCCTTCTGGCGTTAGGCGCCAAGCCGTCGATCTATGTGGAGCGTCGCAACGCTGGCAGCTTTCGTGGTGCAGGTGGAATGGTCCGCGCCGGGATCGCTGGCGTTGCTGACATCCTGGTCATCTACGACGGGCGAGCCATCGCGCTGGAGGTCAAGACGCCTAAAGGGCGCCTGCGTCCAGTGCAAAGGGTTTGGCGCCAAGCATGGGAGGCCGCGGGCGGTGAGTATTACATCGTCAGGTCTGCCGCGGATGCGCTCTCTGCCGTCTTTGGATAGGACACAACACGACGCACACCCGCCGCATAAGGGCATCAAGGGAGAGTCACATGATCAACGAAACCGACCGCGCCAGCTTGCCCGCTGGACTCTTGTGGATACAGAGGAACATCAGCGTTCAACGTGATGCGAAGGGCTCACACGGGCGCTTCGCGTCTATGGACGGCATCTTGCGCGCTGTAGATGCCGCTCTGTTGGATCTTGGGATCGTGCGCCGATGGACTACGAAGCCCATTGAGACCGCACAAGGCGTCTTGCTAGAGATCACATGCACACTCACACACGCCGCAACCGGCGAGACCATCGACGCGAGCTTCGCAGCTCCGATCACAATCCCCGAGAGCAAGAGCGGACGCGCGGTCCTGAGCGGCGAGCAAGCCGCAGGAAAGGTGGACACCTATGGCAAACGGCGATCCTTGCTAGCCGCGCTGGGACTGGTCGAAGAGACGAGCGATAGGCCGCGAGAGGTGAAGTCTAGCGCCGTGCCTGCGCTTGATGACCGGATGGCGCGGCTCGTCGCGCTGGCTGAGTCTGTTGGAGGCATTGACGAGGTCAGGACGGAGCTCGCCGCGCGCTTGGGTAGCTTCAGCGCTTGGCGCGGTCTCAGTGATCAGGAGTTTGATCAAGTCATCGACGACGTGAAACAGGCGCTCAACGCGCCGCTGTAAGGGGGGATCATGCCTGGAATGATAACGGTGATCGGCAACCTGGGAGCCGACGCGGAAATGAGACAAGTCAATGGTCAAGACGTCTGCAACCTTCGTGTCGGGTGCCGGGTCGGTTACGGAGATCGCGCCGTGTCCACATGGTGGGACGTGTCGGTGTGGGGGAAGCCCGCCGAATGGGTCAAGGATATGCGTAAGGGTGACGCGCTGACCGTCATGGGTGAGCTTTCGGCGCGTGAGCACAACGGCCAGACGTATCTAGGCATCCGCGCTCAGAACGTGACGCAACACGAGCGGAAAGAGCGCGCAAGCTCCGGGGTGCCTTTCTGATGGGCCGTCTTAACGTCGATGACGCCACATATCGAGCGCTGAACCGTTGGAGCTGGAGCACCGCGAAGCACGTCCTTGCGTGTCCTGCTGAGGCGAGGGATCAACGGGATCGCCCGATAGAAACCACGCCAGCCATGCAGATCGGCACCTTGATCCATGCCATGATCTTGGAGCCTGACACACTTACGGATCGCTATGCAGTGGTGCCCGAAGTTCGCAAGGGGTTGCAGGGGTATACCTTCGACGGCGCCGATCAAGGCTGGCGCCTGAAGCGAGACGCCGAAGAGGCCAGAGACGCCGGGCTAGGTGGTCGGATCGGCCTGACGCGGGAGCTGATCAGCGATTGTGCAGATCGCTGCGGTCCCGTCTGCGAATGGATGATCCACGAGGCCGAGGCCGAAGGGCTAGAGGTCGCCATGGTCGGAGACATCGAGGGCGCCGCGGTCAAGGGCAAGGCCGACGTGATCACCTCTGACGCCGTGATCGACGTCAAGAGCTTGGCCGACTGTAGCCCGCGCGCGGTTCAACGTGCCGCCGTGGACCGTGGGTGGCTTGGTCAACTCTGGACCTATGGCGAGCTCGCCAGACAGTCAGGCTACCCGGTGAACCGCTACGGTGTGATCGTCGTTCAGGCTCCGCGCGCTTCAGGTCAACCGCTGAAGCTGTCAGCGGGACGCCAGCCCCGCGCGTCGTGGCGGTTGCTGTGGCTGGATGACGCCGCCGCCGCGTATGGCGAGGCTGAGGCCCGCAAGGTCTGGCGAACGATCAGAGATTGCGAAGCCGCCAAGTCTTGGCCAGACTATGACCAAACCTTGATCGAGCTGCCGCGATGGGCGCGAGCTGAAGAGATTAAGGACGAGGCGTTTTAATGCTTTCCTTTGTCGTCGCTGGCTCCGTCGCCGTGTCCATCTACGCGATGTATTGGCGCGCGCGCGCTCAAGTCGCGGAGGCGCGCATCGAGACCGCCGAGGTCAACGCCAGACGAGCGCAAGCCGTTGCAGAGGACGCGCACAAGCAACTCCGCGACGCCGTAGCCCGCGACGCCAAAGAGCGCGAGGCCGCGGACGCTTACGCCGCGAGGGTCAAGCATGTCGCTGAGGCTGCTGCGCAAGTTGAGGCGCGGCTTCTGACCGATGACGTTGATGAAGTCGCTGAAGGACTCAACAAGGCCCTGGAGCTATGACGCGCGCTCTTTTGCTTGTGGCGCTGACCCTGACGGCGCCGCGCGTCCATGCGGAGGGGTGCCGCCGCGCACACGGGGTAAGAGTGGGAGAGCTCGCCCCGTGTGCCGGTGTGCTTCTGCCGACCCTGAGCGCGAAGCGTTGCGCGCGTTCCGTCGTGGACCTGCGCGCGTGTGAGGTAGATCGCGACGAATGGCGACGACGTGCTATGGTGCCGCTTCCTGTCGCTTGTACACCGACCACGATCACAATCGTGCGAGAGGTTGAAAAGCCGCGCCCGCTGTGGGTTGTACCCGTGGCGGTGACCATCGGCGTCATCGCTGGCGCCGTGAGCGCATGGAGGATCTTAAAATGAAGTTGACCGAGCTGGCCATCGCCCACATGGAAGCAGACACCGGGATCGAGATGGTTGAAAGCGGACGCCGTACGCTCGTGGCCGAATGGCAACGCGCGCACATGGAGCCCGAGAGCGTGGACGGGATCTACGGGCCGAAGACGGGCGCTGCTTTGTGGGCGCTGCACCGCCCGAGCCGCGAGGATATTGTGGAGCGCGCGTTGACTGCGTGTCTGCCGCCGCTTGGTGAATGGCCGGCGGTGGAATACTCCATGCGCGTGAACAGTGGCATGGCGGAGGCGTTCTTCGGCGTGGGGCCGTTCGACACTGGTGATTGCTCAGATTTTGCAGCGCACTGCATGGGCCTGCCCAAGCACTACAAGGGCAAGTGGTATGGAACGGACGCCATCTTCGCAGACGCGCAGGGATACAATGAGCTCTATGAAGAGGTCGAGCGCAGCGCCGCGATCCCTGGTGACCTCGTCGTCTATGGTTCGAAGTGGGCCGACGGCAAGCGCACAAGCGTAGGTCATGTGGGCGTCATCGTGGAAGTTGACGGACGACGGATCGCGACCGTGGACTGTAGCGCGTCAAGCGCGCGGACCTATGGATCGGCGGTCTCGCGCCGAGACCGCACCGACCTGTGGACACGGAAAGAGGCAATCATCGCCCGCCCCGTCTGGATCCAGTAACCGAGGCCGCGGTGGTCTCAACCGCTCCAAGGCTGCGCCCTAGCCTGACCTAATGCGCGCAGACCTTGGGGCGTCTTTACGATCAGAAACGCCAGCGGGGTAGTCATCCGCTGGCGTTTCCTAGTGCGGGCCTCTTGGGCTCAACCGGTAGCACGGCCTCTGGGGCTCTGTGTTCCTTCTATCATTCGCCGTCATAGCTGTCAACGATTCGATCCGCCCAGGCCCGGCCCGGGTCGCCGCCCCACAAGAGCCAAGCGATCCAGCCCGCCGAGGGATTGCGACGATTGCCCCACCCTTCAGCCTGTCGATCACTCGCGTGGCGCGCGAAGTAGCCGCGCATCCTTCGAACGGTCTCTATCGGAATATCTCGCCCGCTGGCTATAGCCGTTGCGCGCGCGACGCCTGATCCGATGCCTTGCCGCCCTGCCTCTTGAGTCGAGAGGCCACCGCGCCCGAACTCGCGCCGGAGCTCCAAACCCAGCTTTGCCGCGTCGCGCATCCCTTTGGTTGTAGGGAAACTGGGCATCACTTCGCCCGCTTTGCTAGGGCATCGACGGCGATGCGCCTGAAGTCTGGCCAAAGCTGAGGCCCGACGACCCCGCCGCAGAGCGCCCACACGGCGCCGCGTTGATCTCCGATGGCGTACCCGGCGCCCGCCGCCGCGCCGAGACCAAGCACAAAGGCGCCGACGGTCGCGAGCACGTCAGCCCATCGTGGGAAGATGACGCCCACGTCTGATTTGAGCCGCGCGTGGAGTACTGACACCGCGCCGCCTGTTTGAGAGGCGAGTACACCAATCACTATGGGTTCAAGATATTCGGTCATTTTACGCCCCCAGCCGGGCGAGCTGGCGCCCGTGCTCGTCAAGTGATTGTCGCATGCTTGCATGCGCTGATCGGTTGTTGGTGAGCTCCGCGGCGTGTTCGTCAAGTCTGCGGGTGTGCCCTAGGTGCCGTTCGTCGCTCCGTGCTGTGTGCGCGTCGAGGCTGCGCCGCATGTCCGCGATCTGTTGTTCCAGCCGCGCGGAGTCTGCCTGCCTGTCGAGCTCAAGTTGCTTTAGCCGGTCGGAGAGGCGCCACAAGACACCGCCCGCGCTGATGAGCGCCGTTGCGACTTGGATCAACATCTCTGCGCTTATGTTCATAGGCTGGTCAAGTCGTTGGTTCTGGCTCCGGCCCAGATTGTAACCGCCTGCGCGTGATCAAGCGATAGAGAATCCGTATCGGGCGCCTTTTGCTCGCTGATTTCGATCTGTCGATCAATGTCTGCCGCTGGCGCGGTCACGATGGCATCGCTAGTGGTCGTCTGCGCTTGGAGCATCAGCTCGCTGTTTGCCGGGTTCAGCGCTGTTGGCCAGATCCCGAGCGTCGTGTCTATCTCTGCGCTCTTGGTCATTCGCACGTCTACGCCGTCGAAAGCGCCTGTGATCGTCGTGCTGTTGTCGGTAGAGAAGCCGGTGATCGTCGTGTTCGTCACATCAACCCGAACGTGCGTGCTTGCGCCAGAGACCCGAGCCAGGATCGTGCGGTCTGTCTGCGTGTAACCAAGCATGGCCGTACCTGCGTAGGGCTGGAGCGCGACCGCGAGCGGGAAGACATCAGCCATGACGAGAAGCTGACCCGTCGCCGGTTGCTGCCATAGCTTGGGATATGTCGGAGGCTGCACAAGAGGCTCACTTGGCTCTTGCTGGTGAAGGTCGATCAGTGTTGGCGTGCGCTTCATGGTCAGGGCTCCGGCCAGATCATAACGCTGTGAACGTAGACATCACCGACGCCTTCACCGCTGATCTGAAGATCGACGTCTACGAAGGCCGCGAGCCCGTCACCTTTCGGATCAACCGTCAGCGTCCCGCTCTGCACCGTAGCGTCCGCGTCTAGCTGCAAGCTCACCGACGTCTGTCCGTGTAAGGTGACCGTGATCGCGCGCGTCACCGCGCCGCCCGCGCCATAGTCCGCGAGCGCTTCAACCCGGAAGGTAGACGCCGCGCCGTACCCTGGCAAGCGCATGCGCGCCCTTGGCCAAGGGTAGCTCTCGGAGCTGGAGACGTGCCCCAGGTGCGAGGCCCGCGCCGTGGCCTCTGTCACGAAGCTGTAAGCGTTCTGTCTCCGGTCTTGGTAGACGAGAAGCGCCGAGCGCTTGCAACGGTCGAGAAACTCCTGATGGATCGGGCTGTCTGTCGCTGAGAGGATCCCATCGTCATACGCGCGAAAGCCGCAAGCGCTGGAGCCTGTGGGTACTGTCTGAGTATCGGGATATATGCATAGCGATTGAGGCCATACGGTCCCGCTTGAGACGCTGATCTCGACCTTTAGGATCCGATCCGTGCTTCCGAGCGTGAAGGGGCCATCACTGACGATCCCAGTTGCGCCCGTCGCGCCCGTCGTCGTCCCGATGGTTGAGAACGTCGCCGTTGATAGATCCGTGCTCGTCGTCGTGGAATAGGTCCGAGTGACCGTGATCGACGGTGTCAAAGCCGCGTCGAAGATATAGTCAAGCGAGTCAGACGAAGGACGGATCGGGATGTAGTACACGAAAGGCCCCGCGCCCGCTGCGCTCTCGCATGGAGTGCATTGAATAAGCGCAGGGCTGTGGAAGCGATAAACGGCGTTTACATTGGTAAGCGCCGTCTGCAACGGCTCCGTGTCGAGCTCCGGCAGCACAAAGGCCGAAGGGCTCAAGATGGTGACCGCGGACGGACTAGGGATCGTCATAACCAGAAGCCTCCCTGGTCAGTGTAAGCGAAGCCGCTCTGATATTCCGTCGCCGTCCCGAAGGTTGGCAGAGTCAGCCGCGACGGGTTCACACCGCCGACTGTGACTGTAGGCGCACCGTGCGTCGCAGAGATGGAAAGCACACAAGCCGAGCCGGTGTCGGTGACACCGTCGATTGTGAAACCCTGCGCCGTCGTCTCTGCGTTGCCCGGTTGATACACGGTGACGTCGAAGTCTCCGTCTACTTCGTGGGTGTGTGCAAAGTGTTGATACCAGCCGCGCGCTACCGTGACAGATACGCCTATCGAATAGGCCGTCACCTCTGCCGATGGCGCGAGCGCTCGCCCTGAGAGTTGGGCAGAGGCCGCAACGACGAGCTCAACCGCCTTGGATCTGAGGTCAAGAGACCGCCCGAGGACCACCGCCGTCCCGTTGTAGCCGATGACGCCCGAGGCCCAATCATAGATCGAAGGGTGCGTCAGGTTCAGGTTGACCACGTCGCCCACATGGGCGTCGATAGCTTGCGAGACTCTCAGCTTGATCGTCTGGATCGTGGGTTGTGTCGCGAAGTATGAAGCCACCAAGGGTGTCGCGATGCTGTAGATCGTGTCCCTGTCGTTGTGCGGGATCTTCCATTCTTGACTAACCGTTCCAAGAGTATCGACCGCGGGGACGTCCGTGTAGGTGATGCTCTGCCCGCTGTCTAGCTGGAGCTTGATCAAGGTCTGCGGTGTTTGACGGTCGAGCACCTCAACCGGCGAAGATTCAAGCGAAAGAAGATCGGCGTCTGAGATGTTGACCACCGCGCCCGAGTTATTGAGCGCCGTGCTCACCACCGCGAGCTTGATCTGACGGTAATCGTCGGACGTATCGGGACGCGCGACGATGGCCAACCTTGAGAGCGCCAAGAGGCCCGCGAAAAGATCCACGACTGACCGCGGCCCGGTCGTTGTGTCGAGCGTCAGCGATGAGACCGGCCCTTGAGATAGCAAAGCCGTCGATGACTGATCTACCCGCGAGGTCTCAAGGCCGTAGCCTTGCGCCCGTGGCAGGGTGTCATAGGTTCCGTCTCTGAGCGCTGCCGTCCCTGAGCTGTGAAGGTGCTTTAGAAGGACATCAGCCGGTGACCCTTGCGCGACGTATTGAACCGCCGCCGTCTTGCCAACGACGTCTGTTGCCGCTTGCGCCGCCGCGTCTGCCGCGGTGAAGGTTCCGAGGTACAAGAGACCGCCCGCGCTGGAGACGTGAGCCGCGGTCACATAGCCGCTTGTGTCTTGCGCTAACTCGATCTTGACGGTGACTGGCGCCTGGATCACATCGGGTGCACCGTCGTCTAGCTCGATCGTGAGACCGCGGATCCCGTTCTGCGCTGCCTTGATGCCTTCGGTGGGCGTGTCTCTGATCGTGTATTGGCAGTCGAGCAAGACCGGCTTGGTGCCGAGCTGCTGAGGTAGATCGGTGATCGCGTAGGGCGCTTGAGCTGGGAGACTCTGAGCGCCCGCGTTGGTAACTATGAACTGATCGCCGCTGGTTTGCGCCGGGAGTTGGATCGCCGCCTTAAACGCTGGGCCATCGGCGTCGATGGGGATCCACTTGAAACCGTCGATCCGTGTCGTGGCGGGAGCTCCGAGCGCCGCGAGCGCTGACGCGAAGCCGCTAACGACGAGCGCCCGAAGCTGCGCGCCTGGGTAGCGCGTGCCCGTGCTGAGGGTCGAGAACGGCGAGAACTGGATCGCATGCGCCCACTGCTGCGTCCCGCCAGCGTATCGCTCAATCACAAAGGCATAGACCTGCGTAGGATCTACTTCATAGCGTGCCTGTGTGCTGACGATCTTTCCGGTCGCCTCCGCTTGTAGAGGTCGCGCGAGACGTCGATCCAGCGCTGACGCCTCAAAGCGGAAACCTTGCGGGATACGCTGAGGCCCTGCCTCGATATAGCCGCGCCAGAGGCAAAGCACGTTGCCAACGTCGCCAAACGTCGAGCCCGCGACCTGTCCAGCCGGGTCAACGGCGACTGCCCACAGTGTAGCCTCGCGACCTGCCCACCATCGTGGAGAGCTGGTGAGAACCGAAGAGCTTGAGCCTTGCGCGTGAGCAAACGCCTTACCAAGCGTCCCGCGTGTGCATCCGGTGAACGTCGTGGCCGTCGTTCCGGTGTAAGTGATCCGCTCAACGCCAGCGAAAAGGACTCCCGCCGCTGGCCATCCGGTTGTGTCGTCAACGGTGATCGTCGTCGCTGTCGCTGACAGGTCAGCCGCTAGCCGCGCCGTGTATTGTGGGGCCAAGAGATTGGCGCGCACCGTCGCTGTATCCAAGAGCGCGAAGCCTAACGACAATCCGGTCCCGATACCCTGCGACCTGTCGATCTGGCTTCCTACTGGCCCGCTTGTGTCGATGACTAGGGAGGCGTCCTCCTGCGATTGCGTGAAGGGGCCCGAGCCTGGGAGCGTTAAGCCCGTCGCGCGCTCGACGAAGACGCAATCAATACCCTCGACGGTCAGAGCGTAGACAACGCCCCATCCGTAGGTCTGAGCCTGGATCAGCTCTGGCGTCATCTTGGCACCGCCACAAGGATCGACACCCGCGCGAAACGCTCCGCGGCGCCGTAGGTCTCAAGCTCTGGAGTTGCCACAACGTATCCGTCCACATAGCCGTCAAGATTCGTCGCGCTGTATGGCGTTGCGTCTGTGCCCTGGACGCGCACACGCCCTGTGAGCGCATAGCCAACATCGAAAGCCGCAGAAAAGTCCGAGCGATTGAGATAGAGAGACGTGCGCCACAAGTCCACGTTACCAAACCCGAGACCGAGCGCCCGCCCGTGTCTGTATTGGCTGAGCTCCGAACGATCCGCGTTGTTCACAAGCTGGCACTCATAGCTCACAAGCTCCAGATGCCCGCCGCATGGCTGATCGCTGGCGTGTCTGGTGTTTGAAGCGTAGAAGCTCTGACCGAAGCCGAGCAAGAGACCCGCGGATCCGTAGAGATAGAGCGCGAAGGATCCGGACGCGGCGATCTCGATGGTGTTGCCGGTTCGCGTGACGGTGTACGTATGGCCGAGCCCCGCGGCGTTGATGTTGGACTGCCACGTTGACAGCGCGTCATCAAAGCGCCCTGTGGCGTTCATACGGACCCGCACCACGCCGCCGCCCTCATCGATCCCAACGGTGTGGTAGGTGTCCATCTTGGCCACTGTTCCAGACGCCGCTCCCGAGCCGTAGAGGTAGCATTGCACGGAGCTCATAGCGAATCACCCGCCGCCGTGATGGTGATCGAGAACAGCCGCGGCGCCGTGGGCTCAACGGTAACGTCAGAAAACGCCAGCTCGTGCCATAGCTTGCGCTCGACGTTGTAGACCGCCAGCCGCCGAGGGTTGCTCAAGAAATAGGTCGAAATCTTGATGGCTGCCGCGTCGGAGGGATCGCCCACCGCGCCCACCGCTGGACCGATGCCAAAGAGACCCGGCACGCCTGGACGGATCGCGCCGTTGGCGCTGGCGTTGCCGCCGTCGCCGCTGAAGCGATAGGCGCGCTTGACTGACCAATGACCGGAGCCCTGTCCACCGCTGACGACGAGGCCGCGAGAGGGGCAAGACGTACCGTCTGCGCCGTCTGTCGCTGTCCATGTAGCCGCGGTGACCCCTGACATATAGGTCAACGCCTGCCAGAAGCCATTAGGCGCGAAGGTAGCCGAGGCAACGCCGGAGACGCTGACAGACAGCTGCGCGCCGCGATTGACTGCCCGCGTCCATGACCAAGTGAAGAGCGCGGCGCCTGCCCATCCGCGCGCGCCGTCGTTGGCCCAATCCGTAAAGTCATCGATCAGATGATACGCCGAGGCGTGCCCGCTGTGATTGTAGGTCTCCACGCTGGCGCCGACGGTCACGGTCACGCTGCAAGACTTCCAGCTGTCGCGAGTCTCAAAGCTCAACATCAGACACCGCCCGCGGTAGCTAGGCCGGTGGTCTGTAGGCTCTTTAGGCTGCCCGCAATAGCTTGGCCGAGCTGCTGTTGTGTCCCGATCACAAAACCGCCCTGGAAGTTGACGACCACGTTTCCTTGCGTGCTTGGCGCCGCGTCCGCTGTCGCTGTGCTGGTCGCCGCGCCGCCGCCCGTGGACGCACCCGCGCCCGCTGATGCGCCGCCCGTGCGCTTGACGAGACCACCCGCGACCGCCGCGAAGCCTGCCGCGGCTGCGGTTGCCGCCACTGCCTGCGGGATCTGTCCCGTCGCGAAAAAGAGCGCCGCCTGCGCCGCTGACGTGAGCGCGAGGATCGCCGCCTTCCGTCGCTCTGAGTCTTCGACGTTCTTGGCGCGCTTGGCTTCGTACTTGGCCTGAATCGCCGTGCGTTCTTCCTCGGTCTTCGCCGTCGCGAGCGCCGCTTGTTCTTCGACGCTCAAACGCTCCGCATAGCGCGCCTTCTCTGCGTCAACGAAACCGCCAAGCGCCTGCCCTGCCTGCTCTGTCGCTTTGACGTAGTTTTCAAGCTGGCCCTTGGCTGCCTCAAGCGTCGCGCCGAGGAAAGCCGGGAGCGTTGCAAAGGTGTTAGCAAGCGTCGAATCAAGCTGTCCGATCTGACCTTGCACCGCAGCGAATCGCGAGATCGCATCATCGAATCGCGCCCTAGCTAGCCGTTGCTGCTCCTCTGCTATGCGCTTGGTCTCCGCTGCGTTCCTTTGCTGGATCCGTTGCTCTTCCTCAAACGCTTGCCGCCGCCGCGCCGCCTCTGCGTCCTCAGCCTTCTTTATCTCAGCAAGACGTTGTTTCTCAAGCCCTGCAAAGTATCTCAGCGTCTCGGCTTCCTCGCGTGCCTCTTGCGCCCTTCGCGCCGCCGCTGCCGCGCGTGCCTTCGCTAGCCGTGCTTGGCGTGCTTGCGCGTCCTTCGCCGCCTTCGCTGCTACTTGATTGGCTTGAGCCACCGCCCGGTTAACTTGATCGAAAGCGTTGACCGTCTGGATCGCGCCCGTGCGCGCGGATGCTGGGAGATCCTCAGTAAAGACCCGACCAAGTCTCGCCGCGGCGTTGCCCACGTCGCGGAAGTTATCGCGCGTCACCTGGGCGAAGCGCCGGACGGCATCCCCCGCGCCTGCAAGGTCACCCGTCGCCAGCGCCCGGAGCGCTGTTGTCGCCGTCGCGATCGGCCCGATGATTAGCCCGATCTGTGCGCCTAAATACGCAAAGCCCAAGCGACCGAGCGCGATGACTGCCCGCGTTGCCGTGCCTGCCGCCTGCGTGAACTGGGCGAAGTCGCTGACCAAGCTCGCCGTGCTTGGTCCGAGCTCGTCAGAGATGATGAGCTTGAGACGGAGCGTAGCGTTGCCAAGCGACGATAGCGCGCTGTCTTGCTGACTATAGGCTGTCGTCGCGCGCTGCGTCGTCGCGTTCAAGTCACGCAACACCGCATCCGCTACGACCTGCCGCCGCGTCTGAAGGTCCAACGTCTCAGCGCTGACGCCGATGGCGCGCGCATAGTTGGCAACGGCAAGCTCACCGCTGACGAAGGTGCCCGCCGCTGACAACGCTTCCGTACTGCCCGTGCGAAGCGCATCATTCAAAGCCCTTAGGGCCTCGTCACCGCTGACGCCTGCCGTTGTCGCGCGATTCGTGAGCTCTTGGAGCTGCTCCGTCGTCACCGTCGCGTTGACGCCTGCCAGTTTGAGCGTGCTTGCCAGTTTGACGATGTTCTCTGCGCCGACGCCGCCGACCTGTTCAGCGAGTGACAGCGCCCGCGCGAAGCCCTCGCCGCCTGTCGTGCCGAAGGCCGCGTCTGCGCTGGCGCTGAGGCGGTTGAACTCCACCGTGAGCTTAGCAACCTTGACGACCGCGACCGCCGCCGCTGCGCCCAAGGCCGCGACACCTGCCGCGCCGATCGCCGCCTTAGCCGCTAGCGACCCGCCGAGCCCTTCTCTTAGTTCCTTGACGCCTTCGAGTAGGTCACCGCTTGCGAGCTTGCTGACGCCGCCGCGGAGGCTATCGACCTTCTTCTTGGCTCGATCCGCGCTCTGTCCAAACTTTTCGACGCCCTTGGTGGCTGACGCGCTGGCGCGTGAAGCATTGTCCACGCCTTGATAGGTGACCTTGACTTGGACGTTATTGCTAGCGGTTGCCACGTGACGCCTCTTTTTCTACCTGCGACTTCAAGACGATCAAGCTGTGGACCGCCCAAGCCGCAAGCCTTCCCGTGTCGAGTGTACCCGAGAGGCGCGACTCCTGCCACAACGCAACGACCACCCGCCACCACGGAGACCGCAGCACATACCGCGGGCAGTGTGACCACTGACCACCGGGCAAGTCCTGATCAAGCGTGACACCGCATCGCCCTTCGCAATCGTGACGGGCGACCTGCCGCAAGATCCCTGGACGGAGCTCAAAGGGTGCGAGGTATGGCGCGAGCCTCGTCATCGTCACGGGCTCCCCGGCTATTCTTACCCAAGGCCCGCCGTCTGGCCCTGGGAGAAAGGCGCGCCCCACGTTAGCCGCATGATCGCCGCGTACAGAGGCACCGCCACCGCCGGGTGAGGGTTCGCCGCGACTTGCGCCGCTGTCTCTTCCGAGCCATCGACCGCGCAAAGTCCGAGCTTGATGACTGCGCTTATCTGCTCCGCGGCCTCCAACGCCTCGAACTGCTGGCTTTCGGCCCAACTTAGAGGCCGCAGAGTGTAGACCGTTGCGCCCTCTGGTGCTGGCGTTGGAGCTGGCACCAGCTCCGTCTCTGCCGCGTCAGACTCGACACACGGATCCGCCGTGCAGACGAACTCTGATCGATCTTCTGTAGCTAAAGCAAACCATGCCATCGCGCTCTCCCTTCGCGTTGGCATCGACCTCTTAGGCTTGGCCGATGCGAAAAATAGAATCAAGTGGGCTGTCGTCGCTGGTCTCTGCGGTGTCGGTCTGATCCGCGCTATAGCTGCCCGCTTCCATCGTCACCGAGTATCTGACGAGCTCGCCAGCGTCTACTGGCGCCGCGGTGACAATGCCCGATGGGATCAGCGCCGACCACATACGCCCGATACGCGAGCCGACCTCTACACCGAAGCTGTAGCGCGTTCCAAGCTCAAGAGCCGATTGCCACAAGTGCGCGCCGCTGTTGGCCGCGCTGCCGCCCGCGTCGTAAATGGCGTCCGTGCTCTTGTGCGGCACGCTGAAGGCCGCGGTGATTGTCGGTCGGATGATCTGGACCGACTCGATCCCGCTGTCCTCAGAGTGACACACAACCGTGCGAAGGTCGCCCGCGCTCCAAGCGATTGAGACTTCTTCAAGGCCGCAGTAAACCGAGCCATTGATCGTGACGCGACCGTTGGACGTGCCCAAGATGGTAGGCACGCGCTCAAAGCTATCAGGAGTCACAAGGCCGCCGATGGTCTTGTCGGCAATGAAGTTGTAGAACCGAAACGTGAACTCCACCGTCGGCGTCTCCGCCGCGTTGAGGTTGACCGTGAAGGACTCGCAGATGCAATCCACCAAGCGATAACCAAAAGCGGTATTGTTGCCCTTCCAGCGAATGGTCATCGGGATGGGCTGATCGTCGCTCTGCCAAGCCGTTGCGCCGCCGTAGGCGTTCGCGGCGTTATCGTTGACGGTGTTAGTTGCCGCCTCAAACAGAGTGACATCGGCGCCGCTCTTAGTCTTAGCAAAGCCTGACTGAACCGCGGTCGTCGTCGCGCTTAGGGCCGTTGCTACATAGCTGCCCACCTGGATCGCCGTGGGCGCCGCGTCGTAGGTGATCACCGTGCTTGTAGCCGAGGCGACGCCCGCCGCGACATAGTCAGAGGTGTTGAGGTGGCGCTCTCCGGTCCAGAACTGCGCCGCCGTGTTGACGCCGCCCACCCAGTTGTCTGCGTAAGACCCGGTCGCGTTGGCTAGCAGGGCGTGAATGTAGGGGATCACACCGGCGTCGCCTGGGTTCTCTGCGGTTGGATCGTAGCCGTCTTTGAAGCCTTCCAGAGGCATCGACATAGCGATGGTCCCAGACCGGCGCCCGACGATACGTTCCGGAGCTGCCCCGACTTGGCCTTCCATGAGCTCCAGCTCTGTCACCTCTGTGTCAAAGGTGACGGTGGGCGCCTCGGCCTTGAGATACTTAAAGTCGCCCGCTGTGCTGTTCTCTGTGCCGAAGGCCGCTTGAGGCGCGAAGCCTACGCTTGAGTCTGACCAGTAGGTTGCCATCGTTACGCTCCGTTTCCATATTCAAAGACGATCCTGATCGTCCTGCTCATCACTAGATCCGAATCATCAAGCAAGCTCGCGACCGCTAGATCTGGCTCAATGCTAGCAACACCGAGCGCATTGGTCACGCTCCAAGTATAGAGCGCCTCTATGATTGCCTCACTGTCTGCGATCGCCTTCGTGAGGCTTCGCCCTTGCGAGTCAACGTAGAAGACGTCAATCGTGATCTCTGTCTCATAATCCGAGCACGTCCGGCCCGCGTTGATACGTCGCCCACCTGTCCCTGACAGCACCACGGCCCGAGAGCCGCGAAGCGCGACCCGCTGACCGACGCGCGCGCGAAACTTGTCATCCGGGCTCGCCGGTTGATATGGCGCGACCGCTTCAATCTGCGCGATCAGATCTTCAAGGATCTCGGCGGTCGTCGTGCTCATCTGATCGTCATCACCGAATAGAGCCGTGCTTGATCGGTCTGGGTCTCGCCGTCGTTGTCCTGATCATATTCGCGCAAGCCTGCGACGACGACGCGCAACGAATCATCAAAGGCAAAGCGCATCTCTCTTAGCAGGCTGACAAGGTCGCCCGTGGGTGCGATGCCGTGATCCGCTAGAACGTATCTGATCCCCGCCTGGATCACTTCGCTGAACAGGTTAGACGCGCCGCTGTAGAGCCAAGGACGGCGCCCCGTAGCGTCTAGCGCGTGTTCGATCTTGGCGTTGACGCGCTCCGCTACTGCGGCGCAAAAGACTTGCGACCGCTCGTCCTGATAGACCGCGGCCAAGACGTTGGCGACGTCTTCAGCCGCGCACCTTTGCCAGCTCCAGCGGACGACAGAGGCGCCGAGGTATGCCGCTACCTTGGCCCCGCCTGCGTCCGTCGCGATGATCTTGATCTGGTAGCCGTCGCCATAATCAGCGCTGACCGCTGCGAAGGTGATCGACACGTCGAGACCGTTGACGGTGTCGCCCGCGTTGAGGCTCTCCGGGATGTCTGTCCGAAGGTACACGCGGTCGTGCGTTCCATTGTCTAGCCGCAGGACCTCTCGAACATAGGTGACGGTGTCACTAGTGATCGCAAGATGCAGACCAGAATAAATGCCAGCGCTGTCCACGACGTCAAAGTAGGCGGCGTGCTGGCCATGCACCGTCGTCGATGCCGTTGGGAGAGTCACCGAGCCGGTAGCCAGCACGCCGCCTTTTCTGTCAACGAGCTGGGCCGTCACGCTAGCAGGGACAAGGCCCGCCGGGTCATACCATGAAAAGGTGACGCTCTGATCTGTGCGAAGCTCAATCATGAGAAGGTCACCTCCATGCGAAAGCCCGCCGCCGTCACGCTGAAGTCAGACTTGAAGTTGACCTGCATGACGTTCGTTGCCGTCGTCACATCGTATGGCGTCGATTGACCTGACCAGAAGCCGGTTGACCCTGTGGCCGATCCGTAGATCCGCCCGCCGATAGCTGCGCCATCGTCATAGAACTGGAGGCCCTCTTGGTAGTAGTTTTCGATCTCGCAGTCGGTGATCGTCGCTGTGACCGTCTGACCCGGAGCCGCTTGGAAAGTCACGGTGTAGTCTTCGCCGTTGGAATAGTCGCCAGCGCTGCCGCCCGAATCGAAGACAACCACGCCCGACTCTGTGATCGTCGTGCCCGCGATGTCATCCAAATTGTATTCAGTCATTGCCGCGCCGCCGCCGCCCTGTGTCAGGGTCAGACCGCCAGCGCTCGCCACCATGCCATCAATGAGCGTCTGCATCGCCGCATCATCGAGCGCCGACTCAACGATCACTATCGATCGGATCATGCCGTCTAGCTGATTGGTTCCCGTGGCGAGTCGCGACCCGATGTAGAGGTATGCCGCTTCGTGATCCCCGCCGCCGTCAACCGTGCCGCTAGCGGTTGGCGTGATCTCTCCCGTCTCTGACCAGACGTTGCACTCATCGGGGGAGGTGGCGCGCGTTCCTACCATGGCGATCGCGACGGCCTGATCGGTGATGACGTCGCCGCCTTCAGCATAGCTCCGCGCGACATCCGCGCCGAGCTCCGCGCGTCGCTTGCCTGCGTTGGTCAAAAGCGCAAAGCCGCGGTTATTGTAAACGTTGCCCGTATACTCCAGCGCCGTGCCTGTAGCCGCGGCGCCGCTGGTGCAGATGGCGACCGCGCTGACTGCGTCGCTTGCAATGCCTGAGCTGTAGAGCGACCGCAGACCCGTGACGCCGCTGAACTCGACCGCCGGGCCATTGGCCCACGATGCCGCGGTGTAGCTTGGCCGGTTGGCATCTGCCGCGCTGGTCAAGTCATGCGCGCCGGTCCGATCAGGCCACAAGCTGACGAGGTCGCCCTCGCTCGCTTGGATGTCTCTCGCGTCATAGTGAGAGACGAGGCCACCCTGACGTGTCACGCGTCCGATCAACCCCGCCCCGTAGAGCTCAACCACCGACCCGCCACGAGGCGACGTGCGCCGACCTATGCGGCTGCGGTTGAAGTCCTTGGCGTTGCGGGGAGGGTAGCGCATCAACGATCCCCAGGCTCGCGCAGGATCAGACGCGCCCACCCCTCAAAGGTGCCCGCGCCCACCGCGGTGTCCACCTGAAGGTACGCGCGATGCGATCCGTTACACTCAACGCCTACCAAAGTAGTCGCGGCGCCCGCAGTCAGAGAGACCGTCCCGAGCGTGTCATTCACTGACCACTCTTCGCTTGTAGCGTCCCACTCCCACAGTTTGACCGTGCAATTGTTGGTCGCGGCCTTGAGCTTGATGTAGAGAGACTCCGCGCCCGTGATGTCAAAGCCATCGCCGTTGGCCGCTGGCGCCGCGCTGGCGTTGGTCTCGATGAGCACACGACGACTCGCCGCAGTGCCCGCCAAGTCTACACCGCGCGCGCCTGACAAGGCGTCAACGCTGCGAAGCTGATATCGGACTGGTGTGTTGCTCATCGTCTTGTCTCCGTTGGTTGAGATGCGGGCGCCCCGGCATCAACCAGGGCGCCCGCTCCCGCTTCCTTATGGCACGTTGGCGCCAACGATGCCGAACTCGTAGGCTTTCACGTAGCCAGTGGCCTGGTACTTGGCGACCATGTTGACGAAGATCCCGTCATCGGACTCGCGAACCTCGATGCTCGGCGCCTGACCCAGCCAGATCCCGACCGGGCTCTTTGAGCGGTCGATCAGGAAGTAGTCGCTGGGATCAGTGCTGAAAGGGAACACGACAACGTCAGCGTACTGACGGAAGGTGTTGGCCTGCATATCAGCGCCCGAAAGCTCCGACGTGATCAGCTCCTTGGCGATCCGCTCATTCTCAGGACCGACGACGAGGACCAGATCACCGCTGCCGCCCATGTTCATGGGGAGCGCTTGCTGGTTCTTGTAACCCCTCAGAATCTGGCGCATATTGTCCAAAGACGCCTCCGAGAGAGCCGCCGTGATGAGGTTACTCTGGGTTCCCGCCGCGGCGGTGGTCTGAGCAAATCCCAAGCCGGTGTCAATGAACTTCTTGCCCACGCCGACCTGGCCCTGGCCCGCCCCTAACATGGGGTGATTCAAGGCAAAAAGGCCCTCAAGGGTGTCAAAGAAGAGCTTGTTGATGTTCTGCGCCGCCGCGTTGGCGAGCTGGACACCGACATCACGCGCGAGCTCGTAGGACCAATTGAGTTGAGCCCACGGGACGCTGTGCTTCAGGACGAAGGCCTGCTGCGTGACGTTGCTGATACCTGACGTGAGGTCAGCGGCGGTCACGCTGGTCGTGCCCGAGGTCACCTCAGTTGCGAGGCCGCCAGCGTTGGAAGCCATCAGTTTAGCCTGACCGCCTTCGTAGCTCAGAACCTCGCAGCATCGCGCGTAGTCTTCCGTTGAATTTGCAAGCTGATCCACGAAAGCCTCCTGGGCGATCTGGATCACATTGTCCAAAGAGTTAGCCATAACTGTTCTCCTAGTGCATCAACCCTTGGCGCTTGGCCTGGGCGATGCGTTCGTCGCGCTCCTGGCGAGCGCTTTGATAGTCTTCTTCGCTCTTGACGAATACCACCGCGCCCATTGGATAGCCTGTGACTGTTTGAAGGCCGTCTAGCTTGATCCAGCCCTTAGCAGTCCACAGCGCTTCCACGCGCGCGATCTCTCCATCAGAGAGTGTCGGGTCGATCAGCGCTGATCGCCACCCTTCAGGCAAGCCGAGCACCACGCCCGGAGCCATATCAAGCTGTGCAGTCCGAGCCTTGCGCGCCGCTCGTGCCGCCTCTACCGCCTCTTTGGTCGGTAGGGCCAGCTCTGCCGGGCTCTTAGGCTTTTCTGCTACTGCTTTCTTAATCGTCTTTTTTGCTGGCATCGTTCATGCCTCCCTGCGGCTATCCTAACCGCGGTTGTACATCTTTTGTAGGCTTTTCGCTGTGACCAGCGTGCTCTTGCGCTTGCCGGTGAGGATCTCCGCGACCGCGCTTGAGCGCTTGCTGAGATTCTCAAGCGGTGAGGGCTTGGCCTCGACCGTCCGCGCGACTATCTCAGGATGCTTAGCGATCCACGCTTCAAGCGCCTTCGCCCCCTCTGCCGTCCTAGGATCCACGTCTGGTACGAAGTCATGATACGTGGGCAAGACGCCCGCGCGCTGTAGCGCCGCCGTGCGAGCCTCGCCGCGAAGTCTTGCGCGCTCTTCCTCGATCTCAGCTCGGAACGCCGTGCGCTCTTGGTCGAGCCTTTCGGCGTCTGAGAGCTTGGCTTGCGCCGCTTCCTCTGCTGCCGCTTCTGCTGCCGCCTTCGCCGCGCGTAGCTCTGCCACCTGACTCTGTAGCGCTTCGAGCTGCGCGCTCATGTCAACCGCTGGTGGCGCCTCTACCGCTGGCGCCGTCTCTGCCGCTGGCGCCGCTTCGACCGCTGGCGCCTCTGATGGTGTTTGTGTCTCTTCCATCTTCCTGCCTCTCCCTTACAGGTAGCGCGTCACCCTGCCTGCCTCGATGTCAGAGACGAGCTGACGCGCTAGCGCTCGATCTCCCGAGGATTGAACTTTCGTAGGCGCTCCAAACGCCGTTAAACGCCCGACAACCTCAACAACCGCAGACCCCAAGGCCTTGATCTCTTCGTCATTCGGTTGAATCACATTGACCTTTAGCGTCCTGTAGACAGTCGCGCTCTTCCTGCGATTGCCCACCATCACCCGTTGATTGGCCTTGCCGCGCCTCCGCTTCTTAATCTGCGCGCCAATCGAGCGGCCGGCGAACTCAATCACCGCGCCTTTCGTGCCGAAGTTACGCACGCGGAGACCTGACCACATGCCTCCGGTGATATTGCCGGCGATCATGCGGTTGTTGGATCTGTGGAAGTCCAAAGAGTGTTCATAGCGACGCTTCCTAGCTCCAAGCGCCTCCGCGTAGCCCTCGCTGATGAAGTACCACGAACGCGGCCCCAGCTTCCTGCTACTATAGGCAAGGCGCGCGGTCGCATAGTCGCCCGCTTGCGCGCGAATCCTGACCGCCTTCGCCAGCCGCGTCGTGACGACGATGGCTCGTGAGAGCCTGCCAAGGATCCCCATGCGATTGGCCGCAAGCGCGTCCTTGACGGTCTTCCCGCCGATCCTGACCTCGACCGCTTCAACGCTGGCCATTGTCCACCGCCTGATCTTCTGCCGCGACTAGGGCGCCGAAGCCTAGATCCTGCACTTCGCGCACGTTCTGACGTATCCGCGCGCGCGCGCCTTCTCTGCTGAGGCCGTCGCGCGCCATCAGGTAATCAACCGGTGAGAGCGTCCCGCTTTGGATCTGGAGCTGAACCGCTTGGGCCTCGTGCAAGGGATCGGCGTACGGCAAGAACTTGGCGAACCTCAGCGACACGCCGACGTCCTCAGGGAGCTGCAAAGGATCCGTCTGATTCATAATGCGAATCATCAACCGCAGCATCTCACCCTCAGCCACCTCAAAGATCGGGATGAATCGTTGCGCGCTATCGACCCGATCCCGCGCGTCTGCCGCTCGCGCGCTGGCCGTGGTGCTCGTGTTATTCTTCAGGAACGCATCCGGCGATAGGTCGAACATGGAACACAAGAGCCGCAAGCGCGCCTCATTCCATGCCGTGATCTGACTGAGCGGCGGTTGACCCTGCACGATCTTCAGAGTCGGGCTCGGCGCCGTCGGGTCCATGCTATAGAGCGCTAGCACCTTCTCCGGTCCGACTTGGAGCTCCTCGACCATCTGACCAAGCTGTGCACCTTCCAAGACGCGCTGACCCCACGCCTGAGTGTGCACAAGTAGCTCTGTGTCTGACTCGCTGATCATTAGCGCGATGGCCGCGTTTAGGATGGCGTCGTTGATGGGCGCCTCGTAGCGTCCCGGCATGGGATCCTCTGACCGGATGCCCACCGCCGGGATCATGCCTAGCCCGTGCTCTATGCTCCCGCCGATGACCGGCAGGGCGTTTCCTTTCCCGTCTTCGTAATACGCCTCTGTCGCTGACAGATACATACGCCCGTACACGACGGCGCCCGCCTCGTTCTGAACCGGGATCTTGAAAGTGATCGACTTCGCCGCTTGCAGGTCGTAGCTATGGAGCATATCCCCATATTCAATATCGAATTGCCATGGGCTGAACGTGTGAAAGTGGAACCGACCGTCGCGACCGCGCATAGGTACCATGATCACCGTCTGCTGAATCAATAGCTCCCGATGCGCGTGCAGCATGGTCACGTCAATGCGTGAGTCTGTGTAGACCTGCCTCAGCTTTTGGAAGACGGGCGTTGAAACGGTAGCGTCACCGAACCGCCGCACGACGGGCCGCGCGTAGAGCGCCGAGCTCTGCTCATGCGCGAAGCGCTGGACCAGAGGCACATAGCGCTCTTGTATGCCTTTCGTCTTGGGGAAAGCCTTCAAGAGCTCGCCCGCAATGGATCGATAGTCGCCCCTGAGTAGCTCGTCTAGCTGCCGGGAACGATTGCGGAATCTTAGATCGTCAATGACATCGACGTCACCACCAAACAGGAGCACGACGCACCTCCACCGTCAAAGTCTACAAGCAAACCGCGCGCTTTGCACCCGTCAAAAGTGTGCAGCGTTCGGCCCGTCATTGCGTCCCACGAAGAGCCCGTCCGGCCCGCGCGTGTGTCTCAAAGGCAAGCGCCCGCCGTGCAGGTCAGCGAAGCGCAAGCCCGCAACGACTGCATAGCGTAGCGCGTCCATGGCGTGATCGGTTTGGTTGTCCTTGTAGATGCGATCAGTTGGGACGCCCGCCCGGTCTGTGATGTAGCGATAGCCCTGCATTGAAGGGATCACGCCTTGAAGGTCTCCGTCGTAGTCTCGCGGGAGCTGGCTGGAGAACGTCAGCGTAGGCGGTCTATCGACCGGTGAGAGCATGTCAGAGATCGCCGTAACACCGTTGCGTATGTACTGCTCGTGTCTCGTCGATAGTGGCATGACGATAGTCCTTCGTGTGCCCCAAACCGATCTTAGCCACTGATTCTCCGTAGGCACGGCGCGATCCGCTGCGATGAGGTAGGGCCGCTGCGTGTAGGCGTCGATAAACTTCTGAACCGTCTGCCGCCAGTGTCCGCTAGACCGCGGACGCTCCACGCGCTCGTCTACCACGATCCATCGTCCGTCCGGCATGACCTGGATCGCGATGGCGACGGCCCGCGACACACCCCAGTCAACGCCAAACACCCACCGCGCCGCGGGATAGGCTCGCCAATCGTGCGCGACGATGTGACGCGCCGTGTCGAACTCGGAAAACACCACCGACGACGGGCGCAGCGCATAGGCCATGACCTCTTGCTGGTACCGTCGATCACTCATGGCCTTGCGCCAAGAGTCGATCACATCGCGACTCAAGTATGGATTGTCCCAAGACGTGCAGCGGGTGACGTACCAAGAGGGATCGCGTTCATTCTGCCGGTCTGCAAATAACCGCGTGATCCCTCTCATGCCGTTGGGCGAACTGGCAACGGCAAGCCCTGGATATGGGCAAGGAAGGCGCACCGTAGCCGCTACGGTCTCCCAGACTGTGATCTCGTCCGTCTCGGACCAGCACACCTCGTCTAGCGCGACCCATGCCAAGTTTTGACCGCGTAGCTTGTCGATCCGTTCGTATCCGCGCCAGTGAATCGTCGCCCCGTTCCTCAGCTCTAGCACCTGATCCGCTTTGCTGTATCGCTGGACGTAGTCAACGCCCGTGACCTGTCGAAGCTTCTCTAGGTGCTCGCGCAAGAAGGGCAGAAGGTTGCGCGATAGATCGCGCTCAGTACGTCCCAAGAGCGCCCCAGGCACGCCGGGATTGGCTAGAGCCCGGAGCAAGACATCAAGACACAACGTCCAGCTCTTACCCGCGCCGCGACCCGCGCAGAAGAAACGATGACGCGCGGAGCTCGTCAAGAACTCCACTTGCTTGCGGTAGGGGCCGAAGGCATCGACAAGATCCAGCTTCACCAGGGTACCCCGTCACTGATCAGAACGTGCGACCTGACACCGCGCCGGCCTAGCGCGTGCTGAAGACGATGCGCCAGCGGTTGATCCCACGTCACGAAACACGTCGTGATCATGCCGTTGCCGTGTGTCTGTCCATCGGCGCCGACGAACCGAACGCGCCCCACTTGCTGAATAATGCAGCCGCCTGCGCTCAAGATCTCCGCGTCCCATGCGCGCGTCTCTGGCCGCGTTGGGATCAACATGATCACCGGACGCCGCCGCGAGTGCTCCCGCGCTCGCCTGATCCACGGTCCTACGTCGCTGTAGGGTGGATTGACGAACACGCCGCCTTCGCCTTGCCATTCATCGGTGAGACCATCGCCGCCTTTGCTCAGGCTGATCCGATGCTTGGCGAGCTCCCACGTTGGCGATCCAGGGTGCGCGCAGGGGTCTAGATCGATCCCGCCCATAGCCGAAGCCACCGCATCAACGATCAACCGTGGCGTGAACCATGAATCGCCCGCGCCGTCGTGGCTGTCCTCAATGACCTGTGAGGGCTCAAAGCCCGGTAGCCAGCTCATTGCACCTCTATCGGATCGCCGCAGATCCCTGGCTCCGCGCTAGGTGTCGGAGACTCGATCATTGACGGGCTATCAAGCGACACACTGACCTCAAGCGCCGGGACTTCTGCCATGTCGGCCTGTCTGCTGGCGATCTCCATCGCCCGGCCCGCGAGACCTGACAGCGTTGTCACCGCGCGCAGGTACTCTGACGCGCTGAGCTGGCCCGCGGCATATTCGCGCTCTGCGACCTGAAGCGAACGGATCCACGTCGCCCCCATGACCTCCATCGTCAACGCCGGTGGATCGCTGATCTCTTGCTGTTCTTCGGGTGTCGGCGCCGCTGGCTTGGGACGCCGGTTTCGGCTCCAGTTCTCTGGCCGCTTGCGCTCTAAGTACCACGCTGCCGCCTTCCAATCGCCCGCCGTCGCCGCGCCCCTGATGATCTGCAAGCTCTCCGCTTCCGCTTGCGCTTCCGCTTTTTGAATGTCGTCCGATAGCGAAGGGTCGTCCACGATCCACGCCTGAAGGGTTGACCTCGACATAGCCGCCGCGCGCGCTGCCATCTCTCGCGTCCCGCCACTAGCAATCGTCGCGATCACTGTCTCCCGCTTCTTCGCTGTCCGCGCCGGTCTCCGCTTGATCTTCTTTGCTGGTGTAGATGGCATTCAATAACGCTCCGACGCGCCGCGCGCGCTCTTGTGTGTCTGTGTCGCGTTGACGCTCAAGCTGCGACGCGAGGATCGCCCGGTCTCGCCGCGCCGTGCTTCGACCATAGGCGCGTGAGCTGCTCAAGCCTTGGCTCCATGCCTTGGGCTTGCGTCCTCGCATTAGCCGACCCGCACGATCCACGCCGCGAAGCGTAGGACGCGAGCGCAGCCGATGGCGCCGAGCTTGGACGCGCGTTTGAGCTTGTGAAAAAACCAGCGCACGTATTTGTGACAAAAAAGTGCGGTGTGGATCCGAGA